>Ga0075424_100000667_pt1 | contig 27586 bp, 25 predicted proteins | sample SoiMethybrSBSTD3_FD_75301 | JGI IMG/M metagenome (GOLD analysis project Ga0075424, IMG submission 75301) | Bulk soil microbial communities from a Populus tree surrounding site in Tennessee, USA - Soil MetaG P. TD hybrid SBSTD3 | ecosystem: Environmental > Terrestrial > Soil > Tree plantation... | reverse complement strand
TCGACCGGAGCGCAGCTCGACGACGAGATCATCGAGGACAAGATCGTCGCGACGGTGCTGCAGCGCTTCAAGGGCGACTTCCACGTCAATGCCACGAGCTATAACGGCATCGTGCTGCTGACGGGCGAAGTGCCGGCCGAAGGCGCGAAGGCGGACATCGGCGAGATCGCGCGCACAACGCCGAAGGTTCGTGCCGTGCAGAACGAGCTCGTCATTGGCGCGGTCACCGATCTGGGTTCCCGCAGCAACGACACGCTGACCACCTCCAAGGTAAAGGCGAGGTTCGTCGAGGCGAACAAGTTCCAGATCAATCATGTCAAGGTCGTGACCGAGCGCGGCGTCGTGTACCTGCTGGGACTCGTGCGTCGCGACGAGGGCGACGCCGCTGCCGACATCGCGCGCACGACCAGCGGCGCGCAGCGGGTCGTGAAGGTCTTCGAATACGTCGCTGGATGACGACGCGCGGGAGCACGGCACCCGAGCCCGGCTTCGCCGCCAAGATCGCGACGCGCGCAGCGCTCGCCGGACGTCTTCAGGCGCTTCCGCGACCGCAGGTATTCACCAACGGCGTATTCGACATCCTCCACCGCGGTCACGTCACTTATCTCGATCGTGCCCGCAGCCTCGGGGCGTCGCTCATCGTCGGCGTCAATACCGATGCTTCCGTGCGCCGCCTCGGCAAGGGAGATGACCGGCCGGTCAATGCCCTTGCCGATCGCGTCGCGGTTCTCGCCGCGCTCGAGGCGGTCAGCCTGGTCGTCGCATTCGACGAGGACACGCCTCTCGCACTGATATTGGTTTGCCATCCGGACATCATCGTCAAGGGCGGGGACTATTCGGCCGCGACGACGGTCGGCGCGGCGGAGGTGATCGCCTGGGGCGGACGCTTCGAGGCGATTCCCGTCGTTCCGGACTGTTCGACGTCGGCGCTCCTGGCAAATATCCGCCGCTCGATGCGCTGATATACTTGGACGTTGAACCGCGGCCTCCAATGTATCAATCGCTCGATCCCGTCCGATTGCAGACGTTGCTTCAGGGCGCCGCGCCGCCCAGGCTCATCGATGTGCGCAGCACCGCCGAGGTCGCGCGCGGTGCGATTCCCGGCGCGACGCACATCGAGCTTTCGGCCCTTCCGGCGCGCGCCGCCGAGCTCGATCCGGAGGCGCCGTGCGTCCTGTACTGCCTCTCAGGCGCGCGATCGGCGCAGGGTTGCGCGTATCTCGCCCAGCGCGGTTTCCAGCGGCTTTATCATCTCGACGGCGGGATCGCGGCCTGGGCCAAGGCCGGATTGCGCGTCACTCTCTAGGAATCAGCGATGGAACAGGCGCTCTCGATCGACCGCGAAGTCGATGCCAGGGGACTCAATTGTCCGCTGCCTATCCTGCGCACCAAGAAAGCGCTGAACGACATGAAGAGCGGGCAGGTACTGCGCATTCTCGCCACCGACCCCTCGGCGCTGCGCGACTTCCAGGCTTTTGCCAAGCAGACCGGCAACGAGCTCTTGCAGCACGTCGAACAGGACGGCGTGTTCTCTTTCCTGGTCAGGCGCAGATAGCCGCCAGGCGACCGCAACGCTTGCAGCGGGCTTTGACTTGAGGCCACGGCCGGTGCATCACCACCCCAAGGATTCAAAGGCAGCGCATGTCCACTGACACGCCCGCCGTCGTGGAGCTGACCAAGGAAACCTTTGCGCAGTCGCTCGACGGCTGCCCCTTTGCGGTGGTCGATTTCTGGGCGCCATGGTGTGGGCCCTGCCGCGCCTTTGCGCCGGTTTTCGCGGCGGCCGCGAGCCGGCATCCTGACCTGCTGTTCGCGAAAGTGAATACGGAAGAGCAGCAGGAGCTGGCCGCGCACTTTCATATCCGATCGATCCCGACGCTGATGATTTTCCGCGACAACTTCATCGTGTTTGCGCAACCGGGAGCGCTGTCCGCGGGCGCGCTCGAGGAGGTGCTCGCCGCGGCTCACACGCTCGACATGGACGCGGTGCGGCGCGAAGCGTCGGCTCAGGAGGGCGCGGCCACCGCGACGCGCGCCTGACGGGAGGCGCGGCGGGAGCCGGGACCCACCGGCACGGTCGCTGCGGTCATGCCGCCGCTCTCGGCCCGTCGCGACCGAATAGTCATCTGCGGTATCGATTCAGGAAGTCGAGGACGATCCCCTTCTGGCTCTTTTCGATCGCGGCATCGAGGCTGCGGTCTCCGGGGTCGTATTGCGCCGCCTTCCGGAATGCGTTGATCGCATCCTGATGGTAGCCCTGCGCCTGCATCGCGTACCCCAGGCAACGCCACGGCTCGGGACTCCAGAATTCGAGGTTGGACCACGCCTGACAAAGCTCCCCCGCTCGCCGCCAGTTTCCCGCATTCAGCATGCGCGGCCCCTCGCCACGGAGCAGCGCGAGTCGCGCCTGCCGTTCGGCGAACAATGCAGCGGTATCGACATCGTTGACGGCCGGATTGCGGATCTGCGGCGTAGCAATATTGGGCGGGGGCGCAGTCAGTGTCCGGTCGATCGAGCCGATCTTGCCCACATCGCCCTGAAATCCATAGGACAACAGCGACGGCGGCGACGGGACCCAGGATACGATCGCCGTCTTCGCCATCGCGATCGAGTCGGCCATCGGCTCATGCCAGGCGACACCGTAGAGCCAGAGCATCGCGGCCAAGCCGACGACGCCCGTGACCGTATTGAGGACGCCCGGTGGACTGTGCGTGACCAGGCAGTCCTCCGTGAAATCCCAGTCGGTTTCGCCGTTCTGCGCGACGGTCTCATACGCGACAGCGATCAGGATCGGTGCCAGCAAGGGGAAGCCGCAGGCTATCCCCTCCCACCACACCCGGAACGCCCGGCGCAGCGCGCGCTGCAATTGCGCACGCACGTCGCGCCTTGCATACGCATCGCTGATCGAGAACTGGAGGTAGACGCCGAACAGCCATTTGCCCGGGGTCTGTTGCAGCGCTGCGATCAGCAGCGCCTCGACCGGCACCCAGGTCGCAGTGATCAGCATAGGCGCAACCAGCGGATGGCCGACCCAGAACGCCGCCTGGTCGCCGATCAGACCCGCGCCGTGCAGCTCGGACAAGAGCAGTGCCAGCATGAGGCCCCAGATGGCGTAATCGAACAGGCGCGCTGCGAGACGGTTCCACGGCCGCGGCTCGCTCGTCCGGCCGGCTTTCGCGCGCTCGAGCTCCGCCATCCGCAACTGGAAGATCCAGCTCGCGTCTTCCTGTGGCGCGTCGGTCCCCAGAAAGACGCTTTTCTCGCGGCGCCAGTTGAGTATGGCGATGTCGGTCTGCGGCATCAGCGCAGGCAACGGGACGACCCGGCGCCGCCGCATGAACGCGATACCATGCACCACGCCGTAGATCAGCGCCAAGACGAGCAGCGTGAGCGTCAGCCACACCAGCACCTGCTTGGCGACCAGCACCGCGTCGGCCGGCGTGACGAAGACGATGGCGCCCGCGATAAAAGCGCCGAACAGCGTGCACAATGCAAGGCGCCCCGCAACGGTGCGTCCGAACGACGCGACGACGCGCTCGGTCAGTCCCGGGTGGTGCAGCGTCTTTTCCAGCGAGCCGCCCGATGAGGTCAGCACGCGCTCCTCGGCGATGTCGATCACATCGTCGCCGGCTTGCGTAGCAGTGCCGGTGCCGGCATCGACAGCGACATTCGAGACGAAGTGCGCGATGCGCTGCTCGGTGGTCGCCTCGGTCGCGACTGCGAGCTCCTGATCGTATCGCTGGCGCTGCCCCGGGTCGCTCAGTATGCGGCTCGCGTGATTGATGAACCGCAGGGCCTCTTCGACATTGCCCTGTCCGTCGCGCGTCTTCGCATAATACTTGCGGATCAAACGGCGCAACGCGGCGCGCACCTCCTCATCCGAGGCGGCCTGCGGAATTCCCAGAGCTTCGTAGAGCGTTGCTTTCATGGCCGCTACCGCGGCAAATTGCAACGAATTTGACGTTGGGATATTCCGGTAATTAGCCCGCCATTGCAAGTTGCGCGCTTGGCGCGGCACAGAACGCGCAAAGGAACTGGCGCTGCGCGGCAAACGCTGCCGCTGTGCGTCACGCCGGCGAGAAAAACTGTCGAAGCCGCCCTTTGGATAAAAAAGGCGGCTCCGTGGCCGCCTTTTCGATAAGCCGCCGGCGCGGCCCGTTTGCCGTCACTCGCCCTGCTTGCCTTCGCGTTGCGAAAGCTTCTCGCGGATGCGCGCCGACTTTCCGGAACGCCCGCGCAGGTAGTACAGCTTGGCACGGCGGACGTCGCCCTTGCGCTTGACCTCGATACTCGCAATCAGCGGCGAATAGGTCTGGAACGTGCGCTCGACGCCCTCGCCGCTCGAGATCTTGCGCACCACGAACGACGAGTTGAGGCCGCGATTGCGCTTTGCGATCACGACGCCTTCGTACGCCTGCACGCGCTTGCGATCCCCTTCGACGACGTTGACGTTGACGATGACGGTGTCGCCGGGCGCGAACTCGGGGACCGTCTTGCCCAGGCGGGCAATCTCTTCTTGCTCCAGTTGCTCGATGATGTTCATGCAGCCTCTCTCCACTCGATTACGGATCCTGCGGCCGTCGGCCATGCATTGGGAGCGCAGGTCGCTCCCCGATGCACGCGTTTACCCTATGTTACCGCTCGCTTCTCCCGGTTTCCCGTTCCCGCCTGAATTCGTCGAGCAGTACTGCTTCCTCGTCGCTCGTGCCGCGCGCGGCAAGCAGTTCCGGACGCCGCAACCACGTCCGCCCCAGCGCCTGCTTCAGGCGCCAGCGCGCGATTGCCGCATGGTCGCCCGACAGCAGCACCGCCGGCACCGCGCGTCCCTCGTACACCTCCGGCCGCGTGTAGTGCGGGCAGTCAAGCAAGCCGTCGACGAAGGAATCCTCGACGCTCGACTGCGCATCGTTCAACACGCCGGGCAACTGCCGCACGATCGCATCGATCAGCAATAGCGCCGGCAACTCGCCTCCCGAGACGACGAAATCGCCGATCGAGAGCTCCAGATCGACGGCGCGCTCGAGCAGCCTCTCATCGACGCCCTCGTAGCGACCGGTAACGACCACCAAGCCCGGCTCCGCCGCCAGCTCGACGACTCGCCGGTGCCGTAGCGGCTCGCCTTGCGGCGACATGTAAATCACGCGAGCTCTCGACACGCCCCTGCTCGAAAGCCGTCGGCACGCCGCGTCGATCGCCTGTTTCAGCGGCTCGGCCAGCATAACCATGCCCGGCCCGCCGCCGTACGGCCGATCGTCGACGCTCTTATGACGATCCGTGGCGAAATCGCGCGGATTCGTCGTCCCGAGCGTCCACAATGCGCGCTCCCGCGCCCGCCCGGTCACTCCATACGACGCGGCAGCCTCCACCAGCTCGGCAAACAGCGTAACGACCTCGATGTGCATCGTCTTCGCGTTCCCGTCACCGCATCTTCAAAGCCTCGCCCGTCGGCTTCTCCTGCGAGCGCGAGAGCCATCCAATCAATAGTCCGGTTGCCAGTCGACCACGATCCGGTCTCCGGCAATATCGATCGCATCGACGTAGACCGGCACCAGCGGTATCAGCCGCTCGCCCTCATCGCCACCCCCTTCCGCGGCCACCCGCAGGACCGGATGCGCGCCCGTCTCCAGCACGCTGCCGACGCGTCCGAGCTTCACGCCGGAGCGGTTGATCACCGCAAGGCCGACGAGGTCGGCGAGATAGACCTCGCCCGCAGTGAGCGCGGGCAGCGAAGCCCTCGGCACACCGATAGCCGCGCCTCGCCATGGCGCCACTTCCTCGCGCCGGCTCATTCCCTCGAGCCGTGCTACCAGCGCGTTAGCATGCACACGCGCCTCGAGCACCGCAAACTCGGACCATCGATCGTCGCCCGTTGCGAGCCACCACGCCCGGTACGCGAGCAAACCGTCGGGTGAGGCGGTGAAAGTACGCGCCTTGATCCAACCCTGTACGCCATAGGGGGCGATCACCCGCCCCATGACCACGAGGTCCGCCGCCCCGCTGACCTCGTTCGTCTTAACCAGCGGTTGCCGGTGCGCCCGCCGCGGCTTTCGTCGCCCCGGCCTGCTTGACCAAGCCCGCGACCGTATCCGACAGCTTGGCGCCCTTGTGCTTCCAGTGATCGATGCGCTCCAGCGAAAGACGCAGCGCTTCTTCGCCCTCGTGGGCGATCGGGTTGTAGAAACCGACGCGCTCGATGAATCGACCATCGCGACGGTTGCGCGAATCGGCGACGACGACGTTGAAGAACGGCCGCTTCTTGGCGCCGCCTCGAGCCAGTCTGATCACTACCATGAAAAATACCTGCTTTCGCCGGAAAAAGATGTTGATTATATGATGAAATCCTGGCCCGTGGCAACCGGAGGCCCGGACGCGTCGCTCGTCGGCTAGCGCAGGCCCGGAAAGCCGCCGCGAAAGGCCCGCAGCATTTTCTGCATCCCTCCTCTAGCGACCATTTTCATCATCTTCTGGGCTTGGTCGAACTGTGCAAGGAGACGGTTGACCTCCTGCACCGATACGCCCGCTCCCGCCGCGACGCGGCGCTTGCGCGCGGCCTTCAACAGCTCGGGACGCGAGCGCTCCGCCGGCGTCATCGCGTTAATGATGCCCTCCAGGCGGCGGATGGCACGATCATCGGCCTGCGCTGCCTGCGCGGCCCGCGCGAGCTCGCCCGGAAGCTTGTCGAGCAGGCCTTGCACACCGCCCATCTTGCGCATCTGGCCGATCTGCGCCTTGAAGTCGTCGAGGTCGAAACCTTTGCCTGACTTGACTTTCCTGGCCAGCTTGACCGCCTCATCGCGATCGACCTGCTTGTGCGCCTCCTCGATCAACGTCAGCACATCGCCCATGCCGAGGATGCGCGAGGCCATGCGCTCCGGGTGGAAAACCTCGAGGCCGTCGAGCTTCTCGGAGACACCGGCGAATTTGATCGGCGCGCCGGTTACCTGCCGCACCGACAATGCCGCGCCGCCACGCGCATCGCCGTCGAGTTTGGTCAGCACGACGCCGGTCAGCGGCAACGTTGCGGCGAAAGCCTTGGCCGTGTTGACCGCATCCTGGCCCTGCATTGCATCGACGACGAACAGGGTTTCAACGGGGTGCAGCGCCGCGTGCAGCGCAGCGATCTCGTGCATCATCGCCTCGTCGATCGCGAGCCGCCCAGCCGTGTCGACGATCAGCACGTCGTGGTAGTGCTTGCGCGCCCAGTCGAGCGCGGCGAGCGCGATGGCGACCGGCTCTCCTGCGGGCGTCGTCGGAAAGCAGTCGACGCCGAGCTCCCGCGCCAACGTCGCGAGCTGCTCCATCGCCGCGGGGCGGTACACGTCGCAGCTTACCAGCAGCACTTTCTTGCGCGAGTCGTGGCGCAGGAGCCGCGCAAGCTTGGCCGCGGTCGTCGTCTTGCCGGAACCCTGCAAGCCCGCCAGGAGGATCACGGCCGGCGGAGTCGTGGCGAGGGCTAACGGAGCGGCGCCGCCTCCCATCAGCGTCGCAAGCTCGCGTTGAACGACGCCGATCAGCGCCTGGCCCGGCGAGAGTGAGCTCAAGACTTCCTGTCCGAGCGCCTTGTCGCGGACTGCAGCGATGAACTGCTTGACCACCGGCAACGCCACGTCGGCTTCGAGCAGCGCGAGGCGAACCTCGCGCAACGCGGCCTGGACATTGTCTTCGGTGAGACGCGCCTCGCCGCGCAGTGCCTTCACGACGCGTCCAAGCCGCTGGGTCAGATTGTCGAGCATCGGAAAGCGATCCTGGCTTGCGTGAGATGGCGCGACGACCCTGCCGCAGCCTTGGTGTAAACTCGGCCGGGGTAAGACGCCGGTCCGTGACGATTTTACTCTACTTGCTGGTCCCGGCCGCCTACCTGGCGGCGGCAACGTTCGAATGGAAGCGGTTTACGCCGGGCATTCGTGCGCCGGCGGCGCACGCGGGCACGATTGCCGGCTGGCTCGCTGCGGGCGCACTTGCAGGGCATGCGGTGCTTGTCGTCGGCGCGGTCTTCACTCGCGAAGGTCTCGACGTGAGCCTCGTCAACGCCTTGTCCGCCGTCGCCGGGCTCACCGCCCTGATCGCGTGGATCGGTAATCTGACGCGCGCGCTTCCCGGCGTTGCGGCGGTCGCTTTGCCGGTTGCAGCGATCGGAGCATTGCTGCCGGCGCTGTTCCCGAACCCGCATCGCTTTTCTTTCGCCGACGAGCACTGGGCGGCGCTGCACATCGCGGTCGCGTTGATCGCGTACGCGCTTTTTTTCGTCGCCGCGCTGCAGGCGCTGGTACTGCTGGGACTCGAGCGGCGACTGCACCGCGCGCTGCCCGATCCCGCAGCCGAGACTTTGCCACCGCTGCTCACGCTGGAGCAATTCCTGTTTCGGTTGGTCGGCGTCGGCTACGCGCTGTTAACCTTGACCCTCGTGAGCGGCGTTCTGTTTTCCGAGGAAGTGTTCGGCAAACCGCTGCGGTTCACGCACAAGATCGTGTTCTCATTGCTCGGCTGGTTCGTATTCGGCGCGCTGCTTTTCGGTCGCCATCGCTACGGCTGGCGCGGCCGCACTGCGCTCCACTGGATCCTCGCCGGCACGGCACTGCTGGTTGTTGCCTATGTGGGCAGCAAGTTCGTGCTCGAGGTGATTCTCGGCCGCTAAGGAACCCGCGGATTTCTTGACAGGGGCGGCGCGCGGCCAAATACTGGCCGCAACTGGCGTAACCGCCCAACTAGCTTGGACGATATTCCCTTAAGCAGTCTCTTTGCCGCCTTGGCGGGGCTGCTCTTGGCCTCCGGATTTTTCTCCATCGCCGAAACCGCGATGATGGCGGTCAACCGTTATCGGCTGCGGCATCGGGCGAAGCAAGGGGCCCGCGGCGCAAAACTCGCGCTCGCGCTGCTCGCCCAGACGGACACGCTTCTCGGCGTCATCCTGCTCGGCAATACGCTCGTCGCTGCCGCGGCCGCGACGCTGACTGCGGTGATCACCAAGCGCTTGTTTGGCGAAGGCGAAGCGGCGTTGGCGCTCGGGACCGTCGCCATCTCGTTCGCGCTGCTCGTCTTTTCCGAAATCACGCCGAAGGTGATTGGCGCCGCGCACGCCGACCGTCTCGCGCCCGTGGTGAGCTTTCTGCTGGCGCCGATGCTGAAGATTGCCACGCCGGTCGTATGGTTCGTCAACCTGTTCGTGCGCGGTTTGCTCAAGCTGCTCCGGATCCGGCCCGAGGGCGAGGGCCACGCGCCGCTCACGCAGGAGGAGCTACGATCGCTGGTACTCGAGGGCCAATACTTTCGCGGCAAGCACCGGGCGATGCTCGCAAATCTTTTGGATCTCGACGCCATCAGCGTTGATGATGTCATGACCCCGCGCAGTCAGATCGAAGCGATCGATCTCAACGCCAAGCCGACATTGCTGGCGCAACAGCTCGCCAACAGCTACCACACGCGACTCCCGGCGTACGAAGACGAGCTCGACAACATCGTCGGCATCATCCACGTGAGGCAAGTTCTGCGTCTGTTGCAGGGCGACGAACTCGACTCGGCGCAGTTGCGCACAATTCTGCGCCCGCCCTATTTCATTCCGGCTGGTACTCCGCTGCTTGCGCAGCTGCAGCAGTTTCAGGCCGCGCGCCAGCGGCTCGGGCTCGTGGTCGACGAATACGGTGAATTGCTCGGCCTGGTATCGCTCGAGGACATCCTCGAGGAGATCGTCGGAGAATTCACGACGCAGGCCCCGGGCGGCGCCGAGATATTCCAGCGCGAACCCGACGGCAGTGTTGTAGTCGACGGAATGGCTTCGCTGCGCCTGCTCAATCGCAAGCTTGGTACCGCGTTCCCTCTCGACGGACCCAAGACGCTAAATGGCTTGATCGTCGAACATCTTGGCGAAATCCCCGAAGCTGGAGCGAACTTTCGGCTTTCAGGCCAAGCGATTGAGATTCTTCAGGTCCAGGATCGCGCGGTAAAGGTGGTCAAGCTGTTGCCTCCCGTCGGCCGGAGTGCCGCTCCAGCTTTACAAACCAGCGGCGAGCAGGCATCATCGATCAGCTAAGTTTTATGCGTCTGGAATAATTCGCCGAACGCGGTGGAATCGCGCTCCGACGGACCAGACCACGGATCCATCCGTCATCCAAACGTCATGGCAACGCACGCGGCAACACGAACCATAAGCGGCCTCGCCCGGGCCATGGTGCAGCACGGGCTTTTATCGGAGTATGACGCCGAGACCCTGCAAGGTCAGGCGCAGGCCGCCAACATCGGTTTCGTCGAGCAGATGTTGATCTCGAAGCGGATGACGGCGATGCAGGTGGCGATGTTCGCGTCGCGCGCGTTCGGCACGCCGATGATGGACTTGAACGGCTTCGACATCGATCATATCGAAAAGGATCTGATCGACGCGAGACTGGCCGCCAGCCGTCGCGCGCTGCCGCTCCACAAGCGCGGCAACCGGTTGTTCGTCGCGGTGTCGGATCCGGCCAATCTGCAGGTACTCGATGAGGTCCGGTTCAAGACCAATCTCGTCGTCGACGCGGTCGTCGTCGAGGATGACAAGCTCGCCCAGACGATCGCCAAGTTCGCCGAGACGACGGGCCAGAAAATGTCGAATCTGGTCTCCGACGAAGATCTCGAAATCGAAGTCGATGCCGGCGGCAGGCCGGCGGAGGACGAAGCCAATCCCGACGTCGACGATGCACCCGTTGTCCGGTATCTCCAGAAGATCCTCGTCGACGCGATCAGTGCGGGCGTATCCGATATTCACTTCGAACCCTATGAGAAGTTCTACCGGATCCGCTATCGGCTCGACGGTCAGCTGATGGAGATCGCGCAGCCGCCGCTGGCGATCAAGGACAAGATGGCGTCCCGGATCAAGGTGATCTCCAAGCTCGACATCTCCGAAAAGCGCGTGCCGCAGGACGGCCGGATGAAGCTGGTCCTGTCGAAGAATCGGGCGATCGATTTCCGCGTGAGCACGTTGCCGACGCTCTACGGCGAGAAGCTCGTGTTGCGGATTCTCGATGCCGCGGGCGTCAAGCTGGGCATCGAGGCGCTCGGCTACGAGCCCGAGCAGCAGCAGCTGCTCCTGAATGCGATCAAGCGCCCGTATGGAATGATTCTCGTCACCGGCCCGACGGGCAGCGGCAAGACGGTGTCGCTCTACACGTGCCTCAACATTCTCAACCAGCCCGGCGTCAACATCGCGACGGCCGAGGATCCGGCGGAAATCCAGCTCGCGGGCGTCAATCAGGTCAACGTACACGAGAAGGCCGGCCTCACCTTCGCCACCGCGCTCCGCGCGTTCCTGCGCCAAGATCCCGATATCATCATGGTCGGCGAAATCCGCGATCTGGAAACGGCTGACATCGCGGTCAAGGCGGCGCAGACCGGCCATCTCGTACTGTCCACGCTGCACACCAACGACGCCCCCGCGACGCTGATGCGGCTCCTGAACATGGGTGTTGCGCCCTTCAACATCGCATCCTCCGTCATTCTGATCACCGCCCAGCGTCTGGCGCGCAAGCTCTGCACGCAGTGCAAGCGGCCCGAGGACATTCCGCCGGAAGCACTGGTGCAGGCCGGCTTCGGCGAAGAGGATCTCGACGGCTCATGGCAGGCGTTCGGACCGACCGGCTGCGACGCCTGCAAGGGCACCGGCTACAAGGGTCGTATCGGAATCTACGAGGTAATGCCGATTTCCGACGAAATGCGCCAGCTGATCATGCGCAGTGCCAATGCGCTCGATATCGCCGACCAGTCGCAGAAGGAAGGCGTGAAGAATCTTCGCCAATCCGGCCTGCTGAAGGTCAAGCAGGCCGTGACCTCCCTCGAGGAAGTCGAAGCGATCACCAACGAGTAATCACCGGAAGTCACCACTATGGCCACCGCGATTGCGCAGCGCAGAGACACCCGGGTCAAGGAATATACGTATCTCTGGGAGGGCATCGACCGCAACAACCGCAATGTGCGCGGCGAAATCAAAGCTGCGTCCGAGACGGTTGTCACTTCCAATTTGCGGCGGCAGGGCATCCGCATCAAGAAGCTCAAGCGGCAGACCTTTCGTGGCGGCGGCAGAGTCAACGAGAAAGACATCACGTTTTTCACGCGCCAGCTTGCAACGATGCTGAAGGCCGGCGTGCCGCTGCTGCAGGCGTTCGAGATCGTCGCCCGCGGCCACAAGAATCCGCGCTTCGCGCGGCTGATGATGGACATCAAGGGCCGGGTCGAGGCCGGTTCCAGCCTGTCTCAGGCTTTCCGCGAGCATCCTGCGCATTTCGACTCGCTGTATTGCAATCTGGTCAATGCCGGCGAAACTGCGGGCATGCTCGACGGCATCCTGGAACGGCTGGCCACGTACAAGGAAAAGATCCTCGCCCTCAAGAGCAAGATCAAGTCGGCGATGTTCTACCCGATCTCGGTGGTCACGGTCGCGATCATCGTCGTGTGGATCATCATGGTATGGGTGATCCCCGCGTTCAAGCAGGTCTTCAAGAGCTTCGGCGCGGACCTGCCAGCGCCGACATTGATCGTGATGGCGGTTTCGGATTTCTTCGTCGCGTACTGGTGGTTGATGCTCGGGATCATCATCGGTACCTTGTTCGGTTTCTTTTTCCTGCTGCGACGGTCGACCGCGTTTCGCTACGCGGTGGACCGGATCTCGCTGAGGCTGCCGATCATCGGCGGCATCCTCGAAAAGGCTACCATCGCGCGCTGGACGCGCACGCTTGCGACCATGTTCGCGGCCGGCGTGCCGCTCGTCGAGTCGCTTGACGCGGTCGCGGGCGCGTCCGCAAACGCGGTATACATCGCCGGCACGCGCAAGATCCAGAACGAGGTCAGCACGGGTACGAGCCTCACCAACGCGATGCATAACACGGGCCTGTTTCCGTCGATGGTGCTGCAGATGACGCAGATCGGCGAAGAGTCCGGGTCTCTCGATGGCATGCTGTCCAAGGTCGCGGACTTCTACGAGCGCGAAGTGGATGACGCCGTGACGGCGTTGACGAGCCTACTCGAGCCGATCATCATCGTGTTCCTCGGGGTCGTGATCGGAGGTCTCGTGGTCGCGATGTACCTGCCGATCTTCAAGCTCGGATCGGTCGTCTGACGCCTCGCGCGCTTTAAGCGCATGCCGGCGACGTTGACCGAACCGCTGGCGACGTGGCTCGTCAGCGGCATCGTCGGCCTCTGCGTCGGCAGTTTCCTCAACGTCGTCATCCATCGGCTCCCGAAGATGCTCGACCGCGGCTGGCGGGCGCAATGCGCAGAGCTCTCGGGTGAACCGCCGCCCGAGCTGCCGCCGTACAACCTGATCACGCCGCGCTCGGAGTGCCCCGCCTGCGGCCACCGCATCGCGGCGTTCGAGAACATACCCGTCTTGAGCTTTCTGTTCCTGCGCGGGCGCTGTTCGGCCTGCGCTGCGCCGATCTCGGCCAGATACCCCTTCATCGAGCTCCTGACGGGCGCACTGACCATCGCGGCGGTCCTGCGCTTCGGCGTTACGCCGACCGCTGCCGCTGCCTGCTTGCTCATCTGGTCGCTTATCGCGCTGACGTTCATCGACTTCGACACCCAGCTCTTGCCGGACAGCATCACCCTCCCGCTGCTGTGGAGCGGATTGCTCGCGAACGTCGCGGGTTTCGTGCCGGGCGTAAGCCTGCGCGATGCCGTCGTCGGCGCCATCGCCGGCTACGTCGCGCTCTGGACGATCTATTGGCTATTCAAGCTGGTGCGGGGGAAGGAAGGCATGGGCTACGGAGACTTCAAGCTGCTCGCAGCGCTCGGCGCTTGGCTCGGCTGGCAGATGTTGCCGCTGATCGTTCTTCTGTCGTCATTCGTAGGTGCCATTATCGGCATCGGTCTGGTTGTGTTCAGGGGCCGCGATCACCAGATCCCTCTGGCGTTCGGCCCCTATCTCGCGATTGCAGGAGTGATCGCGCTGTTCTTCGGCAGGTCGCTCGTCTCGCTCTACCTTCCGGCGTAGCCGTGACTCGGAGCACCTACGTCATCGGCCTGACCGGTGGCATCGGAAGCGGGAAGACGGCGGTGGCCGACGCGTTCGCGGCGCTGGGCATCGAGATCATCGACACCGACGCCCTGGCGCACGCCTTGTCCGCGGTGGGTCAGCCCGGCTTCGCTGCGATCCGCGACGCGTTTGGTGACCGGATCCTGCGGCCCGACGGCGAAATCGATCGTGGCGCGCTGCGACGGCTCGTTTTCGCCGATGCCACCGCGCGATCACGCCTGGAAGACGCACTGCACCCGTTGATCGGAGCCGAGGTCGCACGCCGAGTCGAACAATGGTCCGGCCCCTACGGCTTGATCGTCGTGCCGCTACTGCTCGAGCGCAAGGGCCTTCGCTCCTTGGTCAACAGGATCCTCGTCGTCGACTGTCCTGAAGAGGAACAGGTTCGCCGCGTCGTGGCGCGCAACGGGCTCGCGCCTGCGGAGGTGCGCGCGATCATGGCAACACAGCTCGATCGCCGGCAAAGGCTCGCCGCTGCCGATGATATTCTTGATAACGCTGGCACGCCCGAGGGAATCGCGCCGCAAGTCCTGGTCCTCGATGGCCGCTACCGCAGTCTGGCGGCAGCCGGTTCCGGCTGACCGGAAGGCGATGGCTAAGCCACCGACGCCGGCCTTGGTGCACAATGTCGCCACTCTCGATAAGCCCGCCATGGACGTGATCCGGTATGAGCACCCGCTCAATGAGCGCATCCGCACGTTGATGCGGCTGGAGGATCTGTACGGCCGCGCGCTATTCTTCACCGGCGAAACTGCGCCCGCCGATCATCATGCGGCTCTTCTCGCGCTGTTCGAGATCGTGGACGTCGCCGCGCGCGCCGACCTCAAGACCGACATCCTGCAGGAGTTGGAACGGCAGCGCCAACTGCTTGCGCCACTCAAGCATAACCCCGCGATCGAGGCGAGGGCGCTCGATGCGGTGCTCTCCGAGATCGACGTCGCAGGCGGGCGCCTGCTCGCGCAAACGGGGAAAGTCGGCCAGCGTCTTCGCGACAACGATTGGCTGATGGCAATCAAGCAGCGCACCGGAATCCCAGGCGGCGCCTGCGAGTTTGATCTGCCCGCCTACCATCACTGGCTGAACCTCGAGCCCGCCGCGCGGCAACGCGACTTGCAAGCATGGCTCGAGCCTCTGCTGCCGATCCACTCGGGTCTGTCGATCATACTGCGACTGCTGCGCGACAACGGCAAGATGAGCCGCCACACGGCCTATCACGGCGTCTTCCAGTTGATGCTCACGACGGCCAAGGTCGCGCAGCTGCTGCGGCTGTCGCTGGCCAAGGAGACGCCGTGCGTTCCCGAGATCAGCGCCAACAAGTACGCCCTGAACATCCGCTTCGTCGGCATCGCGGGCATGGACCGGGGTTCGGTCTATGAGGGCGACGTAGAGTTTGATCTCATGTTCTGCAACCTCTGAAGCCGTTTCACGACGTATCACCAGGTCTCACAATTTTTCGCAATTCTCGAATTTTGCTTGGATTTTGCCTTCTGGACGTATCATCGATTGGCATTGCATCCGGAATTCGACGAATACCAATGATCTAGACGAAGGCCGGTCCATGGGCCCACCCAACAAGTGAATATCTGACGCCTCTGGTCACTGGCAAGACTTCGTGGATCGTGTAGGAAGGAAAAAAAGTAATCGAACCGAGGGTCTTGCTCATCGTGGCCGACGCGCTTAACGACTCATACAGAAGAACGCCGCCACCGTCATAAGTTTCCGGATCTGATAATTGGACAGAAAACGACAGCTTCCTGATAGTTCCAATTTCAGTTGACTTGAGGTCCGTATGTGACGCGTAAAAATCAGATTGTGCACCTCTACCCGAGTACTTGGTGAACTGTATCCCCTCAAATCCTATCAGGTTGTATCGGAACCAATCCGAATTGACGGCATTTATGCAATCTTTGATTCTGTCGAAGAGCCATCGATACTCGCCCTCGGGCGACAACCAGCCAATTTCTGATTTTCGTATATTGTCGTGGACTCGCTCATCGTCAGTTCTACCAGGTCCGAACTTCAGATCACGTTCGCCGCTGCTGATTATTGCTTTACATTCCTCCGGCGTAAGGAGGTTGCCGACGTATGTCGGTTGACCAGCCAGATTAGGTCTTAAGTGAAAAAGAAACATATGGTTTAACCTCTGTGCTGAGGGCGCAGAATCTTGGAATCGTCAGTCTTGCTTCCGAAGGTTGCCATTTCACTTTCTTAAGTTAGATTGTAGCTGCAACCGATGTCATCAGAGAAATGGCTCTCATAGACGGCTCTGCGAAAAATATTGCGCGAGGATCTACACATGCTAGATGATCGTGTAAAGACGGACTTTGGTACTTTCAAGACGCAGATTCTTTTATCAGCGGCTTAAGATTAATATAGATGATGTTTTGTAATCTCTGACACGCCATGGCGCAAATACGAACGGTCGTGTGCCCGTCCTGCGGCGCACCGGTCGAGTGGACAAAAGAGAGCCGGTTTCGCCCGTTCTGCTCGGAGCGGTGCCGGTTGATCGATCTGGGCGCGTGGGCAGCGGAGTCGTATCGGGTTCCCGTCGCCGACCAGAAAGCGGACCGCGACGATCCGCCCGTCGAAACTCCGTAAACTGGAAGCTCAGGCGTTCCACGCCGCGCGGCGCAGCGCGATGCCATGCGCGCCGTGCGCGAGCGCGGTGTCGAGATCATCGCGGGTGAGGCCACCCAGTGCGTAGACGGGCAGCGGCGTGGCGCGCAACAGCTCCGCTACACGCGCCCAGCCGAGCGGCTCCGCGTCCGGATGCGACGGCGTCGCCGCGACCGTGCCCAGCACCGCGAAGTCGAGCCCGAGCTTCGCCGCTCGTGCGAGCTCCGCGCCGTCGTGGCACGACGCGGCGCAGAGCATGCCTTCGGGCCGCGCCGACGCGCGCTGCAACGCCGCGGCCGTCCAATGCACTCCGGCACAGCCGAGCCGCAGCGCCAGCGCCGGGTCACCGTTGAGCAATACGCGCGCACCCGCGGCCTGCGCGATCGGCAGCAGCCGGTCGGCAAGGCGTCGCAACCGCTCGACCGGCCAGGACTTCTCGCGCAGTTGAATGAGCTGCAAGCCATCCGCGATCGCCACCTGCGCGCGGCGCAGAAAGACGTCTTCGCCGAGGTCCTCGGCCATCGAGATGCCGTAGATCGGCGGCAGCTCGAGTGCGCGCAGAATGACGGCGTTCGCGGGCAACAGCGGCGCCACGTCGAATGCGCCGGGGGTCTGCCACGCGATCGCCTGACCCATGCGGCCGTGCGGCTCGCCGCGCCACGCAAAGATACGGAAGAAATTGAGCTCGACATCGGCGTGCGGATAAGCGTAGCGCTGCACGAGCCACGGCGCCGCACGCACGAGCTGGATTCCCAGTTCCTCATCGAGCTCGCGCGCGAGCGCGATGGACGCCGATTCGCCCGCTTCGAGCTTGCCACCGGGAAACTCCCAGTAGCCCGGATAAGGCGTGCCGGGGAGCCTCTGCGCGAGCAACACGCGGCCGTCGGTCCGTTGCAGAACGGCGACGGCCACCTGCACGATACCTGAGCCGTTCAACGTGTCTTGGGGGGTTTCAACGCGCGCGCCCCGGCGTGTGCGCGCGCGAACTGCCAGGCGACGCGGCCGCTGCGCGACCCCCGCTGAAGCGCGAACTGGATCGCTTCGCGGTGCAGCGCCTCGAGCGCGCCGTCGTCGCGCGGCACCGACACCTCATGGAAGCCCAGCCACTGGTCGACGGCCGCGAGATAGTCGTCCTGGCTGAACGGATAGAATGAAATCCACAGTCCGAAGCGTTCGGAGAGTGAAATCTTTTCCTCGACCGACTCGCCGGGATGGACCTCCTCTCCTACGTGACGAGTCTCGAGATTCTCGCTGAAGTACTCGGGCAGCAAGTGTCGCCGGTTCGACGTCGCATAGATCAGCACGTTGACCGACGGAGCGGCGATGCTGCCGTCGAGCATCACCTTGAGTGCCTTGTAACCGGGCTCGTTGGCATCGAAGGAGAGATCATCGCAGAACACGATGAATCTTTCCGGCCGGCCGTCGATCCGTTCGACGATGTCGGGCAGATCGACGAGGTCGCTCTTCTCGACCTCGATCAGGCGCAGGCCCTTTGCTGCATATTTGACCAGCATCGCTTTCACCAGCGAGGACTTGCCGGTGCCGCGCGAGCCGGTGAGAAGAACATTGTTGGCGGGCAAGCCGGCGACGAACTGGCGCGTGTTCCCGTCGATGGCGCGCTTCTGATCGTCGATCGCCACCAAATCGTCGAGTCGGATCGCCTGCGGGTGCCGCACCGCCTGAAGGAATCCGCGCTCGGCGCGCTTGCGCCAGCGGAATGCGTGCGCCCGCCAGTCGGGCTCTGCCGGCGGCACCGGCAACAATGCTTCGAGGCGAGCGAGGACGGCCTCGGCGCGGTCGAGCGCGCGGGCGAGCGAATCGGCTGCGGATTTGCGCGGCATCAAGTGCGATAGTGAGCGTTGATGTTGACGTATTCGTGCGACAGGTCGCACGTCCACAGCACCGTTCGTGCCTGACCACGGTCAAGCGCGACGCGCACAGAAATCTCGGACTGGGCCATGATCCGTTTGCCGTCTTCCTCGCGATACGAAGGCGTGCGGCCGCCGTCGACGACAACCGCAACATCGTCGAGCCAGAACGACACGCGGCCGGGATCGAGGTCGCTGACATCGGCGTTGCCGATCGCGCAGACGATCCGTCCGAGGTTCGGATCGGAGGCAAAGAACGCCGTCTTGACCAGCGGCGAATGCGCAATCGCGCGCGCGACGCGGTCACACTCGCGCGTGTCGCGGCCGCCTTCGACGACGATCGCAATGAACTTGGTTGCGCCCTCGCCGTCACGCACCAATGCCTGCGCGAGCTCGATCGCGACCGCGGCGAGGGCGGCTCTCACGGCGGGCAGCCGCGGATCGTCGTCGCGTTCGAGCGTTCGCATCGGCGCCCGGTGCGTGGAGATCACCACGAAACTGTCGTTGGTCGAAGTGTCGCCGTCGATCGTGATACGGTTGAACGACTCGCAGGCGATGTCCGCAGCAAGCCTGTCGAGCAATGCACGGGCGATCGGCGCGTCGGTCGCGACAAAGCCGAGCATCGTCGCCATGTTCGGCGCGATCATGCCGGCGCCCTTGGCAATGCCCGTGACGGTGACGGGGACGCCGTCGATTTCGGCGCGGCGCGACGCGCCTTTCGGTACCGTGTCGGTCGTCATGATCGCGCGCACGGCGGCAAACCATCCGTGCTCCGCGAGCGCGGCTCGGCATTCGGGCAGCGTCGCCACGATCCTTTCCACCGGCAGCGGCTCCATGATGACGCCGGTCGAAAAGGGCAGTACCGCGTCCGGCGCGCACCCGACGAGCTCGGCCACCGCCGCGCAGGTGGCGCGCGCGTCGGCGAGACCTCGCTCGCCCGTTCCGGCGTTGGCGTTGCCGGCGTTGACGACGAGCGCACGTATCGACTCGGCGCGCGCAAGGTGTTCGCGGCAGATCGTCACCGGCGCCGCGCAGAAGCGATTTTGCGTGAAGACGCCCGCCGCCTGCGATCCGGGCGCCAGGCTCACCAGCAGGAGATCGTCACGCGACCAGTTCTTGATGCGAGCTGCTGCCGTGCCCAGCGCGGCTCCAGCAACCGGCAGCAGCTGCTCGGGCGTCGGAGGCGTGTAATTGACAGGCATCTTTGCTGAGACCGACTCACCGAAGATTCTAAAGCATTGCCCGTCGTGCACGCCTTACAGAGGCGAAACCGTCTTGAGACGCGTTACGAACAGCCCCGAGGGCGCGAAGCCCCCAAGCGATCCACGAGACAGTACAAGTGAAGTACAGCGAGGGACGAGCGAGGAAACGACAAAGCCATCGCGGCGCTCGAGTAGCGGGTGGGACGGCTTCTAGATTCTGCCGTGGCAGTGCTTGAATTTCTTTCCCGATCCGCACGGGCAAGCATCATTGCGACCGACCTTCTGGCCAACGCGTGTGAACGGCGGCGGCGCCAGAGCGGCCGGTGCAGCATCAGCGGCGGCGACGGCGAGCGCTTCTTCGTAATCGGCGTGCTGATAGCGCACATTGGATGCCGCCGGCGCTTCCTCGACCGCCTGTACGTCCTGTTGCGAACGCACCTGCACGGTCAGTACGTACTTTACGACGTCCTGCTTGATGCGGTCGAGCATGTCGGAGAAAAGCTCGAACGCTTCACGCTTGTACTCCTGCTTCGGATTCTTCTGCGCGTAACCGCGCAGGTGGATGCCCTGGCGCAGGTGATCCAGCGCGGCAAGGTGCTCGCGCCAGTGCTGATCGACCATCTGCAGCATCAGATTGCGCTCGAACGGATGGAACAGCTCCGGACCGACCTGTTCCAGCTTGGTTTCGTATTGCTTGAGCGCCAGGTCGCGGAGGCGTCCGCGCAGCGCCTCGTCGGTGAGCTCGGGCTCGGTCTTCATCCATTCGCCCACGTCCGCCTTGATTTCATATTGCGCGGCCAGGGCCGCCTCCAGTCCGGGGACGTCCCATTGCTCTTCGACCGATTCCGGCGCGACGTACAGGCGTGCCGTGTCCTCGATCTGGCCGGCGATCATGTTCCGGATCGTCTCGGAGACCTCTTCGGCTTCGAGCAGCTCGTCGCGCTGCTGGTAGATGACGCGCCGCTGGTCGTTGGCGACATCGTCGTATTCGAGCAATTGCTTGCGGATATCGAAGTTGCGCGACTCGACGCGGTTCTGCGCCTTCGCGATCGAGCGATTGACGATCGGGTGCTCGATGGGCTCGCCCTCCGGCATCTTCAGACGCTGCATGATCCCGGAGAGCCGCTCGCCCCCGAAGATGCGCAGCAGCGGATCTTCGAGGGAAAGGTAGAAGCGCGACGAGCCGGGGTCGCCTTGCCGACCGGCCCGCCCGCGCAGCTGATTGTCGATGCGGCGCGATTCGTGGCGCTCGGTGCCGACGATATGCAGGCCGCCGGCGGCGATGACGGCCTCGTGGCGAACCTGCCACTCCGAGCGCAGCTTGCCGATCTGCAGGTCCTTCTCGGTCTGCGTCAGCGCTTCGTCTTCACGGATCTTGAGGATGAGCGACTCGACGGCACCGCCGAGCACGATGTCGGTGCCGCGGCCGGCCATGTTGGTCGCGATGGTGACCATCTTCGGACGACCCGCCTGCGCGACGATCTCGGCCTCGCGCGCGTGCTGCTTGGCGTTCAGCACCTGGTGCGGAAGCTTCTGCTTCTCGAGATGCCCCGACAGCATTTCGGAGTTCTCGATCGATGTCGTGCCGACGAGCACCGGCTGCCCGCGCTCGTGGCAATCCTTGATGTCATCGATGATGGCGTCGACCTTTTCCTGGAGCGTACGGAACACGAGATCGTTCTCGTCCTTGCGAATCATCTGGAGATGCGTCGGAATCACCACCGTCTCGAGGTGATAGATCTGCTGGAACTCGAACGCTTCGGTGTCCGCCGTGCCGGTCATGCCGGCGAGCCGCTGATACATCCGGAAGTAATTCTGAAACGTTATCGACGCCAGCGTCTGGTTCTCGCGCTGGATCGGAACACCTTCCTTTGCTTCGACCGCCTGGTGCAGCCCGTCGGACCAGCGCCGGCCGGACATCAACCGGCCGGTGAACTCGTCGACGATGACGACCTCGCCGTTCTGTACCACGTAATGCTGGTCGCGGTGGAAGAGCGCGTGCGCGCGCAGCGCCGCGTAGAGATGGTGCATCAGCGAGATGTTGTGCGCGTCGTACAGGCTCGTTCCCGCCAGCAAGAGCCCGGCGTCGGTCAGGATGTTTTCGGCGTGCTCATGCCCCGTCTCGGACAGCAGCACCTGGTGCGCTTTTTCGTCGACCCAATAATCCCCGGGGCCCTGTTCCTCGCTCTGCCGCAGGAGCTTCGGCGCCAGGTCGTTGAGACGATAGTAGAGCTCGACATTGTCGTCGGCCTGGCCCGAAATGATGAGCGGAGTCCTCGCCTCGTCGATCAGGATCGAGTCGACCTCGTCGACGATCGCGTAGTTGAGGCCGCGCTGGACGCGCTCGGAGGCCTGGAAAACCATGTTGTCGCGCAGGTAGTCGAAGCCGAATTCATTGTTGGTCCCATAGGTGACGTCGGCAGCGTAGGCCGCCTGCTTATCGGCGTGACTCATCTGCGAAAGGTTGACGCCGACGGTCAACCCAAGGAAGCGGTAGATGCGGCCCATCCAGTCGGCGTCGCGCTGCGCCAGGTAGTCGTTGACCGTGACGAGGTGCACGCCTCGTCCCGCCAGCGCATTCAGGTATATAGGCAGCGTCGCCACCAGCGTCTTGCCTTCGCCGGTGCGCATTTCGGCAATCTTGCCGTAATGCAGCACCATGCCGCCGATGAGCTGCACGTCGAAGTGCCGCATCTGCAGCGTGCGCTTGCCTGCTTCGCGGACGATGGCGAACGCTTCAGGCAGGACCGAATCGAGCTCTTCTCCGTTGGCGACGCGCTCGCGCAGCGTTCCGGTCTTGCCCCGCAATTCGTCGTCGCTCAGGGCGGAGAGCGCCGGCTCGAGCGCATTGATCTCGCGGACAACCTGGCCATATTGCTTGAGCAGTCGCTCGTTGCGGCTGCCGAAGATCTTGGTGAGGATATTGGAAATCATTTTTGCTTAACTGATGCCGCCGGGCCGAAAAAGCAAGGGGTGAGGATTACCTCACCCCTGCCTTGCGCTTACGTGTCCGTACGGATCAGCTGGCGGACTGCAGGAAGCGGGCCGGGTTCTGGGGCGCGCCGTTCAACCGCACTTCGAAATGCAGGTGCGGGCCGGTGGCGCGGCCGGTCGAGCCCACCGCGGCAACTTTCTGGCCCCGGACTACCAGGTCACCCTCTTTGACGAGCAGCATCGAGCAGTGCGCGTAACGTGTTACCAGCCCGTTACCATGGTCGATCTCGATCATCTTACCATATTGAGGATGAACGTCCGCGAAGATGACCTTGCCGCTCGCGGCCGCGACGATCGGGGTGCCGGTCTCGGTGGGAAAATCCAGACCTTCGTGAAAACTCTTCTGCCCCGTGAACGGATCGATGCGCCAGCCGTAGCTCGACGAAAGCCAGCCGCCGTCGACGGGAGGGAGCGATGGCAGGAATTTCTTATTGACCGAGCTGCTGACGAGCAGCGCCTCGAGCACCCCGAGCTGATCGGATCGCTCTTCGACCTGACGCGACAACGCTCCGAGCAACGCGCTGAACTCGTCGACCGACAGGTCGCGCGACAACGTTGGCGCCGGACCGCCGCGCGCGGGCGCTTTTCCCGGCTCCGACGGCGGCGGCAGATCCTTCGGTTTCAACCCCGCCATTTGCGCGAGCCGCTCGCCCAGACCGTCGAGCTGCAGCAACTGGGCCTGCAACTCTCCAAGCTTGACCGCCATCGCGTTAAGATGGCCCTGGACAACCTCCTGAGAGCGACGCGCTTCCTGCCGCTGGTCGTCGAGAAGGATCGCCTGCAACAGTGGATGGTTGATCGACGCCGCGTAGCGCAACGTGACATAGTTGAAAAGCAGAGTGAAGGACAGGAACAGCACCAGCAGGCCGAAGCCCCCGAGCGCCCAGTGGCGCCAGTCCAGCGTGAGCGTTCGGGCCCGGGCCATCGCGCCGGACACGACGATGATATTCAAGTGACCTTCCTCCGCTCCTGCCCCATGTGCGATCCCCATGCGCCCGCTGGGACACATACTTTCGGCTGAAACGACGCTCGCCGGCTTTCTGGACCGTCGCCGGAACGAGCTGGCAATCCTTTATCACGTCCGGCGCAATTTGCCGCCGGCGCTTGCCGCCCAGGTCGGCATTGCCGCTGTAGAGCCGCCCGAGCTCGCGTTGCTTGCGAGCAGCGGGGCGGTCGGTGCGTTACTCCGTCAGCGCGTCCCGGACCTGGTCGAGAAACTCGCGCATGCGGGGTGGCAATTTACTGGAATACGGGTTCGGGTGCAACCCCGTTCACCTCCGCGATCGCCGAAAAAAAACACGGTAAAACAATTGGATGGCCTTTCAGCCGCCACGTTACGCGCCCATGCCGAACGGCTTGCCGACCCGGAGCTTGCCGCCGCATTGCGGCGGCTGGCAGATCACTGCGCGGCCCCGTCAGACGATGAGGAGGCGCTGGGCAGCGTAAAAAAGCAGCGCTGCGAGTAAAAGCAGAAGCGTGTACTTCAGCACCTGGCCGATAAAGCGCAGATAGCGTCGGTCGCGCTTGACGAGATAGAGCACCGCAGCGCCGGCGATGGCGGCGAAGGCGAAGAACAGCAGCAGCCGCACCAGGACCAAGGGAGTAGCTCGAGCCGAATCCGACGTGAAGACCCGGGCGCCGGGCGTGCGGTCACGGGTCGATCCCGCCCACTGCCGACGTCACCCGGTGAACGGCACCTGGGGATCAGGCCGGCTGCAGCTGCCAGGCCAGAAACGCGCTCGGCACCTCGGCGGGAGCGTCGAAGGTCACCAACTCCCACGCCTCCGGTCGGGCGAGGAGCGCGCGGGACAGCGCGTTGTTGAGTGTATGCCCGGACTTGAACGCAGCATAGGTCCCGATCAACGGATGGCCAAGCAGATACAGGTCGCCGATCGCGTCGAGCACCTTGTGGATGGCAAACTCGTTGTCGTAACGCAGGCCTTCGCTGTTCAACACGCGCGTCTCGTCGAGCACGATCGCGTTCTGCAGGCTGCCGCCGAGCGCCAGGCCCGCGGCGCGCATCGCCTCGACGTCGGCCATGAATCCGAAGGTGCGGGCGCGGCTGACTTCCTTGGTATAGGAATGCTCGGCAAAGTCGATGACGACGTGCCGGTTCTCGGTTCCGAAGACGGGATGCGGAAAGTCGATCGTGAAGTCGAGCTTGAACCCGTGGTAGGGCTCGAAGCGCGCCCACTTGTCGTCCAGACGTACCTCGACCGGCTCCTTGATCCGCAGGTAGCGTTTGCGTGCCGCCTGCTCCTCGATCCCCGCCGACTGCAGCAGGAACACGAAGGGACCGGCGCTGCCGTCCATGATCGGAAGCTCGGGTCCGGCGACGTCGACGTGCAGATTGTCGATCCCGAGCCCGGCGAGCGCGGACATCAGATGCTCGACCGTCGAGATCTTGGCGCCGTCCTTCTCCAGCGACGATGACAGGCGCGTGTCGCCGACATTCGCCGCGAGCGCAGGAATCGCTACGGATTGAGCCAGATCGACGCGGTGAAAAACGATCCCCGAGTCGGGCGGAGCCGGCCGCAGCGTCAGATCGACCCGCGCACCGGTGTGCAAACCCACGCCGGTCGTCTTGATCGAAGTTTTTAGCGTGCGCTGTTTGAGCATCGTGGCTTAGGCTTTCCGTGCCGTATCCGAAAGACGCAGCGTCGGCATTGAGCCGCGCGGGAAGGCCGCTATGGTAGCACAGCGTCCCGCGGCGACGGCCGCCGCTTCGTCGCGCTTTAGTCTGCCTGCTTCCTCAAGAAAGCCGGAATGTCCGAAGGATCGAAGCCCGGCGAAGGCGGGCCGCTCGGCGCCGGTGTGCGCCCGCGGCGGATCACCGCGGGGGTCCGCTCCAGCCGATCGTAATCGACCGCTTCGCTGCCACCCATTCCGTCCGTGCCGGTGCGTTCAAACACCTGCTCGACGATTTCGAGTCGCGGCGCGCGCAGCTTTGCTCCGGCACCGCCCAGTCCGGTCGCAACCATCGTGACGCGCAGGCGGTCTTCCATCGCGTCGTCGATCACCGTGCCGACGATCACCATCGCATCCTCGGCGGTAAACGCCTTGATCGTGTTCATGACTTCGTGATACTCCTTCATCTTGAGTCCCGCCGAGGCCGTGATGTTGACGAGTACGCCGCGCGCACCGGCGAGATTGACTTCCTCGAGCAGCGGGCTCGCGACTGCGCGTTCCGCGGCCTGACGCGCCCGATCGGCTCCGCCGGCAGTCGCCGAGCCCATCATCGCCATGCCGACTTCCGACATCACGGTGCGCACATCGGCGAAATCGACGTTGACGAGCCCCGGGTAGTTGATGACTTCGGCGATTCCGGCGACCGCGCTGTGCAGCACCTCGTTCGCCGCAGCATAGGCGTCGAGCACCGATACTTCTTCGCCGAGCACCTGCATCAGCTTGTCGTTCGGGATGATGATCAGCGAATCGACGATCTTTGCGAGCTCGTCGATTCCGGTCTGAGCCACCTTCTGCCGTTTGCCCTCGAACTTGAACGGACGGGTCACGACGGCTACCGAAAGAATGCCGTGGTCCTTCGCTACTTGCGCCACGACGGGCGCGGCTCCGGTACCGGTGCCGCCGCCCATGCCGGCGGTGATGAATACCATGTCCGCGCCGTCGATCGACTCGGCGATGCGATCGCGATCTTCCATCGCCGCGTCGCGACCGATTTCCGGTCGCGCGCCCGCGCCGAGCCCGCGCGTCAGGTTCGTGCCGAGTTGCAGCTGGGTGCGTGCCGTCGAGCGCTTGAGCGCCTGCGCATCGGTGTTGGCGGCGATGAACTCCACGCCTGCGAGGCCCTTGCCGATCATGTGCTCCACGGCGTTGCCGCCGCAGCCACCCACGCCGATGACCTTGATGACCGCTTCCTGCGGGCTTTGATCGATGATCTCAAACATGATGTGCTCCTTTTCCTGTCGAGTTGAAAGATTTGTGGCTCTACGCTCTCGTTTTTTCGTCGTACTTGCCGCCGAAAATCGACGGGCTTCGCCCGCGATTTTCGGGTGACTGTTCCGGACAAAAGTAGGGGTTCACTTTTGTCCGCCTCAAAAATTCGCCTTGAACCATTGCTTCATCCGTTCCGCCATGTTGGTCAACCCTACCGCCTGGGCGCGCGCGATCTCCGCCCGCAGGAATTGCTCGCGACCGTCGAGCAACAATCCCACGGCAGTCGCGTACCGCGGACTGCGCACGACATCGGCGAGCCCGCCGACGTACGCCGGCACGCCGATGCGCACCGGAAGATGGAAGACTTCCTCGCCGAGCTCGATCATGCCGGCAAGCAACGCCGAGCCTCCGGAGAGCACGATGCCCGACGAAAGCAGTTCCTCGAAGCCGCTGCGTCGCAGCTCCGCCTGCGCAAGCGTGTAGAGCTCCTCGATCCGCGGCTCGATCACTTCGGCGAGCATTTGCCGCGAAAGCTTTCGCGGACCGCGCTCGCCGACGCCGGGGACTTCGATGATGTCGTTCGGATCGGCGAGCTGCCGCAGCGCGCAGCCGTGGCGCAGCTTCAGCTCCTCGGCCTCCTTGGTCGGCGTGCGCAGCGTCATCGCGATATCGTTGGTGACCTGATCGCCGGCGATCGGGATCACTGCGGTGTGCCGGATCGCTCCGCCGGTGAACACCGCGAGATCAGTCGTGCCGCCGCCGACGTCCATCAGGCACACGCCCAGCTCCTTCTCGTCGTCGTTCAGGACCGCCAGCGCCGAGGCGAGCGGCTGCAGCATCACGTCCCGGACCTCGAGGCCGCATCGGCGTACGCATTTAGTGATGTTCTCGACCGCGGAGACTGCGCCGGTGACGATATGAACCTTCACCTCCAGCCGCACGCCGCTCATGCCCAGCGGCTCGCGCACGTCCTCCTGGCCGTCGATGATGAATTCCTGCGGCAGGATGTGCAG
>Ga0075424_100000663_pt1 | contig 27658 bp, 19 predicted proteins | sample SoiMethybrSBSTD3_FD_75301 | JGI IMG/M metagenome (GOLD analysis project Ga0075424, IMG submission 75301) | Bulk soil microbial communities from a Populus tree surrounding site in Tennessee, USA - Soil MetaG P. TD hybrid SBSTD3 | ecosystem: Environmental > Terrestrial > Soil > Tree plantation... | reverse complement strand
AGCTTGCCGAACTTCTTCACGTACTGCTTGTGCACCGCATCGCGGAACTGCTCGGGCGTGATGCGGAAGTCCTGCAGCATCGGCGACACCGAGAAGAACGCGCCGAGAAACGCGTTGCCTTGCATGCGGAGCTGCAGGTCGCCGCGGTCGGTCGCCTCGCGTGCGATCTTGAAGCCGGGCAGTGTGAACACGCGGATGTTCTTGTCGATGATCTGCTGGCGCGCCCACAGCGGCAGCCGCTCCCATGCCGCCTCGCCCTCCTCGTCCGACTCCCACACCAGACTTCCGCCTTCGGACATGCCGTCGAGCGGATTGGTGTGGGTGAAGGCTTTGGGGTCGCAGCAGAGGACGACGTTGACGTGACGCAGGTCGCAGTTGACCCGAATGCGTTCGGGAGCCGCGATCATGAAGTACGAGGTCGGCGCGCCCTTCTTCTCCGATCCGTATTTCGGGTTGGCGCTGACGTGGATGATCTCCTTCGGGTTACCGAACTCGTCGACAACCTTGTCCCGGTCGTACAGAAGATCGTTGAGGTCGCCGATGATCGCGCCGAGGTTCTTGCCCGTGGTGATCGCGCCCCAGCCACCGACCGAGTGGAAGCGAACGGCGATCGCCTTGTCAGGCAGCAGCGACGGTGTGTCGGTCGACTTCACCTCGTACGGATGATCGACGCCCAAGACCATGAACGACGCGCCGTCCGATGCGCGCTTGCCGTCTTTTCGCGCGCGGGTGCCGGTGGCAAACTCGTACGCGCCGATGGTGTGTTCGGGTCTGAAGTCTCGCGATCCCAGCCCGTACACGCCGGCGAATAAACGCGGCATCTGATCGGCCGTGATCGTCGGCAGACCGGCGTCGCCCTGAAGCGCCTTGTTCAATGCTGTGCGAATGTCCCGGCCCATCGGGTTGTCGCCCGCCATCGGTTCATCGGTGCGCTCGAGCACGATCACGTTCTTCTTGCCGGCGAGCGCCTTCACGATCGCCGCTTCGGGGAAGGGACGGAAGACGTTGATATGAATCGATCCGACCGTCACGCCGCGCCGCTCGCGCAAGTGGTCGACCGCCGCCTCGATGTTTTCTGCAGCCGAGCCCAGCGAGACGAACACCGTGTCCGTGTCGTCGGTCTTGTACTCGGTCACCAGTCCGTAGTGGCGCCCGGTCAGGTCGCCGAAGTCCTTGTAGGCGGCCTCGAGGAAATCGAGGATCGGCTCGGTGAAGTTGTCACGCCGGGCGACGACGCCCTGCATGTAGTGCTCTTGATTCTGAACCGGGCCAAGGAGCACGGGGTTCGTCAGATCGATCATCTTCGGCACGCGGCGCCGCGTCGGTCCGAAGAGCTTGCGCTGGCTCTCGGTGGGGCACTCGATGATGTCCTCGGGAGCGCCCAGGTATTCACGGATCAGCGCCGACTCGTGCTTGTAGAACGTCCGCTCGAGGTGCGACGTGAGGAAGCCGTCCATCACGTTCATGCCCGGCGTGAGGCTCAGCTCGGTGACTCGGCGAAGAATCAGCGCCTGGTCGGCCGCCTGCTGCGCGTCCTTCCCGAAGACGATGATCCAGCCGGTGTCGAGCGCGCCGTAGACGTCGTCGTGCCCGCAGTGCACGTTGAGCGCGTGTTTGGTCAACGCGCGCGCCGCGACCTCGAGCACCATCGTCGAGCATTTGCCCGGCGCGTGGTAATACTGCTCGACGCCGTAGACGACGCCCTGCCCCGACGTGTAGTTGACGACGCGCTTGCCGCACACCGAGTGCGCGATGGCGCCGCCCTGTGCCGCATGTTCGCCTTCGGCTTCGATGGCGATCGTGTTGCGGCCGAATGCATTGAGCTTGCCCTCGGCGAATGCCTGCTGGTACAGCTCACCGCCTTCGGTCGACGGCGTGATGGGATAGAACACGCCGGCGTCTGCGATGCGGGTTTCGGTGTGATAGGAAACGAGCTGATTGCCGTTGGCTGTGATCCGAACGCCGGGGTAGCGAGGCCTATACATCATTAAGGGACCTCCGCGAAACCGACCGAGCGACGAAAGGGACGAGAATAGACCGAGGGCCCGATTCTATCTCCATCGAACTCCATCGAAAAGAAATGTGGACGCCCGGGGGACCGCCGTGTTATCAAATGCGCCCTGAGTGAGCGCTACGCTCATGGAGTGCATGAGCGATACTCATTCAACGGTCCACGAGTCCCCGGTTTCCGAGACGAAAGGGGGTTTCGGTGGCGTTGCTTGCCTGTCTCGCGGAAGTCCTGAAACGAGAGCGTGTGCCGTACCTCACCCTGCGGCATCCACCTGCGTTTACCGCTCCTGAACTGTCCGCCGTCGCGCACATCCCCGGACGCCAATCGGCAAAGGTCGTCATCTGTATTGCCGACGGCAAGCCGTTGCAGGCCGTCGTGCCTGCGCACTACTCGGTCGATCTCGACGCGCTCAAACAGATCGTGTCTGCGGTGTCGCTGCGGCTCGCGCGCGAAGACGAGATCGCGGGACTCTATCCCGAGTTCGAAGTCGGTGCGATGCCGCCGTTCGGCATGATGTACGGCCATCCGGTGTTCGTCGAGCGCTGCTTCGTCGGCGAACCGGAGATGGTGTTCAACGCCGGCACGCACACCGATTCGCTTTGCATGCATTACGGCGACTTCGCCGAGATCGTCCGGCCCATCGTCGGCGCGTTCGGCACGCCGCCGGCGAGTCGCCGCCGCCGCGTGCTGCGCTACCGAGTGCGTCATCGCGTCAAAGAGGCGTAGACAGACGTCGGTCACCAACGAAGACTGATAGGATCCGTCCATTCTTCACGCCCACTCTCGGATGGTCGGCGTCCTGCTGCTCGTCGTCACGGGCGGGGTACTAGGCGTCGCGTCCGCGGTCGCTCCGGCCCGATTCGTCCGCTTCGTCGAAGCCCGTCCGATTCTTACCGAGTTGACGGGCACGCTTCCGCCCGAGCTCGGTACGCTGACGCCGCCGCGAATGGAACAGGCATGGCCTGGCTGGATTGAGCGCCACGATCGTGACGTCCGCGCGCGTCTCGAGCAGGGCGACGAAGACACGATCGTCAACTGGCTGCTGTTCGGCACCTCGTTTACGGCGAAACCACGCGCGACGCTGGGCGCAGTCGAATCGGGCGCGGCCGGGGATCGCGAGCTGGTGTTGCGCCGAACCATCGAGCTCGTCTCCGCCCGCCTCGAGGATCTCCTGAAAGCGCTGGCCGCGCCTGGCACCGACGAGCGCCGAGTGTTCGCCCGAGCCCTCCTCCAACGAAGAGGATTGCGTTTCGCGACCGCTGCAGACCTGGACGCCGTCCGCGAGTATCTCCGAGCGGCGGTCGTGCGCGTCGCCAGCGAACAGGAGCGGATCGATCAGGAACTCGAGGCGACGAGCAGTGGCGATCCGAACAGCCAGTTCGTCAAACGCTCACGGTTGTTCCGTACGCGCGGGCTGTCGCTCGACACGTCGCTCGTCTCCAACTATTCGATCGAGCGGGCACTCGCCGCGATGAAAGCGCGTGGGCTGCTCATGCCAGGAGCCGTGAGACATGTGGCGATCATCGGTCCCGGGCTCGACTTCGCCGACAAGGACGTCGGGTTCGACATCTATCCTCAACAGACCCTGCAACCGTTTGCCGTTCTCGATTCGCTCAAGCGGCTGCGTCTTGCGCCCTCGTCAACCGATCCGGACATCGTGCTTCTCGACATCAGCCCCCGGATCATCGATCACGTGACGCAGGCACGGGGACGGGCAGCGAAAGACATCGGCTACACGTTGAATCTGTTGCTGCCCAAGAGCGCACCGTGGCTTCCGGAGGTCCGCTCGTATTGGCAGACCTTCGGCGATCAGATCGGCGCGACCGCCCGGGTGCCGACGACGACGGCGACAGCGGATCTGGCCGAACGGCGGGCCGTCCGCGTCAGGCCGTCTGCTGTTCAGCGGATGTCGGTGCTGAATGTGAACATCGTGACCGAGCGCCTCGACGGGCAGGCATTCGATCTCGTGATTGCCACGAACGTGTTCATCTACTACGACGTGCTCGAGCAGGCGCTGGCGTTGTCGAATGTCGAAGCCATGCTGAGGCCCGGCTCGTTCTTGCTGGCAAACTTCTCGGCGCCGATCCTGACGTCGGTCACGATTCGCCCGGTCGACACCACGACGACGCGCTACACGAGCCCACGCAACGGCACGGAGGATATCTTCGACTTCATCGTCTGGTACAAGGCTCGAGGGAATTGAGACGAAACATTACGACCGTCGGTCTGTTCTTCGCTGTCGCCTGCTCCAATCAGCCCACACCTAGCGCGACGAAATCGGTGACTGCAGCACCCGAGTGGTTCACCGATCGTGCTCGTGACTCGGGCCTCGACTTCGTTCACTTCAACGGCATGTCTGGCGCGTTCTACTTCCCGGAAGTCATAGCGCCAGGCGTCGCGCTCCTTGACTACGACAGCGACGGCGATCTCGATTTATTCGTCGCGCAGGGACAGATGCTCGGAAAGCACGCACTCAGCGAGGCACTGCGTCCGCCGCAGGCACCCCTCAAGAGCCGGCTGTACCGTAACGACCTGGAGGTCCACGCAGACGGTACGCGTTCGCTGCGCTTTGCCGACGTCACCGACGCCAGCCGGATCGTGGTGCGCGGGTATGCCATGGGCGCGGCGGCCGGCGACTTCAATAACGACGGATGCGTCGACCTTTACGTGACCAACCTCGAACGCAGCCAGCTGTTCCGCAACAACTGCGATGGAACCTTTACCGACGTGTCGGCTCAGAGTGGTGCCGAGGATCGCGGGTGGAGCGTCTCGGCGGCGTTCGTCGATTACGACCGGGACGGGTGGCTCGATCTGTTCGTTGGGAATTACGTGTACTACAGCGTCGAAAGCGATAAGCCCTGCCTCCACTCAATCGGCAGCCTCATCGACTACTGCCCACCCAGCGCATACCGCCCACAACCGGACCACCTCTATCACAACAACCGCGACGGGACGTTCACCGATGTCACCGCCGCGGCGGGGATGGGACGTGAATTCGGCCCGGCGCTCGGAGTGTCGACCGCCGACTTCAATGGCGACGGCTGGATCGACATCTACGTTGCCAACGACGGTACGCCGAACCAGCTGTGGACCAATGGACACGACGGCACGTTCACGAACACGGCGCTCCTCGCGGGCGTTGCGCTTGGCGCCGACGGTGAGGCCAAAGGGAGCATGGGTCTCGACGCGGCCGATTTCGATCGCGATGGCGACGAAGACGTGTTCGTCGCCGAGATCACTCGTGAGGGGCACGATCTCTACCTGAACGATGGATCCGGCGGCTTCGAAGAACGCGCCGCCCGCGCGGGCATCAGACTGCCAAGCCTGCCGTACACGGGTTTCGGCGCGGCGTGGTTCGACTTCGATAACGACGGCTGGCTGGACATCCTGATCGTCAACGGCGCGGTCAGGCACTCGGCTGAAGCGCTCACGAGGAAGGAAACGTTTTCTCTGCAGCAGCCCAAGCAGTTGTTTCGAAATCTTGGCAACGGGCAGTTCATCGACGTCACCGACCGCGCCGGCGCGGTCTTGAAGACGCTCGACGTCAGTCGCGGCGCGGCATTCGGCGACGTCGACAACGACGGCGATACCGACGTCGTGGTGGCGAATAACAGTGGGCCGATCAGGATGCTGATCAACAACGTCGGCAGCGGCAAGCACTGGGTGGGAGTGCGAGTGGTGGGCCGCCCCGCGCAACTGAAAGAGCGCGACATGGTTGGCGCACGGGTCGGTATTGTTCTCGCGACCGGTCCGACGATCTGGCGTCGGGCCAGGGCCGATGGCAGCTATGCGTCCGCCAATGATCCGAGAGTGCTCGTCGGTCTCGGCGACGCGACAACCGTTGCCAAGGTCCGCATCCAATGGCCAAGCGGGACACTCGAAGAGTGGACCGATGTGCCCGTCGATCGGTACACGACGTTGAAGGAAGGCCACGGCCGGTGAGAGCCTCAATCGCGGTCATCGTGGTGGTGCTGGTAGCGGCCGGCTGCACATCGACGAACGAGTCGGAAACCGGCGATCGACAGCGTGTGCGCGTCGTGACGCTACCCGATCTCTCGCGCCTCGAGGAATCGGTGCAGGCCCAATTGCGCGAGCGCTATGCGGTTCTCGCTGCGAAACAGAACGATCCGCGAACACCCGCCGCGGACCTCGGCACGGAATACGGCCGCATGGGCGCGCTCTTGATGGCAGCCGAATTCCACGATCCGGCGGAGGCCTCGCTCCTCAATGCACAGGCGCTCGCCCCGCGCGAGATGCGGTGGCCTTACTATCTCGGCCACTTGTACAGGGCGAAAGGCGACATCCCGCATGCGCGGGCCGCCTTCGAGCAGGCGCTGCGTGTGTCTCCTGGCGATGCGCCGACGATGATCTGGCTCGCCGAGTCCGCGCTCGATCAGGGACGCCCCGATGCCGCGGAACCACTCTTGACGAAAGCGCTCTCGCTTCAGCCGCGTTCGGTCGCGGCGTACTACGGCCTTGGTCGCGCGGCGCTGGCCAGAAAAGATTTCGCGCGAGCGGCGCAGAATCTCGAGCAGGCGTTGGTGCTCGACGCCAAGGCTTCGGTCATCCATTACTCACTGGCGATGGCGTATCGTGGCCTGGGCGATTCTCGCAAGGCGGAATCGCACCTGCAGCAGCGTGGCACGCTGACGGTTCAGCCAGACCCGTTGATGAGGGCGCTCCAAGAGTCGCTCCACAGCGCGCTGACATACGAAAGGCACGCGGACGCCGCCGGCAACAGAGGCGAGTGGGCCGCCGCGGCGGAGTATCTCAGGAAGGCCGTGGCCCTGGCCCCCACTCGCGCGTCCGCGCATCACAAACTGGGCACGGCGCTGTTCTACGGTGGTGACCGGCGCGGCGCGTTCGACGAGTTCCAGGAAGCCGTTCGGCTATCGCCGACGTTCGCCGCATCGCATTACGCCCTCGGTGTGATCTACGACGAGGCTCGCGAGTACCCGCAGGCGATCGCGTCCTTTTCGGCCGCCATCAAGTCCGAGCCGGTTCATGTCGACGCACGCCTGGGGCTCGCCAATGCGTTGAGACGAAGTGGACGACTCGAACCATCGCTGCTCGAATACGATCGCATCTTGGAGATCGATCCCGGCGCCATCAAAGCGCGCTTCGGCTACGCCGCAGCACTGATCCGCTTGGCGCGCTATCGAGACGCGAGCGCGCGGCTGGCGGAAGCGATGGCGCTCTATCCGAACGACCTGTCATTCGCGCACGTGGCCGCGCGCCTATTCGCCGCCGCGCCGGATGATCGCGTCCGCGATGGACGCCGCGCGCTGGAGATGGTTCATACGCTCCTGGGCCGGCAGCCGCTCACCATCGAGCTCGCTGAAACGATGGCGATGGCCTCAGCCGAAGCCGGCCAATACAGCGAAGCGCTGCGGTCGCAGCGTCAAGCCATCGACGCCGCACAGCGAACGGGACGGCGAGATGCGGTGGAGCGGTTGACCGAGAATCTCAAACGCTACGAGGCCGGCCGGCCATGCCGCACGCCATGGCGCGCCGACGAGCCCATCGAGTTCTGAGGGAATCATCAGTAATCAGGAATCATCAGCAGTAAGATAGCCGCGCCCCCAGGCTGGTTGGAGACGACAGCCCGAGATGACCATCAGAACGAACCGCGTGGTCTGGTTGCTCGTCGTCGGCGTCCTCGCCGCGTCCGGGATTCGATCGCGCACCGACCAGGGCGTCGGCCGCGCGCAGATGACGCCTTCAGACCAGGTGACGTTGCGGGTGATCGTGGTCGACTCGGCAGACAAGGCACAGCGTCTCCTCAATCGCCTGAAAGACGGCGACAATTTCGCCACTCTGGCTCAGGCCGAATCGATCGATCCAACCGGGGATGCGGGCGGCCTCCTCGGGAAGGTCACGCTGTCGACGCTGCCGCCGGTGTTGAAAGACGCGCTCGCAGGCGTCGGCCCTGGGCAACTGACGGCCATCGTGCGGATCCCCACGGGATTTGCCATTCTGAAAGTGGTCGACGATGCAGATCCGGCGAACATCAGCATGAATGCGGACACGCCGGCCACGCTTGCGACGCAGGCGAGCGTGAGATACGTGATCGACGTGAGCGGGCTCCTCGAGGCGGAGGCCATCCTGCAAGCGTTTCCCAAACCTGCCGACTGGAACGAGAGTCCTGGTACGATCTGCCAGGCACGTCGCGAGTCTCTCGCGTCCTCGCAGAAGTCGCTCGAAGAAGCCCTTTCGCCTGAGAACCCAAGCGGGCGCGCCTCACGATCGCCGTTCGACTTGATGCAGGCGCACTTTGCCCTCGCTCAGCTTCACGCCTATCGCGGCCAGATGGATCGCGCGCTCGTTCAGTATCGACAGGCCTACGAGAGCGCCCGTGCCGGCGTACCCGCTGCCGTCATGCGCATGACCGAGGCGCTTGGAGTGGCCTACCTGCACAAGTCGGGAATGGAGAACCGCATTCGCGCGCCGGGCGACATCTGTTTGTTCCCCCTCCGCCCCGGTCAGTCTTACGCCAAGACCGGAGATGCGCAGAAAGCGATTGACCTTTTCTTGAACGTCCTGAAACAGAAGCCCGACGATCTCGAAGTGCGATGGCTGCTCAATCTTGCGTACATGACCATCGGGCTGTATCCAGATAAGGTGCCCGCCGTCTACCTGATTCCGCCGCCGGCGTTCGCATCCACCGAAGACGTCGGGCGTTTTCGGGATGTGGCTCCGCAAGCCGGCCTGAATGTGGTCGCAACGGCCGGCGGCGTCATCGTCGACGATTTCGCCGGCAACGGCCGCTTCGACCTCGTCACGTCCAACTTCGACAGCTGCGGCCCTCTCCACTACTTCCGCAACAACGGCGACGGCACGTTCACCGAGCGGACGTCCTCAGCGGGGCTCGACGGTCAGTTAGGCGGGCTGAACATGATTCAGGCCGACTACGACAACGATGGCTGCAAGGACATCCTGGTACTGCGCGGCGGGTGGGAAGTACCCCAACGCAGCTCGCTGCTCCGGAACAACTGCGACGGCACGTTCACCGATGTGACCGCTGCCAGCGGGCTGGCAAAGCCGACGAGCACCCAAACTGCGGCGTGGGCAGACATCAACAACGATGGCCTGCTCGATCTCTTTCTGGGCAACGAGAACCGCGCGTCGCAGCTGTTCCTGAACCGCGGCATCGGTGCCTTCGAAGACATCTCCCGCTCCGCCGGCGTCGATCGCGTCGCGTTTACCAAAGGCGTGACGGCAGCAGACTTCGACAACGACGGCTTCGTCGACTTCTACGTCTCGAATTTCAATGGGAACAACTATCTCTATCGGAACAATCACGACAACACGTTCACCGAGATGGCGCGAGCGGCAGGCGTGCCTGGCCCCGGCCACGGTTTCGCGACCTGGTTCTTCGATTACGACAACGACGGATGGCTGGATCTGTTCGCGACGAGCTATTTCACGTCCGTCGACGAATCGATTCGCACCTACCTCCATCTTCCGCACAACGCGGCGAGCCTGAGGGTGTACAAGAACCTGGGACATGGGAGCTTCCGTGACGTCACGGCGGACGTCGGCCTCGACAAAGTGTTCATGCCCATGGGGGCGAACTTCGGCGACCTCGACAACGACGGCTTTCTCGACATTCACCTCGGCACGGGGAACCCGTCCTACGCGTCGTTGCTTCCCAACGTGCTCCTCCGCAACAAAGACGGGAAATCGTTCGTCGATGTCACCGCATCATCGGGGACCGGCGAGCTGCACAAGGGACACGGGATCGCCTTCGCCGATCTGGACAACGACGGCGACGAGGAGATCATCGCTGAGATCGGCGGCGCGACACCGGGAGACAGTCATCCCTTGCGCCTGTTCGAAAACCCCGGTCACGGAAACGACTGGATCAACCTGAGGCTGGTCGGCCGGAAGACTAACCGAGCGGCCATCGGCGCTCGCATCACCGTGACCGTCGAGAACGAGGGACGTGGGACACGCACGATCCATCGCTCCGTCGGGAGTGGTGGGTCCTTCGGCGCGTCGCCGCTGGAGCAGCACATCGGCCTCGGCAAGTCAGCGCGGATCGTCGAGATCGAGATCTGGTGGCCCGCTAGCAACACGCGACAGCGCTTGACCGGCCTTGCGAAGAATCAGTTCGTTGAGATCGTCGAGTTGGAGAGAAGCTACACGGCGATCGAACGGCGCCAGGTCAGGTTGGGAGGAACGAGGAGAGTCGAATGAGACATCTTCTTGGACTCGCTGCGCTGCTGTTCGTGGCTGTCCAATCCTCGGCCGCGGCAAAGGATTACTCGGTGGCCGGCATGGTGTTGACAGTCGATCCCTCCCGCAACACGTTCACCGCGTCGATCGAGGCGATCCCCGGGTTCATGGCGGCGATGGCCATGCCGTTCGAGGTTCGTCAGTTGAAGGATCTCGACGGCGTCGTGCCAGGAGCCGCGGTGACATTCACGCTTGTCGTCGATCAGAAGTCCTCACATGCCGAACGCATTCGCATTGTGCGTTATCAAAGCGTCGAGCAGGACCCCCTGGCGGTCAGCCGGCTGAAGCTGCTGACGAACATCGCGGGCGCGGCTCGGCAAAAGGCGTTGACCATCGGACAGACGGTGCCTGACTTCAGACTGGTCGACCAGAAGCGCCGGCCGGTCGCGCTCTCCGATCTGCGCGGGAAGGTGGTCGCCATCAACTTCGTTTACACCAGCTGTGCGCTGCCGGGTTTCTGCTTGCGCATCGCCAACAACTTCGGCGTTCTCCAGAAGCGCTTCAAGGCGCAACTCGGACGCGATCTCATCCTGCTCACGGTCACTTTCGATCCCGTCCACGATACGCCCGAGGTGCTCGATCAGTACGCAAGGCGATGGGCCGCCGATGCGGCGACGTGGCACTTCCTCACGGGGCCGGTGCCTGATGTGCAGTCCGTCTGTCAGCTCTTCGGAGTGGACTTCTTTCCCGATGAGGGTTTGATGAACCACTCGCTCCATACCGCCCTGCTCGACCGGCACGGAAAGATGGTTGCCAATATCGAAGGCAACAGATTCACCGCGGATCAACTTGGCGATCTGATAAACGCAGTCCTGAAACCCACCCCCTGAATAGGTGAGAGGTGGTATAGTGCCCGCGTAATCATCCTTATTATCCCGTGGTGTCATCGTCCTCATGCCATAGGCCGTGGAAACCGGTGCTCATGTCAGAGGGAGCTGAGAGAAGACGCGTGATGACAGCGACCGTTTTCTGAAGACGGATCGTTTTCGCCCGGGTAGGTGCCTGCCGACCAGCGGTTCAGCGGGGCGATCGGCGGTCCCCTCATTCGGGTCTGGGTTTCACTTCTTCGGCAACTGAATACGAATGCGTGCGAGACGAGCATCTCCGCACGCCGTGCCCGCGTCACACGTTCAACGCGACGCTGGGTGCAATGGTGGACGGTGAGGAGGACCGCGATGCAGAACGTGATCGACCGCTCCCGGGGGCCCCTGCTGGTCATATTGGTTTCGTTGCTCTTGCCATCGGCGGCCTTCGCCCAGGCCGCGATCACCGGCGTCGTCAAGGACGCGTCGGGCGGCGTGCTGCCGGGCGCGACGGTGGAAGCCGCCAGCCCCGTGCTGATTGAGAAGGTCCGGTCGGTGGTCACCGACGATTCGGGCCAGTACCGTATCGTCGACCTGCGGCCAGGGACCTATTCAGTGACGGTGAAGCTGCAGGGTTTCCAGACCGTCAAGCGTGAAGGCATCGAGTTGTCGGGGAACTTCGTGGCGACCGTGAACACGGACCTCAAGGTCGGCGCGCTCGAGGAAACGATCACGGTGACAGGCGAGTCGCCCATCGTCGACGTGCAGAGCACGCGATCGCAACAGATTATCGACAAGAGCGTTCTCGCTGCGATTCCTTCGTCGCGGAACATCAACGGTATCCAGGCGATCATTCCCGGCATGACCGTGAGTGGGGACTCGGGCGGCATCAATGCGTCGATGCAGGGGGGCGCCGCGGCCATTCACGGCGGGCGCATCAACGATTCGCGAATCTATGCGGATGGCATCAACATGGGGTGGGCCGGCACAGGCGGTGGCGGAGGGCAAATGCCGCAGGTGGCCGCCGCCCAGGAAATTGCAATGACCATTTCAGGTGGGCTCGGCGAAGCCGAGACAGCCGGTCTGGTCTTCAACGCCATTCCGCGCGAGGGTTCGAACCTCTTCACAGGTCAGTTCAACTACAGCGGTTCGAACGACACGCTGCAAGGCAGCAACTACACGCAAGCGCTGCAGAACGCAGGCCTGCGCGCACCGTTCGAACTCATCAGCGTGTACGACGTGAACGGCATGTACGGCGGCCGGATCAAGCGGGACAAGCTGTGGTTCTATCTCGTGTATCGACAGGTCGGAGGCGAGCGAACGGTGCCCGGCATGTTCTACAACAAGAACGCCGGCAATCCCAATTCCTGGGTCGTCGACTTGGATCGATCCAAGCAGGCGTTCAACAACAGCTTGGAGCGCCAAGCGACGGTGCGGCTGACGTGGCAAGCGACGCCGCGCAACAAAATCAACGCTCACTGGGCCGAGCAGTATAACGACGCGAACTATGGTGAGGGCGGAGGCGCCGCAGTGCCGCCGACGACGCCGGAGGCGTCGAGCCGCGTGCTCTACATCCCATCGCGTCAGCCGCATGCGAGCTGGCAGTCTCCGATTTCAGGGCGTCTTTTGGCCGAAGCCGGCTGGGGCATGTATCAGGCGAGGTACCGCTTCGGCATGAGGAACGACGGCAGTCACAATCCAGCGATGATCCAGCGGCTGGAGCAGGGGGCGGCGGAGACTGGGATCCCCGGCCTTGCCTCGCGGATGCCACGCGCCCCAGGCCAAGGCGGATTCACACACTCGTTGATCGGGAATCTGGGGAGCCTGCGAGCGTCGCTGACGTACGCCACCGGTGCCCACAACATGAAGTTCGGATATCAGGGAGGGTTCGGCAATCCGTCGCAGACCTACAAGAACTTCACCCAGGTCGTTCAGGTTCGGACGTTGAACGGCGTGCCGAATCAGCTGACGCAGACGATCATCGGCGGGGCCGACCTGAAGTACGTGCGCAATCTGATCCCAACGAATCTCTTTGCACAGGATCAGTGGACACACGCTCGATTCACTCTTCAGGGTGGCGTGCGATACGACTCGTTGATCTCGAACTATCCCGATCAGCGAATCGGCGGTCCAGGCTGGCTGTATGCGCCGGAGGAGATCTTCTTCCCGAGTCGGTCCACTCCCGGCTACAGGTGGAAGGACCTGACGCCCCGGGTCGGAGTCGCGTATGACGTCTTCGGTACCGGGAAGACGGCGGTCAGGTTCAACATCGGCAGGTATATCGAAGCCATCACCGCGAGCAACAACGATCTGGACATGAACCCGATTACTCGCATGGTGGTGAACTCGACACGAAACTGGAATGACCTGATGTACCCGGTCGGCGATCCGCGCCGCGGCAACTTCGTCCCGGATTGTGATCTCATGAATCCGGCGGTCAACGGCGAGTGTCAGGGCCTGGACAATCAGAATCTGGGGCGCCCTGTGTTCACCCGGAACTTCGACCCCAACTACGTCGGCGGCTGGGGCACCAGGCCGTACAACTGGTCGATGGGCTTTGGCATTCAGCACGAAGTGGTCCCGCGCGTCTCGGTGACGGCCACCTTCAATCGCAACTGGTGGGGCAACTGGTATGTCGTCGACAACCGGGCGACGACGCTTGCCGACTACACGCCCTACAGCATCCAGGCACCGCTCGATCCGCGGTTGCCGAACGGCGGCGGCTACACCATCAACGGCTTGTACAACCTCGTGCAGGCCAAAGTCGGACAGGTTGACGAGCTCGCGCAATCGTCAAAGAACTTCGCCAATCAGCAGGAGAACTGGCAGGGCATCGATCTCTCGGTTGTGGCACGACTGCGGAACGGGCTCACCGTGCAAGGCGGTACGAGCACCGGACGCAGGATCGCGGATGGCTGCGACGTACGGGCCAAACTGCCGGAGCTCGGGTCGGGGCCGACTGGTCTGACGAATAGCTCCGTGACGGCAAACGTCAACGCGCTCGGTGGTGGCCCATTTGCCCTTTCTGTAAACAACCCGTACTGCCGCATCGACGAGCCTTACCGGACCGATTTCCGCGGGCTCGCGTCGTACATCGTCCCGAAGGCGGACGTCCAGTTGTCCGCAACATGGGCGAGCATCCCAGGGGACTCTTTGCGGGCGGACTACACGCTGACACCGGCCGATCAGGCAGCCGTTGCGGCGCAGATTGGTCGGCCCCTTACCGGGGCCTTCAACCAGGTGAACCTGATCGCGCCCGCCACGATGTGGGGTGCGCGGTATAGCAACATCGACATGCGTGTCGCGAAGATTCTCCGCTACGGGACCACGCGGGCGCAGGTGGGAGTGGACATCTTTAACCTGCTGAACGCCGACACGGTCACGAACTACAACTTCGGGTTCGTTCCACGCACAGCGGCCAATCCGAACGGCTCGTGGCTGATACCGACAGCGATCATCCCGGCGCGCTACGCGAGGATCGCCGTGCAGGTTGATTTCTAGCCACGAAGGACAGCCACGAAGGACACGAAGAACACGAAGTAGTACGTAGGGGCCGCCTTGAGGCGGCCCTTCGTTTGTACGTAGTGTCCGGCTTCAGCCGGACTCGTGCGGGAATACTCAAAAACTCACGTCGGCGCTGAAGCGAAGCACGCGCGGCTGAATGATCGACGTGGGTACCAGTATCCGACCGGCTGAAACCATTGATGTATAGGAGCTCGAGTAGGTCAGCGCGTCCGACGAGTTGAGCGCGTTGTACACATCGACCCCGATGAAGGAGCGCATCCGGCCGAATTTGAAGCCCTTCGCGACGCGCAGATCGAGCTGATCGATTCGTCTGCCGTATACCGTCCCCGGCTCGAGCACGTTCACGGTAGTGGATAGTGGCCCAAAGGGCAGGGTGGCGATGGCCGAAATCTGCGGTCCCGGCTTGTTTTGATAGACCGCACCGATCTGAACATCGATCGCCGGAACGGTGTACGCAGCGAGGCCTCTGAACTGCGTCAGCGCGCCGGTCGACGCATGACAGTACGGGTCGAACGGGGCGCTCTCTGGAACGGCGACGCGTATCTCGCAGCTGTCGCGAACCGTCCGGCTCGTGCTCGAGCCTCCTTGCATCGTCACGCCGAATACGCTGCGTCCGTTGAACACCACGTCAAATGAGTCTGAATACTGATACTGGTTTCCGTACGTGCGCGAGGCTGTCACGACCCGTTGCGGGGGCGGAAAGCCAAGGAGCGAGTACAGCGGACCAATCCGTTGACCGCCGCCGTTCGGCAAAATTGGATTGGTCGGCGCTGTGACGGTCGATCCGAAGTTGGCCGGGGGCTGGATGATGTTGTCGGTCACGGTGAACCCGGCGAACGATCGCCGAGAATAGCCAACCTCGACGGACGCGCCCCACAACACTTGATGCTCGATTGAAGCGCCGATGCTCCAGTCGGATGGACGCACGTGGAATCCGCTCAGCAGATCCGGATCGTATGAGAGTGGAAGCATTTGGCCGAGGAGAATCGAGGTCTCGAAGAAACCGCACTCTCCGTTGGGCTCCGCACGGGCCAAATCGCAATTCGGGATGTAGTCGTGGTTCGAATCCTGCCAGCTTCGACTGACGTTCCGCTGAACGCGAGTCGCTGGATTGGTGTCGTAGTAGATGCCGCTCGTGCCGGCGCCTTCGAGGTACTTTCCGGCGCTGAACTTCACAGCGGTCTTGCTGTCGCCGAAGATGTCATAGGCAACGCCGACGCGCGGCGTCACGTCGTTATAGGCGTCGACGCCGCGTGTCTCGGGAAGTACGAGAACCGATGGCAGGAATTGAGTTGGGCCGGTGAGGCGTTCTGGAAAGTTCTCGATCCGCTGTTCGGGAAACCAGCTGCGCACGCGATCGTAGCGCAGCGCTCCCTGCAGGGTGACGCGGCCGAGGGTCCACTGGTCCTGCGCGTAGGCGGAGGTTTGCGCCACACGCGCCAGCGTGGTGAACGGTGAAATCACCATCGTGATCCGGCTCGTTTCAGCGCCGAAGAAGCCATACGTGACGTTTTGATTGTTACTGTGGAATGTGCGGTCGTCCGCGGCGAACAGACCTTCATAGCCGACTTTGAAGCTGTGCGCGCCGACCCAGTGAGACAGGGACGCGTGCCATGTCTCGATCGCGGTCCTGTTCTGTGACCAATCCTGGCCTCGATAGGTTCCCGAAAAGTTGGCCGCGAGGTTTGTCACTCGAACGAGGCTTCGGTCGTTGTCGTCGCGTTCGCCGTTGCCCCACTCGTACTCGTTTCGCGCAAACCCGGCTTCGAACAGCATGCGGTTGGTTGCCGGAGACATCCAGGACAACTGCGTCAACCGTTGCGGCTGGTAAGCGTCAACGCCCTGCGCCTCGGGAGACACCCTCGGATCTGGGAATCCCGCAATGGATGTGGCGCCAGAACACGAGCGGCAGATGGCTTGCTCATCGTGGAAAAAGCTGAACCGGTTCTTCTTCGTCGCGAGCAGCGTGACTCGTGCACCGACGTTCTCCCACGTGCGATCGGAGAATACCGGCCTCCTCAAATCGGGGGAGTAGAGCCACGATGCTGGGTTACCGGCGTTGAGGTTGTAGTAGAGGCCCGGAACCGTGCGAGTGAGGCTCTGTCTGCGGCCGTTGACGAAGTACCAGACGCGATCACGCGCAATCCGCCCACCGAGCGCCACATCGAGATCCCACGCGCTCGTGACGACGGGACCCCGTGTGACACCGAGCGATCGGAGTTCATCGGTCAAATTGCTTCCCTGCATGTCTTGGTTGTTGCCGGAGAAGAACGCCGATCCGCGCGTCGTGTTTCCTCCTTCCTTCGGCACGATGTTCATCACCGGGCCGCCGGTTTCGGCTTCGCCCAGGCGGCCGGAGGTCGTGAACACCACTTCCTCCGAATTGCCTACATCGGCGATGTAGTGTGCGGGCTGACCGCCGAGCACGGCGCTGCCGGCGCTCATGCCGTCGACGAGCAAGCGGCCCTCGTTGGGGCGCCCTCCGTGAATGGGGAACGTCGTCGCCAACGGATCGACCACCATATCGTCTCTGTCGGTGGTGACGCCCGGGACGACCACGAGCAGAGAGTTGTAGTTCCGACGGTTCGGGATCGCTCTGATGACGCTGTCGTCGATCACGATCTGTCGCGTGGCACTGTGCACGTCGACGCCAGCCTCCCACGGAATCACGAAGGTTTCGGCCAATCCCTGTGTCAGTCCGACATTCAAGACGAACGTCCGCGATCCAAACAGCTCCAGATAATCGAGACGGTATTTGTTGTATCCAGCGACGGAGACTTGGATGGCGTAGATTCCCGGCCGGAGCGCCTCGATTCGATACCGCCCGCTCTTGTCCGTGCTGGTCGTTCGCACCTGTTCGATGAGCACGGGACTCGTGGCCTCGACGAGCGCACCGTCGATGGGTACGCCCATGATGTCGCTCACATGGCCAGTTAGCACCGCTTGCGCCAGGGATGTCGTCGGGGCCATGAACACCACGACCAGGACGATTCGTACGAGCCTGCGCATGTGGACCTCTACAGTGCCTCGTTTTCTGAAACGCAGAGTCGAATTGTAATGGTGCGGTGGGACGAAGAGACCCGAGTTGCGCGAGGCGACTAGGAGAACAGCGTGGCGGCGATGCGCTGCGCCAGGGCGACCCACGGCGCGGGGTAGACGCCGACGCCGACGACGCCGATGGCGCAGATCGCGATCGCGACGCCGAGCAGGCCCGGCATGGGAATCGGCTCGGGACGCTCGGGTGCTTCGATGTACATCCGCCGCGCGACGACGAGGTAGTAGTACAGCGCGACGACGGTGAGCACGGCGCCGACGAAGACGAGCCCGTAGAGTCCACGCTCCGCGGCGGCGACGAAGATGTACAGCTTGGCCCAGAAGCCGGCGACGAACGGAATGCCGCCGAGCGAGAGCAGGAAGACCAGCATCGCGAGCGCGAGCAACGGCGACCGCTGCGCCAGGCCGCGATACGCGTCGATGCCGTTGGACTGCTCGGATCGCGCCACGACTTCCACGACGAGAAACGCGCCCATGTTTCCGAAGAGATACGCGACGAGATAGAACAGGATCGTCGCGATGCCCGCGCTCGAAAACGCCGCCAGACCGATCAGCATGTAGCCGATGTGCGCGATGCCGGAGTAGGCGAGCATCCGCTTGATGTTGTGCTGCGGAATCGCCATCAGGTTGCCGGTGATCACCGTCATCGCCGCGAGCGTGGCGATGAACGGCATCCACATCAGCGCCGCGGGGCCAACGCCTTCGACGTAGAGACGAATGAGCGCGACGAAGCCGGCGGCTTTGGGCGCCACCGACAGCCAGGCGACAAACGGGGTGCTCGCCGCCTCGTAGGTATCGGGTGCCCACATGTGGAACGGGAACGCCGCGATCTTGAAGCCGAGTCCGGCCAGCAGCAGCCCCATCCCGAGCAGCATCAGCGGATGGCCGTCGCGCAGCGCCTGAGGAATCGCGGCCAGTGCGGTGGTGCCGGTCACGCCGAACACGAACGACATGCCGTATGCGATCACCGCCGAGGAGGCGGTGCCGACGAGGAAGAACTTCAGGGCCGCCTCGGGCGCCACGGCATCGCGCTTCATGAAGCCGGTGAGCACGTACAGCGGAATCGACATCAGCTCGAACGCGACGAACAACAGGATCAACTCGCGCGCCGACGCCAGCACCAGCATGCCGAGCAGCGACACGAGCAGCGCGAAGTAGTACTCCGCGGCGCGGCGGCTGAAGGTTGGCTGCCTCAGCGTCAGTGAGCCGAGGAGGCTCACGGCGGATGCGAGCAGAAACAATCGCTTCGCGAACAGCGCCAGGCTGTCCTGCACGAACGTCCCTTCGAACAGCGACTGGCCTTCGTGCGCACTGCAGCTGAGCGCGAACACGCCGATCAGGCCGACGAACGTCAGCCAGCCGGTGTACTGCTCGGGATCGTTCTGGCGAATCAACCCGACGATCAACACGATGACCGCCAGCGCGAACAAGGTCCCTTCGAGCACCAGCGGCGTTCCCAGATCGACGGTCATCGTCCGAGTCGCTCCAGCAACGGCACGGTCGCGGTGTCGACGTGACGCACCGCCAGATTCGGCACGACGCCGAACAGCACCAGCGTGAACACGAGGATGCCGAGCGCAGCCCACTCGGGGCCCTGTGCGTCTGGCAGATGCTGGAAGTGCGGGTCGTCGCTCTTGCGTCCCCAGAAGATCTGCTTGGCGACGCGGAGTACGTAGATCGACGTCAGGAACGCACCCAACACGCCAGGGAATAGCCACCAGCTATGCGCCGAGCTCCAGGCGCCGAGAAAGGTGAGGAACTCCGCGACGAAGCCCGCGGTCGCGGGCAGACCAAGTGACGACAGCCCGGCGATCGTGAACGCGGTGGCAATGCCCGGCATCATCACGCCGAAGCCGCCCATCTTGAAGATCTCGCGCGAGTGTGCCTTCTCGTACACGAGGCCGACCAGCGCGAAGAACAGTCCGGTCATGATCCCGTGGGCGAACATCTGGAAGACCGACCCGTTCAACCCGGTCACGGTGAGCGTCGCTGCACCGAGCATCACGACGCCCATGTGCGACACCGACGAATACGCGATCACGTACTTCAGATCGGTTTGCGCCATCGCGCTCAGCGCGCCGTAAACGATGTTGATGCAGGCGATGAGACCGACGAGCCAGGACCACTGCACCGCGGCGTCGGGCAGCAGGCCCATGCCCAGGCGCACCACGCCGTAAGCGCCAAGTTTCATGAGCACGCCGGCGTGCAGCATCGACACCGCGGTCGGCGCCGACGCGTGGCCGTCGGGCGACCAGGTGTGCAGCGGCCAGATGCCGGCCAGCACGCCGAAGCCGACGTAGAACGCGAGAAACACCCAGCTCTGAAGCGTGGGATCGATCCGCGAGGCGGCGAACGTCAGGAACGAGAACGATCGCGATCCACCTGCGACGTAGAGCGCGAGGATGCCGACGAGGATGAACGCCGACCCGAGCAGCAGGTACAGCGTGAGCTTCATCGCCGCGTATTCCTTGGTGCCGACGCCGGTGCGTCCCATCGCCCACCCGAAGATGCCTTGCGGACGCACGTGGCCCGACGATCCCCAGATGCCGATGAGCAGATACATCGGCAGCACGGCGATCTCGTAGAACAGGAAGAAGACGAACAGATCGAGCGACACGAACACGCCGTAGACGCCGGTCACGAGCAGCAGGAGGAGTGCGTAGAACTCCTGGCTGCGTTCCTTGACGGTCCACGACGCGAAGACGCCGGCGAAGATGATGATCGACGTCAGCAGGCACATGAGCGCGCTCATGCCATCGATGCCGAGCTGATACGAGATTCCCAGCGAGGGCACGAGCGCGAAGTTTTCCTGGAACTGGAATCCCGCCGCGGCGCGATCGTAGGTGCCGTAGACCCACACGGATGCGACCAGCGAGACGAACGCTCCGACGAGCGACACCCAGCGCACCAGCAGCGGACTGCGGCGCGCGAAGAACATGACGAGGAGCGCCGCGACAAACGGCGACCACGTCATCACCGAGAGGACTGGAAGGCCGGTCATGCGATCGCCCACCGCATCCAGAGAATGAGAATCAGCACGCCAACCGCCACGCCGTAGACATAGTCTTGTGCACGCCCGGTTTGAATCGATCGGATCGCATCACCAGAGATGACCGTCCACGCGCTCACCATGTTGAGTACGCCGTCGACGAGGTATCGATCGATCCATCCAACGAACCTCGAGAACGCGAACAGCGCGAAGCCGAACACGCCCTCGAACAGATCGTCGATCCAGAACTTCGCGATCGCGGCGCGGCGAATCGGTCCGAACGCCGCGGCGAGCTTGTCTGCATCGATCGAGCGCGCCTGATAGACCAGCCACGCGAGCGCGATGCCGGCGAGCGCGACGCCGATGGCGGCGGGCGTGAGCCATCCGGGAGCGACCTCGTGTTCCGCGGCTTCGGTGACGCCGGGTCCAAAGAGCAGGACCCGGCCTACGACAGTCGATGACACACCGACGGCCAGCGACAGAAATGCCAAGATCCACAACGGCAGCAACATCGTGAACGACGGATCGTGTGGAGCGTGATGACCGTCGTGGGGGCCGCTCTCGTGGGGGCCACCTTTAGGCGGCCCTGCAAAAAACGCCAGGAACACGACTCGGAACATGTAGAACGCGGTGAGGAACGCGACGATCATCAGCAGGATGAACGGCCCCGTCATGTGACCGCCGAGCGTCGCGCCCAGGATGCCTTCTTTCGAGATGTATCCCGCGAAGAGCGGAATGCCGGCGAGCGACAACGTGCCGATGACGAACACCATCGCCGTCTGCGGCATGCGCTTCGCCAGTCCGCCCATGCGAGGCAAATCGTTGCTCCCCACGGCGTGAATCACCGCGCCGGCGCCAAGGAAGAGCAGCGCTTTGAACAATCCGTGCGTCAGCAGATGCAGGAAGCCGGCAGCCGACACACCGGCGCCGATCGCCGCCATCATGTAACCCAGCTGCGACACCGTCGAATAGGCGAGCACGCGCTTGATATCGTCCTGCACGCACGCGAGCACCGCAGCGAGCAGCGCCGTGAACGCGCCGATCCAGCACACGATCAACAACACGTCGGGCGTCAACGCAAACAACCACGACGTGCGGTGCAGCATGTACACGCCCGCGGTGACCATCGTGGCGGCGTGAATCAGCGCGGACACCGGCGTCGGACCTTCCATCGCGTCCGGCAGCCAGACGTGCAGCGGGAACTGCGCCGACTTTCCAACCGCTCCGAGGTAAATGCAGAAGGTGATGATCGAGAGACCGGCAGCGGGCAGCGCGCCGCTGGCGACCATCGCGCGCATTTCCAACAGGTCGAACGTTCCGGCCTGCCGCCAGAGCAGCACGATGCCGATCAGCAGGCCGACATCACCGGCCTTGGTCGTCCAGAACGCTTTCACTGCCGCTCGCGCCGCTTCCGGCTTCTGATACCAGAAGCCGATCAGCAGGTACGAGCACAGCCCGACGAGCTCCCAGGCGATGAAAAGCTGCACGAAGTTGGGCGCGAGCACGAGCGCCATCATCGAGAACGCGAACAGAGACTGATAGGTGTAATAGCGGCCGAGCGCAGCGGGCGGCTCGTCGTGCAGGTAGCCCAGTGAATAGAGCTGCACCAGGAACGCGACCAGCGCCACCAGCGTCAGCATCACCGTGGAGTCGGCGTCGGCAAGGACGCCCACCGTGGCCAGCGTCATGCCCTTGGCCGGCAGCCACTCCCACACCAGACGCGTGACCGCGCCTCCGGCATGTGCGCGCCACGACAAGATCGCCGCCCCTAGTGCAGCTGCTGCGAACAGCACCGACAGGTACGCGGCCGGCCGACCACCACGCCGGAGCGGCGCGACGATCGCCAGAATCAGGAACGCGGCCGCGGGGAGCAGCAGCGCAGCGAGCGTGAGCGTGCGAGCGTCGACCGTCATCCCTTGAGGAGATCCAGGTGATCTGCCATGACCGTCTTGCGGACGCGAAACAGCAGGATCACGATCGCCAGCCCGATCGCTGCTTCCGACACCGTGATGCAGATGGTGAAGACCGAGAAGACCATTCCAAGGGTGCTGCCCGCGAACCGCGAGAACGCGATCAGATTGATGTTGACCGCGTTGAGCATCAGCTCGATGCCGAGCAGAATGCCCACCGTGTTGCGCCGGGTGACGACACCGAACAGGCCGATGCAGAAGACGATAGCGGCGAGTATTAGATAAGACTGGAGGCTCATGTCAGTCTTTCGGTAATTCAGAATTCAGAATGCAAAATGCAGACACTGCGCAGTGTCGCGAGGCAAGACGTGAAAGCGCATCGCCTGTCACCCCGTGCCGCCGCTCCACGTATTGTCTGAATTCTGAATTCTGCATTCTGAATTTCACTCACACCTCTAGTCCTCAGGGCGCGCAAAGTACATCGCGCCCAGCATCGCCGCCAGCATCAGCACGCCGAGCAGCTCGAACGGCAGCACGAACTTCGTCAACACGCTCTCGCCGATCAAGCGCGTCACGTCGCCGACCAGCGCCGGTCTCGTCGCTGCCAGCGGCCGCGCGCCGATCGCGCGCACGATGAACCACAACAGCGCGCCAGCTACCACGGCGCCCGCCGCAATGTGCCGACTGGTTTGCGACAGACGTTCGCCGACCAGGCGCTCGGTCACGACAATGGCGAAGACGACGATGGTGATGACGCCGCCGGCGTAGAGCAGCAGCTGCACGGCAGCGAGAAACTCGGCATCGAGCAGCAGGAAGATGCCAGCGGTGCCCGTGAGGGCGAACGCCAGCCACAGCACGGCATGAAAGAGATTCTTCGACAGCACCACCGCGAGTGCCGACCCGACAAGCACGGCGGCGAGGGTCCAGAAGGCGATCGGCTCCGCCATCACGCCTCGCTCCCGGCGGGCTTGGCGGCGTGTGCCTCTTCGGGGCGCGCCATCTTGGGCGGGCCCTGCATGGCGCGAAGCAGATTGCCCGTGGCCCAGGACTGCTGATACTGCAGGCCAATCGCGTGCAGGCGATCCTTGTCGAGCAGCATCTCGCGCCGATCGGCGGTGGCCAGATCGAACGACTTCATCATCACGATCGCGTCGGTGGGGCACACCTGCACGCACAGCTCGCAGAACTCGCACGCATACAGCTCGAGAGAAAAGCTCTTCGCGTAATTCCGCTTCTCGCTCTTGAGCATCTCCACTTTGATGACCGCCGGCGGGCACACGTACTCGCACAGGCGGCAGCCGATGCACGCCTCCTCGCCGGTGTCCTTCTCGTACACGAGCGCCAGCAGGCCGCGATAGCGATCGGGATACTTCCGCTCCTGATCGGGATAGTGCACGGTGACCGGTTTGCGGAACAGGTTGAGGAAGGTGATCCACATCGCTTTGGCGACGGCTCTGATCACCGCGACCGGGCTGTTCGGGTTCGGCTTAGACACCGGCTCTCCACACCACCACGATCGCCGTACTCACGAGGAGCAGCAGCGTCGCCGGCATCAGCACCTTCCACGACAGCGTGAGGATCTGGTCGACGCGGATGCGCACGAAGCTCCATCGCACCCACGTGATCAAGAGGAACAGGAACATCGCTTTCAGCAGCATCCAGAGCGGCCCGAGCCATTCCGGGCCAGGCCCCGCCCATGCGCCGAGAAAGAGGATCGCGCCCAGGAACGACGATCCGATCACGTGCGCGTACTCGCCCAGCTGAATCAGCGCGAACTTCATCCCCGAGTACTCGACGCGAAAGCCGGCCACCAGCTCCGATTCGGCTTCGAGGATGTCGAACGGCACGCGGTTTTCGGCGGCGAGCGTCGACACCACGAAGGCGAGGAATGCCAGTTGCCCGATGACCGGATAGAAGACGAACCACAGGCCGGACTGCGCGGCGGCGATGTCCGAGAGCTTCAGCGAGCCGGCGAGCAGCACGGGCACCAGCGCCGCGAAAATGAACGGCAGATCGTAGGAGATGATCTGGTTCACGGCGCGCATCGCCGACAGCAGCGCGTATTTGTTGTTCGATCCCCAGCCGGCCATAAACAGCCCGACGATCTCCATCGACGACACGGCGAGGAAGAACAGCAGGCCGATGTTGAGATCGGCGACGCCGAGACCAGGCGCGAAGGGGATGGTCGCGAAGATCAGCATGCACGGCACGAGGAAGACGATTGGCGCCAGGTTGAACACGCGCCGATCGGCGAGGCGCGGCACGATGTCTTCCTTCATCATCAGCTTCAGCGCGTCGGCGATCGGCTGCAGCAGCCCGTGCGGCCCGACCCTGTAGGGCCCGATGCGCGACTGCATCCGCGCCGCGAACTTCCGCTCCAGCAGCGTGACGTAGGTCACCATGCCGATGACGGCATTGAGCACGATGAATCCCGAAATGGCCGAGTAGAGCCACGGATTCATCAGCGATCCACCTCACCGAACACCGGATCGACCGAGCCCATGATCGCGACGACGTCGGCGACCTTGTGGCCTGGAATGATGTGCGGCAGAACCGAGAGGTTCGAGTACGACGCCCCACGCCATTTCATGCGATATGGCTTCGCGCTGCCGTCAGCGACGAGATAGCAGCCCACCTCGCCGCGTGGTCCCTCGACGCGCGCGTACGCGTCGCCCTTCGGAATGCGGATCTGCGCCACCGACTTCAGGCCTGGACGAGACGAGATGGCGCCGGCGGGCAGCGTGTCCAGCGCCTGGCGCACGATCTTGATCGACTCGCGGAACTCCACCATGCGGATGCGATAGCGCGAATAGCAGTCGCCCGCGGTTTCGACCGGCACCGCAAACGAGAAATCCTCGTACGACGAGTACGGCGCCGAGCGGCGGATGTCGAAGTTCACACCCGAGCCGCGCAGGAGCGGGCCCGCGATGCCGACGTCCTCGGCCAGCTCACGGCTGATCACACCCACATCCTGCGCACGAGCCAGGAAGAATGGGTTGTCCTCGAGGAGCGATTCGTACTCGCCGATCCGCTGGTCGATGATGTCGATCGTCTCCCGGCACTTCGCGGCCCAGCCGTCGGGAATGTCGTAGCGCGTGCCGCCCACTTGATAGAAGCCGTAAAGGAGCCGCGCGCCGACGAGCATCTCGAACAGATCGAGAATCATCTCGCGCTCGCGGATGCAGTAGAGGAACACGGTGGCGCCGCCGCCAAGCGCGCCGCCCATGTCGAGGCACCAGGTGCCGAGCCACAGCAGATGCGACGCCACGCGCTGCAGCTCCGCCATGATCACGCGCAGATACTGCGCCCGCTTCGGCACCTCGATCTTGCCGATCTGCTCCGCCGCCATCACGTAGGCGAACTCGCTGGTCATCGCCGCGACGTAGTCGGTCTTCGAGGCGATCGATGGGTACTGCGCGTAGGTCAGCGTCTCCGACAGCTTCTCGTGGCAGCGGTGCAGGTAGCCGATCACGGCGTCGACAGCGACGATGGTTTCGCCCTCGAGCGTGAGGATGGCGCGGAACACGCCGTGCGCGGACGGGTGCTGCGGCCCCATGTTCATCATGAGGCGCTCGCCGCCGGAGTAGTCGAATTCGACCCGAGATGTCTTGGCGGTATCTAGCATCACGTCAGATCAGCGATACGGCGGATACGGCGTGTCGACCGCGTAGGATTTCAACAGCGGATGGCCGACCCAGTCGTCGCTGAGGAGGATCCGCCGCAGGTCGGTATGGCCGTCGAAGCGGATGCCGAACATGTCGTAGCACTCGCGCTCCATCCAGTTGGCGCCGCGGAACACCGGCACGAGCGACGGGCACGACGACACGCCAGGGCCAAGCTTCGTCTTCATCATCAGCGCCACGCCGTCATCCAGGTTCTCGACGCGCGCGATGACCTCCAGGCCCTGCTCCTTCCAATCCACGGCCGATGAAAACGAGAAGAACCGGCATCCGAGCGTCGTCTTCGCGAACTGCGCGAACGCCAGCCACTGATCGGGGGGAATCGTCACCACGAGCGGCATGCCCCTGCCCGCCGTAGCTTCAGCGGAGGCGGGCTCGACCTGTGCGCCGCTGAAGCGTTCGGCAATCCGCGTCTTCGCTTCGTCTCTCGTCACGGCGTTAGTCGACCTTTGGGTTCGGTGCGGCGCGCTTGCCTGTGCGCTTGAAGTGGGCGATCTGGTCCTGCAGCAGCAACAACCCGTTCAGCAGGCTCTCGGGCGGCGGCGGACAGCCCGGCACGTAGACGTCCACGGGGATGACGCGATCGACGCCCTTCACCACGTGATACCCGTGCCGGAAGGGTCCGCCGGAGTTGGCGCACGATCCCATCGACACGGCCCATTTCGGATCGGGCATCTGGTCGTAGATGCGTTCGAGCATCGGCGCCATCTTGATGGTGACCGTGCCCGACACCACCATCAGATCGGAGTGGCGAGGCGAGGCCCACGGCACCATGCCGAGGCGCTCCACGTCGAAGCGGCTCGCGAAGGTCGCCATCATCTCGATGGCGCAGCACGCCAGGCCGAAGGTGACCGGCCACACCGACGACTTCCGCGCCCAGTTGAGGAACGCATCGGCGACGGTGGTCACGACGAAGCCGCCGGGAAAGCTGTGAATGCCCTCGGTGACCGATTCGAAGAGCGGCGAATGCTGGTCGCCCTCGGGCCGGCTCTTATGGAGCTGCTCCCATTCCTGGAGATCTTTCATGTTTCTCCAGATCGGGGCAGGAATCTGAGGGACTGGGGGCTTTATTTCCACTCGAGGATGCGCTCCCGGTACGCGTAGACCCACCCCAGCCCGATGATGGCCAGGAACGTGAGCATCGAGAGGATACCCCAGCGGCCGAGATCGCGGACCACGAGCACCCAGGGGAAGAGGAAGATGGCGAGCGCGTCGAAGATGATGAAGACGAGCGCGACGAGATAGAACCCGACGGGAAACTGCACCCACGCCGGACCGATCGGCTCGGCGCCGCATTCGTAGTTCTCGACCTTGGCTGCAAACGGCCGCCGCGGGCTGAGCACCCAGGCCATGGCCAGTGACACCAAGGCAAAGGCCAGAATGAAACCGAGGTAGATGGCGACCGCGCCGTAACCGATCACGCGGCAATACTATCGCAGTTGTTCCGG
>Ga0075424_100000662_pt1 | contig 27679 bp, 25 predicted proteins | sample SoiMethybrSBSTD3_FD_75301 | JGI IMG/M metagenome (GOLD analysis project Ga0075424, IMG submission 75301) | Bulk soil microbial communities from a Populus tree surrounding site in Tennessee, USA - Soil MetaG P. TD hybrid SBSTD3 | ecosystem: Environmental > Terrestrial > Soil > Tree plantation... | reverse complement strand
GACGGCCAGGTGGGGGACAGCGCCGCGCAGGGGGCCCGGTTGGGCATGATCCGCTTCGGCTCGCGCGTGGACGTGTATCTCCCGGTGGCGAGTCACCCTCGCGTGCTGGTCCACGTCGGCGATCGCGTCGCGGCCGGAGCGACCGTGCTGGCGGAGTACGCGGGGGGGGAGGCTCGATGACCGAAGTCCCGCGGCGTATCGGTGTCCGGCGCGTCGTCGTGATCGTGCCGAGCCTGTTCACGCTATTCAATCTGTTCTTTGGGATCTGGTCGATGACGCTGGCGTCGCGTAGCGAGTTCTACCGCGCCAGCTGGTTCATCGTCTTCGCGGGTATTCTCGACGCCCTTGACGGCCGAGTCGCGCGGATGTCGAACACGGGGACGCGCTTCGGCGCGGAGCTCGACAGTCTGGTGGACATAGTGAGCTTCGGCGTCGCACCCGCGTACCTGATGTATGAGCTGCACTTCTCCACCGCCGGCGCCGCGGCCTGGATCTTCTGCTACTTCTACGTGATGGGCGCGGCCATCCGGCTGGCGCGGTTCAACGTCACGCAGGCCGGCCGCGCCAAGGACTCGTTCATCGGGCTCCCCTCCCCCGCCGCCGGGCTGACCCTGGCGACCTACTATCCGTTCACGCAAACCGACCTCTACACCCAGCTCGGCGGCATGCCCTGGCTGCCGCTCAATTTCCTCATGATCGCGTGCACGATCCTGATGGTGAGCAACGTGCGCTACGCCACGCTGCCGCGCGCCGGCACGCGGAGCGCCAGGGGGCTCTTGGGCCTCGTGATCCTCCTGCTTATCCTCTTCTTCGGAATCTGGAAGCACGACGTGTTCTTCTTTCCGCTGGGGATCGTCTACATGACCTATGGGGTGGCGCGCGCCGGCTTCCTGAGCTTCTTCGAAGGTGGAGACACCTCGGCCGACGCGGAGGTCGCGGGCCCGATCGTCATGACGGATACCGATTCCGATCGAGTCGGGGATGCCTACGGCCCGCGCTCGCGCGGCATTTCGCCCCGGGGGCGCGGATGATGCCAGCGTACCGGGTCGAAATCCGTGTGATGCCGCGGGCATCGCTGCTCGATCCGCAGGGCCAGGCCGTGAACCACGCCCTGCACGCCCTCGGATTCGCCGACGTCGGTGACGTGCGGGTCGGCAAGCACCTGGTCCTGCAGGTGAACGCGAAGACGCCCGACGATGCCGCGTCGCGCGCGCGCGCCATGTGCGACCGGTTGCTCGCCAACCCGGTGACCGAGGACTACGAGCTGCTCGTGGAGACCGCCTGATGCGCCGGGTCGCGGTCGTGCGCTTCCCCGGGTCCAATTGCGACGCGGACACCCTGGATGCGGCCCGCGACGCGGGCAGCGATGCCTATTACGTGTGGCATCGGGACGTCGACCTGAACCAGGCGGACGTGGTGATCCTTCCCGGCGGGTTCAGCTACGGCGATTACCTGCGCTCGGGCGCCATCGCCCGGTTCTCGCCGGTCATGGAAGCCGTCACCGCGCACGCCCGCGCGGGCGGACCGGTGCTCGGGATCTGCAACGGGTTTCAGATCCTGTGTGAAGCGGGGCTCCTGCCGGGGGCCCTGATGCGGAATGCCGGGCTGCGCTTTCTTTCCCGGCCGGTTCAGGTTCGCGTCGAGACACTCGACACGCCGTTTACGAGCGCCTATCGCCGTGGGGAAACGCTCGTGCTGCCGGTGGCGCACGGGGACGGACGGTACGTGGCCGACGAGCGGACGACCGCGGAACTTGAGGCCGAAGGCCGCGTCGTGCTCCGCTATGTAGGGGACAACCCCAATGGCTCGACCCAAGGCATCGCGGGCGTCTGTAGCGCCGGCCGCAATGTGGTCGGCATCATGCCGCACCCCGAGCGTCGCGCGGCCGCAGCCGTCGGCGGCACTGACGGCGCTCGCGTCTTCTTCTCCCTGGAGGCTGCTCATGCGACGCAACACACTGGTGATGTGCGCGCTGTTGGCGGGCACCACCCTGGGTTGTGCTAAGATAAAGGAAGCGCTCGACAAGCGAAGAAACCGCAACCGCGCGCCGGCGACACAAACGGCGACGCGGGACACGACCAAAGCGGGGCAGGACACGACCAAGAAGCCGGCGACTCCCGCGCCCACCCAGCCCGGCGGCGTGGAGCAGCCACGGGTGACCCCGGTGCCGCCATCGAACCGGCCGGCGCCGACGGTGCGGCAGGTGGTCCGCGACGAGCCGTACAATTCTCCGGACACGGGTACGGTGGCCCCGGGGATGACCCAAAGCGATGTGGAAGGCCTGTGGGGGCGGCCGTCCGCGGTGCGCCACGCCGGCAACTTCACCTATCTCCACTATCCCAACGGGTGCGAATGGAGCTGCGGGACGGACGACGTCGTGATCCTGCAGGACAACCAGGTGGTCGATGCGATCGTCCGCTGGGCCGGTCACGGCTACAGTGGGGAGTCCTCGTCGCCGCCCGGGCGCACTCCCATGCCCACGCTTCAGTGAGATCCTGACGCATGTCGACAGGAACGAGCCGCAACGAAGAGGAATACTTCGCCAAGCGCGATGCGGAGCTGATGCGCCAGCAGCGCGACTCGATGCAGAAAAATAGTGCCGAGGCCGAGCGCAAATCGCACTTCATGAAATGTCCCAAGTGCGGCTACGACCTCATCACCGGTGACTGGGACGGAATCCAGATCGACCAGTGCACGCACTGTCACGGCATCTGGTTCGATGCCGGGGAAGCGGAAGCCGTGTTGAAGCATCCGCAGCCGAATGTCATCGGTCGCGTGTTGCGGGCCGTGATGAAGGGCGTGTCGGGCGCTCGGGCCTCAGACGCGTGAGTCGGGGCCCGAGCCCCTCCCCCATGGCCGGCGACCCGCCGATTACGCGGGCGCTGGTTCGCGAGCATAATCTCACCGACGACGAATACACCCGCATCGAGGCCCTGCTCGGCCGGACTCCCACGTTCGCCGAGCTGGGCATCTTCTCCGCGCTGTGGAGCGAGCACTGCTCCTACAAGCATTCGCGCCCCATTCTGAAGCTGTTCCCTACCCAGGGTACGCAGGTCGTGCAGGGCCCGGGTGAAAATGCCGGCGTGCTGCGGCTGCCCGACGGCTGGGCCGTGGCGTTCAAGATCGAGTCGCACAACCATCCGTCCGCCGTCGAGCCGTATCAGGGAGCCGCGACCGGGGCCGGCGGCATCCTGCGGGACGTCTTCACCATGGGCGCCCGCCCCGTGGCGATGCTCAACAGTCTCCGCTTCGGTCCGCTGGACGACGCCCGCAACCGCTACCTGTTCGCGGGGGTGGTGCGCGGCATCGGCGACTACGGCAACTGCGTCGGGATCCCGACGTTGGGCGGCGAAGTCGACTTCGCGCCCGGCTATGCCGGCAACCCGCTGGTCAACGCGATGTGCGTCGGGGTGCTCAAGGAGAAGGACATCATTACCGCCGCCGCGCATGGGGTCGGCAATGTGTTGCTCGCCGTCGGATCCCGGACCGGACGAGACGGCATTCACGGCGCCTCCTTCGCATCGGAGGAGCTGTCCCACGAGAGCGAGCGCCGGCGCCCGCAGGTGCAAGTCGGCGACCCGTTCACGGAGAAGCTGCTCCTCGAAGCGAGCCTCGAGCTGATCGCCTCCGGGCACATCGTCGCAATCCAGGACATGGGCGCGGCGGGATTGACCTCTTCGTCGGCCGAGATGGCCGCGCGTGGCGGCGTCGGCGTGGAGATCGACCTTTCCCTCGTGCCCACGCGCGAGCCCGGGATGACCCCGTACGAGATACTGCTCTCCGAGTCGCAGGAGCGCATGCTGGTCGTCGCCAAACACGATCGCGTGCCCCAGGTCCAGGCGATCGCCGCCACCTGGGAGCTCCAGGCCACGCCGATTGGTCGCGTCACCGATGACGGGATGTACCGCTGTACGTGGGGCGATCAGGTCGTCGTCGAAATCCCCGGGCGTCAGTTGGTAGAGGATTGTCCGGTCTATTACCCGGAAGCCGAGGAGGACCCGGCCACGGCGACCTTGCGAACGCAGTCACCACACCCCGGGACCCGGATCCCGGAGCCCGAGGAAGCCTTGCTCCGCCTGCTGGACCATCCTCCGCTCGCGTCGAAGCGCTGGGTATTCGAGCAATATGATTCCACGGTCCAGGCTGGAACGGTGGTGGGGCCGGGTGGCGACGCGGGAGTGCTGCGGGTACGGCATACCGATTTCGGACTTGCCGTGAAGACGGACGGCAACGCGCGGTACGTGCGGCTGCACCCGTACGAAGGCGGCAAGGCGGCGGTCGCCGAAGCCGCGCGCAACATCGCGTGCACCGGGGCCCGTCCACTCGGCATCACCAATTGTCTCAATTTCGGCAGTCCCGAGCGTCCGGCCGTGTTCTTTCAGTTTCGAGAAGCCTGCCGCGGCATCGCGGACGCCTGTCGCGCGCTGGACACGCCGGTGACGGGCGGCAACGTGTCGTTCTACAATGAGAGCCCGACCGGCGCGGTCGACCCCACGCCCGTGATCGGGATGGTGGGACTACTCGAGCGTGTCGATCACGCGGTCCCGTCTCACGCCCGTGTGCCCGGAGATCGAGTGCTCATCCTCGGCCAAACCCGAGCCGAGCTGGGAGGCTCGGCATACTGGGAGGCCGTGTTCGAGTGGTCGGGCGGCGAGCCCCCGGTAGTGGATCTGGAAGCGGAGCGGCGCCTCATCGATTTTCTCGTCGCGGCGGCACGGCAAGGAATGCTCCGATCGGCACACGACTGCGCCGACGGCGGTCTTGGCGTGGCCCTCGCGGAAGCCGCGATGGGCGGAGCGTATCAGGAAACGGGCTTCGGACTCCTCGCCGACCTGCGGTCCTACGCGACGCCGCTCGACGCCCAGGATCTGCTGTTCAGTGAATCACACGGACGCGCCGTCATCACCAGCGCTCCGGACCGGGTTGCGGCGATCGTCGCGCTCGCGGGCGAGCACGGTGTCCCCGTTCACAGCGTGGGGGTGGTGGGGGAGCCGGACGGGATCGTGAAGATCGAGCTGCGCGACCATACCATCGAACAACCCGTGCGCGCACTGCGCGAGTTATATTTTCATGCTCTCCCTCGGCGAATGGGGGACTGACCAACTCATGTGTGGAATCATCGGCGTCTCCGGCGTTCCTGACGCCGCTCGCGTCACCTACCTCGGCCTCTACAGCCTCCAGCACCGTGGCCAGGAATCCGCGGGCATGGTGGCGATCGACGGCGAGGGCGTGGCCCGCTCCCACCGGGGCATGGGTCTCGTGTCCGACATCTTCACCGAACCGGTCCTCACCGGGCTGCCGGGCGACGTCGCCATCGGACACACGCGATACTCCACCGCCGGCAGCTCCGTTCTCGCCAACGCGCAACCGATCCTGGCGCGCTATCGCGAAGGCCCGCTGGCGTTGGGACACAACGGCAACCTCACCAACGCCGCCCAGCTCCGCGCCGACCTCGTCGACAAGGGCTCGATCTTCCAGACCTCCTCGGACAGCGAGGTGCTCGTCCACTTGATCGCCCGCTCCGAGGCCCGCGAGCCGGAAGATCAGCTGCTCGACGCGCTGGAGCGGGTGGAGGGCGCGTACTCACTCGTGGTCACGATCGGCCGGACGCTCTACGCCATCGTCGATCCGCGCGGCTTCCGGCCTCTGTGGCTCGGCCGCCTCGGCGGTGGACACGTCGTCGCGAGCGAGACCTGCGCGTTCGACCTCGTGGGCGCGACGCCGGTGCGTGAGCTCGAGCCGGGGGAATTCCTGCGGCTCCAGGGCGACGAGGTCGACCGCCTGCCTTCCCTGTCTCCCAAGCCCCATCGCCGCTGCATCTTCGAGCTGGTGTATTTCTCGCGACCCGACAGCACCATCTTCGGCCGCTCGGTCGACCGCGTCCGCCGCGCGCTGGGACGCGAGCTAGCGCGCGAGCACCCCACGCCCGACCTGGACTGCGTGTTCTCCGTTCCCGATTCCTCCAATGCCATGGCGCTGGGGTTCGCCGAGGAATGCGGCATCAAGCTCGAGTACGGCCTGATCCGCAATCACTACGTCGGCCGCACGTTCATCAACCCGACGCAGGCGGCCCGCAACGCCAAGGTCAAGATCAAGTTCAACCCCGTGCGCGAAGTGCTGGCGGGGAAACGCGTGGCCGTCGTGGATGACTCCCTGGTGCGCGGCACGACCAGCAAGGGACTGGTGCAGATGATCCGGGCCGCGGGCGCGCGCGAAGTGCATTTCCGGGTCGCGTCGCCTCCGATCACGGGGCCCTGCTATTACGGGATCGACACGCCGACCCGATCCGAATTGATCGCCTCGAGCCATTCCGTCGAAGAGATCCGCCAGCACCTGGGCGTCGAGAGCCTTGGCTATTTGTCGCTCGAGGGGATGCTGCGAGCCGCGGGAGGCGATCCCGCCGAGTTCTGCCATGCCTGTTTCTCCGGGGAGTACCCGACCGCCATCCCCGACGATTACCAGACGCGCTACGCCGCGCCGCTGGTCCCGATCACCGTCTAACTCTCACCCCTAACACCTGGACCGAGCCATGCCGTCGCTCGAGCGGTTCGTCTACTTCTTCGGGCCCGGCCGCGCGGACGGCTCGGCCGCCATGCGGGACCTGCTGGGCGGCAAGGGCGCCGGCCTCGCCGAAATGGCGAATCTCGGCCTCCCGGTGCCGCCGGGGTTCACCATCTCCGCGAAACTCTGCCTGCGATATCTCGCGGACGGCAGTTTTCCGGCCGGCTTGAAGGACGAAGTCGATCGACACTTGAAGAGCGTGGAGCAAGCGGCGGACCGGAAGTTCGGCGGCACGACGCGTCCCCTCCTGGTGTCGGTCCGCTCCGGGGCGGCCGTGTCGATGCCGGGGATGATGGAGACGATTCTGAACCTGGGGTTGAACGACGACACGGTTCAGGGGCTGATCCGCGAGTCGGGAAACTCGCGCTTTGCCTACGACTCCTATCGCCGGTTCGTCCAGATGTACGGCGATGTGGTCTTCGATCTCGGCAAAGCCCCGTTCGACGAGGTGCTCGAGGACATCAAACGCCGCCGCAAGGCGGATCGCGACATCGATCTGCCCGCCGAAGACCTGCAGGGACTGGTGCGCGAGTACAAGGCCATCGTCCAGGCCCGGTGCGGGGTCCCGTTCCCCGACGATCCCCGCGCCCAGCTGTGGGGAGCGATCGAGGCGGTGTTCAAGAGCTGGCGCACGCGCCGGGCCATCGATTACCGCCGCCTCCATGGCATTCCCGACGACATGGGAACGGCCGTGAACATCGTGGCGATGGTGTACGGCAATACCGGCGAAGACTCGGGCACGGGGGTCGCGTTTACCCGCGACTGCCGCACCGGCGAGCGAGCCCTGAACGGCGATTTTCTCGTCAACGCGCAGGGCGAGGACGTGGTTTCGGGCGCCCGGACCCCCGATTCGATCGCCAAGATGAAACGGGGCAAACTCGCCCCCGTGTATCGTGAGCTGTCCGAGGTCGCGGAGAAGCTCGAGACGCACTTCCGCGACGTGCAGGACATCGAATTCACGTTCGAGCACGGCCAGCTGTACATGCTGCAGACCCGGCGCGCGCAGCGGACCGGCCTCGCCGCGGTGCGCATCGCCGTGGAAATGGTGGACGAGGGGCGTATCGACGAGGACGAGGCGGTGCAGCGCGTGCCGCCCCAGGACCTGGATCAGGTGTTCCACCCCATGGTCGATCCCCGCGCCACGGTCACCGTTGTCGCGAAGGGACTCCCCGCCTCACCGGGCGCGGCGATCGGCGAGGCGGTGTTCGACGCCGATGAAGCCGAGCGTCTGGCGAAGAAGGGGCACCAGGTGGTTCTGGTGCGTCCGGAAACGAGCCCGGATGATTTTCACGGCATGGTCGCGGCTCAGGCCATCCTGACCGCGCGCGGCGGCATGACGAGCCATGCGGCCATCGTCGCCCGGGGCATGGGCAAGACGTGTGTGGTCGGCGCGAAGGACATCGAGGTGGAGCCGGAGGCCGGGCGCTTCCGCGCCAATGGACGCGTCATCAAGCGCGGCCAGGTACTCACGATCGATGGCACGACCGGGCGCGTCATCCTGGGCGCGGCCAAGCTGGTGCAGCCCAAAGCGGGGACGCATTACGACCGGCTGATGTCCTGGGCGGACCAGCGGCGCCGCTTGAAGGTGCGGACCAACGCCGACACACCAGAAGATGCCAAGCGGGCGCGCGGTTTCGGAGCCGAGGGGATCGGGCTGTGCCGGACCGAGCACATGTTCTTCCAGGAAGACCGCATCACGGCCATGCGCGAGATGATCGTGGCCCCCGATGAGGCGGGCCGCCGCAAAGCGCTGGCCAAGCTGCTCCCGATGCAGCGCGCGGACTTCGAGGGCATTTTCACGGCGATGGCTGGGTACCCGGTCACCATCCGCCTCCTCGATCCGCCACTGCACGAGTTCCTGCCCCACACGAAGGAAGAGCAGACCGTCCTCGCCAAGGCGTTGCGGATGCCGCTCGCCCGGCTCAAATCGCAGGTCGACGCCCTGGTCGAAGCCAACCCGATGCTCGGCCATCGCGGTTGCCGGCTCGGCATCACCTACCCCGAAATCACTGAAATGCAGGCCCGCGCCATTTTCGAGGCCGCCTGCCACGTCGTGTCCCGCGGCAAGACCGCGGTCGTGGAAGTGATGATTCCCCTCGTGGCGGTGGCGGAGGAGCTGCGGCGCCAGGCGCAGATCGTGCGGCGGGTGGCCCAGGAGGTCTTTCAAGCGCAGCATCGCGCCGTGCCCTATCTGGTCGGGACGATGATCGAGCTGCCCCGGGCCGCACTCACGGCCGATGAGATCGCGAAGGAGGCCGAGTTCTTCTCCTTCGGGACCAACGACCTCACGCAAACCACGTTCGGATTGTCCCGGGACGATGCCGGGCGGTTCCTGCCGTTCTACGTGGAATCCGGGATCCTGAAGGACGATCCGTTCCAGGTGTTGGACCAGGGCGGCGTCGGCAAGCTGGTCGAGCTGGCGGTCAAGCTGGGGCGCGGTACGCGCGGAGACCTGAAGGTAGGAATTTGCGGCGAACACGGCGGAGAGCCGGCGTCGGTGAAATTCTGTCACCGCGCCGGACTCAACTACGTCTCCTGTTCGCCGTTCCGCGTCGCCATCGCCCGCCTCGCCGCGGCCCAGGCAGCCCTCGAGGAGGCGGGCGTGATCAACCGGACGAAAGCGACTGTCTAGGCGGGTGCTCAGCTGCCGCGGGACGCCATCCCCGCGAACATCGCGCCGATCAGGACGCCCAGAAGCATCGCAATGATTGCGACGGTATAGGCCCCACCCTTCGAGGTCTTGTGGGTCACCTGAATCCCGATCGCGGTCAGCACCATGCCCCAGAGCGAAAACGGATTGATCCCGGCCAGCACCGCGCCGGTGAACCCGGTCGTGTTCGGCGCCAGCAAATTCAGGCCCAGTGGCGGTCGCAGATCCTCCATCGAAGAGACCGCCTCCACGCCCTTCATCTTCAGCACCCCGATGGTCGCCGCCTGCAGCAGTATCGCCGGAAGCGCGGTGTAAGCCGCTACGCTGAGCAGGGTCTTGAACTTCGCGTCTCCTCCGGCCACCAGCATGACGAGCAGCCAGTAGATGACGGCGGCGATCAGCAGGGCGATGAACACCCCGATCGGCGCGAAGACAAGGCCGATGGACTGAAACTTTGCCGCGTTCGCAGCGGCCTGAGGATTCTGCTGGGCGATCTGCGCCATACGGCTCGCCATCGCCGCCTGGGTAAAGGGCTGCATGAAATAGGTGATCACGATCACGATGACCGACAGCCCGATGGCGGGCAGGAGGAATCGCGGCCGCTCACGCACCCGCTCGAACACGGCCGTCGGCTCGAACAGCACCCGGACCAGATCCCAGACTGCGTCCATCTCGCCTCCCTCATTCGCGGGTTGTACCACCGGAAGCTGCCGAATTTGCAGCGCGGGGAATATGGACCCCGACCGGGGTCCTGCAAGTCTACGCACCTTGACCCTTTAGGGTGTCACGGGGTAGAGTGAAACAGCGGGCAATGCTTACTCACATCGCATTCGCACTCGGAATCCTGACCCAGGTCGCGCCGTCGCCCTCGAACGATCGGCGGAGCGCCAATCCCGGTGTGCGCGTCTGGGTCTCCGATACCCTCTATCAGGTCGGGGCGGGCGCGCGCGTCTACGTGAAACTGCGTGAGCCGGGATACCTCACGGTGCTCCACACCGACGCGATGGGCCGCATTCGCGTCCTCTACCCCCTGGCGCCGGACCAGCAAGCCATCGTCCCGGCCGGAGATCCGTTCGAAGTGACCGGCCCCGATGACGGTACGACGTTCCGGGTCGAGGCACGCGGACGCGGTACGTTGCTGGCGGTGCGCGCCTCGCGGCCGTTCCACTTCGAGCCGCTGCGTCGCGCGAACCGCTGGGATTACGAGCAGTCGCTGCTGCTGCAACCTACTGCGGGAAACGCATTCGCGGCGCTGCTCGACATCGCCGACCGCGTCGGCGAGGGCCAGCCCTACGACTATGACGTGACGTTTTACGGAACGCCGGGCGCGCTGGCGAGCCGCACCGGCTCGGACACGGTGTGCTTCAGCTGTCTCACGGCGCGGCACCCGAGGTCATCCACGGCCGGACCGGGTGGCTACGGCAACGGAGTAGTGGCGACGAACAACTCGTCCGCGGTCGATTGCTCAGGCGCGAACCTGGTCAATTCGTGGTGCGGCGTGCAGGACAACAGCGTCAGCAATACGTACACGGACAACTCGACCTACCAGTCGACCACGGTCGAGTATCCGGTCTACGTGCCGTTCTTCGTGCCGTTCCGGCGCTTCTTCCGGCGGGAGCCCCCGCCCGCACCGCCTCCACCTCGGCCCGCGACGACCCTGCCAATGCCGCTGCGTCCGGTTTCGCGCCGGCTCGTGCCTCCGCCGGCCCGCCAGCGCCCGACCATCGTGGTGGTCCAGCCGACGGCGCCCAGCCATCCCGACCTCGGCGGGGGGAACGCAGAGCCCGCGCCAGCCGTATCCGCACCGGCCGCGACGCCACTGCCGGCCCGCATGGCACGGTCGGCCGGCATGGGAACGGCTGGGTCAATGCAGGCAAGATTGGCCGTGCCGACAAGGATGAACTCGATGGGGGGCGCGGCAACGTTCTCTGGTTCGGCGGGGACCGCACTACCGGTTGCGACCACGGTCACCCGCCCCGCGGCCTCCACCACTCGCGCGTTGGTTCCTTCACGCGCACAAGTCCGCTCGATCAACGCCGCTCGCCACTAGTCTCAGCCAGCAAAACATCCCGCTCTTCAACCGACCGGCTTGACCGGCTTATGCCGATCGCCCGGCGCTCTAGTCCCGCAACGGCGGCAACGCCTCGCCTTCGGGGACGAATCGCAGTGCGACGCCGTTGTTGCAGTAGCGCTGACCGGTCGGCGCCGGGCCATCCGGGAAGACATGGCCCTGGTGGCCACCGCAGCGCAGGCAGTGATACTCGGTACGCGGGATCAGCAGCTTGAAATCACGCGCGGTGCCGACGTGGTCCTCGATCGCCTGAAAGAAACTGGGCCACCCGGTCCCGCTGTCGAACTTGGCGGTGGATTCGAACAACGGGAGCAAACACGCAGCGCACACGAATGTCCCCGCCCGCTTCTCGTCGTTCAGCGAGCTCGTAAACGCACGCTCCGTCCCTTCTTCGAACAGCACGCGGTAGGCCGCCGGGTCCAGAAGGCGACGCCATTCATCCTTTGTCTTCTTGAGTTGATCCATATTGCCAACGTAGGAAAAGGGGGAAGGGGTCTACCCTTCCCCCTTCCCCCCTCCCTCTTCCCCTGTCTTAGTGGAGGCGCGGGGAATCGAACCCCGGTCCGAGCAAGACTCCGTAGTCGCTCCTACGTGCGTAGACGAAGCTTATTGGATCTCACCAGCACGGCGCTTCGCCGGCCCTGCTGATGACGAGCCCGTTGCAGCTCTTGTCGTATCCGGTTGGGCACCGGATCAGACCAGCCCGATTTTGCGATACGTGAGCGCCGCCTCAGGCGGGCTGCCACTCACGCAGGTGCGTGAAGCCGAAGCTTACGCAGCCAGTGCCAGGTTTGAATTGGCAGTTGTGCGTTTGCCAGTTGTTTAGCCAGGTGACTGACGACCTGGGCACGCAGCGTCAACCTCATCTAACCCGTCGAAGCCTGTCGCCCCCTACACGCGCGAACGTAGCGCAGCCGATCCTCGAATTCAACCCGTCACTCCCGCTCCAGCGCGGCTTTGGCGGCCTTCATCGCCGCCCGTTGATCAGCGGAAACGGTAGGAAACGCCAGCGCGAGTCCCTGCATCGCCTCGATAATCGCTTCGACGACGACGAGCCTGGTGAACCACTTGTGATCCGCCGGAACGACATACCACGGGGCGTGGCGCGTCGCCGTATGCTGAATCATCTCCTCATACGCGTGCATGTAGTCGTCCCACCGGTCGCGCTCCACCAGATCGCCGGCGCTGAACTTCCAGTTCTTGGACGGCTCCTCCAATCGCGCCAGAAACCGGCGCCGCTGCTCGTCCCGCGAGACGTGGAGAAAGAACTTCAGCACCAGCGTTCCGTTGCGCACCAGATGGCGCTCGTAATCGTTGATGCTTTCGAATCGCTGCTTCCACAGATTGCGCCCGGTCAGGTGGCCCGGGAGGCGCTGGCGATCGAGGAACTCGGGGTGGACGCGAACGACGAGCGCCTCTTCGTAGTAGGACCGGTTGAAGATGCCGATGCGTCCGCGCTCGGGCAGACACCTGGTCGTGCGCCACAGGAAATCGTGGTCCAGCTCCTCCGCCGAGGGGACTTTAAAGGCGAATACCTGCGTCCCCTGCGGATTCACTCCCGACATCACGTGCTTGATGGTGCTGTCTTTCCCGGCGGCGTCCATCGCCTGGAAAATCAGCAGGACGGCCCAGTGATCGTCCGCGTAGAGTTTCTCTTGTAACGCGGCGAGTCGCAGTACGCCTTTGGTCAACGCGGCATCGGCGTTCTTCTTGGACTTGAACCCACGGGTCTCCCCGGGGTCGACGGCATCGAGATGAAAAGTTTCGCCTCTCCTCACCCGAAACGTTTTCACCAGATCCGACGGTCGCATGCGGGGCTCAGGGGGTGTAGGGTGGTGCGAGGGCAACGCGGTTGCGGCCATCCTGCTTGGCGCGATACAGGGCCGCATCGGCTGCCCCGCGCAGGTTGTTCAAGTCCCCCACGCTCTCGGGGAAGCCCGCCACGCCGCACGACACCGTGAGGGGATAGCGGGATCCGTTCCAGTGCCACGCTTCGGTTTCGACCGCGCGCCGGAGCCGTTCCGCCACTTCCATCCCTTCCCCGAGCGGCGTCCCGGGAAGCCACACGGCGAATTCCTCTCCACCGATCCGGGCCACCAGGTCCCGATCACGGATCTGTTTCTGCAGCACGCTGGAGAAGTGACGCAGGGCGGAGTCGCCGGCGGCGTGCCCGAGACCGTCATTCAGGGCTTTGAAACGATCGAGATCCGCATACACCAGGGTCACAGGCTCGCCCGGGCCCCGCTCCTTCTGCCGCGAGCGGAAGGCCTCGATCTGGCGCTCGAATTCGCGCCGGTTGCGGAGGCCGGTGAGCGGATCCACGACCGCGCGCTGCTCCGCCTCGTGCACCGCCCGGGCCGCCGCGAGCCGCGGCCCCAGCTCCGCCACGAGCTGGCCGACCTGGTCGGCGAGCGGGGAGTCGGGCAGGATGGCCGGTCCCAGCAGCACCAGGGCGCCGATCGCGAAATGTCCGTCCATCAGCGGGTAGGCCGAGCCAGCGCGCTCCTGGCGGCGCCGCTCGGGAACGCCGGGACCGAAAATGTCTTCGTTCGCTTGCGTGATCACCGGGAGCCCGGTCTGCATGGCCCGGATGGCGGGCGCCTCAGAGGACAACGGCAGGCCGGCCAGACGCCGATCCGCCGCCGTCGAAACGGCCAGCACATTGGCCACCTGGGTCGTCGGGTCCTGAATCACCACGGCCGTGCCGCGCTGGGCGAGCTGTTGGGCCAGCTCCGCGCCGGCTTTCGCCACCCCCTCGAGGGTTTGCGCACCGGCGGCGATCATGGCCAGCTGCTTGGCGACGAGCTGGAATTGTCCCTCCGGGACCTCGAGCTCGGACAACCGCATCGCGGCGACGATGCGCCGCAGCTCTTCGGTGACCGATTGCGCGATCTCGGGATCCGCATCCCGTTCGGCGAGGAGCAGCCCGGCTCCGTAGGGGAAATCGCCGACCGCCACGTAGGTCCCCTCGCCCTCCCGCGCCACGTGCGAGCGCCCGTCCACCGAGGCGAGCTGCACGATCGCCCCGCCCCGCTCGCGGATCGGTCCCGGCGGCCGGGGATCGCCGTACGCCTCGACTTCCTCTTCGTCGAGCCCAACCGCCCACGCGCCCACGGCGTCGTGCGCGCGTCGCAACAGATCCAGCATATGGGTGAGATCGGACGGCGTGACCGGCGCCTGATGGTGCAGCCAGGAGCGCATCACTCGGGCCATGCGGAACCCGTAGGCCATCGAGAAACCCGCCCCTATCCCCAACGCAGCCCACCAGCCACCGCGCCAGACCGCCAGGATGCACACGGCCAGGCCGCCAACGCGCAGCAGCCGCGCTACCCACTGTGCGTTGTCCTTCACAGGTGATTGATCCGGCTTGCCGCCGCCGCCGCGCCGAACCCATTGTCGATGTTCACGACCGTCACCCCGGCGGCACACGACGTGAGCATCCCGAGCAGTGCCGCGAGGCCCCCGAACGCGGCGCCGTACCCGACGCTCGTGGGGACCGCAATGACCGGGCCTTTGACCAGTCCTCCGACCACGCTGGGCAGCGCGCCTTCCATGCCGGCGACCACGATCACGACCGCGGCGTCACGCAGCTGCGTCGTCTGACTCAGCACCCGATGGATGCCCGCCACCCCAACATCCGTGAGGCGCGCGACGCGGTTGCCCAGGGCACGGGCGGTGACGGCCGCTTCTTCGGCGACGGGCAGATCGGCGGTCCCGGCCGTCACGATGAGCACGGTTCCCCGGCCTGTCGGGGCTGGCTCAGGATCGCGCGGCAGGAAGGCCGTGCGTCCCAGCTCGTTCAGCTCGACGCGTGGGAACCGCTCCTGCAACGCGCTGCGGTGCTCCACATCCGCTCGCGTAGCCAGAAACGTTCCGCTCCTGGCCGCCAGCCGCTCGGCGATGGCGATCACCTGAGCAGGCGTCTTTCCCTGCGAAAAAATCACCTCCTGATGGCCCTGCGTAACCGGCCGGAGGTGATCGATCGTGGCGAAAGGAAGCCGTTCGAACAGGCTTCCCAGGTCGTCGACGCTCACGCGGCTGCCAGATACCCGGTGAATACCGTTTCCGCTTCATGCATGGACTCGATCGCGAACAGGCGCTGACGCAGCTCGGAAGAGCCCGGCAGCCCCTTCGTGTACCACCCCAGGTGCTTGCGGAATTCGAGCGCCGTTTTGCGCGAGTCACCCTGGAGCCGCAGCGCGAGCCGGGCATGCTCCAGCGCCACGGCGAACCGCTGCTCCGCATCCGGCGCGGGCCGCATCGGCCGACCCTCCAGCAGGTCGCGCGCCTGGGCGAAGATCCACGGGTTGCCGAACGAGCCACGGGCCACCATCACGCCGGCGCAGCCGGTGTGGCGCTGCATCGCCAGCACGTCGGCGGCCGTGTGGATGTCGCCGTTCCCGATCACGGGGACGTCGAGGGCCTCCACCACCCGGGCGATTTCGTCCCAGTTCGCCGCGCCCGAGTAGAGCTGCGTGCGAGTCCGCGGATGCAGGGCGACGGCCGCGGCTCCGGCCTCCTGGCAGCGTAATGCGATCGTCACGGGATCGCGCTGCTGCTCATCCCAGCCGCTGCGGATCTTCACGGTGACCGGCAGGGGCGTGGCGTCGCGTACGGCGCGGATGATATCACCGACCAGCGTCATGTCCTTCAGGCAACCCGACCCGCCGTTATTGCGCACGACCTTCTTCACCGGACAGCCGAAGTTGATGTCGACGTAATCCGGATGGAACAGCTCTGTGACCATGGCGGCGGCCCGGGCCATGGTGGCCGCGTCGGCCCCGTACAATTGAATGCCGATGGGCCGTTCGCAGGGCTCGAACCGCATGTCCGCGAGCACCCGTTCGATGCCGAGGGACACCCCGACCGAGGAGATGAATTCGGACACGACGACGTCCGCCCCGAAGCGGCGGCAGACCTGCCGGAACGGTGCCTCACTGACGCCAGCCATGGGGGCGAGGAACAACGGGACGCGATACGGAACCGGATACGGGAACTTCATGCGCACCAACGTAATAGCGCGTTGCGTGGACAGCAACTCACCGTTACGTTAAGGCCCGTTCTCCCTCGGCGAGCGAGCCTTTGCACCTGCGTGAGTTCTTTGCGGAAGACGCCATCGACCTGGTCCTGAAGAGCACCAGCAAGGATGCCGTGTTGAAGGAGTTGGTGGGATTGCTGCGGCTCGACGAGAAGGCCGACGGGATGCTCTACAAGATGTTGAAGCGGCGCGAGACGCTCGGCTCCACCGGGATCGGCCAGAACATCGCCATTCCCCACTGCCGATCCCTGGTCGTCAATCGGTTGCGCGTGGCTTTCGGACGCAAGCTCGAGGGCATCGACTTCAAGGCGATCGACGACAAACCGGTTCACTATTTCTTCTTGATCGTCGCCCCGCCGCTCGAGGTATCCAACCAGTATCTCCCGGTGCTCGGCAAAATCGCTCAGTTCGCCAAGGAACCCGACGTTCCCGAGCGGCTCGCCAAGCTGAGCACTCCCAGCGAGTTCCTGAAGCTCCTCGAAGACAAGAACATCTGACGAGCGACTAGCGGCAGGCCGGCACCCCTTCGTCGGCCGCGGGGGCCAGCGCAGTGGTGCCCATGAAGATGACGCACGTCCTGGTGGTGGTGGTGTTGCCGATCTGGGCGGTGAACCCGTCGCCGGTGAGCGTGATCGAAGGACCCGTGTTCCCGGTCGTGATCCGGTAGTCGATCCCACCGGGCCCGATGAGCGTGGTATACCGCAGCGAATCCGTGGAATACACGACCTCCGCCGTCACCAGATTGCGGAGATCGGACTTCATGGCGGCCAGAAACGTCTTTTCCTTGGTATTCGCGAAGCGCTGGATCCCGATCGAAACCAGCAGCCCCATGATCACCGCGACGATGAGCAGCTCGATCAGCGTGAACCCCTGGCGGGTCATGGCTCACCCCGGATGTGTATAGGCCTCACTCCCATTCGATCGTGGCCGGCGGCTTGGAGCTGATGTCGTAGGCGACGCGGTTGACTCCCCGCACCTCGTTGATGATTCGATTCGAGATACGGGCCAGCACGTCGGGTGGAAAGGGGAACCAGTCCGCGGTCATGCCGTCGCGGCTGGTGACCGCCCGCAACGCCACTACGTGGTCGTACGTCCGGCCGTCGCCCATGACTCCGACCGACTTGATCGGCAGCAGGACGGCGAACGCCTGCCAGATCGTATCGTACAATCCCGCTTCCCGGATTTCCTCGATGTAGATCGCGTCCACGCTGCGCAGCAGGTCGAGCCGGTCGCCGCTCACGGGGCCGATGACGCGGATCGCAAGACCCGGGCCGGGAAACGGGTGCCGGCCCACGATTGCTTCGGGTAGTCCCAGCTCGCGACCCACCTGTCGCACCTCGTCCTTGAACAGCTCGCGCAGCGGCTCGATCAGCGTCCACGGCAAGTCCGGACGCAGACCACCGACGTTGTGGTGCGTCTTGATCGTCACCGAAGGACCGCCGCGGGGGGAGGACGATTCGATCACGTCCGGATACAGGGTGCCCTGCACCAGGAATCCCACGTCACCCGGCACGTGGCGCGCAGAGTCCTCGAACACGTCGATGAACGTGTGCCCGATGCGACGCCGCTTCTCCTCAGGGTCCTCCACCCCCGCCAGCTCCCCCAGAAAGCGGGTGGACGCGTCGACTACCCGTAAGTCGATCCCCAAATGCTGCCGGAACGTGCGCTCGACCTGGTCCCGCTCGTGCAGCCGCAGCAGCCCGTGATCGACGAAGATGCAGGTCAGACGGTCGCCGATCGCCCGGTGAACCAGCGCCGCCGCCACCGCCGAATCGACCCCGCCCGACAGCCCGCAGATCGCCCGACCCGAGACCCCCACCTGGTCGCGCACTTTCGCAATCGTCTGTTCGATGAAATGGCCCGGCGTCCAATCGGGCTCGCAGCCGCAGATCCCGAACAGGAAATTCGCGAGGATCTCCCCCCCGCGGGGCGTGTGCACGACCTCGGGGTGAAACAGCACCCCGAAGATGGGGCGGCGCTCGTGACGGAAGCCGGCGACGGGCGCGTTGGCCGAAGTCGCCGTGACCGTGAATCCGGCCGGTGGTGTCTCGATGCGATCGCCGTGGCTTGCCCAGACCGTGATCTCGCTGCCGGCGTCGAATCCCGCGAACAATCCACCCGACTCGCGGATCGTGACTTCGGCCCGGCCGTATTCCCGCTCGGAGGAGGGAGTGACCGCCCCTCCCGCCAGGCGCGCGATGAGCTGCATCCCATAGCAAATGCCGAGCACCGGCAGCCCGAGGTCCAGCAGCCCGGCATCGGCGGTCGGCGCGCCCGGATCGAACACAGAACTCGGGCCCCCGGAGAGCACGACGCCCTTGGGCGCGAACTGGCGCACGAAGGCCAGGTCTTCGCCTCGTGCGGCCGGGTGAATCTCGCAGTACACGTGGGCTTCGCGGATCCGCCGGGCGATGAGCTGCGTGAATTGCGACCCGTAGTCGAGAATCAGTATCCGGTTCACGCCGACAGCCAGGCTTTCGGCTCGGCGATCTCGCCCCGGAGCAGATCGTCCTGGGTCTCGCGCGGGCGCGCGACGAAAAACTTGTCGCCCTCGATCAGCACTTCGGGCGGACGCGGTCGCTGGTTGTACGTCGAGCTCATGACGAAGCCATAAGCCCCGGTTCCCAGGACGGCCAGCAGCTCCCCCGGCTCAGGGAATGGCAGCTTCCGATCCAGCGCCAGAAAATCGCCCGACTCGCAGATCGGACCCACGACGTTCACGAGTCGTTCGGGACGCCCGTCCCCCATAATGGGGACGATATCGTGATGGGCGTTGTAGTGGCTCGGCCGCACGAAGTCGGTCATTCCCGCATCCACGATCACGAATTCCTTGCCCCCGGCGCGTTTCCGGTACAGGACGCGCGTGATCAGGAGCCCCGCGTTGGCCACGAGGAAGCGGCCCGGTTCGCACAACAGCGTCAGGCCGGCAGCGCGAATCGCCGGGGCGACCGCCTGGGCGAACGCCGCCGGCGTCGGCGCTTCCTCGTCGTGATAGCGCACGCCCAGGCCGCCGCCCACGTCCAGCGCCTCCAACGTAGTGATTCCCGAGGCCCGGATCGCGGCTACCAGCTCCAACAGCTTGACCGTGCCGCGGTGGTAGGGACCCACGTCCGTCAGCTGCGAGCCCACGTGCATCGCGAGTCCCCGCAACCGCAGATTCGGCTCGGCGGCGATACGGCCGGCGAGATTCACTACGTCGTCGAACGGCACGCCGAACTTGGCGGTGCGGTCGCCGGTCTTGGTGTACGGGTGGGTCTGCGTCGCGACGTCGGGGTTCACCCGGATGCCGAGGTTCGCGTGACGCGCTGTGCGACGCGCCTCCGCAATGACCACATCGAGCTCGCTCGTCGACTCGACGTTGAGGTATCCGATTCCTGCCACGAGGGCCGCTTCGATCTCCGCGGCTGTCTTGCCGACACCGGAGAACACGATCGCGTCGGGGGGAAACCCCGCCGCGAGGACGCGGCGCAGCTCGCCCAACGACACGATGTCGGCGCCGGCCCCCGCGCCCTGCAGCACCCGGAGCACCGCCAGGTTGCCGTTGGCTTTCACGGAGTAGCAGATCCGGTGCGGAATGCTTTTCAAGGCATCATCGAGGGCGTGATACTGCGCCCGGATCAGGTTCGCGCCGTACACGTAGGCCGGCGTCCCGACCCGCGTGGCGATCGCGGTCAAGAGCGCCGGGTCAAACCCTAGTATGCCTGTGCCCACACAGCCTCGGCCTTGCTGGGCTTCCCGCACCACATGCAGGTCGTGGGCGCGGGCGTCGAACGGAATTCCGGGTCGGGCAGCACGCGTACGGTCGCCGCCGTCGAAGCCTTGATCGCCGCCTCGCAGGCACCGTCGCCACAGAATCCACCATACGCGAATCCGCCCTGCTCCTTCATGAAACTGATGAACTGATCCTTGGTCACTCCGCGAATCGACGCGGCTTCACGCCGTTCCCGCGCTGCGCCGAGCAAGGCCGCCTGGATCTCATCGAGGGCGGACCGGACGATCTGGGTCAGTCCGTCCACCGCCGCCGGGGCTTTGCCGCCCACGCGGCGAGCCGTCATCACCTGGTTGGCGGCGACGTCCCGCGGTCCGATCTCGAGGCGCAGCGGCACGCCCTGGGCTTCCCATTCGAAGTACTTCGCACCGGGTTTCATCGTGTCCCGGGAATCGAGCGTCACCCGCACCCCGGCCGCGCCGAGGTCGGCCGCGATCCGCTCACCCACCGCCAATACCTGGGCCCGCTCGGCATCGCTCTTCCAGATCGGAACGATGACGACCTGGATCGGGGCGAGCCGTGGGGGGCAGATCATTCCGTTGTCGTCGGCATGTGTCATGATCAGGCCGCCGATGAGCCGGGTCGTCACTCCCCACGACGTGTTCCACACGTGCTCCAGACCGCCCGCCGCGGTCTGATACTTGACGTCGAACGCCTTGGCGAAATTCTGACCGAGGTGGTGTGAGGTGCCCGCCTGAAGCGCCTTGCGATCCTGCATCAACGCTTCGATTGCATAGGTTCGCAGCGCCCCCGCGAACCGCTCGCTCTCCGTCTTGACGCCCGTGATGACGGGCATCGCCATCCATTCCTCCGCGAACTTCCGATAGATGCCGAGGATCAGCCGGGCCTCCTGCTCGGCGCCCGCTTCGTCGGCGTGCGCGGTATGGCCCTCCTGCCAGAGGAATTCGGTGGTGCGCAGGAACAGCCGCGTCCGCAGCTCCCAGCGCACGATGTTGCACCATTGATTGAGCAACAACGGCAGGTCGCGATAGCTCTGGATCCACTTCGCGAACATCGCGTAGATGATGGTTTCCGAAGTCGGCCGCACGACCAGCGCCTCCTCGAGCGCCGACTCGGGGTCCGGCATGAGCGCCGCCGCCCCGGTCTTTCCCGTCGCCTTGAGGCGCGTGTGGGTGACCAGCGCCACTTCCTTGGCGAACCCCTCCACGTGCTCCGCTTCCTTGGCGAGGAAGCTCTGAGGGATGAAAAGCGGGAAGTAGGCGTTCCGATGCCCCGCGGCCTTGATCATGTCGTCCAGCGCGCGTTGCATCAGCTCCCAGATGCCATAGCCATTGGGCCGGATCACCATGCAGCCCCGCACCGGCGAGTAGTCCGCCAGCTCCGCCTGCATGATGACGTCGTTGTACCACTCGCTGAAGTCCTCGGCGCGTGGGGTGATCTTCTGTGCCTGTGCCATGCCTGGGGTTTGCCTCGGAATGTGGGGCGTGTTACAGCCGGTCGAGCTGCTCGATCGTCCGCTCGTTGCGCACGTTACCCGTGTTCAGTGTCGTCGCCGGCTCGAACAGCATGACTTCGACTTCCTGATCCGCCACCGGGCGGTGCTCCTCGCCGCGCGGCACGATGATGAACTCGCCTTGCGCGACGTCGACGGCGCGATCGCGGAATTCCATGCGAAACCGTCCCCGGATCACGTAAAACAGCTCGTCCTCGTCGTCGTGATGGTGCCAGACGAACGGGCCGAGGAATTTCACGACCTTCACCATCTGGCCGTTCAGCTCGCCGACGACCTTGGGCGACCACCGCTCCGAGAAGGTCGCCAACTTGGCCGCCAGGTTCACCACGCGCGAGTCATCCATGCTCACGCTCCATTGCGGAGATGCCGGGCGAGTTCCGCCAGGCCCACGCGCTGTTCGGTTCCCGCACGGAGATCGCGCACCATGGCCTGGCCATCGCGCCGCTCGTCGGGGCCGATGAGGACCGCGCGTGTCGCCCCGCGGGCCGCGGCCAGCTCGAGCTGCTTGCGCACCGCCTGGAGACGCAGCCCATACTCGACCGCTACGCCGTGCTCGCGCAGCTCGTGCGCCAGTCGCAGCATCGGGGCCACGTCTTCACCACCTACCGCGACGAGAAACGCATCCAGCCGGCCCGGCGTCGCCCGCGGACGGTCCCGCTCCTTGAGCAGCTCGCCCAGCACCACGTCGCCCATCCCGAACCCCAGCGCGGGGAGATCGACCCCGCCCAGCGCCTTCAGCAGGCCGTCATAGCGCCCGCCCCCGCAGATGGCCCGCAGGCTGCGTCCCGCATCGAACAGCTCGAACACGATGCCGGTGTAGTACGCCAGGCCCCGGACGATGGTCAAATCCACCTGGACGAACTCGCCCAGGGTCATCGCGTCCAGAGCGCGGCAGCACTCCCGCAGTGCCTCGCCGGCTTCCGGCCCACCCGGCACCTTCGCCAGGGCCGCGTCGACGGCCTCGAGTCCCTTGAGCGAAGCGACCTCGAACAATGCCGCGATCGCCGGCGCATCCCAGCCGCTCTTCTCGAGCCGGGCGGTTACGGCCTCGCGCGGCTCGCGCTCGATCCGGTCCACGGCGGCGTAGGCGTCCGCCAGCTGCGCCTCCTGCACGCCGTGACCGGCCAACAGGGTCCGCAGCACGCGGCGATCGGAGATGCGCGCCTGGAATTCACCGGGCCCCAGCCCGAACGCCCGCAGAATGTCGATAGCGGCCGCGATCAGCTCGGCGTCGGCAAGCGGCCCCGCCTCGCCGATCAGGTCCATGTTCAGCTGGAAGTGCTCGCGCAGCCGGCCCCGCTGCTGCCGCTCGTAACGGAACAGCTGCGGCATGGAAAACCAGCGAATCGGCTTCTTCAGCGCCTGCGCGCGGGCGCCGACCATCCGGGCAAGCGTCGGCGTCATTTCGGGACGGAGGGCGACGTCCCGATCCCCCTTGTCCCGAAACGTGTACAGTTGTCCCGCGATTTCTTCTCCACTTTTCTGGGTGTACAGCTCCAACGGCTCGAGCGGTGGACCGTCGTATTCCTCGAAGCCGTACCGCGTGGCCACGCTGCGCCACGTGGCGAAAATGTGGTTGCGAAGGGCGAGCTCGTCAGGGTAGAAATCGCGAAAGCCGGGAAGCGCTTTCCCTTGCATCACAACAATTTAGCCGATTGGCGCAAACCCGGGCAAGCGCGCCATCGCATCACCGACCGTATGAAACGATCCGGTGACGAGCATGGTGCGGGCGCCGTCCTGAATCGCCTGCAACGCCCGATCGAAGTCGGGCTCGAAACGCACCGCCGGATCCTGGTCGGTGCCCGCGAAGTCCTGCTCTTTCCAGCGTTGCTCTCCGGGCACGGACGGAGCGACGGTGAGAATCAGTCGGTCGACCTCGGGGCGCAGCGTCGCCAGCATGGCGGGCCAGTCCTTGTCGTTGCGAATTCCCACCAGGGCGTGGAGCGGGCGCGGCGGACCGTAGTCCCGGAGCGCCTGGATCAGGACCTGCATGCCGTCGGGATTGTGGGCGACATCGAGAATCCAGCGACCCCGCACGTCGAAGCGGCCGGGAATGTAGGCTTGGGCGAAGCTGGGCGGGACCCACGGTCCGACCGGACCGAACGGCGGCGGGAGAGTGTTGAGGGTGCTCAGCGCGACCCAGGCATTGTTCCACTGATGCGGCCCACGGAGCCCGAGCCGCATCCCGCCCGGCGGTGTCTGCTCCATTCCCACGCGGATGATCGGCTGTGCGCCCAGCCGTTGGGCTTCCTCGATCAGGGTCTGACGGATGGCCGGGTCCTGTTCCCCGGTGACGAACGGCACGCCCGGTTTGGCGATGCCGGCTTTCTCACGGGCGATAGTCGGAAGATCGTGGCCCAGGTAGTCGGTGTGCTCGAGGGCGATCTTCGTCACGACGCTCGCGAGCGGCGTGATGACGTTGGTGGCGTCCAGTCGGCCCCCGAGACCGACCTCGATCACGCCGATTTCCACATCGCGCGACGCCAGATCCGCAAAGGCGATGGCGGTCATCGCCTCGAAGAAGCTCGCCTCGGTGCGATCGATGTGCGGCATGAGCTCGGAGGTCCATTCCGCCAGGGCGGTTTCGCTGATTGGTTCGCCCTCGACCAGCACACGCTCGCACACCGAGACGAGATGCGGCGAAGTGTATACGCCGACGCGGAACCCCCGGGCCCGCAGCGCCGCGACCAAAAAGGCGCAGGTCGAGCCCTTCCCGTTGGTGCCGCCGACGTGAATGGTGGGGAACTGTCGCTCCGGATGCCCGAGCGCCTCGAGCAACTCGAAGGTGGGCTCGAGGCTCCATTTGATGCGGCCGGCTTGTCGGGGAAAGAGATAGCGGCAGGCGTCCGCGAAGGACAACCGATTCAGTCGCCCGCCTCCACCGGCGCGCGGCCGGCCATGTGCCGGAGCAGCTGCGCCGTCGTTTCACGCAGCTCGCTGCGGGGCACGACCGCGTCGATCATCCCGTGATCCAGGAGAAACTCCGACGTCTGAAATCCTTCCGGCAGATCCTGCCCGATGGTCTGCTTGATGACCCGCGGCCCGGCGAAACCCACCACGGCCCCCGGCTCGGCGATGATCACGTCCCCCTGCATCGCGTAGGACGCCGAGACGCCGCCCGTCGTCGGGTTGGTGAGCACCGAGACGAAGGGAATGCCCCGCTCCGCCAGCTCGGCCATGACCACGGATGTCTTGGCCATCTGCATCAGCGAGAGTACCCCTTCCTGCATGCGCGCGCCGCCCGACGCCGACACGATGATCAAGGGCGTGCTCCGGTCGATGGAGCGTCGCGCCAGGCGGGCGATTTTCTCCCCGACCACCGACCCCATCGATCCGCCCATGAACGCGAAGTCCATGACGCCGAGGTAAATCGGCATGCCGTCCAACCGGGCGTACCCGCTGCGAATCGCCTCCAGCGGACCCGCCTTCTTGATGGCGGCGGCCATCCGCTCGCGGTAGTTCTCGAAGCCGAGTGGGTCCGCGGACTTGAGCCCGGCATCCAGCTCGTGCCAGGAGCCTTCGTCCACCAGGATGTCGATGTAGTCTTGCGCGCCGATCCTGCGGTGAGCACCGCAGTTGGGACACACGTTGAAGGCCCGGGTGAAGCGCTCCTTGATGTCGATGTGCCCGCACACGTCGCACTTTTCCCACGCGTCGGCCGGAATCTCCAGCTTCACGCGCTCGGAGGTGCGCGGTTTGCGCTCCTTCTTAAACCAGGCCATGCAGGAGGTGGTAAGGGCTCAAGAGGGCACAATTTGGACGGGGCGGGAACCTCGCGCTAGACCCGACCCGGTAACTCATTGCGAGTGATCCGCATAGCCGTGCGCCCGGGACTCCCACGCCACGCGGAGGCTGATGCCAACCGCCAGCGCGCACGTGATCAGGAACGAGCCTCCGTAGGAGAAGAACGGCAGCGGGATTCCGGTCACCGGCATCAAGTTCACGGCCATCCCGACGTTCTCCACGATGTGGGCGAACAACATGCCGGCGATGCCGAACACGCAGAAGCTCGAGAACGTATCCGTGGCGCGACGCGCGACGCGGATCAGCATGAACAGCAGCATGGCGAACAGGGTCAGCGCGACGACGACGCCGGCGAATCCCAGCTCCTCGCCCACAATCGGGAAGATGAAGTCGGTGTGCTGGGCCGGCAGGAAGGCGAGACGTTTCTGCGTGCCGTGCGTGAAACCTTTGCCGAACCATCCGCCCGAGCCGATCGCGACTTTGGACTGAATGATGTGCCACCCCGTCGAGCGGGGGTCGGCTTCCGGGTTGAGGAACGCGAGCAGGCGGTTCTGCTGGTAGGGAGCCAGGTGCCGCCAGAACGGGAGCGCGATGACTCCCATGACGACGTTGGCCAGCATCACCGCGAGGCCTTCCCAGACGTACGGACGCAGCCACAGCACCAGGACGAACAACAGCACGATCCACGCGCCCCAGACCGCCGTCGAGAACGCCAGAATCAGTCCGATCACCGGCGAAGCGAGCAGGAGCAGCATTCCCGGTTTGGTCCCTGCCCAGTAGAGCATCGAGAACAGGATCGCGACGAAAACGATGGCGCTGCCGAGATCCGGCTGCAGCACGACCAGGAGAAACGGCACCAGCGTGATCGCGCCGGGATAGACGAGCTCGCGCAACGTGGCAGGCGGCTCACGCCGCTCCGCGAGCCAGCGCGCGAGCATCAGGATGACCGCGAGCTTCGCGAACTCGGCCGGCTGCCCGCGCAGCTTGCTGATGCCGATCCAGGAGTGCGTTCCGGCCGCGGTGCCGGCGCCCGTCCCGAAGAAGAGCGTGAGCAGCAGCACGAAGATCGCGATGCCGTAGACGTAGGGCGTGGCCCATTCCAGGAGTCGCGGCGATACGCGGAAGATCAGGATGGCACAGGTGATTCCGAGCGTGAGCCAGATCAGCTGGCGCAGCCAGATCGTGGCCACGATCGTGGGGACGTCGGTCCGCCCCGCCGAGTACACGATGAGCAGGCCGTAGCCCGCCAGCAGTGCCACGACCCCTACGAGGGGCCGGTCGAGCTCACGGAATCGCTGGAGCACGGGTGCTGTCGGTGAGGCTGTCGCCCGGCGGCGCGCCCAACACGCGCGTCTCGCGCGGCGCGGTGTCCGCGGGCAGCCGGTACTCGTAACGGGCCAGCGTCGTGTCGGCCCCGAGATAGCGAGCGATCACGCGGGTCACGAGCGGCGCCACGGTGCTGCCGTGGCGTGCGAATTCGATCACGGCACCGACCACGATCGCGGGTTGCTCGGCCGGTGCAAAGCCGATGAACCACCCGTGGCTCGGACCTTGAGGGTTCTGCGAGGTCGCCGTCTTGCCGGCGATTTTCAGATTGCCGATGCGCGCCCCGCGCGCGGTGCCCCGCTCCACGACATTGATCATCGCCTGTCGCAGGCCAGCCAGCTGCTGCGGATTCAATCCCAGGTCGACGCCCGGCTCTTCGCTCGGATGAACGAGATACGGCGTGCGCGAGCGGCCGTCGCTGGCGAGCATCTGGTACAGACGCACCATGTTGAGCAGCGTCTGTGTGTTCTCCCCCTGCCCGATCGCGAGGTTCAGCGTCACCGCCGAGGTCCAGTGGCGGGCGCCATAGAGCCGATCGAAGTATTCGGGGCCGCTCGGAAAGATGGCGGCCAGCTCACCGGGCAGATCGACGCCGGTCTTCGCGCGGAAACCCCAGGCGTTTCCGTCTTCGAGCATCGACGTCAGTCCCAGCTTCAGTCCGAGCTGGTAGAAGTAGACGTCACAGCTCTGCGCGATGGCCTGCTCCAGGGTGAGGCTCCCGTGGCCTTCCGCGTTCCAACAGCGGAAGAACCGGTCGCCGTATTGCAGGCCGCCTCGACACGGGATGAGCATCCGCGTGCGCATGGTGGCGACCCCGCGCTTCAACGCCATGGAGGCGATGGCGAGTTTCCAGGTCGAGCCCGGCGGATAACGGGCCTGTACGGCGCGATCGAGCAGCGGATGGTCGGGGCTCGTGTTGAGCTCACGCCAGTATTCCGGCGATACGCCGCCCACGAACGCGTTGGGGTTGTATCCGGGGGAGCTGTAGAGCGCGAGGATCGCGCCGGTCGAGGGCTCCAGCGCGACGACCGCGCCGCGCATGTTGG
>Ga0075424_100000660_pt1 | contig 27749 bp, 20 predicted proteins | sample SoiMethybrSBSTD3_FD_75301 | JGI IMG/M metagenome (GOLD analysis project Ga0075424, IMG submission 75301) | Bulk soil microbial communities from a Populus tree surrounding site in Tennessee, USA - Soil MetaG P. TD hybrid SBSTD3 | ecosystem: Environmental > Terrestrial > Soil > Tree plantation... | reverse complement strand
TACTTGAAGTATCAGACGGAACTGGCGTGGGATCAGGACGACCGGCGTCGGAAGAAGTGGGAGGCGATCCAAACCGAGGCAGACTTGACGCGACTGCAGCAAGAATTGAGGGATCGACTGCTCAAGATGCTCGGCGGGCTTCCGACAGAAAAAACTCCGCTGAATCCGCAGATCACAGGACGGGTTCAGATGAAGGGTTTTCACATCGAGAAACTGGTTTTTGAGAGTTTGCCCCGAGTGTATGTGTCGGCTCTGGTGTATGTGCCAGATACTGGAAACAAGTTGCACCCTGCCGTGCTAGTTCCGAGCGGCCACTCTGAGAATGGGAAGGCGCATTATCAAGCCCTATGCCAACGTTTGGTGCAACGCGGTTATGTTGTCATCAATTGGGACGCCGTCGGCCAGGGCGAGCGCAGCCAGTTCTGGGACGCAAAGAAGAAAAAGAGCCGCTATAACCTGATTTGCGCGGAACATGCAGTCCTCGGGAATCTGGCGTACCTTGCCGGGACCAATCTCGCGCGCTGGGAGATTTGGGATGGCATTCGAACCGTCGATTACTTGCTCACGCGTCCCGACGTCGATCCCGAGCGCATCAACATCACCGGCACTAGCGGCGGCGGGTTTCAAGCCACCCACATTGCCGCACTCGACCGGCGAATCAAAGTTGCGGCGCCGTCTTGCTACATCACCGCGCTTCCTATGCGCGTCTACAACAGGATCTTTAAGGACCCAGACAGCGACCCCGAGCAGGATCTCTACGGAATGATCGCAAACGGAGTCGATCATCCCGGTCTTTTGCTGATGATGTATCCGCGGCCAGTCTTCGTCGCCGCGGCGGTACTGGACTTCTTTCCAATTGAAGGCACTCACATGACTTTTCGCGAGATAGCCGATCTCTATTCCAGGCTTGGGCATGCGGATCGGATTGTCATGCACGAGGGCTACCATGGTCACGAGTACTCCTCCGAGAACCAGGAAGCAGCAATTCAGTTCTTAGACCACTTCAACGGCCTTTCGGCAGAGCGCGGTCTTCCACCCACCGAAGAGTTGGATGAGAAAACATTACAATGCACCCGAACCGGCCAGGTCATGCTTGACTATGAGAACGCCCGCTCGTTGATGGACTTGATCCGTCAGTACTATCAAGAAGGGAAAAAAGGACCTGCTCCTAACCTCAAGCAGCTCTATTATTCGGATCAGTACCCCGGAATTGCGTCATGGAGCGTTTCCCAATATCGAGGTACTGTTCCAGGTCCCAGCGAGATTCGGTGGGAACTCATGGGAAGTTCGCAGGTGGGCAACATCGAGATTGAGCGCTATCTCCTCCGCCATAGTCGGTACCTCGAAATACCGCTTTTGTACATCCATAAAGGGCAGGACCGACGGCCCATCTTGTTATGGCTCAGCGAGGACGGAAAAGTCACTGCGCCGGAGTGGCCCGATGTAACGAAGTATCTCGATGCCGGATATGGCATTGTTTCGATCGATCCCCGAGGATTGGGAGAAACGCGGATGCGCTACAAAGCCACGTCTCCTGATGATCCAACCCTGGCGCAGTTAGAATACGATCGCGCTTATACAAACCCGCTTTCTGGAGTGCTGGCCGACTACGTTTACAACTCGCTGCTCACTGGTCGACCGTATCTTCTGCAGATGATCGAGGACGTCGAAATCGGGACTCGTTTCGTGCGATTGAAGATGGATGCTAATGTGGAATTTACGGTTATAGGTGTTGGCGAAGCATTTACTCTGGCCAGCGCGGTGTCCGAAACGCTTCCCCATATTAAATTGATCTCGCAGCCTGCTAACCAGAGGTTGAAGTGGTCTGACCTTGTGAACCAAAAACTCGAACTGTGGCCAATCCAGTACTTGCTGCCAGGCGGCGCCTATGTTCACTAGTCTCCCATCGACGGTAAGAGTTTCTTCATGAACCGCATGCTAGGCGCGCATACCACTTATGAGCGTCATAGGCGAGGCCAGAGTTTCATGGTAAATTCGCAATCGTTCTGTCGGCGCTGTGGTCGCCGGCGATCTGTTTCCAACAAACTAGCCCCTGTCAGGAGCGGTTATGCGCAAATCACAGACAACCATTGATCGGCGGGGATTCCTAACCGGATCAGCCGCTTTAATCGGCGGGGCGGCAATTGCCCCAAACGCGTTATCGTACAGCAACATTCTTGGAGCCAACGAGCGTATCTCTGTGGCCCACATCGGACCTGGAAGCCGTGGCCACGAATTGGCATGGGTCGTTGCCCAGCACAAGACCCGCCACAACGTTGAGATGACCGCTGTCTGCGATTTGTGGCGATTGCACCGAGAAAGAGCTGTAGCGGAGAACGCACATTACTATGGCCGCTCGCCACGCGCGTACCAGTACCTGGAGGATGTACTGGCCCTTCAAGACGTCGACGCCGTAATTATCTCTACGCCTGAGCACTCGCACTCACCGATTCTCAAGATGGCAGTGGAGGCCGGCAAAGACTCTTATGTGGAAAAACCCATGGGCAATGTTCTGGCGGAAGCCAAGGCGGCGCGTGATGCAGTCAAACAGAATAAGCGTATCGTCCAGGTGGGCACGCAGCACCGCAGCGAACCTTATCCCGGGGCTGCGCGCGAGGTAGTGCAGAGCGGGACGCTCGGTGACGTAAGCAAAATCGAAATCGTCTGGAACTATCATGGACCACGTTGGCGTGGACGCGAGGAGAGCAAACAGATCCGCGAACAGGACACCGACTGGCGCAAATGGCTGATGACCAAACCGTACCGCCCATTTGATCCGCAGGTCTATTGCGAATTCCGCCTGTACAGGGACTTCTCCAGCGGTATTCCTGACCAGTGGATGAGCCACGCCACCGACCTTGTCCACTGGTTCATGAACGCCAACTTCCCCCGTTCCGTTGTAGCCCACGGCGGAATATTCGCCTGGCACGACGGTCGCGAGAATGCTGATACGTTCCAAGCCTTACTGGAGTACCCCAAGGGCTTCCTGGTCAGTTATTCGACGAGCTTTGGCAACGACGCGCCGTCATTCACGCGCTACATGGGAAAAAAAGCAACCCTCATCAACCACGGAGGCGAGGGGAGTCCACGCTATAGCGTGGTTGAGGAAAAGGGCAACCACGAAGATAATCCAGGTGTCGACGATCAGAGGGCTTCGAAGTATATTCTCCTTGCCGGCGAAACCAAGCTTCCTCCCATGGGTATCGATGACCTCACACTCGACCACATGGCTAACTGGCTCGAATGTTTGCGTTCCCGCCAACAGCCGCGCTGCACGGTCGATGAAGGATTCGCTCACTCAGTGGCATGCATCATGTCGGCGCAGTCCTACTGGTCCGGCAAGAAACAATATTGGAGTGCTGCTACAGAGGAGATTCAGGACCACCCTGTGAAGGCCTGAGGGGCTCGTGCCGGGGGCACGAAGTCTGACGTGAGAATACTCCTGCCCCCACCGGAGGATACCCTGCCTTGGCGGGAGCCCACCGGTCGCCTGCCGGTGCCTCGTGTCCAACCGGCTACCAGATTAACTTCAGAGCAAACTGCAGTTGCCGATTGGCGGCCGTAGTGTTGCTGATGGTGTTAAACGATCCTATCTGACTGATGTCTACCGGACCCACGGGAAACCTGTCGCTTGGATCATATTGCGGGTAGGTGTCCACGAACGGGTTGGGCATGGAGAGCAACGGATGATTTAGTAAATTAAACGCTTCGAACCGAAATTGCAGATTCAGGCGCTCCGAGATGGCGGTGTTCTTCATGGCACTGAAATCCGTGCTTACGAACCGCGGGCCGCGCAAAACTCCGCGGCGCGCGCTGCCGAAGACCTCCGTATCTGTGGGTTGAGCAAACGCACTGAGATTCCAGTAATTCAGGATCGACTTAGGCCCTACATTCGGATCACCGACTAGGTCGCAGTAGTCCTCCTCAAAACCGACGTTACTTATCGCGGCATCACTAGTGGTCAGGCATGAGACCGCAAAGCCGCTGCGCACAAAACTGATGCCGCCGATTTGCCAGCCTCCAAACAGCTTTTGTTTCGCGCCGGACCAGTCTCCGCCCCAGTGCCGGCCCGTGCCGAAGGGAAGCTCGTATAGAGCGCTATTTACCAAATTGATTTTGGCATCGAACGCCGAGGGACCATAATCCAGCTTGAAATCATAGATATGCGGCGTCGACTGTTGCAGCCCGTTCGTAGGATCTCTCGTCCCAGAAGCTGTGTCCAGGCTCCTGGACCAGGCAAAGGAACTCAGGAACGAAAAACCTCCCGAGAAACGTTTCTCGACCTTGCTCTGCAAGGCATTGTAGTTGGCGGAGGTTTTGTTTTCGAAAAGATTGTAGAAATTGGACAGCGCCTGGTAGCGCTGCGGCAGATAAGTGACCGGTTGGACGACCCGGTCACCCTGCATCACGGGATAGGTTTGGTTAAGGTCAAGCAGGTGTGGCAAATGCGTGGAGGCCGAACCTAGGTAACCGATTTCCAGAACGAGATCCTTCGCCAGTTCCTGCTGAATACCGAGGCTCCATTGTTGGATTCGAGGTGTCTTGAGGTGCGGATCCACAGTAAACATCGACGGTTGAAAGATGGTTTGCGTGGTGTTGTTGAAGATCTCGTCTACCACACTAAATTTGGTTTTGCGGATGAATTTGGCGGCGCGGGGAGCGTTGCGAGCGAAGTCAAACCACGGATTGGCATTCATCGGCGAATAGAAAATGCCGGCACCGCCGCGCACCACCGTCTTACCCTTACCAAAACCGGGGGACCAGGAGAAGCCGAACCGGGGCGCTACATTAGTGCGATCCGTAAATACCAGGTTATGGCCAAGCCGATTGTCACGCACGTATGGCAAATACGTTGGCGAATTGGGACTCGAGTCGAAGCGCACAGGGGGAAAGCCAGCGTAAGGATCGCCGCTTCCGGGCCTTACGACCACAGGTATGGGGCCGCTGAAATCAACATTGACCATGGCGTCGTCAATGTCATGCCAGAAAGGCCACAGGTCGTAACGCACGCCAAAGTTCAAGGTCAAATTGCGCTTCAGCTTGAAATCGTCCTGGGCATAGTAGGCTTGCGCCCAGCGAAACAGGTGAACATGCGAATCGCCGCTAGCCACCTCCGAATCGTTGCTGACGCCCAGTAGCATTGAGGCTAGAGATAGCCCGCCGCTCCCATTCAAAGCCGCGGTCGCGATCGCCGGAAACACGAAGGATCCGCGAGCGATGTTGTGCGACAAAAGATTCAAATTCTCGTGGCGGAAGTTAGCCCCCAGTTTGATGATGTGCTGTCCTTTGATCAGAGCAAAGTCGTCGCCATATTCGTAAGTCGCCTGGATCTTGCGCAAGGGGTGGCCAAAAGCGGACTCCCCCAAGCTGAGGAAATTGTCACCTTCCCCGTCAAACTCCGGAGTGCCAAAATCAATGGGATCATTGGAAGCACCGGGAATCCCCAGGGCAGCAACCACGTTGTTAGTGCCTGCCAGCGGACCGACGCGGCTGGAGTTCACGCGCAACCAGTTCACCCTGGCCTCATTGATCTTGTTGGAGCTAATGGTCCAGGAATAATGCAGACTGACAGTCTGCGTTTTCACCGCCTCCACCAAGTCTCGAACTGGTTCGACATCATTGGTGGTATTGTCTTCCCGCCCCCAGGAGTACCTGCCCCACACACTCGTCTTGGGAGTGACAATGTAATCCAGCCGCCCAGCGACCTGATCAAAATCCGTGGGCAAGCTCACAACTCCGGTGAGGTTGTCTAGCGCACCAGGCCGGTTTGATTGGGGCACGTATTGTGAATTGGAAAGAAACTTTGCAGTAGCGCCATTCCAACACTGTTGTGGAATGGTGTTGTTGGGCCAGGGGACATCGGTGTTCGGGTTCGGATTGAAGCACCCCGCGGGCAAAGTGTTGCCCGAGAGGAAGTTTGTGAGATGCGGGATGAAGATTGGAATGCCATACTCGGAGAAATTGCCAATCCGGGCATTCGAGGTCGGGACAGTAGCAACCTCAGTAGAATTGGTGCGATCGCGCAGGCCTTCGTAGCTGCTGAAAAAGAACAGCTTGTTAGCCACGACCTTCCCGCCCGCGGTTCCGCCGAACTGGTTGCGTCGGAAAGGCGGTTTGGGCGCATTAGGTTTGCCGGCGTTGATGTCGTTGAAGAAGTCCTTCGCATCCAGGACATCATTCCTGAGGAAATCGTAGGCGGTGCCGTGGTACGTGTTAGTGCCGCCCTTGGTCACCGCATTCACCTGTGCGGCTCCACGGCCGAACTCGGCCGTATAGGAGTTCGTCTGGACTTTGAATTCCTGAACTTCGTCAATCGAGGGTACCGCTCCAAATGTATTGAAGTCGGGCGAAGTATTCGTGGCGCCGTTCAGGAGGAAATTCGTGTCCTGAGCGCGAGCTCCGCCTAAGGAGTATTGATTGTTAGCTCGACGACCAACATCTCTCACCTCCTGGAATCCGGTATTGTCATCCTTGGTGAAGGTGACCCCAGGGCCGAGTGTTGCCAAGTCCAGGAAATTGCGGCCGTTAAGCGGTAGATCTTCCACGCGTTTGTTGTCAATCACCTGGCCGACGGTGCTCGATTCGGTATCGAGCAGCGGGGCTTCGCCCACAATGTTTACGATTTCACTCACTTGGCCCAGTTCTAGCTTTATATCGATGCGAGCCTTCTGGTCCACCTGAAGCTCGAAAGCGGGGACAGCGGCCGTTCGAAAGCCGGGGTGTTTTACCGTGACGGCATATTGTCCGGGCGTAAGCCCAGTGACCGCATAGCTGCCAGCGTCAGTGGTTCGTGTCGTATGAGGAACATTGCGATCAACATTGGTCACGCTCACCTCAGAGTTTGCAACCACGGCGCCGCTGGCATCGGACACCAAGCCTGTAATGCTGCCGGTACCAATTTGTGCGAGACCGATACAGGAGTTGAAAACCAACGCAACCACACAAATGAGTTGAAAGACGGCTAATGCGGCACGAATTCGGCTTGGTGTTGTCACAGGCTTATCCTCCCGGCCCCCCAGGGTTGCTTGCTCCTTTAGGTCTCAACAAAACTCTGATTTGAAGGGTCCCCAGTGATCAGTGGCGCTGCTTGTAGCACGGCGTTTTCGAGCTTGTCAAGCAGTTTAGTTGTGTCAACGTGTGAGAAGAACTACCGGTAGTGGGTCAGTTTCAATTTCCACAGGCTCGCTTTAGCATCCTGCATGTGTCATATTTGTACTATGGACGCAAGCGAAGAGAAGCGTCAAAAACAGCGCGCAAAGCTCATCCAAGAGATAGATGCCGAAAAGAAGCACTCCGCTAAACTCCGGCTTCTCAAACGCGCCGATGCAGCCATTGAGCGATCCCGCCGAATTGCAGCTCAATCCAAGAAGCTAACCGAGACTATATGACCGTCGGCAAAGGCAAGCGCCCACGTGATCCCAACCAACTTGCCAAGTGGGTTGTAGATCATTCGACTGACGAAACGCCAGAGGCAGAACACACCTCAGAGCCAGCTACCAGTAGCAGTTCCACCATTCCGCCTCATCTCTCCGAGTACATGGCTGCCATAGGCCGCAAGGGTGGTCAGATCGGCGGGAAACGTCGGCTCAAGACTATGAGCAAGGCACAGCGTCAGAGAGTGGCTGCTAAGGCCGCGAGAACGCGCTGGAAGAAAGCTCGGCAATCTTAACCTGCCTCTTTTGGATCAAACTGAAGTCTGATTTTGTAGTCGCGAAACAGGGAGCCAATCTGCTTATCCCAATCGCTCGACTGCGCTTTCAGCTTATCGATGGAATTTTTGGCGATCCGACGAATGCCGGAGGTATTACATAGAACAATCTCTAAGCCATCAATGGAGCACCCGGATAACGTCCCCGCAGAGACAATCATGTGGGCGGCAAGGGGAACTAGTTTCTTGATTGGCAGCTGTTTATAGTATCTTTCTTTCCAAAAGACTGCAGCGTGTTTACATTGTCTCCAGCGGGTACTGAGGTCTCCACTGGGATGCATCTTGGCCTACAGATGAAGCCAGATTCTCCCTGCTCATAGATGAACTCAAAAGCCTGTGGAAATTGAAACTGACCCACCACCGAACTACCTGCTCTCTGTGCGAATCCCGCGCGAGTCGATAAAACAGACTGAAACTGGACAACAGGCGAGGACATGGCCCGGGAAAAGACGCAGCGATTGCGAAACTGCGGCGGGTTTATCACTGCTACGGTACGAAAGTCTGCTAAATGTTCCCCTTCTTCATCTCCTGCACGGCATAATCGCATGCGCGCGCAGTTAGTGCCATATATGTCAACGATGGATTCACGCAGGATGAAGACGTCATGGCCGCACCATCGGTGACAAACAGGTTTTTGACGTCATGCGCCTGATTGAAAGAGTTAAGGACTGAGGTCTTCGGGTCGCGTCCCATACGGGCTGTACCCATCTCGTGAATCGAAAACCCAGGCGGATCATCGTCGGTGAAAGGCTCGATAGCATGCGCTCCGGCCGCCTCCAGCATCTCTGCCGCCGCGATCGCCATATCATTGCGGATTGCGTACTCATTCAGACCCCAGGCGCAATGGATCTTCAGCACCGGAACGCCCCAGGCGTCAGCTTTCTCCTTGTCGAGCTCAACATAATTCGCGTGATTCGGCAGGCATTCGCCGTAGCCCGCAAAGGTGAATCGCCACCGCCCTGCCTGGCGCAATGATTTCTTGAACTCGGCGCCAAAGTCAGTCTGCAAAACGCCTCGCTCCCAGCCTTCGCGATGGGCTCCGCCCTCGTAACCGTAGCCCCGCAGGAACTGGGATTTTGTTTTCAGGTTTCGAAATCGAGGAACGTAAATTCCGTTTGGCCGTCTACCGATTATGATCCTATTCTCATTGCCCGGAATAATTGCCGTTGCTCCTCCACCTTTCACATGGTCCATGAGGTTGTGGCCCAGCTCCCCGCTCGAATTCCCCAGTCCGGTGGGAAATTCGGGCGTTGTGGAGTTGAACAGAATCCGCACCGATTCCAGCGCTGAAGCGCACAAGAAAATCACTTTGGCGCGAAACTGCAGGGTTGCACGGGTCTTGGCGTCAATCATGTTCACCCCAGTAGCCTTGCGTGCACGCGGATCAAAACTCACACTGTGTACAATGCTGTTTGGCCGCAACGTCATTCTTCCCGTCTGTACGGCAGCGGGGAGCGTGGCGTTGACACTGCTGAAGTACGATCGGGTAATGCATCCCCTTTCGCAAGGGCCGCAGTAATGGCAAGGTGCGCGGCCAAGATGGGGTTTGGTCAAAACCGCCGCGCGGCCGATCGTCAACACGCGTTCTCCGCCAAAGTTTTTTGCGATCGCGTCGCGGACGACGGTCTCCGCGCAATTCAGTTCCATCGGTGGCAAAAATCTGCTGTCGGGTAACTGTGCTAGGCCCAGCGCCTCACCGCTGATTCCGATAAAATCTTCCACATAGTCATACCAGGGGGCAATGTCTGCGTATCGGATTGGCCAATCAATGCCGATGCCATCCCGAACATTCGCTTCAAAATCCAGATCGCTCCAACGGTAAACCTGGCGGCCCCACATTATCGAACGCCCACCGACTTGGCGACCGCGAATCCATCGGAACGGCTTGCCGGGTTCGGTCGTGTAGGGGTGCTGCTTGTCGTTTACAAAGAACTTTGCCGACCACTCATCACAGGCGTAACAAGTGCTCTGAATGGGCTGATCTTCCTGTAAGCGACGGCGATCGCACATTCCTCGGAATTTCATCGCCCACGCCGGAACGTGCTCGACATAGTCATTCGCCGGCAGAATTGAACGTCCGGCTTCGAGCACAAGAGTCTTCAATCCTTTCTCGGTCAACTCTTTCGCTGCCCAGCCACCGGTCATTCCGGAGCCAACTACCACGGCGTCGTAGGTTGCTTCCTCCCTCACTGGCTTGGTTCTTCCTTCCTGTCTTCCTCAGCTGCGCAACTGTCGTAGTGCCCGGGCACCACCTGGAAACCTAGTTCTCTGATAGCCCCGTCTTCGGACGTGTAATACCCGGTGAGGGTGAGACTCCGTACCATGTAATAGAAGTTTTTGTCTGGATTCGGCGCTGATCCTCGGTATGGGAGGGCGTGCTCCCGCACTGCTTGCGCCTCCTCTGTCATCTCCTCTCCCAATTGAGCCAGAATTTGCGCCTGCTGAAGCGGCGAACAATCGATAAATTTCTTCTGAAACAACGATTGCGTGCGCAGATCCACATCTGTCAGACCATTTAGGAAACGGTCTCGTTCTTCTTCGCCATACCACTCCGTCAGAATCAGATCGATGAATTGGCTCACGCCGACATCAGTAGCGCCCGGTGTCTCGGTTCTGGGAATGATCGTCTCTGCTATCGCCGTTACGGTTGCGTTTTGGTGGGAATCCAGCGTGCGCAGCTCAGTTCCTGTTCCGAGTTCAGCACGGGCTTCCCGTAACACCGCAAGCAGATTGCGTGGCGCCAGTTGGAGTGCCAGGCCCGTTGCCAGCAACCACAACGCTTCACGTCTTTCCATAAAACACCTCTGATATCAGCGTTCCCCAGGATCTCCAGCCCATGAATCTGGGACGCTGGCGTGAAATGATATCTGCGACTGAAAGACGTACGTTGTACAGCAATTCGTGAATGACAAGATCATACGATGGACGATCCCAGAGTCAGGCGATGCGACGAAGCGGGAGACTGGAGTAAGAGAGGAATTGAATGCGACACAATGAGATCGCCGGCTTGTCCAAATTACCGCGTTTGGGCGGGAGTACACTTGGACTTAAGGCGGCAGCCCTACGCGGCGCAGCAGATCTCTAAATTTTGGGTCAGATCGGAGTGGATTCCAGACGTTATCCCGTTTTAGAAAAGGAATGCACCAGTAGCGTTGCTCGAGGGCTTTGTCCAGCCAAGCAAACGCGCGATCTTTATCACCAATGCTGCTGTAGGTAAACGCCGACATGGCGACGGGGAGATCGTCATTTTTTTTTGAGTACTCTTCGACTGCTCGCATCCACTCTTGCAGGGCGAACTTCGGGCCGCCCATTGCCTCAGCCTGGCGGAGAATGTTGGCAAAGTCCGGCCGCCCGTAAAGTGTGAGACACCGTTCCCACAGTTCCACCGACTCCTTAAACCTCCCAGCAATGGCATAGTTTTTGGCCATTATCATGAGGACAAACGGATTACTAGGCGTCTTTTCCTCTAGTGTCTGCCTTTGCTGTTCTAAAGTTCGGTCGGTTCGCTGAAGTACAGCGAAATGATCGTTGAAGTAGTCGTGCGCCGGACTGAGCGACTGTGCAAGCCTGAGTTCTTTCTCAGCCTCGGTGGTGCGCCCAACGTCCGCCAGGTATTCAGAATAGGAGAAGTGCGCATATCCTGAACTGGGATTCACTTCAATGCCCCTCCTGTATTCTCTTTCAGCTCCCACCCAATCGTATTCATAACGCATGAGCAGCTGGGCCAGGGCAAGGTGTCCTTCCACGTCCTCCTCACCCAGTTCCAACGCCCTTAACAGACCGGCCTTGGCCTTGGGCAGGTACTCAAAAGGCGAAGGGGCGTCGGCATTATCCATTGCTTCAAAATATGCCAGATATGCCGGCCTATAACTGGAATCTTGCTCAATTGCTCTATCCAGATACGAGAATGCTTTTTGGAGTTCGTCCTTCTGCGACTCTCTTCCCTTGTCAAACTCAAATTTGCTGGCTCGGTCGATGTGGAAGCGCGCCTCTACATAGGCATCCAGCGCCTTCGGGTTCACCTGCCGGACACTCTGCAGCCTAGCCTCCTGTGCAGGCGTGAGTCTGACCTGGATCTCGTGGGCGATCTCACTGGCGACGCTGCTCTGCAGTTGCAGCATGTCCGTCACCTCGCGTTCGAAACTTTTTGCCCAGAGATGCTGATCAGCCGGGCCGTAAATCAGCTGGGCCGTAATGCGGATCCGATCGCCCGAGCGCTGCACCGTTCCTTCTACAATTCCATCGACATTCAGCTCGCGGGCAATCTGCGGCAGGGGCTTATCTGGACGCCCGTAGCGCAAGGTGGTCGTTCGTGAGACCACCTTCAGCGCGCTGATTTGCGCCAGGTCTGTGATCAGGGCGTCCGTGACCCCATCTGCGAAATAAGCCTGCGTCGTGTCGCTGGACAAGCTGCTGAGCGGCAAGACGGCAATGGATCGAATCTGGGGGCTGGTTTTCGCCGTGAAAAATCGCCGCCAGGAGGTGGGCCCAGCGGCCAAAAGGACAATTAGCAAGACTCCTGCCGCCGCGCCAAGCCCCACTCCAAGCCGTAGGGCGCGTGCCGAGAACATTGCTTCTCTGGCGATGTCGGGGATCGTGGAGGAATTCTCAGCAAGCTCTGCACCTCGCTTCACTACCTCCACCGATGCCAGCAGCCGGTAACCGCGCTTGGGGATGGTTTGAATGAACTTCGATTCCCGCGGGTCATCCTCGAAGGCGCGGCGTAGCTCGGAGATACACCGCACCAGGACGTCGTCCGAGACGAACGTGTTCGGCCACACAGCCTTGATCAGTTGTTCTTTGGAAACGGTTTCGCCGACATGACCGGCCAGGCACAGCAGTACCCCCATCACCTTCGGCTCTAGCTGTCGGCATGACCCGTTTTGGGAAATGGTGTTCAGGCTGGGCTGGACCAACCAAGTCCCAACGCGTAAGTCGCCATCCATGACGCTCCCCCGGCGACGGCAAAAAACGTGGCCAGCATTATAGTCCAGTTCTGTAAGTGCTTGAATCGTTGGCACCTCGGCAAAACCTCGGCAAAAACTCAGGCATTCATCGGGACTTCAGACAGCTTGGGTAGTAAAGACAGCGTTGGCGAGCGTACTCGGATGTCAGATTCTTTGCAGCGAGCTGCATCTCGCACGCAGGCAAAGGCCCCTCAGAGATATGCGAGCGCTCGCCGAGCCCCAGCACCAGTGACGACCGCGTCCGCAGGTGCGCCGCTTTGTTGGGTAAAACGGGCTCGGGGTCCCCACGCGGACTAGGACTGAGCTCATGAAATGTTTGAGCCTGACGCTAGTTTTCGTCCTCACGTTGGAAGGTGCCGCCGCCGCGCGCGACATGACGCCCGTTTCCGATGGCGAGGGGAATCGAACCCGGGAAACGCCGCAAGCTACAAGATTGAAGGCAGAAGTTCAAAAACGTGGTACCGGTGAAAAATCACGGGTCCGGGTCACGTTGCGGAACGGGACTGAACTGAAGGGTCTTATCAGCAAGATCGACGACACTTTCTTCGAAGTGACGGACCAGTCGGGAAAGGTCACCCCGGTACTGTATGCCGATGCCCAGAAGGTACGCGGGCCGGGACTCAGCAAGGGAGCGAAGATCGGCATCGTGGTGGGGGTAGCCGTAGCTGTAACAGCAATTGTGATTGCGGCCGGACTTAAATCTGCGGGGTACTAACAGGGTCTGAATCTCAATGGTGGCCCGAATTGAAATTACTCACCGCTTCGGGCAAGAAGAGATCCCGATCTGTGGGATGTACCACACACCATGAAACAGCCTCTTGGAAAGACCCTAATATGGGTGACTACGTTATCAGGGGCTGGAACCTTCTCTTCTTGCGGTGGAGGAGGAACGCCGCCTCCATCGCCTCCACCAGCAATTTCGGTTGCCGTCTCGCCCAGTTCCGTCCCCGTTCAGACGGGAACAACACTGCAATTCACTGCGAAAGTTTCTAACTCATCCAATCAGAACGTTAATTGGGAGGTCAACGAAAAACCAGGAGGCGACACCACTGTCGGGTTGATCACGAATGCCGGGCTCTATACCGCCCCCACCGCTGTCACCGATCCTCCTACGGTCAGCGTAACTGCAGTTTCTGAGGCGGACAATTCAAAGTCGGCTACGGCCACCGTGGGTATGACGCCCGACGTGCTGACTCGCGACGTCTGGTTCGCGCCCGATTTTGCCAGTGCAGATTTTCAGAATCTCTTTACTCCGCCTGATCAGTGGAGCACTGCCCGGAGCAAAGTCAAAGTATTTAAGTTCTATGCAGTCCAGCTAAATTCCTCTTTCGTACCTTGTCCCGATTGGCTCTGCGGCCCAACCCGACTGCAACAACTCATTGACGTCCAGGCATTTTCAGACCTGAAAGCGTGGGGGATCGATATCGGCATCGAAGCAGGCGCTGTTAAGCCGGCAAATTGTTCAGGCGACACACTTCTCAACGTGGCCGAAGATGCAGTTCAGAACATTCAGGCAAACGGCGGGATCGTGCGTTTTATCGCTATGGACGAGCCTTTCATCGGTGGCCAGCTAACCGCCAATGGTCAGAATTGCAACTTCACGATGCAACAGAGCGCAGATCAGACTGTGCACTTCGTGCAGGCGCTTCAAGATCAGTTCCTCTACATTGTGGTCGGCGATATCGAGCCCTACCCATATTTCAGCGTTGCACAACTTGAAGCCTGGATTTCACTGTTGCAAAGTCTCGGTGTGCAGCTTGCATTCTTCCATCTTGACGTCGATCCTGCATTGGTGACAGCGAACGGGGCGGATCTCGCGGGCGATCTGCAGGCCCTCAGCGCTTTCTGCCAGACGCAGAACATTCCTTTCGGCGTGTTGCTGGACTCGCTCACGGCAACTTCCGATGCAACCTACTACAGCGACGCCATCCAGTTCACTGAAAGCGTGAAATCTGCGATCGGGAAACCGAAGGTTTCCGTCTTCCAAAGCTTTGATTGCGCAACAGGGACCTGCAATACGCCTATCAATTTGCCGGAGAACGACCCCAACGTTTTTAGCCATACCCGACTGGTTAATGACGCGTTAGCCATCTTGGACCAATAGAGAACCGGATGGGTGACCAAGACACTACCTGACGAATCAGCAATGCTTTTTCGCTTCATTGTGTGCGCCCTCTCATGTCTGCCTTGGTTGGGATGTGTTGCTCCCATGCGTGTTCCACATCACACTCAGGGACCCGCCGGGCAGCACGCCAGTGCTGATCTGAGTTTTCTGCGCGTCGGCTCTACTACTCGAGCGGAAGTCCTGCAGCAGATGGGTTGGGCGGACGCGGGAGTCAAAAACGAGCGGCTCTTTCTCGGCCGCTGGAGGGATTCCAAGTGGGTGGTCGTCTGGGCAGTGGCAGGCAGTGGCCCGGACTCCGGAGGGAGCGGCTTCGGGGGCACACCACGGGTCTGGCATACGCACAACCTTATCGTCGAGTTTGATGAGAAGGGTGTGGTTACCAACTACCACGTTTTCCGTGATGAGGTCTTGCCAAGAGAGCTCGCGGCATCGCTTCCGCGCGTCAACACCCCTCCCCTGGACTTGTCACATCCCATAGATGTCCCTGTGAAACACCGCCGTGGACAGCACTATGAGCCGGCTACTCTCTCGCTCGGCAAAGATTCCATCGAACTCACGAAGCCCGACTGGGCGGACTCTAATTTCAAAATCACACCCCAAAAGATAACCGCCCTGACCTTCGTCAACGGACTCAAAGAGGAATCACCCAGTCCCCAGAGTACTAACTACACTCTGCATTTCAGCGAGAAAACCAAAGTTGGGAAAAATTTGACCATGAGGATAGACATGCCGGCTCTGGTAACCCTGGTCCAGTACCTGGCGCAGCATGGCGTCCACTGACCTTCTGCCGCTCTCAGCCGGCTCACCCATGCCCGCCCCCCCGGGGGCGACGAAGCACTATGCGCCGGTTCTGTAAATGCTTCGTTTTTCGAGACCTCGGCAAAACCTCAGCTAAAACTCAGCCATTCATCAGGACTCTCCCTGCGAGCCTTGTGTAACAAACAGAGCGGAACACGGTCTGCGCCAGTTACCGATTCGCGAGTGAGCATGCCTGACCTACGAAAAATGATTCGAGTGTCCCTCCTACTCGACTGCATGGTGGCGGTGCTTGTTGCGACGGGTGTGGGGCAGCCAGTCGCCACTCCTGCTCCAACCGGAACTCCGAAGGTTTGGGCTCATGTTTCCGAGATTTCCGGCTCTTTTCTTCCTAAGGTCGTTACGTTGCCGGAACGGCAGAGCCAGTGCTCATTCGTATTTCGGCCCAGTTGGGTAAGAATCCGTAACCCAGTTCCGTCAAAACGTTTGTTTTTCGGTCTTAATACGCGGAATTAGTGGGTCCGCTGCTGCGATCAGTGAACAGGTTCCTTCGCGCGAGGTGCGCTATGAATGCTTGGAAAAGACCTCAATCGCTCATTGTGTGGTACATCCTGAGTGTATGTTTTTTTCTCGTCTGTAGGGCTGCAGCCACAGATTTCGCAAGCCCCAGCAGCTACCCAGTGGGCTCCAATCCAGTTGCCATTGTCGTAGGTGACTTCAACGGGGACAGCAAACCAGACTTGGCTGTCGCCAATTCGAACAGCGCGAACGTAAGTGTCCTGTTGGGAAATGGCGACGGGACGTTTCAGTCTGCCAAGGATTCCGCCGCAGGGACCTCGCCTGCTACACCTGCTGTTGCGGACTTCAACGGTGATAACAAGCTCGACTTGATTTTAATGGCACAAGATTCATCGGGCACTCAGACGTTCGTTAACCTTCTCTTGGGCAACGGAGACGGAACCTTTCAGACACCAGTAAAGCTTGATGCGAGTGATGGTGCAGCCAGCCTCGTGGCAGGTGATTTCAATGGCGACAACAAAGCAGACGTCATCATGGGCGATGGCAATGGCAATCTCATCGTGTTGCTCGGCAATGGCGACGGGACTTTCCAGCCTGCTAGCACCATCTCACTAGGAGTCACTGGCCCGGTGGGTCCGCTGGTTGTCTCTGATTTCAATGCGGACAGCAAGCTCGACCTTGTTGCGACTGTTTCTGGCGGCCCCGTCGTTGTGCTTGGCAATGGTGACGGTTCCTTTCAGTCGCCAGTTCACGTCGCAGACAGCTCTCGAAGCGGCTTCTTGCTGGTCGGCGATTTCGATGGCGATAACAAAGGAGATGTGTTGCTCAAATTCACGCACCGTCTTTGTTCAGGATTCCCCCAGTTCTGTATCACATTCACATCCGGAACCCTTTATCTGGGGAATGGGGACGGCACCTTCCAACCAGGAACACAAATTGTTGGAATCATAGGCGCCAGCCTGTTGATAACAACAGGTGACTTCAACGCCGACAACAAGTTTGATTTGTTCCTGGAGAGAGGTGGGATAGGACTCCTCCGATTGGGAGAGGGAGACGGAATCTCTTTTCTCTTGCTTCCACCGATTCTGTTTGGGTTCGCGTCGTCGCCTTCCTTCATCACCTCATCGGATCTGAATGGCGACGGTCTCCCCGATTTGGTGCTGGCCGATGGTACCAATAACGCAATTAACGTCGTGCTCAACACGAGCCCTAAATCAGGAGCTGATCTGGGCCTCACGATGGATGTTCAATCACCAGTGACGGTCGCCCTCGGTGGTGACGATCTGACTTACACGGCGACAGTATTCAGCGAAGGGCCGCAGAATGCCTCTGGTGTGACATTAACGGACCATTTGCCTTCTGGCTTGAAGTTTATCTCTGCCCAACCAAGCCAGGGAACATGCAGTGGCACTTCCACCATCACATGCAACCTCGGTGCGATGACAGAACCGTCTTCCGCAACCGTGCTGTTCACCGTGAGACCCACCGTGGTTGGAACGTTTTCCGATGATCTGCAAGTGGCAGCCACACAAGCGGATCTCAATTCGAAGAACAATTCTGTTTCGGTTATGGTAAACGCTGTCTTGCCAGCCGATCTGGCGATCTCAGCCAGTGCGTCTGCAAACAGCGGTCTGATTGGCGACAAGGTGACTGTCAACGTGAACGTCTCAAACGGCGGTCCAGGGCAAGCCACAAATGTGGTTCTCACCAACTTTGTGTCAGATAGCACTCAGCTGTCAGGTGTAACAGTCAGTGCTGGTAGTTGCACGGTGACTCCGGGACAAATCTCCTGCCAAATTGGGACGCTTGCGTCTGGGGTAGGGGCGACGCTGAGCTACGTGGTGACGCTCACGGCATCTGGTTTTTCCGACAGCATTGGGGTTACTTCGGATCAGCCTGACCTGAACCCAGACAACAACAACACCAATTTGGCGATTGATATTTCAGACTTCACGCTCACGGCTGCCGCCGCAAGTTTGACGATTCAGCGTGGCAAACAAGGTACTGCCGTGCTGACGGTCACCGGGTTAGACAATTTTTCAGATCCCGTGACGCTCTCCTGTGCCGTGACGGGGCCTGCACCAACCCCTACATGCACGGTCTCGCCATCATCGTTAACACCAAACAACACCGCTATGCTGACAATTAGTACAGCCAACATCAGTGCCAATCTCTCCACATTTCACTACTGGCAGAAATTGCTGCTTGCCGTGTGGCTTCCACTGGGCATACTTGGGTGCATTTTCGCAGTCGACAAGAGCGGTCGTAGGACTTGGCTGATTTGTCTCGTTGCGATGCTTGCAATTCTGCCGACTGCGTGCGGTGGTGGGAGAAAGACACCTCAAAATTACACGGTCACCGTGGTTGCTGCAGCAGGAACACTTCAGCATTCAACGACTATAGCGGTCACTGTGCAATAGAGGGAGGAACAGATTAGCTTTGTTAGTGCTCTGCGTTGTGCTCGCCGGAGTAGTGTTGCAGCTTGCGGCGGAAGCCCGGAACATCACACGACAGGCGGCACCCCACCTGGCCCCTACACCATCACGGTCACCGGTACGTCGGGTGCCACCCAGCATTCAACGGCAGTGACGCTTACCGCGCAGTAACGGGTTGTGCAAATAGCTCCTCCTTGGGTGTGGACGCTTCAGGGTGTTTATACCTGGCAGGGCTAACCAGTCGAACCGACGGCTCGTCGGAAAATACGGGCTCACCACTGCGTAGAGCTGGCAGAATGCCCCCGGGCTGTGCACGAGCCCAACGCGCGGATCCCGCAGGATGCGTAAGTTAACGAAGTATATAACTCCTGATGCCGGTTGTCAGCGCATGACTGGCATAAAATTCTTGTGTCCACGTCACTCTCTCGTGACCGGCTTAGAGGACGTCAGACGTCAATAGATGAAGACCATTGGGGTGATTCCGGCAAGGCTGGCCTCCACCCGCTTGCCTCGCAAGGCGTTGCGGGAGGTCGCCGGAGTTCCTCTGATCGGGCGTGTGTATTGCGCCGTACGCTCCTCGCCGTTGCTGCAGGACGTGATCGTAGCCACTGATTCGGACGAAATCATGGCGGTTTGCCGAGCGAATGGGTGGAATGCGCGGATGACCTCGGCATCGCACCGCAGTGGCACAGAGAGAGTACATGAAATTTCGAACTCTATGGAGGCCGATGTTTACATCAATGTGCAGGGCGATGAGCCACTGACTCGCAGCGAACATATTGCTGTGCTACTGGGTTTAATGGAAAATCCACCAGTTGAGGTGGGAACTCTGAAGACCAGGGCTGCGGCGGTAGATATCAACAATCCTGACGCTGTCAAGGTTGTCACCGATGGCAATGAGCGCGCTCTATATTTCTCGCGCGCCACGATTCCACACCACCGGGATGGGAAGACGTCCGTCTGCTTCAAACATCTCGGCTTTTACGCGTATCGGAAACCAGCACTCGACCGCTTCGTTCAGCTGCCGGAATCACCACTCGAACGTAGCGAACGACTAGAGCAATTGCGGTTTCTGGAAAATGGCATTTCGATTTACGTCGCCGAAACTCCATATGACACGGTAGGAGTGGACACCGAAGAAGACCTGCACCGTGTTGAACAGATTCTGCGGAACCAAGAAGGCTAGACCTGCGACGTGGAAGTCTGTGGTCTGAAGCCAGAAGTGTGCTGCTTTCCCCAATTCTGTGCGGCGGCAACTCGCTTTGAAATCGAGGGGTGCGAATGGAAGAGCCACTCTACCCATTTCGAAGGCGAGCGTTCGGCAAGGTTCTGCTCGGCGAGTTTGTTCATGGAAGTAATGAAAGGGGTAACACTGGGTATCGACCCAAATGCATAGCGATCGGCCTGGCGCTCGTTGAATCGCGAGTAGGCGTTCAAGGCGGGCAGCAGCAGCAGCGAAAGCAACGTCGCTAGCAGGGCTAAGAGCGGCAGGTTCGCAAAATCAGATAGCGTGGCGAAGATGTGGCGGCGCTCTACTGCATAGTGCAATACCCAGTTACCGGCCCAGAACCCAACGAACGTAATCGCGGCTTGAACTAGGATGCTCTTAAAAATGTGGCGATGAACGTGGTGGCCCAGTTCGTGTGCCAGAACGGCCTCAATTTCGTCAGGAGAGTAGTGGTCGAGTAATGTGTCTGCAAGAATGATGCGTCGCGTGTTCCCTAACCCGGTGAGTGCGGCATTGGCCTTCCTGCTCTTCTCGGAAAGATGCCATTTGTAAACGCCGCGAATCCGCGTGCCCGCGCGCTCGCTCAGCCGGACCAGGCGGCCCTTCAACTCCTCGTTCTGCAGTGGAGCAAACTTATAGAAGATGGGAAATAGAATTACGGGTGCCAGTTGCGCGAGCAACACAAACAAAACCAGAAACGCCGCCCAGGCAATCAGCCACCAGTGCTGTGCCTGCCGAATAATGAAATAGAGCAGCTCGACGAGAATCGCTCCCAGCACCAAGCCCACTAAGAACCCTTTCAGTTCATCTTCGGCCCATCCGCGCAGTCTCTGATTGGAGAGCTTGTAGCGGTGCTCGAGCCTGAAACCGTAATAATCGAGACCCAGCCCCAGGATCTTCGCGATCAACATCAGCATGAACACATACAGAAAAACCGCGAAAGTGTAGTTCTGGAAAGCGAGCCGATAGGCGAGGTCGCGCAAACTGCCACTCCATCCGGTGATCAGCAGAGCCAGCAGCAGAACCAAACCAAGAATGAAATCAGCAATGCCGAGCCAGCGCCGAACGCGGTTATAACGCTTGCTTTCAGGGGAATCGGCTGGGATGGCTGCTGCGGAGTTCATTTCCACGATTATTATCTTATTTTCAGGGAGCTGAGGGCCACATCCAGAGGTCCAGAGTCCACGGCTCGATAGCAGTAAGATGCCGATCGTAACCTTGAAGCTGCTGTGGCTCCTCGGAGGGCATACTGCCTGACCAACAATGGAACAATCTGAGAGGACCGGATTCGTTCTACGAATGCCCTTAGCGCTGTTAGGCTACCTGCCAGCGTTTCTGCAGCATGGAGAAAAATTCAACGACCAAATCTTCATCCCAAAGGCCGGCACGGGCTTCATCGCGCATCGTGACCGCACATTGATCGTGGGTCCGCGCAGGCTTGTAGGGACGGGCGGTGCGCAAGGCATCATATACATCGACCACTTGCAGAATCCGAGCCAGGAGGGGAATTTCGTGCCTGCGCAGGCCGTCCGGATAACCGCTGCCGTCGGAATGCTCGTGATGATTCCGGATGATCGGAAGCACCAGCCGCAGCGATTTCAGAGGTCTGCAGATATTCTCCCCGGTAATGGGGTGCTGCTTCATGATCGCCCATTCTTCCGACGTCAGATTGGAATCTTTTTTCAGAATTTCGTCGGGCACAGCAATTTTTCCGAGATCGTGGAGATAGCCGCCGCGTCGCAGGGCCACAATCGATTCTTCTGCGAGTCCAAGATGGCGTCCGAGATCGCTGGCGTCCTGGGCCAGCCGCTCGCAGTGGCCCTCAGTGTAAGGATCACGGCTTTCTACACTGCGGCCTAGGGTGCACAAGACAGACTCGGCGGTTTCCAGTTCGTCGGTAAACTCCTTCAGCTTGAGCAGAGACTTGACGCGGGCGAACAGCTCTTCCGCAAAGATGGGCTTGTGCAGGAAATCATCCGCCCCGCATTCAATTCCATGCAACCGGTCTTCGCGGTCGCTGAGGCCGGTGATCAGAACAAAGGGGATCAGCCTGGTGGCCGGATTTTCCTTAAGCTCGCGGCAGAGTTCGTATCCAGACTTGCCGGGCATAATTACGTCGGAGAGAATTAAGTCCGGCGCCAGGCGGCGAATCTCCGCCTCCGCTTGAGAGGCGCTTGAAACGGCAACCACGTCATAGCCCCGGCTGCCGAGCAATTCCTTCATCAATTCCATGATGTCGAGATTGTCGTCGACGACCAGGACGCGCGGGCTGCGCCGCCGCAGCAAAATTTCACTCATCTCCTGGTAAGAATGGCGGCGGGGGAAAACGGTTGTCCGGAGCTCTTTCTGACGAGGCACGCTAGACCTGGGATTTTCCAGTTCATTCTATCTAAAATGCCTCGCGAGGGAATCGTTTTTCTCTGGGAGAAATCGGGGAGGGATTTGACCAACTTTGTTCCCAATTCCGAACCGAAGAGCAAATCCTGTGATGGCTGCACTTGTGGCCGGCGAACGATTGTGCATAACGTGGACGGCATGACCAACCTCCGTCATTTAGTGTTGCTGCCTGATCGCGGGGGCGGGATCGGCGCCAGGCGTTTCCAAACCATATGCGATCGCGTTCCGCAAGTGGACCGCGGTACGCAGGCTCCGGCAATGGACAGCCGTTGGATATGAAAATTCGAACTTTGTATGTAGATGGGCGAGCTAAGGAATTCACCGCTGGGGCGGTGCACGACATTACAGATCAGCTGTTTGCAGTGCGCCGGGTTTTTCGTGTGAATGACAGCTTACCGCAGGAACAAGAGACGTTCCCGCGCTGGCGCTGGGAGCGAGGCGGGTGGCTTCTTGTGAGCCGGGTTATCGGGCACATTTCCAGCTTCAGTCTTCCTGACTTTGATACCTATTATTCTGTCGCCACCATCGTGGAGGGACGGGGTCGAGATTTGGCGAGAAGACTATGGGCCGCTGCAGAGCCTCAGGCTACCTCCTCCCATTAGCGGGCCGACGGTCCGCAATCGCCGACAAGGCAGAAATTAAAGAGAACTCAGGAATTCGAGAATAGCCTGCTGATCGGCCGCAGACAATCGCCCAAAGCGGTGAGCAGATTCATAGGCCTCTTCGCGATGCCTCAGAATGGCGTCACGCAGAGTGGTTGATTCTCCATCGTGCATCAGACGGTTGCGGAAGCGAACACCCCAAAGGGGCGCCGTACGGAGTTTATTTTGGGCATTGTGGAAGCTTTGGGGCGAAAAATTCCTCCAGCTGATTTGATACATCTTTCGTCCGTAATGCTCCACCATCGGGACAGTGAGTCCGTCACCTGTGCCCACGTTATGCAGCAGAAAATCAGAATATGGGTAGAAGGTTTTGCTCCCCAGTGCTTCTGGAACGGTAAACGTGCCTCCGTTGATCTTTGTGCCTGCTGGTGCGGTGGCCAGTGTGCGTACGTGGCACTCTGCACAGCCAATCTTGTCAAAAAGCTTGTATCCTTTTTGTGACTGTTCGGTGTTTGCCAGCTTCGAATCGCGAGCGGGGGCTTTGGAGGCGCGAATGAAGCGGGCGAAATGGTCAACGTCGTCCAAACCGTCAGGACTCGCCGTATCGTTTGGCTCGGCAGCGCTGTTGCAGAGCTTGGTGACCTCATCAGGGAACAGGCGGGTGGTGATACCCATTTCGTTCAGGTAAGCGTCTCCCGAGAATGACAGCAGGCTGGCATGCTGATCCTTCCACCCGAACCGGCCAACGCCGGTTTGTCCGGGAGCTTCGACAATGGGAACGTAAATCACCTGCCCACAGATTTTGTGGTGGGACTCCTTGCATTGCTTCTGAGCCAATTCGACCAAGGTGTTATCGGCAACCGCCTCTACAAAACCGTCTCCCAGGACACCCAAGGATATCCTCGTCGTGCGAATGTTCTCGCTATCAGGCACGTGCTCCTGGATTTCTGTGTCGGCGAAAGCGGAATTTGGGCAAATCGATCGATCATTTACAAGAGTGCGGCCGGTGATGATCTCGGTTCCGTGCGCGATCGAGATCTCTGGGTTATGAAAAAGATGGTCTGAGCCTTGATGACCGACCCGCAACTCCGCGATCTGGCTGGTGCCTCCCGACGTCGGGTTCTGGTGGCATTCCCGACAAGATTGGGCGTTGTAAAGTGGCCCAAGGCCGTCCGCCACAGTTTCTGTGTCGTCGAATTTCGACTGATCGGCTTGATGGGTGGCATCGTCCACCATGCCGTTGCTTCTGTTGTCGAATCCGGTGGGCGCTTCGTTATTCGGGGATCCTGTAGGGGAGAGAACAACACTCAAGAGCACCGCGGTCGCCAAGAACTTCATGATTCCTTCCTCTCTGGCGAAGGGCGTATGACGTGGATATCATTTGGCGCGACCATGGACAAGTGTTAACTAAGTACCGGCGAGAGCTAGCCACGCGCCACCATCTCAGACGCCTGTGCTAGGGCTGGATAGGCGCCCAGATTGAGCTCCTGAATAATTGTTGAATGAGTTCGTAAGGCTGTACAGGAGAATTGATCGCAAGACCAACCAACGAATGTTCAAGTTCTTCTTCTGTTCATCGTGCGTCACGGAATTCCGCTGGTTGCCCGGTTCCACTGGGGTGACGGTAATTTACCCCGGTACGAGAAGCGATAGGACGATCTGAGAGCTCAAGCTATGCCGAACACAGACGATGCCTCTTCTTTGAAAGACACACCGCTTCTGGAGCCACCCAGGATAACAGGCTTGTGGAATGAGAACCGTATGAAATAGGAACCGATCTTCATGTTTGCGACTTTCCCGGAGCAAATTCTGTCCGGCACTTGGGACACCGAACATGAGGAGTCAGGTCACGTTCACGCCACATTCCAAAGCGTGTGATTCGGCCTCCAACTCGGTTTGAAATTTGAGGAGATCGAGCCTAGCATGGCTGCCCGAGGTTGAGCTCCTCTCGAAGTGATCGGCCAAACCATCTCCCACTACCGCGTAATAGAGAAGCTGGGTGGCGGCGGCATGGCGTCGTATACAAGGCCGAGGACACGGAGCTTGGCCGCTTCGTCGCTCTGAAGTTTCTTCCTGAAGATTTAGCTCGAGACCCGCAGGCGCTCGAACGCTTTCGACGCGAGGCACGAGCTGCCTCGGCCCTGAATCATCCCAATATCTGCACAATTTACGAGATCGGCAAGTACGGAGATCAATCGTTCATCGTGATGGAGTTTCTGGATGGCGTGACTCTGAAGTATCGAATTGCAGGGCGGCCGCTGGAAACTGAAACAATGCTGTCGCTGTGCATCGAGATTGCGGACGCGCTCGATGCCGCGCACAGCGAAGGGATTGTTCACCGTGACATAAAACCGGCGAACATCTTCGTCACGAAGCGTGGGCACGTCAAGATCCTCGATTTCGGATTGGCCAAGGTAACGCCCATTTCGAGCAAGATAATGCAGGCCGCAGACGCAAGCGCCCAGCCCACAGCAATAAGCGAGCAACACTTAACTAGTCCGGGTGCGGCGCTGGGCACGGTGGCATACATGTCTCCTGAGCAGGCGAAAGGGAAAGACCTTGACGCGCGCACTGACCTCTTCTCTTTTGGTGTCGTGCTGTATGAAATGGCCACGGGGTCATTACCGTTTCGAGGAGATACGTCAGCGCTGATTTTCAACGCGATTCTCGACCGGACTCCGACTTCTGCCATCCGTCTCAATCCCGACCTTCCCGTCAAGCTGGAAGACATCATCAATAAAGCCCTGGAAAAGGATCGCAATCTTCGCTATCAGCATGCGGTGGACATGCGTGCCGACTTGCAACGACTGAAGCGGGACACGGATTCGGGACGGGCTGCAATCACTAGTTCTGCAATTTCCGAAGCCCCAGCCCCGGCCTCTGCAGCGATTCGGCCGATCACTTCGTCTGCGACGGCAGTCGCAGTGCCATCCACCGAAGTTACCGAGGCAGCCAAGACTCGGCGTAAGCCACGGCTGTATCTCTCAATAGCGGCGCTGGTCGCTTTAGCTGCTCTGCTCTGGGTTCTGCTTTATAAACGGCATACCCAGGCGCTTACAGAGAAGGACTCGATTCTAGTGACCGATTTCGTCAACAGTACCGGCGATGCGGTTTTCGACGACACATTGCGCAAGGCACTGATTGTCGATCTCCAACAGTCGCCGTATTGGAACGTAGTCCCGGACCAGAAGTTGCGAGAGACACTTCAGCTCATGGGCAAGGCCCCAGAAGAACGTGTCAATACCGCAATTGGGCGCGAGATCTGCCTGCGCAATGGAATCAAAGCGATGCTTACCGGTTCGGTCAGCGGCCTGGGTGGAGAGTATGTGATTTCACTGGACGCCGTCAACGCTGCGAATGGCGAGTCACTCGACGAGGAGCAAGCGCAGGCTTCTCACAAAGAAGATGTTCTGAATGCACTGGGCAAAGTTACTGCTCTGATGCGGCGGAAACTGGGTGAATCATTGGCTTCGGTGCAAAAATTTGATAAGCCCCTAGGGGAAGCGACCACGTCGTCGCTTGACGCCTTGAAAGCGTTTTCGCTCGGCGACGAATTGCACAATGCCAGTGAAGATCTGGCTTCCGTGCCTTTCTTCCAACATGCGATCGAACTCGATCCCAATTTCGCGCTGGCTTATGGCCGCCTGGGGACGGTGTACGACAACCTCAATCAAACGGAACTGGCCGAGCAGTTCTTAAAGGACGCCTTCGACCGGCGCACGCGAGCGAGCGAACGCGAGCGCTTGTACATCGAGAGCCACTATTACTGTAATACCGGTCAGTTCGAAAAGTGTACCCCTACGTGGGAGCTCTATCGCCAGACCTACCCGCGTGATGCGATGCCCTGGGATAACCTCTGCAACATCTACGCGTATGCCTATGCGCAATATGAAAAATCCGTCTCGTATTGTCAGGAAGATGTGCGCCTCGACCCCACTAGTGTGGACGCTTGGACAAACCTATCGGAAAAATATCGAGCACTAAATCGCTTCGATGAGGCCAAAGCCGCAATTGAATCATCGATCAAACGAGGCCAGCGCAGCTGGGCGCTTCCGGCGGGACTGATTCTGCTCAATGCCGCACAAGGGCAGAGTACCCGGAACGAAGAGCTTCGCAAGCAGATGGAGGCCAGCCCCGAAGGCGCATTCAACCTCGCGTTTTTCGACGCGCGCATGGCAGCGGCGCACGGGCGCTTGCGGGAAGCTCGCGAGGCCTTGCAGAAAACCGAGGACGCTGGTGTGCGATTAAAGCTTCAGGATTCGGCTTCCGGTGAGATCGCACGATCCGCGATTTTTTGGGGTCTTTGCGGAGACGGCAGAGGTGCGGCAGAAACCGCAGCACACGCCTTAAACATTTCTCACGCATATGAGACAACAATCGATGCGGCCGCAGCATATGCTCTCGCCGGGCAGGAGAGCAAAGCTCAAGGTTTGGCTGAGGGAGTCGCTCGCAGCCGTCCCGAAAACATGTTTGTTCAGGTATATCAATATCCTGTCGTTGGGGCGCTAATCGCGCTCAATCACGGCAATGCCGAACGCGCCCTGGAACTACTCCGCCCTGCCGCCGCTTATGCGGCAACTGATTCAATACAAGTCTATGTTCGCAGCACAGCCTACATGCGGGCCGTTAAAGCACAGGAGGCTGTACACGAATTCCAGCGCCTCCGCGACCTGCACGGTCTGCATCCCGATGATCCTATGATTTCCCTTGCTGTCCTTGGTCAGGCGCGCGGGTACCAACTCCTGGGTGACACAACAAAGGCCCGTACTGCCTATCAAGACTTCTTCGCCCTCTGGAAAGACGCCGATCCCGACATCCCCATCCTGAAGCAAGCCAAGGCGGAGTATGCGAAGCTGCCGTAATTGGTCTGCGATCGCCTTGGATGAGTCCAGGAAGCTATTGCTTTGACGAAACTGTCGCGGGATGAGGCTTCGTTTTGTTCGCAGCTGGGGCCTTCTGGGCTGAAGGCTTGCTCTTGTTGCTGGCCTCCCCCGCCTGGTCCCGCTTGCTAG
>Ga0075424_100000657_pt1 | contig 27803 bp, 25 predicted proteins | sample SoiMethybrSBSTD3_FD_75301 | JGI IMG/M metagenome (GOLD analysis project Ga0075424, IMG submission 75301) | Bulk soil microbial communities from a Populus tree surrounding site in Tennessee, USA - Soil MetaG P. TD hybrid SBSTD3 | ecosystem: Environmental > Terrestrial > Soil > Tree plantation... | reverse complement strand
ACGCGTTCCCTGCGGGGTCGGCTTGAGAGCGCGCTCGGGCGATAATGGGGGTGGCGCATCGTTTACTTCTTCTTGCCCGGCGCGCCGGGCAAGCCCGGCAGGCGGGGCGGCCCGGCGCCTCCCAGGCCCGGCAAGCCCGGCAGTTTCGGCAGTCCGCCGCCACTGAGGCCCGGCAGCCCTTTGGGCAAACCGCCTTTGAGGTCCTTGGGCAGCTTCTCCAGAACCTTGGGATCGAGACGCGCCAGGTCGGCCTGCATCTTGTCGAGCTCCGCCGGGCTCGGCGCCGCGCCGCCGCCGGGAAAGCCCATCATGCGCTGCATCAGCCCGCCGCGTTGCTTGCCCATCAGCTTCATCATGTCCGCCATCTGGCGGTGCATTTTGATCAGACGGTTGACGTCCTCGGGGCGCGTGCCCGACCCGGCCGCAATGCGTCGCTTGCGCTTTCCGTCCAGTAGCTTGGGGTTGCGCCGCTCCCTCGGTGTCATCGAAGAGATGATGGCGCGCTGGCGCTTGATGATGCTGTTGTCGAGGTTGGCCTCGTCGATTTGCCGCTTCATCTTGCCGATGCCGGGCAGCATGGCGAGCATGCTCGACATGCCGCCAAGCCGCTCCATCTGCTTTAGCTGGTCGGCCAGGTCCTCCAAATCGAAGGCGCCCTTGCGCAGTTTCTCGGCGATGCTCTGCGCCTTCTCGAGGTCGATGGTCTGCGCCGCCTTCTCCACCAGGCTGACGACGTCACCCATGCCCAGGATGCGACCGGCGATGCGCTGAGGGTGAAAGTCTTCCAGCGCATCCCACCTCTCGCCCACGCCGACGAGCTTGATCGGTTTGCCCGTGACCGCGCGCATACTGAGCGCGGCCCCACCGCGGCCATCGCCATCGACCCGCGTCAACACGATGCCGCTGATGCCCACGCGCTCATCGAAGCTCTTGGCGAGCTTGACCGCGTCTTGGCCGGTGAGCGCATCGGCCACCAGCAGGGTCTCGTGCGGACGCGCGATCCGGCCCACCTCGGCCGATTCCTGCATCAGCGCTTCGTCGATATGGATGCGCCCGGCGGTGTCGAGCAGCACGACGTCGTAGCCGGCGAGGCGCGCGGCGTCGAGCGCGCGCTGGGCGATCTGCTGGGGCGTTTGGCCCGCGACGATCGGCAAGGTGTCGACCTGGGCCTGCTCGCCCAGCACCCGCAACTGCTCCTGGGCCGCCGGCCGGCGCGTGTCGAGCGAGGCCATCAGCACTTTCTTCTTGTCGCGGTTGGTCAGGCGATAGCCGATTTTGGCGCACGTGGTGGTCTTTCCCGAGCCCTGCAGGCCGACCAGCATGATCGCCACCGGCGGTTGGGCGGCAAGGTCGATGGGTGAGGCGTCCGAGCCCAGCATGCCGACGAGTTCGTCGTGCACGATCTTGACCACCATCTGGCCCGGGGTGACAGATTTGATCACCTCCTGGCCGATCGCCTTCGCCTTCACCTTTTCGGTGAAGTCGCGCACCACCTCGAGCGCCACATCGGCCTCCAGGAGGGCGCGCCGCACCTCGCGCATGGCCTCGGCGACGTCGCTGTCGCTCAGCGCCCCGCGCCGCGTCAGCTTATCGAGGATGCCCGAGAGGCGATCGGATAGCGATTGGAACATTTAGGCTCCCGGCACAGCCGGCGTTGCAAGGACAGGTGCGCGTGCCGGAGCGCAGGCTTGATCTCTTCCACAGGGCTCAGCTCGCCATGACCCCACTGACGTCCCGCGCCACAACGGGCGAGCGCGCCCGCGGGCGCAACGCGCTGGCGGACGTTGACCTCCTGGCCTGCGGGACTTCAGCCTCCAGGTTCCCCTCAAGGCTCGACCCGGTGCCAGGCGGCGGCTCGTTGTCACGGGGCCGTCTGGAGTTGGCCGCACCATCGTTGAAGGCCGCCCGCCTGTCAACCCGGCAGCGGGGCGCAGCTGATCAGCAACGTTGACTTTGCGCGTCCCCTCCATAATAGTGCGCGCCGATCCGAGCCCACGACCCGCGCGCGCGAACCCGTGTGCGCGTCCCCCTTGCTATTCGCAGCGGGAAATCTAAGGAAATCAAACATGTACGCTGTCATCAAGACCGGCGGCAAGCAATACCGCGTCGCGCCCAACGATGTTGTGACCATCGAAAAGGTCACCGGCGAAGCTGGAGCCACCGTCGAGTTTGCCGAGGTGCTCATGCTGGGCGGGGATGCGCCCAAGGTCGGCACCCCCGGCGTCGCCGGCGCCAAGGTGACTGCGGAAATCGTCGAACAGGGCCGGGCCGCCAAGGTCATCGCCTTCAAAAAGCGGCGGCGCAAGAACTCGCGCCGCAAGCGGGGTCACCGCCAGGAGCAGACCACCGTGCGCATCAAGGATATCATCGGCGCCTGAGCGCCGGATCGAGCTAAGGACTTTACCCCATGGCACATAAGAAGGCAGGCGGCTCCTCGCGCAACGGCCGCGACACGGCGGGCCGGCGGCTCGGCATCAAGCGGTACGGCGGCGAGCGCGTGCTTGCCGGCAATATTCTCGTGCGTCAGCGCGGCACGCGCTGGCACGCTGGCCCGAACGTCGGCATGGGGACGGACCACACGCTGTTTGCCCTGACCGAGGGCAGCGTCGAGTTCGCGACCAAGCGCAACGGACGGGTCTTCGTGTCGGTCAAGCCGGCGAGCAAGGGTGCCGCCGAATAGCGGCGAAGGGGCCTCTGTGGGCACACCAAGGCTGCGTCTCAGCCCTGGCGCAGGGGGTGGGCGATGAGGGCGCCCACACGCACTGGCGCATGTTGACCATCAAAACCCAGCGTTTGCTCCTACGCCCCTTTCAACGCTCCGACGCGCGCGACTTTGCCCGCCTCGCCGGCGACTGGTCGGTCGCCTCGATGACGAGCGACATCCCCCATCCCTTTGACGAGGCCCAGGCCTTGGCCTGGCTCAAGCCGGCCCGGGGTGAGGTGCGCTTCGCCATCGAATTGGACGGGCGGCATCTGATCGGCGGCGCCGGCTTCTACCGGCGCCCGTCGGGCGTGGCCGAGCTCGGCTTCTGGCTCGGCCAGCCGTGGTGGGGTCAGGGTTACGCGACCGAGGCGGCCCGGGCCGTGTTGGCGCATGGCGTGCGCGACCGTCGCTTGCCCGCTTTTTCCTCTGCCCACTTTGTCGATAATCCCGCCTCTGGGCGCGTTCTGGCGAAGCTCGGCTTCGTCGAGGTTGAGCGCATCCCCATTGCCTGCACGGCACGCGGCTACCACGTAGATGCCATTACCTACCGGCTGGAGCGCCAGCGCGCCTTGTTGGTGATCGCTCCCGGCGCGGGCGGACAGGCCCAGCGCCGGCGCTGGCGTCACTGGCTCGGCCGCATCGGCGCGGATTGATCGGCTCAACGTGCCGCCATGAAGTTTTTGGACCAGGCCAAGATCTATATCCGCTCCGGCGACGGCGGCCCCGGGGCGGTCTCCTTCCGGCGCGAAAAGTTCATCGAGTTCGGCGGACCCGACGGCGGTGATGGCGGCAAAGGTGGCGACGTCTGGGTCGAATGCGTGCCCGGTCTCAACACCCTAATCGACTATCGCTACCAACAGCATTTCAAGGCCAAGAACGGACGCAACGGCATGGGAAAGAACCGGACCGGCGCAGGGGGTGCCGACAAGGTGATTGTCGTGCCGCCGGGGACGGAGGTCTACGCCGAGGATCAGGTGACGCGTCTTTGCGACCTCATCCGCGTCGGGGACCGCGCCCGGCTGGCGCGCGGTGGCAACGGCGGGTTCGGCAATTCCCATTTCAAGTCCGCCACCAATCGGGCGCCGCGCCGCGCCAATCCAGGCGAGCCCGGCGAGGAGTTGACCATCTGGTTACGCCTCAAGCTGATCGCCGACGCCGGCATCGTCGGGGCGCCCAACGCCGGCAAATCTACCTTTCTTGCCAGCGTCAGCGCCGCCAAGCCGAAGATCGCCGACTATCCCTTCACCACGCTTTATCCACACCTTGGCGTGGTGCGCAGCGATGGTTTTGATTTCGTGCTCGCCGACGTGCCCGGCCTGATCGAGGGCGCGCACCAAGGCACCGGTCTGGGCGTGCGCTTTCTCGGCCATGTCGAGCGCTGCAGCGTGCTGTTGCACCTCGTCGATGCGACCCAGGAGGACGTGGCGGGCGCCTACCGCACGCTGCGCAGCGAGCTCAAAGCCTATGGGGCCGGCCTCGAGCGTAAGAAGGAAATCGTTGCCCTTTCCAAATGCGATGCCGTCGAGCCAAGCCTGCTGCCGGAAAAGGTCGAGGCGCTGCGCCGCGCCGCGCGCAAGAAACCCCTGTTGCTCTCCGCCGTCAGCCATCTAGGCGTGCGCTTGCTGCTAGCGGCGCTCGCGCGCGAAATCGCCAAGGCCAAGCGACCGGCCCGCGAGGCGCCGGCGCCGCCGGCCTGGCAACCCTGAGCCCGGGCAGCCGCGCGGCTTGGCGCCCCCTGGGCGAGGGCTCCGGTTCGCCTTAGAATAGGCAAGGCGCGCGAACGCCCGCGCCCGCCATTTAAACCCGTGAAGAGGGAGGCCAAAAGCCCGTGCCGGCAGCGCTGCGTGTCTTGAGCGTGCTCGTGCTCTGTGCCTGGGCTGCCCTCGCCCCGCAGCGCCTCGGGGCGCAGGCGCCGGCGGCTGCGCCTGAGGCCGAGAGCGACCAGAAGCTGTCGCGGCGCGCCGTCATCCGCTTCCTGACCGAGGGCGACTACCCGCCTTTCAATTATCTCGACGAAGACAATGTGCTGACCGGCCTCAACGTCGACATGGCGCGCGCCGTCTGTTTGGAGCTCGCCGCGGCCTGCGACATCCAGGTGCGACCGTGGTCGGAGTTGATACCCGCGCTCAGGCGCGGGGAGGCCGATGCCCTCATTGCCTCGCACGCGATTAGCCAGACCATGCTCAAGGTCGTCGATGTGAGCGATCGCTATTACCACACGCCCGCTCGCTTCGCCGGCCCGCGCTCGGCGAGCCGCCTCGAGATCACGCCCGAGGGGCTAGAGGGTCGCAAGATTGCCGTCGCCAAGGGCACCGCGCACGAGGCCTATCTGCGGGCCTTTTTCTCCGACAGTTCGATCCGTGCCTTCGAGACCCCCGAACTTGCACGCGACGCTTTGATCACGGGCGCCGTCGATCTGCTGTTCGACGATGGCATCAGCCTGGTGTTTTGGTTGAACGGCACGGCCTCGAAGGGCTGCTGCGAATTCAAGGGTGGCCCCTTCGGCGAGCCCAAGTACTTCGGCGACGGCATCGGTGTGGTGGTGGGACGGGAGGATCAGCAGCTGAAGAGCCTGATCAACGCCGCGCTCAAGCATATTCGCACCACCGGGCGCTACGAGGAATTGCTGCTGCGCTATTTCCCGTTACGCGCGTTTTAGCCCGCGTCAGCCGGCCGGGGCTGGCGGGTGCACCTCGGCCACCGCCGCGAGGTCGCTCGCCGTCAGCGCGGGGCGGCCGTTTTGGCCGCTGGCAAGGTCGCGAAACCAGACGCCGAGAAAATCGAGCAGCGCGCGCATGCGCGGCAGCAGATGCTTGGAGCTCGGATAGAGGGCCCAGACCGCGGCGTTGCTGCCGACCTCATAGTCCGCCAGCACCTGCGTCAGCTTGCCTGAGCGCAGCTCCGACAGCACGACGAGCTCGGAGGCACGGATAAGCCCCAATCCGTCCTGTGCGGCCTGACACAAAAGCTCCCCGTCGTTGGAGCGGATCGGTCCTTGCACGCGCACCGACGTTTCCAGCCCGTTCTTGCTCAAGGGCCACTGCACGCGGTCGCCGAGAATTAGGCAGGCGTGGCGGACGAGATCCTCCGGCTGCGTGGGCCGCCCACGGCGGGCGAGATAGGCGGGCGAGGCCGCGATGATGTGCCGGTCGGGCGCCAGCCGCTTGGCGATCAGCGTGGAGTTCGAAAGGGTGCCGGTGCGAATGGCAACATCATAGCCATCCTCCTGCAAGTTCACCGGCCGATCCTGCAGATCGACCTGCACGTCGATTTGCGGATAGCTGCGCATGAACTGGCACAGCGCCGGGGCAACGTAGCGGCGCCCGAGGAACGCCGGGGCGGCAATCTTGAGCGTTCCCTTGGGCTTGCTGACCCGATCATCGACGCTGGCGCAGGCCACCTCGATCTCGGCCAGGATCCGCTCGACATGCACCAGGAAGGTCGACCCTTCCTCGGTGATACGGATGCTCCGCGTGGTGCGGTCGAACAGTCGGGCGGAGAGCTGGTCCTCTAAGGCCTGAATGCGTTTGGAGATGGTCCCCGGTGTTAGGCCGAGCTCGGCGCCGACGGCGGACAAATTTTGCAAAGCCGCCACGCGCGCAAAAATGCGCATATCCTGGATGTCCATCACCGCTCCCTACGCCGGCCGCACGTTATTGGTTATTTTTCCCCACCCGATCGCGCGGTTCCGGCGGCTTCAACGCAAAACACGCAGGACGCGCACTCTAGCGAGCAAGTCCCGGGTATTCAAATAAGAATTGTGCTTTGGCCATCCCCCAAATGGGGGGCTCTGCCGCCGCGCGCGCCCAAGCGCACCCGCCTCGGCCTAGAACAACTTGAGCAGGCGTTCGAGGTACTCAAGCTCGATCGGCGGGCGCGTCGGCTCGCCGAGCCGGCGCCGCAATTCCTCCAGGATCTCGCGCGCGCGCTGCACATCGATTTGATCGGGCACTTTGACGCCGACGCCGGGATCGGGGCCATCGGTGCGCTGCGGTGGACGCCCAAGCGGATCGAGCTCGCCATTGTTGTCGTTGAGGCCAAAGCGCGACGGCATCTGGTTCAGCATCTGCTGGGCCATCTCGCGTGCGCCTTGCCGCAGCTGCTCCAGGGCGCGGCTTTCCTCCTGCGCGGCGCCGTCGAGATCGCCGTTGCGCAAGGCGCGCTCGGCCCGTTCCATGGATTCGCCCGCGCCGCCGAACTGCTCGGGCGTATTGAGGCCGAACTCGCGCATGCCGCGCTGCAGTCTGCCCAACATGTCGCGCAGCTCGCGCTGGCGGTCGCCAAGGCTGCCGAACTCGTCGCCGTCGCCCGGACCCTCGCCCTGCTGCCCCTGCTGGCCCTGTTGACCCCGCTGGCCGCGTTGACCCTGTTGGCCCTGTTGCCCCTGCTGACCTTGCTGGCCTCTCTGTCCCTGCTGACCGCGCTGCCCTCTCTGTCCCTGCTGTCCCTGCTGACCCTGCTGTCCCTGCTGGCGCTGCTGGCCGAAGGTATCGTCGAGCAGCTGCTGCTGGCGTCCGATGATGTTGCCAAACTCATCCATCATCTTGCCGAATTGCCGGCTCTGACCCTGGTCGGCCATGCGTCCGGACTGCAGGCGATCGAGCAGGTCGCGCAGCTGAGAGAGCATTTGCTGGGCCATATCGCGATTGCCCGAGCGCGCCATGTTTTCCAAATTGCGCAGAAGCTGGTCGAGGTCCTGCGGCGTCATGAACTGGTTGTTGCGGTCCATGCCCTGCATCGGGGGCTGGTTTTCCGCCTGTTTCTGCAGCTGCTCCAGGAACTGGGCCAACGCCTGGCGCAGCTCCTGCATCAGGCGCTGAATCTCTTCGTCCGAGGCGCCCTCTTCGAGCGCCTTGGAGAGGCGCTCCTGGGCGGCGCGCAGGGCGCGCTCGGCGTCGGTGAGATTGCCGTCCTCGATGCGCAGGGCAACATCCCAGAGCTGGGCGATCACGCTGTTGCGCCCGGCCCGGCTGGGTTCGCGCTGGAGCCGCCAGTAGGCGGAGCGCAGTCCAAGGTAGACCTGCAGATCCTCGATAAAGCCCTCAGGCTCCAAGGTGAGCGCATCGAGCGCGCGCACGACCTGCTGCCGATCACGCGGGTCCTCGACCAGGCGACGGCGCTGCTCCACCACGGCGCGCGCCAGCGGCTTGCTAAAGCGCCGTTCGGGCAGCACCATTTCGATGCTGTCGCTGCGCCCGACCTGGCCCGCGAGATCCTTGGCAACGAGCGTGAGCTCAACCTTCATGCCCGCCCAGGGGTGATCGCCGATCTCATGGAAGCTCTGGCCCTCGGCCTGCTTTGGGTAAGCCTTCGGTAGCCGCAGCGCCAGCGTCGGCGGGCGCTCGAGCGGCGGCCGCGGGCCCTTTTTTGCGCCGGCCCGCGCCCAGGCCGTGGCGGTGGTGTCCTGCTTGGGGGTCAGGCGCCGGATGCGCGTTTCGGCGGAGACCACGCCGTAGTCATCCTCGACCTTGAAGAACAGTTTGAGGCCGCCGCGCGGGGTGCGCTCGGGCTCCTTAAGGAGGCTGATTTTGGGCGGCAGGTCCGGCGTCACCTGGAAGGTCCAGGTTGCCATCGGCGTGCCCGAACTCGACACCGTCACCGGCCCCGACCAGCGGATCTCCATGCGGATTTCGGCCACATCGCCCACTTTGGCAGGGGCGGGAGCCTCAAGGCGCTGCGTGCCACCATTGGCGCCGGCCGGCGCCTCAAGCGTCAAGGCCCCCACGCCGGCCCCGCTGGCCCGGATCACCAACAGGCTCTTGTCGGGAATGTCATAGGCGCCCGCAGGCCGCTCCGCTTGCTGCCAGCCGCCATGCGACCCGTCGGCCAGCATGATGGGAGGCTTGCCGGTGTAGGCCGGCGGCGTCACCCAGGCATCGAGGCGGGCCTCGGCGCCCTTGGCCAGCGGCCCGAAGCGGAAGGCTGCCCACAGCCGGTCGGAGGTACTGTCGCCGGCGGCAAAGAGCATGGTGAGAACGGCGAGCAGCAACAAAGCGCGCACGGCAAAAGGATCATAGCGGTCGGTCCGCGGCGCCGGTCGACCCACCCGCAGCTTGCCCAATAGTTGGGCCAGGCGTTGCCGATGCACGCGCCACAGGGCCGCCGTGCGGGCATCCTCCGCATTGAGCGTCAGGGTGTCCTCATAGGAGGAGGCGGGCCGGTGTTTGACCCCGGAGGCCCCCTCTACGCGCCGGATCGCCTCGGCACGCGTCGGCCAGCGCACCCGCGCCAGGGCCATCAACGTCGCCAGCAGCGCCAGGCCAAAGAGCCCCAGCACGACCTTGTGGGTCAGCTCGTCCAAGCGGGCCCACAGCCCCAACAGGGACACCGCCAGGAACAGGCCGACCAGGCCGATCAGCACCCAGACGCGCGGCCAGAGCGCTTCGAACAGCAAGGCCCATCGGCTGAGCGCGACCTTGCGCTCCAAGCTGCGTTCGAGGCTTGATCGAGGTGTGTGCGGTGCCGCCATGGCGTTATTCTACCACGCTCGAGGCGAGCGTGCTCAACACATTAACGGTGATGTTTGCGTGAAGTTGCTGAGCCAATTGGGGCATCAGCGCGGCACCCGCCGGCGCCGTGGGCGTCGCCGGCGCACAAGCTTGCCCGCGCACCGCCTCGCAGCGCTACCAGCCGCTGCTGGCGGGTCTTCGGGGCACGCCGCGCCGGCGGCGAGCCGCTTGCCGCAGACCGCAGCAAGGGGCCTGGCGCGCGGCGCGGCCAGAACGCCCATCATCGCCGCCCCCGGCCAAGCCGGGGAAACATTTGGGGGCACGGCCATCAATCGATAGGTTTCCACTCCATGAACCCTTTTCAGGGGATCCTAATTTCTTTTTCCGCCGCAATATTGCGAAATGAAGGAATATCATTCTATTTAACGGCACGGCGCCCATCCCTCCTCGAGCGCCGCAAAAAAGCTTGGAAGCGGCGGCTGCGGCGGCCGCGTCCTTCTGAACAGTGGGCAGCAAAGCATGGGCAGCATTCGGGTGAACGACCACAACGGCAGGACGCACGTCTTGGAGGCGGTGGAGGGCTGGCGCGTGATGGAGCTCATTCGCGACCACGGTCTACCGATCGAAGCGATTTGCGGCGGCGCCTGCGCCTGCGCCACCTGCCACGTGCATGTCGCCCCGGCCTGGGCCGAGCGCCTCTCGCCCATGCGCGAGGACGAAGAAGGTCTGCTGGATTTGCTGCCGCAAGCGGCCGACACCTCGCGGCTGTCCTGCCAGATCATCTGGGACCGTGATCTTGATGGGCTCGAACTCACGCTGGTGGGGGATGGCGCATGAAATACTTTCCCCTGTTCACCCATCTCGACGGGGCCGAGGTTCTCGTCGCCGGCGGCGGGGAAGCCGCACTGCAAAAAGTGCGCCTTCTCCTGAAGACGACGGCGCGCATCACGCTGATGGCGGCAAGCCTGCACCAGGAGTTGCGCGCGCTTGCCGATGCCGGCGCGCTGACCCACGTCCCCCGCCTGCCCGGCCCGGCCGACCTCGATCGGCAAAGCCTTGTCTATGCCGCCACCGGCGATCGCGCCCTGGAGGAGAGCCTGTTTGCGGCCGCGCGCACCCGCGGCATTCCCATCAATGTCGTCGATGCCCCGGAACTTTCCACCTTTCTGACGCCCGCCATCGTCGACCGCGATCCGATCGTGGTGGCGATCGGCACCGAAGGCACGGCACCTGTGCTCGCGCGCGAGATCAAATCGCGCCTGGAAAGCTGGCTGCCAGCGAACTTTGGCGCGCTCGGCGAGCGCGCCGCGCGCTTGCGCCGGCGCGTGGCGCAACGGGTTTCCGACCCGAAGGCGCGTCGCCAGCTCTGGGAACGGCTCTTCAAAGGCGCCTTCCGCCGCGCCGTGCTGATGGGGGCCAGCGCCGAAGCCGAGCGCGTCTTCAGCCGCGAGCTTGCAGGCGCTGCCGCGCGCCCGCCCATGGGTCGCGTTACGCTGATCGGCTGCGGGCCCGGCGATCCCGATCTGTTGACGCTGAAAGCGGTACAGCGGCTGCAGGAGGCGGACGTCCTGATCGTCGACCGGCTCGTCAATCCGCAAATCCTTGAGTACGCCCGCCGCGACGCCCGGCGCATTTTCGTCGGCAAGACACCGCGCGGTGCCGCCACCTCGCAGGCGGAGATCAACCGCCTGCTGGTCGCGGAGGCCAGCGCCGGCCAGGTGGTGGCGCGCCTGAAAGGGGGTGATCCCTTGATCTTCGGGCGTGCGGCCGAGGAGCTGGCGGCGCTTGCAGCCGCGCACATCGTCGTCGACATCGTACCGGGCATAACCGCCGCGCACGCCTGCGCGGCGCGCATCGGCTTGCCGCTGACGCTGCGTGAGCGCGTGCGCCAGTTCTCCCTGGTGACCGGCAGCAGCGCCGAAGGCTTGCCCGACCTCGACTGGCGCGCGCTTGGCTCAGCCGATGCGGCCTTCGCCGTCTATATGGGGGTCGGCAGTGCGCCGCTATTGCGCGAGCGGCTGCTCGCGGCAGGGGCGCGCGCTGACACCGCGGTGGTGATCGTCGAGAACGGGACGCAGGCACACGAACGCGCGCTTGCCACCTCCTTGCGCGACCTCACGCATGCCATCGACGAACACGAGATTGGCGGGCCCGCGGTGATCTTCGTCGGGCTCGATTGGGCAGCCGCGGGGCTGCCGCGTCCCCCCTCGGTCGAACTCTATCGTCGCCGCCCGGCGCGCCAGGCGGAGCGTTTTGGCGATGCCGTCAGCATCAGCGCGGAGGCCATCCTATGAGCAAGACGAGCGGTCACGTGCAGGTCTTGACGGCCAACCGTCTCGGCGACGGGACCGTTGTGTTCCTCAACTTCGATGGCGACTGGGTTGCAAGCCTGACGGGCGTGGTGATCGCGCGCTCGCCCGACGAGGCGCTGGGACTGGAGGCGCGCGGCCGCTTCGATGCCGGCCGCAACCTGGTGGTCGATCCCTATCTCGTCGACATGCGCGAGGTTAAGGGTGCGCTCCTGCCTTTGCGCCAACGTGAGCGCGTGCGCCTCGCCGGTCCCAGTGTTCTGGGCGACGTGCCGGGCTACCTCGCCCCCGCTGCGCCATTCGCCCAGGCCGACGTCGAGCCGGGCGGACAAGGCATCGAGCCCGATCGTCGCGGCGAGCCGCGCCAGGCGAGCGGGCCAGCGCGCAAGGAGGCGGCGTAGGCCCCATGTACCGCTACGACGAATTTGACGCTGAATTCGTGCGCCAGCGCGTGGCGCAGTTTCGCGATCAGGTGCAGCGCCGCTTGCGCGGCGAACTGACCGAGGACGAGTTCAAGCCGCTGCGCCTGAAAAACGGCGTCTATCTGCAGCTCCACGCCTATATGCTGCGCATCGCCATTCCCTACGGTACCTTGAGTGCGCGCCAGCTGCGCAAGCTTGCCCACCTTGCGCGCACCTATGATCGGGGCTTCGGGCATTTCACGACGCGCCAAAACCTGCAATTCAATTGGCCCAAGCTGTCGGACATTCCCGACATTCTCGACGAGCTGGCCGAGGTGGAAATGCACGCCATCCAGACCTCGGGCAACAACGTGCGCAACGTCACCGCCGATCACTTCGCCGGTGCCACGGCCGAAGAAGTTGTCGATCCGCGACCCTATGCAGAGATCATCCGCCAATGGTCGTCCCTGCACCCCGAGTTCAGCTTTCTGCCGCGCAAGTTCAAGATCGGCATCACCGCCTCAGAGCATGACCGCGCCGCCATTCAGACCCACGACATTGGTCTCCAGCTCAGGCGCCTGGCCGACGGCGGCTTGGGTTTTGCGGTCTGGGTCGGGGGCGGTCAGGGCCGCACCCCCTACCTGGCCAAGAAGATCCGCGATCAACTGCCCGAGGCAGACATCCTCAGCTACATCGAGGCCATTCTGCGCGTCTATAACCTGCACGGCCGGCGCGACAACATCCACAAAGCGCGCATCAAGATTCTCATCAACAGCATCGGCGCCGACGTCTTTGCCGCCGAGGTGGAGGCGGAATGGGCCCGCATCAAAGACGGCGTGCTCAAGCTACCGCCGGCGGAAATTGAGCGGATTGCGGGTTATTTCGCGGCGCCCGCGTTTGCGGCGCGGCCGCCGCCAGCAGGCTTGCGCCCGGCCGATCGCAGCTTCGATCGCTGGGTGACGCGCAACAGCCACGCCCACAAGCAACCGGGCTACGCCATTGTCACCATCACCTTAAAACCGATCGGCGGCATCCCCGGCGACGCCTCGGCCGCGCAGATGGAGGCCATTGCCGAGCTGGCGGAGCGGTTCTCCTTTGCTGAAGTGCGCGTCAGCCACGAGCAAAACCTGGTGCTGCCGCACGTACGGCTGGGTGACCTCTGGGCGGTCTATCAAGAGCTGAAGCGGATCGGTCTGGCCGAGGCCAACGCCGGGCTGGTGACCGACATCATCGCCTGCCCCGGCCTCGATTATTGTGCGCTCGCCAATGCGCGCTCGATTCCGATTGCACAACGCATCTCGGCCCGATTGGCGCCGCGCCAGGAGCAGGTGGGCGAGCTCAAGATCAAGATTTCCGGCTGCATCAACGCTTGCGGACACCACCACGTCGGGGCGATCGGCATTCTCGGCGTCGAGAAACGGGGCGAGGAGCACTACCAGCTGCTGCTGGGCGGCTCGGGCGCGGAGGATGCCGCCTTGGCCAGCATCACCGGTCCGGGCTTTAGCCCCGATGGCATCGTCGATGCCGTCGAGACGGTGGTCGACACCTATCTGAAACTCCGCACGGGGCCGCAGGAGGCCTTCCTTGCCGCCTATACCCGCCTGGGCGCCCAACCCTTCAAAGAGGCCCTTTATGGACGTGCTTGAGGCCGACCCAGACGCACCGGTGACCGAGGCCGCCGCGGCGAACCTCGCGGCTTGCCTGCCCGGCGGCAGCGGCCGGCCGGGTTTGAGCGGCGCGGCCGATCCCAACGGTCCGATCTGGAAGGAGGGTGCGTTTCGGCTCGACCCCTTTCAGGTCGCGCCGGCCAGCGGCGAGCTCGGCCCCGGGCCGGTGCTCGTTGCCAAGGCGCGCTGGCTCAGCGACCGCGCGCAGCTGTTGGCGCGGGGCGGGCCGCTCGGCCTTTTCCTGGAGGCTGGTACGGGCCTCGACGACGTCGCCGATGACGTCGGCCGTTTCGTCCTGATTGCCCTCGATTTTCCGAAATTTTCCGATGGCCGCGCCTTCTCCACGGCGCGGCTCCTGCGCGAGAAGTTCGGCTATCGCGGCGAGCTGCGTGCCGTCGGCAACGTGCTCTCCGACCAGATCCTCTTCATGCGCCGGGTTGGGTTCGATGCCTTCGAGGTCAGCCATGCGCCGACCCGACGCGCGCTGGGCGCGGGCGAGCTGGCCGAGGTGCGCCTTTATTATCAGCCGGTCGGCGCGGCGGCGGAGCCGGGCACGCGCAGCTGGCTGCGGACGGGCGCCGGCTAACCGCCATCGAAGCAACGCCACGTGGCGCCGCCAGCGCGTAAGCGCGCGGTCGGGCGGGATTGCGCACTTGCTTTTCAGAGCTAGCAATCACAAGGTCTTCGCTGGTGCGCCGCCGCGCGCCTGGTGCCCGCCGCACCGCAGAGGAGCCCTCGCCAGCCATGCACGATCGTTATGCCCGTGCCGGCAACGTCGCCGATCCGCCCTATCTCGCCCCCGAGTATCGCTCCACGCGGGTGCGGGCGCCCTCCCAGCCGCTGATCGTCATCCCTCAGACCCTGTCGGAAATCACCGGCCCGGTCTATGGCCATGCCGACGTCAGGCCGCAGGAGGCCGACCTCACCCGCCAGCACGCTGCCGAGCCGCTGGGTGAGCGCATCATCGTGCGCGGGCGCGTGCTCGACGAGGCCGGCCGGCCCGTGCCGGAGACCTTGGTGGAGATCTGGCAGTGCAATGCAGCGGGTCGCTACATCCACGTCGTCGACCAGCATCCTGCCCCGCTTGATCCCAACTTCACGGGCGCCGGTCGCTGTGTGACCGACGCCGACGGGGTCTATCAATTCATCACCATCAAGCCCGGCGCTTACCCCTGGCGCAATCATGCCAATGCCTGGCGGCCGGCGCACATCCATTTCTCCCTGTTCGGACCGTCGTTTCTGACCCGGCTTGTCACGCAAATGTACTTTCCCGGTGATCCCTTGTTTGCCTTCGATCCGATTTTCAACGCGGTGAGCGACGCAACAGCGCGCGGACGCATGGTGTGCCAGTTCGATCTGGCGACGACGCGCCCCGAATGGGCGCTGGGCTATACCTTCGACATCGTGCTGCGCGGCCCCAACGCCACCCCGCCGGATCCCGACCATGCCTGAGCGCACCCCCTCGCAGACCGTCGGGCCCTACCTGCACCTGGGCCTGGCCCCGGCGGACTATAACGTGCGTCCCCTGTTCGGGCCCGACCTGACCGCGCCCGGCGTGACCGGCACGCCCATTCGCATCGAAGGCCGCCTCATCGACGGCGAGGGCAACGGGCTGCCCGATGCCCTCCTGGAAATTTGGCAGGCCGACGCGCAGGGCCATTACGCCCACCCCGCCGATGGCCGCCCCTTGCGGTCCAACTCCTTTCGCGGCTTTGCGCGCGCGCCCACCGATGCAGGGGGCGGCTTTGCCTTCAGCACGATCAAGCCGGGCGCCGTGCCGGGTCCTAGCGAAAGCCTGCAGGCACCGCACATCAATGTTGGCATTTTCGCGCGCGGTCTGCTGAAGCGGCTCTTCACCCGCATCTATTTCAAGGACGAGGGCATGAACGGGAGCGACCCGATCCTGGCGCTGGTGCCCGCGCCACGCCGGCACACCCTCATGGCCGTACCCGACGGGGCGCGTGCGGGCGTGTTCCGGTTCGACATTCGCCTGCAGGGCCAGGACGAGACGGTGTTTTTCGACGCCTGAGGGAGGAGAAAATGAAAGCCGCGGTTCTCTACGAGGTGAACAAGCCGCTCGTCATCGAGGAGGTGAGCATCAACAAGCCCGGCCCGCGCGAGGTGCTGCTGCGCACGGCCTACGCGGGTCTGTGCCATTCCGATCTGCACTTCATCGAGGGCCTCTACCCGCACCCATTGCCGGTCGTTCTCGGCCATGAGTCCGCCGGTATCGTCGAGGCGGTCGGCTCCGAGGTCACCTACGTGAAAAAAGGTGACCATGTCATCACCTGCCTGTCGGTGTTCTGCGGCACCTGCGAGAACTGCACCACCGGCCGGCCGGCAATTTGCACCAACACGGAGGTCAAGCTGCCGCCGGGCGCCGCCAAACGGCTCAGCCTCGATGGCAAGCCGCTGCACACCTTTACCAACCTGTCCTCCTACGCCGAACAGATGCTGGTGCACGAGCACGCAGTCGTCAAAATCCGCGATGACTTTCCCCTCGACCGTGCCGCGCTGATCGGCTGCGGCATCATCACCGGCTATGGTGCGGTCGTGAACACGGCCAAGGTCGCACCGGGCGAAAGCATCGCCGTCATCGGCTGCGGTGGGGTCGGCATGGCCGCTATCAATGGGGCGGCAATCGCCGGCGCCGGACGTATCATTGCGGTCGACACCAATCCCGTGAAGTTGCAACTCGCCACCAAGCTCGGCGCCACCGATCTCGTCAACCCGAAGGATGGTGATCCGGTCCAGCGCATCAAGGACCTGACGCGCGGCGGCGTCCACCATGCCGTGGAATGCCTCGGCACCAAAGCCACGGCCGAACAGGCCTTTCAGATGCTGGCCGTCGGCGGCACGGCCACGATCGTCGGTATGGTGCCGTTCGGACAAAAACTCGAGCTACACGGCTTTGACTTTTTGCGCGAGCGCAAGATCCAGGGCTCCTCGATGGGCTCCAATCGCTTCCGCGTCGACATGCCGAGGCTGATCGACTTCTACCTGCAGCGCAAGCTGCACCTCGACGACTGGATTTCCGATCGCATTCCGCTTTCGGAGATCAATGAGGGCTTTGCCAACATGAAGGCGGGCAAGGTCGTGCGCAGCGTCATCGCCTTCGACGCCTAAGGAGATAGGGTCACACACACGGCCCGACCGGAGCGCGCAATCCCAGAGGTTTTTCTGCTGCCAGTTGGCAGGTTGTCCTGAGGTTTGCCGGCCGCGAGCTGCCGCGCGCGGGCTTGGGTTGCGCCTCAGAAGCGGTAGCCGTAGCGCAACCCGATGTTGTCGAGACCCTCGTTGTAGCGCGCGGTGCCGGCGTTGGAGGTGTGCTCGAAATAGACTGAGAGACTTTGCCGGGCATCGAGCCGCACGCCCAATTCCAGCGGGATGTGAAACAGCACCCGGGCCCCCAGGGCCTTGCGGTCGACTTCGCTGGGCGCGAGGTTGCCATCGTGCAGGGCCGCCCCGAGGCCAAGGCCCAGGAACAGGTGGGCCGGCAACTCCATCTCCCAGCGCAGATCGGCGTAGGCCTTGCTGGTATAGCCCTCGGTATTCACCGAGCCACCGAGCGCCGGGCGCAGGCTGCCGCCGAGGATCGGCAGGCCGGCGCCGAACAAGAGCTCGCCATTGATGTCGATGCCACGCTCGAGCCGAAAACCGCTCCACAGGTCCGGCACGTCGTGCGCCAGCACGCCGCCACGAACTTCCAGGCCCGAGCGCAGCAGCTCTTCGGCGCCGGCGACCTCCCCGCCGCAGACGGCGAGGACGAGGACGGCAAGGGCAAAACCGGCGATGCGCAAGCTGGTCGTCTCCACGCGCGAATAAAGCGATGAAAACCCTGGGCTGGGCGACGCGGCAGCGCGGCTCCCCGCCCAGCATAGGTGAGCCGTTGCCGGGGCGCCAAGCCGCAGCCGTGCGCGGCCCGCCATTTCCCGCGCGCTGGCGTGGCAAAACTGCCAGCCCAGGCCCAATTGCCGGGCGCCGCGGCCGGGGGATTCTTGTCCCTTGGCGACGGACCGCTTAGCCTCACCTACAACATTACAGGTACGGCGCGGACGTCGTGCAAGCGGCGTTCGCAAGGCCGTGTGAGGGTAGGGGTGGCATGGAGGTGCTCGACGCGCTTCTGGTTGAGGGCAAGCGCGTTCTCTTCTCCAGCGCTCCGGCGGCGCTCTTCTTCTGGTTCAATCTCGCCTTTTTGATCGCACTCGGCTTCTGGTTGCTGCCCGGCCGCCTGCGCAAGGCCCGGCGCCGGCGCGAAATTCAGCGCCTGTTTGAGGCCTCGACCCGGGCCAGCCGCGGCCTGCGTCGCGATAACGAGCTGGCCGCGCTCGCCCGCCACCTCGGCCGTTTGGCCGAGGGCTTCGGCAGCCGGCTCGGGCAGGTGCGCACCGAGCGCATTCAGCTGGCCAAGGTCTATATCGACCATTCCAACTTCACGAAAAACTGGAAGCGCGTCATCAACAACGACGCCCACAGCATCGAGCGCGACATCATCTGGTCAAAGCTGCCCGCGCTCTTGCTGGCGGAGACCCGCCGCTGGCTGGCGGAAAGCCGCAAAGAGCCGCCCGCGCTCGTCTACCGCGGCACCAACGTCTACGGCACCCTGTTCGAGGAGGAATATTTCGAGCTGCTCGACAACATGCTGCGCCTCGAGCGGTCGGCGCCGGAAAAACTCCCCCTCAAGATCTATTTCCAGAAGGAGACGGTGGAGCGTTGGCGCCAGGAGAACGAGGCGCAGCGGAGCGAGCTCGCTCAGCTCCAGAACGAGTTCGGCTTCTTGGTGTTCACCATCGCCCGGCGTACGCCACGCCTCGACCGCCTGGGGTCGAGCAACTTCACGGTCGGAGGCATCCCGATCGCACCCGAAAAGCAGCTCGATACGCTGGTGACGACCGATCTCATCGCCGATGCCATGTATGACGTCTACGACATCGCCTTCCTAATTTCGGAGGACAGCGACTTCTGCCCGGCCGTGGAGTTCGTGCAGGACACGCGCAACAAGCACGTCGTCCATGTCGGCTTCGGCTCTCACAGCAACGATTTGCGCTCCAAGTGCCGCTTGCGCATCGATCTTGCCGGCAAGGATCAGCTCTACCGCCGCATGCAGACCACGCCCGCCGGCGAGGCGGTGCCGGCGCGCGCCAAGGCGGACAACGGCGGGGGCTGAGGCGCGCTCAGCCCTTGAGCAACTCGCGCGCATCCCTATGAGCGAGGCCGAGGGCGTCCGCCACCACCGGATGCACGACGTGGCCTTGCATGATGTTAAGACCGTCCCGCAAGTGCGGATCCTCGAGCAGCGCGCGCTGCGGCCCTTTGTTGGCGAGCGCCAGGATGAAGGGCAAGGTCGCATTGTTGAGCGCGAAGGTTGAGGTGCGCGCCACCGCGCCCGGCATATTCGTCACGCAATAATGCACGACGTCGTGCACGACATAGGTGGGCTCGGCATGAGTGGTTGGGCGCGACGTTTCCGAGCAGCCGCCCTGGTCGATCGATATGTCGACGAGCACGGAGCCGCGCTGCATATCTTTGACGTGCTGCTCGGTGACGAGTTTGGGTGCGGCGGCGCCAGGCACCAGCACGGCGCCGATCACCAGGTCCGCCTCGATCAGATAGTCCTCCACCGCCTGGCGCGTCGAGAAGATGGTGTTGACTGCCGCGCCAAACTGCTGATCGATGGCATAGAGGCGCTCGACGTTGATATCGAGCACCGTCACCTGCGCCTCCAGGCCGATCGCCATGCGCACGGCATTGACCCCGGCGACGCCGCCGCCCAGGACCACCACCTTGGCGGGGGTCACGCCGGCGACCCCGCCCAACAGCATGCCGCGGCCGCCGCGCTCCATTTCCAGGCAGTGCGCCCCCGCCTGCACGGCCATGCGGCCGGCGACCTCGCTCATCGGCGCCAGCAAGGGCAGCCCGCCGCGCGGGCTCGTCACCGTCTCGTAGGCGATCGCCGTGCCGCCCGCCGCACGCAGGGCTTTGGCTTGTTCGGGATCGGGTGCCAGATGCAAGTAGGTGAAGAGCGTCTGTCCCGCGCGCAGGAGGGCGAACTCGGAGGGCTGTGGCTCCTTCACCTTCACGATCAGGTCGGCCTTGGCGAAGATCTCCGCCGCCGTGTCGAGCACGATGGCTCCCGCGCGCTCATAGTCGCGATCGGTAATGCCCTGACGCACGGCGGCATCGCGCTCGACGAAGACCTGATGCCCGTGCGCCACCGCCTCGCGCACGCTGCCCGGCGCCATGCCGACGCGATACTCGTGCACCTTGATTTCCTTTGGCACGCCAATGCGCATCACAATCGCTCCCGAGCCCGGTGGGGCTCTATTTGCCCGAAGCTCACGGCTGAGCCAGCAGCAGCTTAGGCTCCGGCACCTCTTCCACCTGATCGGCCAAGGCTTCGAGCCCGCGCGGCACTGGGCCACCATAGGCCCAGTCGAGGAGCTCGACGGTATGGGCGATGGGAATCTCCATGCCGTGGGCGAGCTGCACGATGCAGCCGATGTTGCCCGCCGCCACCACATCGGGGCGCACGCTCTTGATATGGTCCACCTTGCGGGCGCGCAGGTCGGCCGCGAGCTCGGGCTGGAGCACATTGTAGGTCCCGGCCGAACCGCAGCAAATATGTCCTTCGGGGATCTCCATCAGCGTGAAGCCGGCGTTGCGCAACAGTTTGCGCGGCTCCTCGCTGATGCGCTGGCCATGCTGCATGGAACAGGCGGCATGATAGGCGATCCGGAGCGAGGACCAGCGCTTGGGCGGTCCCATTTCGTAGCCGGCCAGGAACTCCGTGACGTCGCGCGTCATGTCGGCGATGCGCTTGGCTCGATCCTGGTAGCCGGCCTCGCCCTTGAGCAGGTGGGCATAGTCCTTGACGGTCGTGCCACAGCCCGAGGTATTGACGATCACGGCGTCGATGGGGCCGGCCTTCGCGATCAGTCGGCTCCAGGCGTCGACGTTGCGCTTGGCCATGGCGATGGCGGCCGCTTCGCGGCCCATGTGTGCCACCAGCGCGCCGCAACAGCCCGCTCCCGGCGCCACCTCGACATCGACGCCGCGGCGGGCCAACAGACGGATGGTGGCGTCGTTGATTTCCGGGCGCAGCACTTGTTGGGCGCAGCCGGCGAGCAAAATCACGCGCTTGCGCCGCTCGAGCTTGGTGATGGCAGTGCCTGGCCCCGCAAAAGCCGCCCCACGCAAGAGCCCGATCGGCGCCAACTCCAGCATCGCCACCAGCTCGCGCAACCCGAGCCGGCGCAGGAGGCCGCTCAAGGGCTTGGCAAAGCGTGCCGCCCGCAGCGCCAAGCGAAAGCGGTCGGGATAGGGCAGCACCGCCGCCAGCAACGCGCGCATCGCCCGGTCCTTGAGGCTGCGCTTTCCCGTTGCCTCGATATGCACGCGCGCATGGTCGACGAGATGCATGTAGTCGACCCCGCTCGGACAGGTCGTCATGCACGACAAACAGCTGAGGCAGCGATCGATGTGGCGTTGCACCTCCGGGCTGGCCTTGCGCTCGGTCTCGAACATCTCCTTCATCAGGTAGATGCGCCCGCGCGGGCTGTCGCGCTCGTCGCCCAACAAAAGGTAGGTCGGACAGGTTGCGATGCAGAAGCCGCAATGCACGCAGCGGCGCAGGATCTTATCCACTTCCGCGGTGCGCGGGTCTTGCAGTTGCCTGGCGCTGAAGTTCGTCTGCATGATGTTCGCGTTCAAAAATCCGCATACATGCGGCCGGGGTTCAGGATCCCAGCAGGATCGAAGGCCGCCTTCAGGCGGCGCGAGATGACCTCGACGCCGGCCTCCAACGGTTGAAAGACGTCGACCGTGCCGCGCACCTCCGCGCCGGCTCGAATCAACGTGGCGTGGCCGCCGTGCGTGGCGATCACACGCCTGATGTCGGCGGCGCCCGCATCCGTGGTCGGCGGGATCTCGAGCCAGATCAGCCCACCGGCCCAGTCGTAAAAGGCGCTCACCTCCATATAGCGCGCGATGGCCGCGACCACATTGGGACCGGTGCTCGGCGCCGTCGAGATACGCCACAGGGGCGCGTCGCTGTTGGCCAGCAGGGCCAGGCTGCGCAGTTCCTGCCAGAGCGCCAGCGAGTTGTCATGGTCCAGATCATGGATCTCGCCGTAGGCCTTGAGGTGAGCCTTGAGCTTGGCCTTGCGATAGACGACGGAGCGCCGGAAGTTTTCCAGCCGGAGCGCGGTGACGGACCGGCCTTGCGCGGCGAGGCCTTGGTGCTCGAGACGGGCCACCATGGCACCCTGCAGGTGCACGGCCCCGCTCACCTCAAAGGGCGTGCCCATGGCCGACCCCAGCACCTCGATGGCGATCTCATCGGGCAGCCCGAGCAGCACCAGCGTCTCGGTGTGCTCGGGCAACGGCAGCACCTTGAAGGTCACCTCGCTCAGGACGGCCAGCGTGCCCCAGCTGCCGGCCAGGCCACGACAAAGGTCGACGCCCGTTACGTTTTTCATGACGCGCCCACCGGCCTTGAAGATTTCCCCACGCCCGTTCACCGCCCGCACCCCCAACAGGTGGTCGCGCGCGGCCCCGACCGTGATGCGCCGGGCGCCGGAGAGATTGGTGGCGAAGACGGCGCCGATGGTGGCGCTGCGCGCCTCTGCGCCGCAGACGGCAGCCAAGCTGGTTGGCTCGAAGGCCAGCATTTGGCCGCGCTGGGCGAGGCTGTCTTCCAGTTCGATCAGCAAAGTGCCCGCGCGCGCGGCCATCACCATCTCGTTGGGCTCATAAAGCGTGATGCCGTTGAGGGCCCGCGTGGAGAGGCACATCGACGTCGTCATGGGCCGGCCGACGTTATGCTTGCTGCCACCGCCCCGCAGCTCGAGCGGGGTTTTGGCCTGTCCCGCCTCGCGCAAAATCCGCGCCACCTCGCGTTCGTCGACCGGGCGCACGTCGCTCAGCACCAATCGCCCCCTCAGGCCGCCGCCACAGATGGTTTCGGCTCAGCCTGCGGGCGCCCTTGCAGTGGGAACACCTTGGCCGGATTGAGCAGCCAGCTCGGATCGAACACGCTTTTGACGCGCATCTGCTGCTCCAGATCGCTGGCGTCGAACTGGACGCGCATTAAATCCCGCTTCTCGATCCCAACGCCATGCTCACCGGTCAGACAGCCGCCCACCGCCACGCATAACTCCAGCACCTCTGCACCCGCCCGTTCCGCCTTCTCGGCCTCTGCCGCATTGTTGGCATCATAGAGAATGAGGGGATGTAGGTTGCCGTCGCCGGCGTGGAAAATATTGGCGACCTTGAGCCCATGCGTGTCGCAAATGCGCGAGATCTCCACCAGCACGTGCGCCAGCTTGCCGAGCGGAATGGTGCCGTCCATGCAGTAGTAATCGGAGATGCGGCCGATGGCCCCGAACGCCGACTTGCGGCCTTTCCAGATGGCGGCGCTCTGTTCGGCGCTCTGGCTCACGCGCACCTCGCGTGGATCGAAGGGCTTGGCGAGCTCGGTGATGCTGTCGAGCAGCGCCTTGATCTCTTCGTCGGAGCCCTCCACCTCGACGATCAGCAGGGCTTCGACGTCGGGATAGCCCGCCTTGGCGAAGGCCTCGCACACGCGAATGGCGGGTCGGTCCATGAATTCGATGGCCACGGGAATGATACCCGAGCCGATAATGGCGGCCACGCATTGGCCGGCCGCCTCGCTGGAATCGAAGCCGATCAGCATCGGCCGGGCGCCCTCGGCGGCGCGCAAAATCCGCACCGTTGCTTCCGTGACGATGCCGAATTGGCCCTCCGAGCCTACGATCAAGCCCAATAGATCGTAGCCCGGGGCATCGAGGTGCGGGCCCCCGAGCTCGACAATGCTGCCATCGACGAGCACCAGCTTGAGGCCCAACACGTTATTGGTCGTCACGCCATATTTGAGGCAGTGCGCGCCCCCCGAGTTCATGCCGATGTTGCCGGCCAGCGTGCAGGCCAGCTGGCTCGACGGATCCGGTGCGTAGAAGAAGCCGCCGGCATTGACCGCGTCGCTGATGGCAAGGTTGGTGATGCCAACCTCCACGCGCGCCACCCGATTGACGTAGTCGATTTCAAGCACGCGGTTCATGCGCGAGACGGTGATCACCACGGCGTCCTCGGCCGGCAGGGCGCCGCCCGACAGCGAGGTACCGGCACCGCGCGCCACCACCTTGATGCCCCAGCGATGACAGTAAGCGAGGACGCGCGACACCTCCTCCGTCGTGCTGGGCAACACGACCGCCAGCGGCAGCTTGCGGTAGGCCGTCAGCGCATCGGTCTCGTAGGCGCGCCGGCCAATTTCATCGGCGATGATGGCCTGAGATCCGACCAGGCGCGTCAAATCCGCCACGATGCTCTCGCGTCGGGCGAGGATCGCGCGGTCGGGCTCCGGCAGGATCACGCGGGACATGGGTCGCTTGCTCTCCAGCACGCCAAGCGTCGCGGGCGAAAGTATAGCCGCAACCCCCCCGCGCCGCCATGACCGTAGGGCGCTTGTCCCGTGGCAGCTCAACGCACCGCCGGCGACGAGGACCGCGCTGCCGCAAAGCCCCTGGCGCGGCGGCGCCTTGGCGGCCGGCGCCCCCGCAAGGTCGGCCTGCCGCGCCAGCAGGTTTGCCGCAACGCCAGGCAAGCTCGCCACGATCACTGCGCGGCCCTGCGAGGCGGCGAGGCCTTGGTCGCCCGCTGACCCTCACCGCGGGGGGCGGCGCGTCGTCTACTTGAAGAGCTTCGCCGAATGGGCCTGGATGTGGCCGAAGTGGCCCGTGGCGCGCCCGAACGGGGTCGGCGCGCGGGTGCCACCGGACAGCGAGGAGCGGCGCCGGGTCGACTCGCGACTGCGGATGCAGCCCTCGAGGCAGCGCTGCAGCTGCACTTGACAGCGCGAGCGATCGTGCGTCGACTTATAGCAGGCCCCATAGGCGGTGCGGCAGCCCGACGAGCAGGCATTCTGCGCCGCCGCCGGCCCTGTCAGCGCGAGCGCCAGCAACCCGAGCGCTAGCCACAGCGCGGCGCAACGTCCGGGCAGGTGGACCGGCCCGGCCGCGTCGCCCTGCCCCTGTGCGCCGGCCATCCCCTGTCGACGTAAAGTGAGCCGCATCGGCGCATTGCTACCCTCGAAAGCATGAACGTCACCTGAATGTGGCCTGGGCTCGGCCGGCAACTCGGCGCCCGTGCGGGGCGCCGTCCGCGCTAAAATGCAAACTCAGTAAACAGTGGATCAGTGCTCCGGCTCCAAACCGTCTCGTAGCGCTCGAGCATCTCCTGGGCCGGCGTCAAGCCGCCCTTGATGATGGCCTCGACGGGCTCCAGAAAAATCGTCTCGTCCTGGCCCTTGTTGTTGTGGCGGGCCCGTCGCGCCAACCCGGCATACGCCAGCGCCGTCGCTTGACGCGCGATCTGCCAAGCCGTGGTGCCGTGGATGGGGGCGGCGAGCGCCAGCCTCGGCACCAGGTCGCGCAGCCCCTGGCGGTCCGCCGCGCTCCAGGGCTTGACCAGGTCCCAGGCCGCAGCGAGGGCTTGAGCGTCATAGAGCAAGCCGGTCCAGAAGGCGGCCACGGCGCAGATGCGTCGCCAGCGTCCACCGTCGGCGCCGCGCATTTCCAAGAATTGCTTGAGGCGCACCTCGGGGAAGAGCGTGGTGAGGTGATCGGACCAATCATCGAGCGTGGGTCGCTCACCCGGCAGGGCGGACAGCCGGCCCTCCAGAAAATCCCGGAACGAGGCGCCGGCGACGTCGATATAGCGCCCGTCGCGGTAGACGAAATACATCGGCACGTCGAGCGCGTACGCCGCGTAGCGCTCAAAGCTCATGCCGGGCTCGAAGGCGAACGGCAACATGCCGGTGCGGGCTTGATCGGTGTGGCGCCACACCTCGCTACGCAAGGACAAAAACCCGTTCGGTTTCTTCTCGGTGAACGGGGAACAGGCGAAGATGGCCGTGGCGATCGGCTGCAAAGCCAGCGACACGCGCAGCTTCTTGACCATGTCCGCCTCGTCGGCGAAGTCCAAATTCACTTGGATGGTGGCCGTGCGGTACATCATGTCGAGACCGCGCGAGCCCACGAGCGGCATGTAGCGGCTCATCACGCCGTAACGCTGCTTGGGCATGCGCGGCGTCGCGTCGAATGTCCAATTGGGCGAGAAACCGACGCCGAGAATGCCGATCCCGAGCGCATCGCCGACCGCGCGTACCTGATCAAGATGCAGCTGCGTTTCCGCACCCAGCTCGTGCACCGTCTGCAACGGAGCCCCGGACAGCTCGAATTGGCCGCCCGGTTCGAGTGAGACGGTACCGCCGTTGACCTCGCCGCTCGGGCGCCTGAGCGCGATGATGTTGTCGCCTTCCATGATGGGGACCCAGCCGTAACGGCTGATCAACCCTTCCATCAGGCTGCGGACCCCGCGCGGTCCGGCATAGGGCACCGGGCCCAGCGTATCCGTATGGAACAAAAACTTCTCGTGCTCGGTGCCGATGCGCCAGCGTTCCTTCGGCTTCGACCCGGCGGCGATCCAGGCGACCAAATCGTCGAAGCAACCCACAGGCGGGCTGGGCGCACTGTCCTGGCGGGTGGACATCCGTCGGCTGTTCCCTAGCGTTTGTCGGGCTTAACCCTACGAGGGTGGCTTTGGGCCCGACCCTTGTTATGGAAAAGCGTGGCCGTGCACAAGCCTTTGACGCATCGGCCCTCAACGCCAATCACCAAGCGTGGCGTTCACGAGCGCGAGAGCGGCAACGGCGGCCGTATCCGCGCGCAGAATGCGCGGGCCAAGCGAGATGCTGAGCGCGAATGGCTGGGATCTGATGAGCTCACGCTCGCCCGCGTCGAAGCCGCCTTCCGGTCCGATCAGCAAGGCGATGGGTCCGGGGGCCAAGCTCCGCAGGGCGGCCAGGGGATCGGCCGCTTCGCTGTCCTCATCGCAAAACACCAGGTGCCGCGCGCCTTTCCAATGCGCCAGCGCCGCGCCAAGCGTCTGGGGTTCGAACACCTCCGGAATGCGCAGGATACCGCACTGCTCGGCCGCTTCGATGACATTGGCGCGCATGCGCGCACTGTTGATCCGCTCGGGCGTGGTGCGGCGGGTAAAGACGGGACGCAGGCGGGCAACGCCCATCTCGGTCGCCTTTTGCACCATGTAGTCGAGCCGCGCGCGTTTCAAGGGTGCGAACAGATAATCGATGTCGGGGGCGCCCTGTTGGGGCCGCACCTGCGCCTCGGCGTGCAGCGTCATCGCCCCCTTGCGCGCCTCGCCAATGCTGGCCTGCCATTCGCCATCGCGCCCGTTGAAAATGAGGATCCGATCGCCAGCATCAAGGCGCAGCACATTGCGCAGATAGTTGACCTGATCGGGGCGACAGGTCACCAGCGCGCCGGTCGCCAGATCGGTCTCGACGTAGAGGCGGCTGGCGGTGAAGTCGTAGCGGCGCATGGCCTCCTCTGGCGGGCGCGCCTTGAGCCGGACACGCCGCCGGCCTCGGGCCTCGGCCCCTAACCCTAAACCGCCACGCCGAGCATCAAGCCGATGTTTTGCAGGGCTTGGCCGGCCGCGCCCTTGCCGAGGTTGTCGAGCCGCGCCACCAAAACGGCCTGGCGGTGCTTGGCGTTGGCGAAGACCCTGAGCTCGAGGCCATTGCTGCCGTTGAGGCCTTCGGGCTCGAGGCGCTGCGGCCGGTCGGCCGACTCAGCCGTGGGCAGCACCTTGACGTTCGTGCCCGCATAGTAACGGGCCAAGGCGGCCTCGAGATCGGCGGCGCTCGGCGCGCCCGGCAGCGTGTCGAGGTGCAGGGGCACGCTCACCAGCATGCCCTGGCGAAAGTTGCCGACCGAAGGCACAAACAGCGGCCGACGCGTCAACTTGGCGTAGGTTTTGAGCTCTGGCACGTGCTTGTGTTCGAGGTTGAGGCTGTAGAGCTCGAAGACAGGAGCCTCGCCGGCTTCGTAGGCCTCAATCATGCTGCGGCCGCCGCCGCTGTAGCCACTGACCGCGTTCACCGTCAGGGGATAGTCGCAGGGCAGCAGGCCCGCCTCTACGAGGGGGCGCACGAGGGCAATGGCGCCCGTCGGGTAACAGCCAGGGTTGCTGACGCGACGGGCCTGGCGCACGGCCGCGGCCTGCTCTTGGCTGAGTTCAGGAAAGCCATAGACCCACCCCTCAGCCACACGGTGGGCCGTGCTGCCATCGACGATCCTGGGTCCGCCGCCCGGCAAAGAGGCCATGAGCGCAACCGCCTCCTTGGCGGCGGCATCAGGCAGGCAGAGGACGACCAGGTCGACCTCGCGCAT
>Ga0075424_100000652_pt1 | contig 27861 bp, 25 predicted proteins | sample SoiMethybrSBSTD3_FD_75301 | JGI IMG/M metagenome (GOLD analysis project Ga0075424, IMG submission 75301) | Bulk soil microbial communities from a Populus tree surrounding site in Tennessee, USA - Soil MetaG P. TD hybrid SBSTD3 | ecosystem: Environmental > Terrestrial > Soil > Tree plantation... | reverse complement strand
CGCCGCCGTTTGTTGTCGGTTTTTATCGAGCCATGTGCGAACGGCTTCGAAGGGCTCTCCGCCCTTGTCTACGGCCTTGCGTAAAGTCTCGATGGTACGCCCGAGATCTTGCCCGCAGGCATCGTAAAGCGATTCGTACATATCGAGGTCTTTGAGATACACCAAATAATGCATCAGCACCGCATTGTTCAGCGGCCGCTGGCCGAAGCCGCGGAAGCTGTGGTTGGGCCGATCGGCGATCCGGCGCTGCCATTCCTCTTTGCTGCGCTCAAAAACTTGCTCGCGCAATCGGATCTTCGCCTCGCGTGAAATCTTCCGACTGTAGAGGTCGCGCAGAGTTTGCGCCACCTCGGCGATAAAATGACCGAATTCACGCTCGTCGTTCCAGATCTGCACCGCCCGTGCATATTCCTGGCTCGACGCACCGAATCGAGCACGGAAGAAATCAATGGCCGCGCGATGGCCGACGAAGTTAGCCGAGCTTTCGTTAAAGGCGCCCGCGCCTTTGATGTAAAGCGTATTATGAAACAGCTCATGAAAAACAATCTCGGTTAAAATCGCTTTGTCGTAGCGCAGCAAGTGCGATAACAGCGGATCGTCGAACCATCCCAGCGTGCTGAACGCAGCGGAAGTCCGCAGCGTCGTATCGTACCCCTGGGCTTTCAGGCGGGCGATTTCGGCTTCCGCCTCATCGCGCGAGAAAAAGCCTTTATACGGCACATTGCCGACGATGAAAAACCACCAGGTATAAGGTCGGAGCTCCGTTTCGGGCGCCGCCATGACGATGTAGGTTAAATCAGGCCGATCGACTCGTGAATAACTTGCATAGCTGCCGCCGACATTGAATTTGAGCACATCGCGCGCGTATTTACGCACCGCCAGCACGAGCTTGAGCTTTTCCTGCGTGTCGACCTGAAGATCTTTTTTGTCTACAAAGTCGGCGATGGGCTCGCGCCGCCAGAGAATTTTTCCCTCCTCGTACGCGGCGCGCAGGACATACATGGGGGAACAACCTGGAAGAATCGCGGCGATCGCCACCGTCACCGCGGTGACGCACAGCATCTGTTTATATCTTCGCCGCAGCAAACACCGGAGTCGGGGAAAACGATCGTAAAACTTTTTAATCACGGAGATTCACATCGGAAGCTTGGCCGGACTCACGCGCCGTCAACTTTAGCTCCTCTCGCTCATATTGCAATTGGTACAAACGGTAATAGATGCCCTGCCTCTCCATCAACTCGGCGTGGCTCCCGATTTCCCGCACTTCACCATGATGCAGCACGATAATACGGTCGGCATTGCGGATCGTAGATAGCCGATGCGCTATCAGTAGGCAAGTCCGATCGCGCATCACCTTTTCAAGAGCGTCCTGGATCAACGCTTCGGTTTCGGTGTCGATACTCGAGGTCGCCTCGTCCATGACCAAAATTTCCGGTTGGTAGACCAGCACGCGCGCCAGGGACAGAAGCTGGCGCTGCCCGCCCGAAAAGTTGCTGCCGCGTTCGCGCACTTGTGCGGCATAGCCGTCCGGCAGCCGGCGAATAAAGCTGTCGGCGTTGGCAATTTCAGCGGCCTCCTGAATTTGTTCCAGCGGAATCGACGGATTTCCCAATGCGAGATTGGCGCGCACATCGCCGGAAAAAAGAAAAACATCCTGCAGCACCACGCCGATGTGGCGTCGAAGCGCCCGCAAGTCCCAATCCCTGACGTCGACACCGCTGACCTTGATCGAACCCTTCTGAATGTCGTACAGGCGATTGAGCAATTTGATTGTTGTCGTTTTGCCCGACCCCGTGGCGCCAACGACCGCAACCTTCTCACCGGGCTCGATACGGAACGAGACATTCTTCAATACCGGCTCTCCGGGCTTGTAATGAAACCAAACCCGATCGAACACCACCTCGCCGCGAAACGGTTTCGGTATTTGCGGCGTTCGCCGATTGGCGATATCGACCGGCGTGTCGAGCAGATGAAAGATTCTTTCGGCTGAAGCCATCGCCGATTGCATGACGGTATACTTCTGACTGAAATCGCGGAGCGGAACGAAAAAGCGATGAATATATTCGTTAAACGCGACGAGGGTGCCGATTCCGATGATGCCGTGGAGCACCTCGCCGCCGCCGTACCAAAGCAGCAAACCCACGCTGACAGAACCCGCCGCTTCGACCATTGAGTAGAGCCCGGCTTCATACAAGTTGGATAGATGATAGGCATCGCGATGATCCGCGTTGAGCGCTTCGAATTCGCGATAGGTTTTTGGTTCGCGCGCGAATAGCTGGATCACTGCCATCCCGGAAATGGCCTCGCCTAGATAAGCATTGATCCGGGCGATTCGCACCCGGATCTGTCGATACGTGCGGCGCGCTTTCACCCGGAAAAAATTGATCGCGAAAGCCATCGGCGGAATCAATGCGAGCGAGACCAGCGCCAGCTCGACATTCAGATAAGACATGATGCCAACGATCCAAATGACCATCACGAAATCGGACGCCAGCGTGATCACGCCCGCTGCGAACATCTCCTGCAGCACGTCGACATCGGTGGTCATCCGGGTTACCAGCCGGCCGACCGGATTGCGGTCGAAATAGCTCGTCGGCAGCTTCTGCACGTGCGAAAAAATCGCCACCCGCAAGTCTGCGAGACAGCGCTGCGCCACCAGCATCGAAAAATAGTATTGGGCAAAAACCGTGAGGGTCTCACCGATCAGCGCGGCCAGAAAGAGCAGCATGACGCTTTGCAAACCCCAGAGATCCTTGCTCGCGATGTACTGATCGATGCCTACTTTCATCAGGTAAGGCTGGGCCAGGCCGAAGGCTTGCTGCACGGGCAAAAGCAGCAGGCTCAAAAAAAAGAGTCGCTTATAGGGAAGAATGAACTGCCACAAGCGACGGATCAGGCGGAGATCGTAGGCGTTGCCGAGGACTTCCTCTTGTTCGATCGCTTCGGTCATCTAAATCTGTTCCAGTTCCTCGCTCAAACGCTGCTGTTGCCAAAGCTCGGCATAGACGCCGCCGCGCCGGATCAGTTCTTCGTGATCGCCGCGCTCGATGATCGCTCCGTCGTCGAGGACCAGGATCTCGTCGGCCTGTCTGACCGCGGAAATCCGATGCGAGATGATCAGGCAGGTTTTTTCTTTGAGGATCGCACGCATGCCGTGCAGAATTTCGGCCTCGGTCTGGGCATCGACACTGGAGAGGCAATCGTCGAGAATCAGCACCGGCGGATCCATTACCAGCGCGCGAGCCAGAGTTGCTCGCTGCTTTTGCCCCCCCGAAAGCGTCACGCCGCGCTCACCCACCACCGTGTCGAGCCCGAGCGGAAAAATTTCCAGATCGCGATCCAATCTCGCGATCGCCGTAGCCCGCGCCAGCTCATCGGATGAACACTGTTCCTTGCCCAAGGCAAGGTTGGCTTTGAGCGTTGTCGAAAACAGAAAAGGCTCCTGGGGAACGTAGCCGATCAACCGCCGCAGATCACGCAGCCCGACCTTGCGGATGTCGTGCCCGTCGAGGAAAATTGCCCCACTGGAAACGTCCATCAGCCGAGGCACGAGCTGCGCCAGCGTGCTCTTGCCAGCACCGACTCGCCCTACCAACCCCACCGAGCGTCCCACCGGCAGGGTAAAATTGATCGCGGAAAGCGCGCTATGGCCGTTTCTTTGCCGCTCGTAAGCGAAGTAAACGTCGCGAAACTGGATGCCGTCCTTGATCGCGTTGATGGCGAGCGGTGATGGCGGGTCGGTGATCTCCGGCTTTGCCTCGAGAATCTCTTCGAGCCGGCGCATGGCAGCACGGCCACGTTCGACTAAAGACAACATCCAACCGAATGCCGCCGTCGGCCAGGCGAGCACATTAAGATACGCGATGAACGCCACGATATCGGCCACCAAGAGGTCGCCGCGCATCACGCGAATGCCGCCGTACCAGATCACGAGCAACACCGTAAGGCCATTGATTCCCTGCATCACCGGGTTCACGATGCCGCGCATCTTGGCCATTTCCATGCTTTTGACTTCGTAATCTTTGTTCAAACCGATAAAGTGCTGGGTTTGAAACTCTTCCTGAGCGTAGGCTTTGACGACGTGCATGCCGCTCAGGTTTTCCTGCACATGGCTGCTCAATGCCGACATCTGTTGCTGCACTTCCAGCGAGCTTTTCATGATCCGGCCGCGAAAGCGGCGCGCCACATAGATCAACAACGGAAATGGCGCGAGGGCGGCGAGGGTCATCCGCACATCCATGGAAAGCATCAAAGCCACCGCATAGACGTAGTAGAGCGGCGCGTTGGCGAAATTGAGCACTCCCGGACCGAGCATGGTTCGGACCGCGGAGATATCGTTGATCACGCGTGACATCAGATCGCCGGTTCTTTGCGACTGATAAAAAGACAGCGGCAGCTTTTCCAAATGGGCGAACAGATCGTTGCGTAGGTCGTACTCGACGTTGCGCCCGGCGTTGAAAATCAGCGCGCGTGAGTAGGTTCGGACAAAACCCTGCGCGATCGCGGCGGCGATGATCAACAGCACGTAATATCTGACGTCGGCAAGCGCGCCGCCGTGCTCGATGATTCGGATCGCCTCGCGAATCCACCAGGGGATCCACATGACCAAGGTCGCGGTGCCGAAAAGACACAGCCCGCCGACGAGATAACGTCGCCAGTAACGCCAGATGTATTGGGAGATGCGCCCCATGTAGCTCTATTAGAATACTCTAGGCCCTGGGCGGTCGCAACAAATCGCGTTGGACGTGCGCTCGCACGAGCGTTGCTTGACAACGGGAGACTCGTCCCTAATAACCATGAATGATGACCACCACCGCGCTCCAACGGCGCCACGCGCTGCGCAATATCGCCATCATCGCGCACGTCGATCACGGCAAAACCACTTTAGTCGATGGCATGCTGCGCCAAACCGGGATTTTTCGCGCTAACGAGCACGTCGGCGAACGCGTCATGGATTCGATGGATCTCGAACGCGAGCGCGGCATCACGATCATGGCGAAGAACACGACGATCCGCTACGGGGATGTCAAGATCAACATCGTCGATACGCCCGGGCATGCCGACTTTGGCGGTGAGGTCGAGCGCACCCTCGCGATGGTGGATGGAGTCATGCTGCTCGTGGATGCTTCGGAAGGGCCGCTGCCGCAAACACGGTTCGTCCTGAAAAAAGCGCTCGAGGCCAAGTTGCCGCCGATTGTCTGCATCAACAAAATCGACCGACCCGACGCCCGCGTCGCCGCTGTGTTGGACGAAATTTATGATCTTTTCATCGATCTCGATGCCACCGAGGAGCAACTCGACTTTCCCGTGGTCTACACCAATGCTCGCGCCGGCACTGCGACCCGCGATGTGAAGCGACCGGGCGAAAATCTCAAGCCGCTCTTCGATCTGATCGTGGATACGCTGCCCGGTCCCAGCTTCGATCCCACGGCCTCGACGCAGTTTCAAGCGAACAATCTCGACTACAACGACTACGTCGGCCGCCTCGCTATCGGACGCTTGAAAAATGGCGCCCTCGCAGTCGGGAATTACACGTTGTGTCGCGCGGACGGCACACAGCAGACGGTAAAAGTAACCCAGGTTTTTGGCTGGCAAGGATTGAAGCGGGTCGAGATCGACACCGCCGAAGCCGGCGACATTGTCGCGGTCGCCGGCATCGATGACATCGGCATCGGCGACACCATCGCCGATCGCGAGAATCCCAGGGCGCTGCCGGCGCTACGGATCGATGAACCGACGATCGCGATGGTCTTCAGCGCGAACAATTCACCCTGGGCTGGACGCGAAGGGGATTTCGTCACGTCGCGCAAGCTTCGCGAGCGGCTTTTTCTCGAACAAAAGAAAAATGTCAGCTTGCGCATCACCGACATGGAGCAACCCGACTCTTTCCAGGTTACCGGGCGCGGTGAATTTCAGCTCGCCATCATCATCGAGACTATGCGCCGCGAAGGCTATGAGCTGATGGTCTCCAAACCGACCGTGGTGACGCGTGAAATCGATGGCAAGCTCCATGAGCCTCTGGAATTGTTGCTCATCGACATTCCGGAGGATTTCATCGGCGTCGTGTCGCAGCTGCTGGCCATGCGCAAGGGAAAGATGACGAAAATGATTCACGCGGGTTCGAGCCGCGTCCGACTCGAGTTCAGCGTGCCTTCGCGCGGCCTGATCGGTTTTCGCTCGCGCTTTCTCACCGATACCCGCGGCACTGGAATCATGAATGCCTTATTCGACGGCTGGGGACCCTGGCACGGAGCGATCCAAAGCCGCAGTAACGGCGCCATGGTATCGGATCGCGAAGGGCAAGCGACGCCGTACGCGGTGTTTCATCTACAAGAGCGCGGAGTGATTTTCATAACCCCCGGCTCCCGAGTCTATGAAGGCATGGTGGTGGGCGAGTATTCACGCGACGTCGATTTGAACGTCAATATCTGCCGCGAGAAGAAGTTGACCAATATTCGTGCGGCGGGCCGCGATGAGAACATCATCATCACTCCGCACCGTGAAATGGGACTCGAGGAAGGCATCGAATGGATCGCCGATGACGAATTGGTGGAAGTCACGCCGCAATCGATCCGACTCAGAAAAAAAATTCTGCGGCAAACCGACCGGCCGAGACGCCGGCAGGAAGATTCGGAGGATTGACGTTATTTTTTCTCGGACGGAGGCGGTACTTTGTCGCAGAGCTCCTTTTTGACAAACATCACGTCCAGCCCGGCCGAGGGCGCGCGCACCTCGACCGCCGGTCGAGTGCCTGCGTTGAACTCCTTTATCTCGGCCTCGTGCCCCGCACCCCGTAACTTCTCCGCCAACTGATGGGGCGTTTGGATATCGCTATATTCGGACCCCTTCCTGCTAAGAATCGAGAGCGGCACACATTCGCCTTCTCTTCCGGCGAGCAACCACGGACCGGGGTCTTCTTTGGCCAGTGGTGGCTTCTGCGCCTTCGATCGTCCCGCTTCTCCGGCCACGAGCAACGCCGGAGTGCCGGTAAAGATCAGGACCATGACCAGTCCGAAAAGACGTTGGCTGATCGGATGGATCATTTTCCGTCCTAACTGACTATTCCGAATGGAGCGCGACGCGATTGCCTTCGCTGTCGATGATGATCGCGCGAAACCCGAAGGGGCCGATCGCGTGCTTCGGTTTGATGACGCTGCCGCCGTTCGCCGCGACTGCGCCGATCGCCTCCTCAAGCCGGCCGCTGGCGTTCAAATAGATCATAACTCCGTCTTTGGCGGGTTTTTCTCCCTGGCCCGCCAACAAGCAGCCCCCGACCTCGCCGTCGTTGTGCGGCAGAATACCGACCGTCACACCGGAAAAATCATGTCGTTTCACTTCGCAACCGAGAACGGCGGTATAAAACCTTATCGCGCGTTCCAGATCCTGCACCGGGATATCACACCATACAATCTGATTGGCCATCTTACGCCCCTTTCCGTAAACGATAGTGAAAAAGCCTTACTCACTCAAGCTGGCCAATTCTTTTTATCGGAGCTCAGGCCGTTTACGAAACCAAGCCCAATAGCCGCGCCGCGAGTGACGGCGCAGCCGCCGTTCCAACTGTTTCGCCGTCACACGAAACTTGAACGCTTTCCGGCCATCGATGTATAAAACCGGGATCTCCCCGCCGAACTGGGCGCGCAGCTCTATCGACTGATCGATATCGACTTCATCAACCTCGACGGGAATCTTTGCCGTAATTTCCTCGATCACCGCCTTCATTTCGACGCAGAGGCAACAATCCTTGCGTGTATACAGCGTCATTTTGGGCATCATTGAAGGGGCTCTTCCGTCGCGGGTTGGGCAGGTTCTTTTTTCTCGCTTTCGCCGAAGCCGATAATGTTTTTCGGAATTCCCAACACTCCCCAGAACCATTCCGAGACCGTTCCCAGGGGCGCCGGCGTGATCGTCGGTTCGTCGATATGACCGGTGATATTGAAACTCGCCACCAGGAGGGAATTCTTGATTGCGGCGATGCCGCGGCCGAGTAGCGGAATATAGCTGATGACCGCATCGATGCCCGCGAACGGCCGCACCGCGACAATGAAATCGAGCTCGTCGTTAGCGACATCGATTTTGCCCGCGCCGGTCATGCGCAGGTCGCTGCTATCAACAATCAGATTATCGGTAAAGTAAATCCCATTGCTGACTTTGAAGTCGGCGGTAATTGCGCGAAAGCGGATCCCTTGCTTGGTGAGGTCCGGCATCTGGAACGTGAACCAGCGGGAAAGGTCGAGAAGATTCAGCAACTGCACCAGAATGCGCATCCGCTTGATCGTTCCGTCTTCGATTCTCAAGTTGAACGCGCCATTTAAATTTCGCTTGCGTTCCGTGTCGTTTTTTCCCACGGTTTCCAGCTTGCCGTTGAGGCTCACCTTGCCGCTCATTTCAGTAGTATTAAGGTTGAACCAGTTAAGGAATGACTGAATCGGCACACCATCGATCCTCGGATCGGCAACGATTGCGAGCGTATCGGGTTTATCAAAGATTGTGGTGACTCCCTGGATTTCACCTCCAGCCGAGCGCGCCCTCAGATTGGTAAGCCGCCAAAGCCGGTGATCGATCGTCGCGCTCGTGCTCAGATCACTAAAGTCAAAGTTCTTGATCCGACCTTGGTTGAGCGTGATTTTGCCGTCGGCAACGAGGTTGGCGTAAAAGTCGCTCAATTCGGGATCGATCTGCGAAATCAAGTAGGTGATGTCGAGATTGGGCGCGGCGAAGTCAAACAACAGCTGCGGCTTCTGCCCGTAGCGCCAGCGGCCGGTGACGCTCACGGGAAAGCCCACCAGAGAGGCATACAGTTTTTGAAAATCGATCCCGCTTTCATCTATGGTGATCCTGCCGTTAAGTGCGCGCAGGGGCTGCAGCAGTAACTTGAGTCGCGTCTCCACGTTGAGGAGATCCAGAGTTCCCGTCAATTTTCGCTGCGCTTGGTTTGCCAACGAACCCGTGTACCGGATCGCGCCGCGCACGATTCCGCTGTCGCGCGGGCTACCCGTATCGGGCAAGAGGCTCGTAAGCACTCCCGCGCGAACTCCGCCTGACTCAACCGACAGATCAAAACTGGCGTCGTCGGCATTATAGTCCTTGATCGCGATCTGGGCTTGAATCGGCGAGCCGTTCAGTTGCGCGCGAATCTTTTCGGCACTGAAATCTTTCGAGTCAAAGGCGAGATCTCCTTGTACGTCGTTTAGCGCATATTCGTTGTAGCGCGCGCGCACTTTGTCGAAGCTCATTTTTCCCTCGAATTGCAGAGGCTTAGCGTCAGCCCGTTTGACGCTGAGCTCGATTCTCGACCGCCCATCAAGCTCTTCCAACGACGCTAAGAACCTCCTCAATCGGGGAGCGAGTTCCTGACCTGTGAGCTGATCTTTCAATTCTCCGAGATTGACGTCGGCGCGCGTGTAAAACTCCAGCTTGCCTCCGTCCGGGGATGATAGATCATAAGTTCCGCCCGACGCAGTGAACCGGCTATCGCCGTACACTCCGCTGAAGCCCTGGAGAGCAAATCTTCGATTGGCGAGGTAGATGCGCCCTGCAAGCGCGCGTAGCGCCAAACCTTTTTCGCTCGGTGCCTTGACCGAAACATCACGGAATTCGGTTTCCAGCGAAAGACCCATTGGCATGATGCCGCGTGCAAGCTCGCGAAACTCGGATAACCGCGCATTGACGGCAGCTTTCTTGATTTCGAACTGCCCGCTCTCCACCGCACCCGTCAGCCGTTCACCCCAAGGCGAGTCAATGAGCTTGAGCGGCGCATAGTTTCGGAGCACCGAAACCGGCGCGGGGAGCGTTGATAAGTTCAAGCGCAGGCGCGGATCGCTGCCGTGTGCGTCGCTGATTTCTCCGTTCAACGAGAAACGCAACTCAGGGGTGAGAAAATCCAAACGCTGTAGGCTCCATAGGTCCGCGCTCCGCTCGAGATCGAAACTGATTCGTCCCTCGGACCGCTGGAGGCTGTCTGCGAAGATCGTGGGCGCATCGATCGAGAGTTGCTTGAATTCAACATTGCCTCTGAGGCGAAGTTGCTGCAGGGGATTGCCTTCGATATGCATGCGCTCGGCAAGATGCCCGCTGATGGTCCGGATCGCCGTTCCGGGCATCAGCACATCTTTCACCAGGGTTGCCGGCACATCCACGACCTCGAGATCCGCATTCCAGCGTGCCTGCCGGAGGTCGAGACTTTCTCGCGGCAGGACAACGTAGCCGTTGGATGCGATGTTCATCTTCGCGCCGTCGTTCATCAAGACTGTCTTCAGATCGAAGCGCAGACCCACGCCGGCAAATTCCTCCGGTCTCGATTTTAGCAACGTTTGCAAATACTGCCGGAGCTGTTGGCCGCGCACTCGCTCGACTTCGAGTTGGCCATCGATCAGCTGCCATGTGCGCTGACCGTCGACAGATGCGTCGCGCCACTCAAACTTGGCGCCGTTCACAACCACTGAGCGCACATCGAAACTGAAATCGCTCGAATACTGTTTCAACAACGGCAGGGTGAGCAGTTTATCGAGCAATGGAATGCGCCCGGTGCTATCCCGGACGAGGTGCGCCACCGGCCGAGTCAAATGAATCTGGTAAAAAATCACCTGGCGACGCAGCAAGGGTCGCAGCGCCACTCGTGCTGTCACACGCTCGGCGATAAGCGCCGGCCCCGACTGGTCAGGTTCACTCAAGGCAACATTTCGAAATACAATTCCCGTGATCCAGCCGATCTCCAGATCTGCTCCGGCGAGCTGAACTTTGAGATCGGTCTGTTTCTCGATTTCCTCGACGATAAACCGGCGCACCTCGCCGATTCGCACCAGTTGATAGAAGGCCAGAGAAGCAACAATGAAAAAAAGCACCAGCGTCGCGCTGAGGAATCCGACAAGCTTGAGAGCTTTTCTCATGCGGAGATGGTTTCAGTCGAATGGCAAGATGAAGAATTCGGCCGCGCGCGATCTTTCACAGCAGAAAACGTTGCCATGCTAGAGGAACTTTTTTATTGGCGCAAGCGAATAGCCATTCCGATGGTGGGCTCGAGATCGATGGCAAAAATTGTCATTTCACAATTTGTAAGAATATTGATAAACATCAACCTCAATTCTCGTGACCACTTCGGAAACCACTTCGCTCAAGCATATCGTTTTTGGCCGACCGAAAGACCCACTGGATCCCCGGGTCTTTCACCAAATTTCCCTCGTAGCTTTTTTGGCCTGGGTCGGTTTGGGAGCCGACGGTTTGAGCTCATCCGCCTACGGCCCCGAGGAAGCTTATCTGGCGCTCGGCCAGTATTTTTACCTCGCTCTCCCGCTCGCTTTGTTGACGGTCATCACGGTGTTTGTCATCTCGGCGAGCTACGCGCAAATCATCGAGCTGTTTCCCACCGGCGGCGGCGGCTACCTGGTCGCCTCGAAGCTACTCGGCCCGAGATCCGGCTTGGTGGCTGGCTCGGCGCTGGTGGTCGATTACATGCTGACGATCACGATTTCGATTGCGAGCAGCGCGGATGCGTTGTTTAGCTTTTTACCGATCGCATTTCAGCCCTTCAAATTCATAACCCAAATCGTTCTGATTTTCGGCCTGATCTTTCTAAACCTTCGCGGCGTCAAAGAGTCGGTTTTGTTCCTGTTGCCAATTTTTCTCTTGTTCATCAGCATGCATGTGTTCGGCATCGTGCTCGGGATCGGTTCGCACGCGACAAATCTACCCGTCCTTTTTACCAGTTCTTACAATGAAATGACGCGCGACTTTCAAACCTTGGGCGTCGTGATGACCTTCGGTATATTGCTGCACGCCTACAGCCTCGGCGGCGGCACCTATACGGGCATCGAGGCCGTCAGCAATGGCTTGCAGATCCTGCGCGAGCCGCGCGTCGAAACCGGCAAGCGCACGATGGTTTACATGGCCACTTCGCTCGCTTTTACCGCCAGCGGCATTTTGCTGTGCTATCTCCTGTATCAAGTCCAGCACGAGGCTGGGCGAACCCTCAATGCAAGCCTCTTCTCGAGGGTCTTTGGCGGGCTGTTCGGCATCGATTCCGGCGTCACGGCTTTTTTGGTGATTGCGATCCTCCTCACCGAAGCCGCGTTGCTGATCGTTGCGGCGCAAACCGGGTTCATCGACGGACCTCGCGTGCTCTCGAACATGTCCCTCGATTCGTGGACGCCGCATCGGCTTTCCCACTTGAGCGATCAGCTGGTCACCCGCAACGGCATCTGGTTCATGGGCTTGGCTTCACTCGGCTTTCTGCTGTACACCCACGGTGACGTGCGGCTTTTGGTCGTGATGTACAGTATCAACGTGTTCCTGACCTTTACGCTTTCGCAGCTCGGTATGTGCCGGCATTGGTGGGAAGCGCGCAGCTCCGAGCGCGCCTGGGTGCGGAGACTTATCGTCAACGGCGTCGGTCTTTTGCTGACCGGAATCATTCTTTTTGTCACCACCGCGACGAAGTTTGCCGAAGGCGGTTGGGTCACTTTGCTGGTCACATCGCTGTTTGTCCTTGGCTGTCAGTACATCCGCTCACATTACGATCGAGTTAGTACCGCGCTCAAGTCTCTCGACGATACGCTGCTCACGCTTCCGTTTCGCCCCGATCTGACTCAACCGGTCCCGGAAAAAGCTCCCGACGCTCCCACCGCCGCCCTGATCGTGCGCGACTTCGACGGTATCTCCGTGCATACTTTGCTCAACATTCAGCGGCTCTTCCCAAACTATTTCAAAAATATCGTGTTGATTTCGGTCGGCGTCATTGACACTGGCCAATTCAAAGGTCACACTGAAGTCGAGGGGCTCAAAAAGAAAACCGAGGAGGCACTCAAAAGCTTTGTCGAGTATGCGAACTGCTTAGGGTGGTATGCGGAGTACCGCTACGCCTTGGGGGTGGATCTCATCGCCGAATTGGAAGGGCTTTGTGATTCAGTGGCTAGGGAGTTCGCACGGGTTGTCTTTTTTAGCGGCCAGCTGGTTTTTGAGAAGGAAAATGTCTTTACTCGCGTCCTGCACAATCACACCCCCTACACGCTTCAGCAGCGGCTGCAATTTGCCGGACGCGACATGATGATTCTGCCGATCCGCGTTTTCGCCCAAGCATAACTACGCCGGTTCGATCGCGCCGCGTATTCTGTAAGAACAACTTTTTTTCGGTCTCTCGCACGACGCGCGAAATCGTTTCTTGCCTTGACAGCCTGGGGTGAAGTTGTTAGATAGGACGAAATTTTCACCTGGGATTTGGCACAAAAAGCGGGGGAATTATGTTCGACAAAGAAGATGAATTGCTCAACAGCAAACAGGTCGCGACGATTCTGGATATGAGCCCGGACACCGTCAATGAATTCGCCCGAAAGAATATTTTGCCTGCTTTCAAAAAAGGAAAACAGTGGCGTTTTCGCCGGCGAGACGTTTCGGTTTTCTACAGTAAGCAGCCAAAAAATATTCGCGATGCTTAATCTCAGGAGGCCCTAATTGGGAAAAATGGCAGATATTGAGGCGCACGAGAGCAAGCTCTACTCCGAGCTCGCCCCGCTTTACGACAAAGTCTTCGGCAAAATCTTCTACAATCGGCTTGAACGCGTGATCGAGGACCTCGACATACCCGCGGGAGCCAGGGTTCTCGAAGTGGGCGCTGGAACGGGAACCTCTTTCCCTGCTTACCCGACCCACTGCAGCATCACGGGCGTCGATCTCGCGCCGGATATGTTGGCGCGGGCGCGGCAAAAAATCGAGGAGAACGGCTGGTCGTACATCAAGCTAATGGAGATGGACGCGCTCGATTTGAAATTTCCGGACAACACCTTCGATTACGTGATGGCGTTTCATGTCGTCACGGTGGTGCCGGACCCTGTACGAATGATTGCCGAGGCCAAACGGGTATGCAAACCCGGTGGCAGAATCGTTGTCGTCAATCACTTCACGAGCGAGATACCCCTTTTAGGCGCGGTCACTGAGGCACTTGACCCCGTGACTCGTTGGCTGGGCTGGCGCACCGATCTGAAGCTCAAGCCGTTCGTGGAAACCAGCAATCTCAAGGTCGAAAAGATCTATAAATTGAGCAAGACCTCACTCTATACCGTGCTGCTCTATCGAAAAGAGAAGCAATTCTTGGAAACGACGCGCGAGCTTTAACGCCTCACGCGATCAAATCGGCTTCGCCACGCTCGCTGGCGGGGAAACCCTAGCACTTGTGGAATTGGGGAACGCTAACGGGGCAAGTCTTTGGAAGCTTCTTTTTTGGTGTCTTTGTTAGCCTCTTCGTCTTCGCTGTCGGTTACGCCTTTTTTGAAATCGCGAATGGCCTTGCCCAGGCCGCTGCCGATCTGCGGCAGTTTGCTCGGACCGAAGATCACCAGCGCGATCACCAAGATCACCATCAGTTCAGGCACGCCGAGTCCAAACATGAATCCTCCTAACTTCTGCGCTTCAACCCGAAGAATACCGCGTTATCCCCCCGTTGCACAAGCAACAGAACGCGCTCGCCGCGCCTGCCCTGTCGGACCGCGCGCTCAAAATCTTTTACATTCGTAATCGGCCTCTGGTTGACTTCTCGAATCACATCGGCCGGCTCCAGACCCGCTACGTCTGCGGGACTGTCCGGCTGAACTTCGAGCACCAGCACGCCTCGCGTCGAACTGAGACCCAAGCGGCGGGCCGCTTCGGGCGTGATCCGCTGGACGCGCAAACCAAGCCCGTCATCTCGGCTTTCGAGCTGCTGATTGGGATCGTCATCCGGCAATTCGCCGATCTTCACCGCAATCGTTTGCTCTTTTTTCTCCCGTAAAATCTTCATGGTAATCCGCTGGCCAGGCGGGGTCTCGGCAATGAGCACCGGAAAGTCGTGGCTCTTGGGCACCGGCTTGCCATTGAATTCGATGATCACATCGCCGGTCTTGACGCCGCTCTCGGCCGCCGGACTGTTCTCGGTGACTTCGGTCACCAGAGCCATTTCCGTGTGACCGCGAGGCAAGCCAAGCGAAAGCGCGTTTCCGGGCGTGACGTCCTGGGCGCGCACTCCGAGCCAACCCCGCACCACACGACCGTTCTTGCGTAGCTGGTCGACGACTTTTCTGGCGAGCTCGATGGGAATCGCGAAGCCGATGCCGACGTTACCGCCGGATTGACTGAAGATTGCGCTGTTGACGCCGACGACTTCTCCAACAGAGTTGATCAACGGACCGCCGCTGTTTCCCGGATTGATCGAGGCATCGGTCTGAATAAAGTTGTCGTAGGGGCCGGCGCCAATCACGCGCCCTTTGGCGCTTACGATCCCGGCCGTAACCGTATGTTCGAGGCCGAAGGGGTTGCCGATGGCCATCACCCAATCACCGACTTCGAGCGGCACAGATGCGCCGAGCTTCGCGAACGGCAGATTACCGTTCGATTTTCTAATCTTGATGAGAGCCAAGTCGGTGCGCTCGTCTTTGCCGACGAGGCGCGCCTCATGCTCGCTGTGGTCGGCGAGCTTGACTTTGATCGTGTCCGCATAGCGGACCACATGATAGTTGGTCAAAATTTCGCCATCCTTGTTGATCAGGATCCCGGAGCCGAGGCTCCGAAGATTGTTCTCCCGGGAAGTCGATTCACCAAAGAAGCGGCTGAAGAATTCCTCGATCGGATCGTTCGAGCCGGAACGAGAAGAACGCTGGAGTGCAGTGGCAATGTTGACCACCGCCGGCATGGTTTTCTTCGCAATGGCGGCAAACGAAGGCGGACGGACGCCGTCGAGTGCGGCCAAACTCGCTGCAGAGCTTCCCCGATCTGCAAAGCCCACGAGCAAGCAGGTCCAGACCGTGAATCTGAGCCATCTTGATCGTCGCGCCCGAATGCTCTCGCATGTCTCAATGCGACCGTGTCTCACCGAGAATCCTCGCGCATACCCTAGCAAATTTCTCCGAACGATTTAAACCTGCCCAAATCCACGATCCGGCAATTGCAAATTGATGGTCTTGCCGTTATGAATCGATTTTTTGCTGCGCGCTCATGAAACCCGCTCCCATTGACTACGATATCGTCCGCGAGATGCTGCGCACCGCCACGCCGGACCGCATCCTAAGGTTTATCGGGAAGAGTCATCCCGCTGACATCGCGCTCTTGTTCAAGGGACTGCAACCGTTCGAGGTGCGACAGCTCTTTGACATTCTGTTCTCCTCGCGGCGCGCCGACAAGACTCTGAAGGAGCTGCCGCCGGAGCTTTTGCCGGATATTCTCGAATTGATTGACGACGAGAAAATCGGCCGCTTGATTGTTCGCTCCGATCCCGATGATGCGGTGACGTTTATTGATTGCCTGGCCGACAATCGCCGCGAAAAAATTCTCGCGCTCCTCGATCCGGAGCGTCAGGCGGCGGTCCGCGAACTGATCAACTATCCCGAAGGCACGGTCGGCAGGATTATGACCACCGACTTCATGGCGCTGCCCCCCGACACGACCGCCCAAGGCGCCATCGACAAGATTCGCGAGCGGGGCGAACTGGAGTCTTTTTTTTATCTCTACGTGACCGATGAAGCGGGCAAGCTCGTGGGGGTCGTGCCGATCCGCAACCTTGTCATCGCGCCGCGCGACCGTAGGTTGTCTGACATGATGATTGCCGATCCGGTCAAAGCCAACGTGTTCATGGATCAGGAAGAAGCCGCGCGCTTGGTCTCGCGCTATGAGCTTTTGGCGCTGCCGATCATCGATGAAGCGGGCCGCCTGGAGGGGATTATTACCGTCGACGACGTGATCGATATCATCAACGAGGAAAGCACGGAAGACATGTACAAGATGGCCGGCTTGGCTGAAGAAGATCGCGTATTCACGCCGATTTCGCGGTCGGTAAAAAAACGTCTGCCGTGGACGATCTTGAATCTGGTGACCGCCAGCCTGGCAGCGTCAGTGGTCGGCTTCTTTGAAGGAACGTTGCACGAAATCCTTGCGTTGGTGACATTCATGCCGGTGATTGCCGGCGTCGGCGGGAACGGCGCGACTCAGACCGCCACAGTGATTATCCGCGCCATTGCGTTGGGCGAGTTGGAATTCGCCTCGGCGTGGAAAGCGATCGTAAAGCAGGTCTCGGTGAATATCTGTATCGCGCTCGCCGCCGGCGCTCTGATCGCCCTCGCCGCTTTTTTGTGGAAAGGCAATCCGTTTCTCGGCGTGGTGCTGGCCAGCGCCATGATCTTTAATCTGGGATTGATCGCTGGATTGGCTGGCGCGGTCATTCCGCTCTTGTTAAAGGCGCTGAAATTCGACCCAGCCCTCGGCGCCGGCATTATCGTCACAGGGCTGACCGATGCCTTTGGGTTTCTGTCATTCCTCGGACTAGCTACTTTTTTCCGTCAATATCTGGTCAGCTAGCCCCGACATTCTCGAGAGCGTTTTGCTGCGGCCGGGCGCCTTGTTGCACGAGATACATGATTCCGCCAATCAAGCTGTCGCACGCGACTACTAAGAAGAGCAGTATTCCGAAAGCGATTCCCTTTTCAGTGCCGATCCCGATCACTGACAACAGCACGACATACCCGCCCTCGCGCAAACCGAGGCCGTTCAAACTGATCGGGATCGCTGAAAAAGTTCCCACCAGCGGATAAACAATGAGGGCGAAGGAAAACGGCACATTCAAATCGAGAGCCCGGCCCATCACGACGTGCATCCATGCCTGCACCAGATGAATGACCAGGGAGAAAACCGCGGCGATTACGAGCGCTCGCCAATGTCTTCGGTACGCGCTGAACGCAAGCCGCAGCTTGACGATGAATTGATGGGTATCGGTAGGCAGAAGCCATCGGACCAGTGGCATGATCAGTGCGCCGACCAGCAAACCGATCGAGAGGAGAAAGGTCGCCACCCGCGCCGAATGAGGTACGGCATAATAGGGAAAGAGTAACAATCCGGCCGCGCCGAGCCAGACGAGCACGATCATGCCGATTGCCCGATCCATAAGCACCGACATTGCAGCGTTCATCGTGGGCACCGATCGACCTTGCACGCGGGCGTTTTCGTCGCGCACGAGATAATAAACGCGACTCACATCGCCGCCAACAGTGCCAGGCGCGAAAAGATTGAAGAACATGCCGATCAGATAATAACGCGCCATATCTTTGAACGGCGTGTTGACGCCGAGAGGCCGCGCCAGCGCCGTCCAGCGCATCGCGCTGACTCCTTGTGTCACCAGGTAAACCAGAAGAGCTATCGCTATGTAGGAAAAGTTCGCGTTCGCAAAGGTCTGCAAAAAGCGCTCGATGTGAATGCGCGCGAGAAGATATCCCAGCAGGCCGACGCTGACCAGCAGTTTTAAAACTAGAATCAGGATTGGCTTGGTTTTCTTCATCCGTCCAGCGGCGGGTGGACAAGGATTGGCGCTTGATCTCGGTCGAGACCGTCGATCATCACCTTTCGACCAAGGACATGCAGCCGGCCCTCGGCATAGAGTTGGATCGCGCGCGGGTAAATTCGGTGTTCCTGCTGAAGAATTCTTTGGGCCAATTGTTCCTCGCTATCGTCGGGGAACACCGGAACGACGGCTTGAATGATGATGGGCCCTTCGTCGCACTCTTCATTGACGAAGTGAACGGTACACCCCGAGAAGCGCACGCCGTGATCGAGCGCTTTCTTTTGCACGTGCAACCCGGGAAACGACGGCAACAATGCCGGATGAATGTTCATGATCCGGTTCGAAAAGGCGCTTACCAAGACCGGTGACAACAAGCGCATGAAACCCGCCAGCGCAACCAATTGCACACCGCGCGCGCGCAGCAGATCGACAATCGCTTGATCGTAGGCCTCGCGACTGGGAAACGCCTTGTGATCGAGTATTTCAATCGGAATGCCATGATTTTTCGCCCGCACTAGGCCGAAGGCATCGGCTCGATTGCTCAAGACAACTTCTATTTTGGCATCAAGCCGGTTACCCGCGATCGCATCGATGATCGCCTGCAAATTCGTGCCGCCACCGGAAATGAGCACCGCGATCGGAAGCTTCTCTGCCATGGCGCTTGGTCAGGAGCGAATGATCGCGCTCCGTGTTCCTTTGCGTATTTCGCCAATCACGTAACAGCGCTCGCCGAGTTGACTGACCGCTTGCAGCACTCGATCGGTGTGCTTTTTGCCGACGACGACAATCATACCCAATCCATTGTTGAACGTGCGATCCATTTCATCCTGCGCGATCGCACCGATTTTCTGGATCATCCTGAACACCGTGGGTACCGGCCAGCTCTGCCGCTCGATCAGTGCGCGACGCCCGGAAGGCAACACGCGAGGCAAATTGCCGACAATTCCGCCTCCGGTAATGTGCGCCGCCCCTTTGATCGGGAACTTGTCAAACAGCATAGCGACAATTTTTGCATAGATGCACGTCGGTTCGAGCAACTCCTCCCCCAATGTGCGACCGAGCTCGGGAATGCGTTGATCAATTCTGAAACCGGATCGTTCCAAAAGCACTTTGCGTGCCAGGGAATAGCCATTACTATGCAGGCCCGATGATGGCAGACCGATTAAAACATCCCCTGCAATGATCTTGTTGGGATCAATTATTTTCCGCCTTTCCAGGACGCCGACGACAAACCCGGCAAGATCGTACTCGCCATCGGCAAAGTCACCGGGATGTTCGGCGGTTTCCCCGCCGATCAGCGCGCAACCAGCGTCCCGACAACCTGCAGCGATTCCGCGCACCACCGCTGCGGCAATTTTGACGTCGAGCTTGCCACAGACAAAATAATCGAGAAAAAAAAGCGACGTCGCTCCTTGGGTCAAAATATCGTTGACGCCCATAGCTACGAGATCGATTCCTATGGTGTCATGAACTCCGGTCAGGAAGGCAATCTTGAGTTTGGTGCCGACGCCGTCCGTCGATGAAACCAGAATCGGATCACGATATCCGCTCGACTTCAGATCGTACAGTGCGCTGAAGCCGCCGACGCCGGCCAGCACCCCGGCGGTCTTCGTTTGTTTGGCGATCGGTGCGATGCGGCGCACCAGCGCGTCACCGGCTTCGATACTGACGCCGGCTTCGGCGTAGGTTAATGCTTTGCTAGCCATTCAAATTCGTGCAGGGATGACTCTCAGATGATAGCGCACGTCGACGCGAATTCACATGGTCGAACCTAGTAGGAAAGTCGATTTTCCCGTGCCGGCGAGGAGCGCGCGAATTCTCAGCGAATATCCGCCGAATTTCTGGTCTGTCATCATTTCCATGGTTCTCGGACGTGGTAAATCAATCGCAATCTGTTCCAGTAAGCGGCCCGGTCGCGCCGACATCACGAAAACCACATCGGAGAGAAACACCGCTTCTTGTATGCTGTGGGTCACAAATAGCACCGTCTTCTTCCGCTCTTCCCAGATCCGTAGCAGCTCCAGATCGAGCTCATCGCGCGTCATCGCGTCCAGGGCGCCGAAGGGTTCGTCCATGAGCAACAACTGCGGATCGGTCACGAGCGCGCGACAAAGCGAAGCGCGCTGCTGCATGCCTCCCGAGAGCTGATGCGGATACATCTCCTCGAAGCCTTCCAGACCCACGAGCTTGATCAAAGCTCTTGTCCGCTCGGTGTGACTCACCAGATCGAGCCTGCCGAATTCGACCGGCAGCAAGATATTGCCAATCACCGAGCGCCATTTGAGGAGCACCGGCGCCTGAAACACCATACCCACATTTTCCAGCGGGCCGCGCACCGGCTGGCCGTTGACGGCCACCCGTCCTGCGGATGCCGGCAACAGGCCCGAGATAATTTTCAGCAACGTGCTTTTCCCGCAACCGCTCGGACCGACGATGGAAACGAAATTTCCCGCTTCAATCGCGAGGGTCACGTGTTCGAGCGCCGCGACGCTCTTTCCAGCGCTCGTAAAGACGCGGGAAACGTCACGGACGTCGATCAGCGGCGGCACTGATGAACCTTGGAAATGATTCTTTCGCTATCGCCGGATAAACTGATTGCTGTAAACTTCTTTGGATGCAATTTTGTGCTCGACGTCGAAGTAATCGTTGACGACCTGCACCGTTTTATCCATGATCTCCGGCTTCATGTACCCAATAGCGACGTTCGCCGATTCCGGCGGCAAGAACACCTCCGTGAGGGCGTTTTTGAGCTGCAGTGTGGTTAGCGCGGGTTCGAGCTCGGGCTTGTGTTTGAGAAGGATTTTGAGCGACTCTTCCTGATTGTCGCGCGCATAACGAAGACCTTCCAGCGTCGCTTCGACGTAGGCGCGGACGAAATCCGGCCGCTTCTTGACATCCTCATCCTTAGCAATCAGACCTGTGCCGTAAATATCCAGACCGGTATCCTTCATGAAAATCCGCGAAAGCTTGACGCCGACCTTCGTCGCCGCTTGTTCAGCAATCTCATCGTTGGAGGCGCGATACATCACGATAAAGTCCGCTTTCTTAGTCGCCAGAGCTGCCGGCTGAATCGGCGCAGCGGTCTCTTGGATCTTGATCGCCTTGAAGTCAATCTTGTTGATGCGGCAGTACGCCGGCATGAGATACCATTGTGCTTGGCCGGGGCTGATCGCCCAGGATTTTCCGGCGAGATCTTGAATGCCCTTGATCACCCCTTCGTCGCGCCAGAGTATCGTGGCGGGCACATAGCCGAACTGCCCTACAATTTGTACCGGCGTGCGGCGTGATTTAGCGACGATCGTAGTGCCGATGTCGGCAAAACCAAAATCGGCGCCGCCGGATCCAATGGTGCGCACAGTATCCGCTGAGCCCGTGCTCGCTTGAATTGTCGCATTCAACCCGCGCTTGGCATAGAAGCCCTTTTCCAATGCCACGTACCAGGGCGCATGCTTTCCACCGATAATGAAATCGAGGCGAATGGTGGCCGCCCTCGGCTCGGCCGACTCTACTCTCGCTCCGCTAAAAACCAGAAAAGCGACGACGATTGCGAAAACCACGCTGCCGGACCGTCGAGTGATCAACCCCATGAACTCCTCCTGGCCCACTAAAAAGAGCCTTCGACTTCGCGCACGCCCGCACTCCAGGGCGCCATTTTGCGCTGGATCACTTCAGCCAGCCAAAACAGACCGAGCGAGAGCACTGCCAGAATCAGCAAAATCACCAGCGCAAACGCGGTATCCAGATTGTAGTTCGCCTGGAGCACGAGATAACCGAGCCCTTCGTTGGCGGCCACGAACTCTGCGACGATCGCGCCGGTGACCGACAGGACGATCGCTACTTTGATCCCGGCGAAAAGGTAAGGAATCGAGTTGGGCAGACGAATCTTTCTAAAGACATCAAACTGTGAAGCACGATTGATGCGCGCCAGATCCAATAGCTCCGGCTCGATTTCCTTCAGTCCCACCACCGTGTTGACGACGATCGGGAAAAAAGCCACCAGAAACGCGATCGCGATTTTGGAAAACAACCCGTACCCCACCCAGATCACCATCAAGGGCGCGAAGGCGCTTTTAGGCATGGCATAAAGAATCACGATCAGCGGATAAATCGTATTCTGCAGATGACGCGAATAGACCACCGCAATCGCGAAGCCGACGCCGAGTACGAGCGAGAGAACGAAACCGCCGAAGGCTTCGATGAAAGTAATGAACGAATGATTGCCGAGAATCGGCAGCTTTTTTATAAACGCGATCCAGAGATCGCCCGGCGGCGGAAGAATAAACGTCGGGACTTTAATGACCTCGACCAGAATCTCCCAGAGGACTAAAAGCGCCGCGAAAAACAGCACGGGCTCCGCAAGATTTTTCCAGGAAATTTTCACAGGCGCACTTCGCGCAGACGTTAGAGGAAACTCTCGGTACTGTCAAGAAAACCTCGTCCACTTCCCGGACCAATTTCTGCATTTCGGTGCCATCCGGAATTGCGTGTCATACAGAGAAGGCTGATTGATTTTTTTAAGGCTCCTGTTGCTCGTGTTTCAGTTGACTGTGGTCAAGCAGCATTTCCCGTTTACGTTGGATCATCTGACGTTCTTGGGTGAGAAAGCGTTCCACCGCATGGCGAAACCTGCCGTCGACGATGTAATGCATGCTAGTGGTATGCTCAGGGTCCAGACCACGAAGCTGTTTAAAGCTTCCTCCGGCGCCCGCCTCGAACCGCTCCAGTCCCATACGAATCGAGTGCTCGATCGCGGAGTAATAACACACATTGAAATGAAGAAACGGATGTTCCTCGAAACAGCCCCAATAGCGTCCGTACATGGCGGTGCCATCGCGGACATTGAAGGTCCCCGCAACAATCTTCCCCTCATGCTCCGCAAGCATGAGGCAGAGGTGCGCGGCGAAACGGCGGTGCAGATCGTCAAAAAACTCTCGGGTTAAATACTGCCGGCCATAATAGAGCCGGTCCACATGCCCTTTGTACAAGCGAAACATCGTGCGCATATGCTGAAGGGACAATTCTTCCCCTTCGAAAGCGCGAATCGTGATGCCGCGTATCGCAATCTCGCGCCGCTCGCGTTTGACTTTGTTGCGCCGGTCGCTGCGAAAGCTGCCGAGATAATCATCGAATGAGTGAAAGCCGCGATTCTGCCAGTGGAACTGAATACCCGCGCGCTGGAAAAACCCGACTTGCTCCAGCGCCTGGCGTTCGTCGGGCAGGCAAAAATTCACATGTACGGAAGATATCTTGTTATCGGCGGCGATCTTCGCCAGTGCCTGGCCCATAAAACGGATCAGCAGCTCACGATCTTCTCCAGCCGCTGTGAGAAACCGGTGGCCCGTGACCGGAGTGAATGGAATTCCTACCAGCATCTTGGGGTAGTACTGAATGCCGGCGCGGTGTGCCGCTTCGGCCCATTCGTAATCGAACACGAACTCGCCCATACTGTGAAGCTTCAAATACATTGGGCAAGCGCCGAGCAGCCTCGCGCCCTTCTCGACGACGACGTGGTGCGGCGACCAACCGGTTCGCTCGTTCACGCAACCGGACTGCTCGAGGCTATCGAGCCAATCCCATTTCAAAAAAGGCGTGGCGTTCCCGACCAAGGCGTCCCAACGCTCGCGCGGCACGTCCGCAATGTGTTGCACGATTTTTACGGTCATTCTTTCGGACATTAACACCGATCTTAGCACGGGCACCTGTTCGATCAAACTTTTGGTCGATGACGAAGCGTTCGATACGGCAGCGGTAACGCTGCCTACTCAGGTCAGTCGGGTAAATCGGAAGCCTAAGTCCCCGAGTAGCGCCCAGCGCGTATCGAGGGGTTGACAACTTGGCGCTGCAATCTTATTGATATTACCCGAGCCGTTATGGTCATTTACGATCTTCTCTGCAAGAAAAAGCACCGCTTCGAAGGCTGGTTTCCGAGTTTCGAAGACTTTCAAAAGCAACTGGACAAAAAGCTGATCTCTTGTCCAAGTTGCGGCACCACGAAGGTCGAAAAAGTTCCCCATGCCTGCGCGGTCCACGTCAAGAAAGAAGAGGCGCTCCCGGCAAAAAAACCTGGGCAAGCGCCGTCCGAGCCGATCTCGCCCGCTGAATTCAAGGAAATGCTTCTCAAAGTGCATCACTACGTGAAAGAGAACTTCGAAGATGTCGGCTCCCGCTTCGCTGAAGAAGCGCGCCAGATCCACAAGGGTGAAGCCGAGGAGCGTCCCATTCACGGCACCGCGACAATTCAAGAGACTAAAGAACTCGCCGAAGAGGGCGTTCCCTTCCTGCCGTTGCCCAAACCCGAGCTCGACAGCTAATCAAAAGTTTCTTCAGGGACTGATTCACGCCGGCTCTTGCCGGCGTTTTTTTCCCTTGCAAACGGCGCATGACTGCGAAATAGATGCGTCATGCTGCTCATCAATAACGAAGCGGTGGGGCAAATCCTCGATATCAAGGCGTGCATGGAAGCACTGGAAACCGGTTATCGGGACTTGATCGATGAACGCGCTGCTTATCGTGGCCGCTATGATTTCTTTGTGCCCAATGACGACCCTAAGCTAATGTATCGCTGGGGGACGATGGAAGGTGCATCGCGCAGCTTCGAAACCTTCGCAATCCGCATGAAATCCGACATGCTCGAGTGGCCCGAAGGCAAGACCGTCGAGAAATACTGCGTCGAGCCGGGAACATTTTGCGGCTTTGTGATGGTCTTTTCGACTCGAAACGGCGAGCCGCTTGCCATCATCAATGACGGCATCATTCAGCATATGCGAGTCGGCGGCTGCGCCGGTCTCGGCGCCAAATACCTGTCGCGCCAAGATTCCAACGTCGTTGGTATCTTGGGCGCGGGCGGGATGGCGCGTACCTATCTTCTCGCCTTCGATCAGGTGAGAAAAATTCGCGAGGTCAAAGTTTATAGCCCGACGAGAAAAAATCGTGAGGCGTACGCCGCTGAAATGAGCCAAAAGCTTGGCGTGAACGTCGAGCCGCGCGATTGCGTCGACGACGTCGTGCGTGGCTCGGATATCGTCGCGACCTGCACGGATTCCATTCAGGTGGTGGTGCAGGATGCGAGTTCGATCGAGACGGGAATGCACCTGACCTGCGTCAAGTCGAACGAGTGGAATCCCGAGATCGTGAAGCGATCTGACCTCGTAGTGAAAATGGGGCACGCGACAAAATACCTCGATGAAGGCCAGATGCGTATTGGCGGTGAAGCCGCCGTAGTTGCCGGCAATCCGGAAGAAATCAAGCGCATCGCCAATCCTGCCGTCGATATCTTTTCGCGGGATTTCCCGCTACTCACAGACATTATTTCGGGGAAGCTCAAGGGTCGCACCGACAAAAACCAGGTCACTTTTTTTGCCAACAGCGGCACCCAGGGTCTGCAATTCGCTTCCACTGCGGGTTACGTCGCGCACGAAGCAAAACGGCGTGGTCTCGGGCAAGAGATTCCCACGAGTTGGTTTTTGCAGGATATCCGGGACTAGGAAAATAGCGAGCGGGGCGATGCCAAGGCGAATAGTTGCGCTTTCCGTCTTTGTTGCGTTTTTTACCATCATCAATGGAGCTCGGGCGCAGCTCATACCCGTTAAAATCGGCCATAATGCCTTTACCGACGAAACGGTATTCTACCTTGGCAGAGATGCGGGCATTTTTAGAAAGTACGGCATTCATCTGGAGTTGATTTACATTCCCGGCGGTTCGCTGTCCGTGCAAGCCTTGATCGGCAACAGTTTGGATATGTTGCTCGCCGGGGGTACGCCGCTCGTTTATGCCGTCCTGAAAGGCGCGGACCTCAAGTTTATCGCGGGCCTCAACAACCGCATGCCGTATGTGCTCGTCGCGCGCGACGGGATCAATACGGCGGAGCAATTGCGCGGCAAGAAAGTTGGCATCAGCCGGTTCGGCAGCAATACCGACTTTGTCGTTAAGCTCGCTGCGACACAGATGGGATCAATCCAAAGCGCGACATTCAGATTATGCAGGTCGGCGGCCCGGACGCGCGCGTGGTTGCTCTAAAAAGCGGCATTGTCGACGCTACGGTAATTACGCCCGAACTGGTTTTGTTAGGCCGAAAACTCGGCTATCACACGCTTTTCGATCTGGTCGAAAGAGAGATCGAATATTTGCAGATCGGAGTTGCCGCGAGAACCGATTACCTAAAATCGCAGCAGGACACAGTGCGGCGCGTGACGCGCGCGTACCTGGAATCGATTCAATATTATGTGAGCCACCGCGAAGCAGCGATCAAAGAATCCTTGAAGTTGCTGAAGATAAACGAACGAGAAGCCGCAGAGGTCGGCTATGAGTATCGCCTCAAGACTTTACCGGTGGATGGTAAGCTGTCCGTCAAAGGCATGCAGTTGGTGATCGATGCCGCAGCCGAAGATGATCCCAAGGCGAAGTCGCTCACACCGTCGCAACTGTTCGACTTGAGTTTTCTTCCGTAGTAGTCCAAAAGCGATGGTCGACGTAAAGACAACCCCCGTCTTCACGACTGAAAAGGCGCTCTCGCGTCTCAGCGAGTCAGTTCATGCGAAGGCCAATAACTTCTATGCAATGTATTCGAGTATGCTCGGCGGCATCGTCACCGATCCCGCACTTATGGTACTGCCCCTCGATGATCACATGGTGCATCGCGGTCACGCCGTCTTCGACACCGCGACGCTCACGCGCGGCATGCTTTACCAGCTCGATCCTCACCTCGATCGATTGATGCAATCGGCCGAAGGAGCGCGCATCGTCCCGCCGTTTCCGCGCCAACGTTTGCGCCAAATCATTTTGGAGACCGCCGCAGCAAGCCGGCAGCGCGAAGCCTCTGTACGTTATTGGCTTTCTGCCGGTCCGGGCGGGTATGGCCTTGGGCCGGCGGAATGCGTCGGCAGCAGCTTTTACGTGATCATCTTTAAGCAGGAAGCTTATCCGGAGAGCTATTACCTCGACGGCATCAAACTCATCACCAGCCAGGTGCCGATCAAGCCGCCGCTGTTCGCGCGCATTAAGTCGACCAACTATCTGCCCAACGTACTCGTCCTCCTGGAAGCCAAAGACCGCGGCGCCGATAATGGCGTTTTCATCGATCAGCGTGGCATGATCGCGGAGAGCTCGAACATGAACGTCGCGTTCGTCACACACGATCGCGTCTTCCGTCATCCGCCTTTCGACGCGATCCTGTCCGGCATCACGATTCGGCGCGTTCTCGATTTTGTGCAGCGTCTCGTCGAAGCAGGGGTGCTGAGCGGCGTTCGGGTCGCCGAGATATCCGTCCAAGAAGGACAGCAGGCTGCGGAAATGATGCTGATCGGCAGCTCGATCAAAATCGCGCCGGTGGTGCAATGGGACGGGAGAGACATCGGCGACGGCAAACCCGGACCGATAGCAAAAAAACTCCTGGAAATGTGGGATCTGGATACATTGGCGAGCGACCAACTCGTGGCTCTACCGGATCCGCGGGAACTTTGAAGCGGTCGGATTTACTCGACCGTTAGTAAGGTATTAAGTTGCTGCCGACTGGCTAACCAAAACTGTACTAATCCGAAAAATGAGCAGTAATAACCCAAGCTTCGGCGTTCTCC
>Ga0075424_100000650_pt1 | contig 27910 bp, 24 predicted proteins | sample SoiMethybrSBSTD3_FD_75301 | JGI IMG/M metagenome (GOLD analysis project Ga0075424, IMG submission 75301) | Bulk soil microbial communities from a Populus tree surrounding site in Tennessee, USA - Soil MetaG P. TD hybrid SBSTD3 | ecosystem: Environmental > Terrestrial > Soil > Tree plantation... | reverse complement strand
TCAATCCTCGCCCATTGCCCGTCGCTAAACCAAAACAAGTTCGCCCGCATCTGTTGGCCCCCCGATTCGGTTGACCAACCCGTTGAATCTCAACATGGTTAATTGGGTCTTAACCCTAGTCCGTCATCGGCTCACCAATCAGAAGCTGCTCCAGTCCGATCTGCGCGACCCGGTCGACATCGTGACCTGGCTCGGCGCGGTGCAGTCGCAGGACTTTCCGGCGGCGAAGTGGGGCCTGGCCCAGCGTTCGAACGGCCTGACCACCGACGCGATCGATCGCGCGTTCAACGCCGGGACGATTCTTCGAACGCATGTGCTGCGACCGACATGGCACTTCGTGACGCCAGCCGACATCGGCTGGATGCTCGCGCTCACCGCGCCGCGCGTGCAGCAAAGCCTCGCGCACGCCTGCCGTCAGTTCGAGCTCGATGCGCGAACGCTGTCGCGCGCACGAACCATCCTTGGCCGCGTACTCGGTGACGGCGAGCACCTGACGCGTGCCGAGTTGGCCGCGGCGCTGCGGCGGGGCGGCATCACCGCCAGCGGTCCGCGGCTCGGGGTGCTCACGGTGGACGTCGAGATCAACAAGGTCATGTGCAGCGGCGCGCTTCGCGGTCGACACCACACTTACGCCCGGTTCGATTCGCGCGTGCCCACTACGCGGTCGTGGACGCGCGAGGAATCGCTCGCTGAATTGACGAGACGTTACTTCGCCAGCCACGGGCCGGCCACGCTGCGCGACTTCGCGTGGTGGTCGGGGCTGACGATGCGAGAGGTGAAAGAGGGGATCGCACTCGCGAAGTCGACGCTGACGAGCGAGCGGGTCGACGATCTCGAGTATTGGATGGCATCAGATCCCAAACCCGGGTCAGACGCCAAGCCGCGCGCGCACCTTCTACCGAATTTCGACGAGTACCTGATCGCCTACAAGGATCGCAACCTCGTTGGAGCCGCACACCTGTCCGCCCAAGACGCCTACACGCATCAAGTCGTGATCGATGGCCGGTTCCTCGGGACGTGGAAGCCGACTGCAACCAAAGACGGGGTGCGCCTCGAGATCAGGCTGCGCCGTGCCCTTACGCCACCGCAGAAGCGCGAACTTCAACGCGCAGTTGTTGCCTACGGCGAGTTCGTCGGCAAGCCTATTTCAACAAACCTGTGATGAGCAGATGGCGGTCGCTCACCTGCGCCACGTCAAGATCGAGCCGCGCGGAGCGAAGCTGGGTCGCCACTTCATCGACCGTGAATGCCGCGCAAAGCGAATTGAGAAAGTCCTGGCGCAGGATCGGATCCTCGTGAGGCGCGACGGCGTCGACGATGCGCTGGGCGGCGTCACGAGTCGAGGGGCGCACGAGATCCATCACATATACGGCGCCGCCCGAGCGACCCAAGCGATTGACCTCGGCCCAGAGCGCGTTCGGGTCGGGGAGGTGATGCAGCAGATCCTTCGACAGTACGGCATCGAAGCTGTGCGCATTGAGAGGGAGGCCAGGCAACACTCCGTTGAGGAACGTGATTCGCGACTCGAGGCCGGCCGCGCGGAGCGCGCGCTCGGCAATGGCGAGCATCGGCCGCGATCCGTCCACCGCGGTGACGATGGCGGACGGCGCCGCGCGGGCGAGACGAATGTCGATGTCGCCGGGTCCACATCCGAGATCGACGAGAGCGCCGAGGTGAGTGGTATACTCGCGAACGAAGCCCTCCACGAACATCTGGTTCGACGCGCTGAAGTCGGCCTTGGCGTAGGCAATCGACTGCGCCTCGTCGTCCATCAATTCCGGTTCGAGCACGCGCTCCATGCGGGTCCGAGCTACTTCTTGCGCGTGTCCTTCTCGTTCTCGAGGCAGATGAATTCCATCAGCTCGGTGTCGGGCAGCAGCGTGACATCCACCGATGCGCCCCACGGTCGCGTGTAGGCTTTCGGATCGTCGATGGTGACTCCGATGTTCATGTGACCGAAGTCCTTCCGCAGCAGCTTCGTGGTGACGTGCAGCGCTTCGGTCGACGGTTTTCCCAACTGATCGAGCCACACTTTGCCGTTAAAGCCGCGGCTCTCGATCACGAGCGTGTCGCCGTCCCATGATGCAGTCGAGTAGCCATGCCACGTGGGCGTGACGTCGGGACTCGGCGCGAATTGACGTCCGTCCATGAAGGCCTGCCACCACAGATTGAATGCCTCGTGCACGAAGAAGACGATCTTCGGCGTTTGAATGATGCGCCACGGCGCCGGCGCGAGGAGGACCTTGGGCACACCCTGCGGCAGGCAGTTCGCGTCGGGCTCTTCCTTCCAATGGACGCCGGCCGCGCGTTCGTCGTACACCGCTTTGGCCCACGGCTGGAACGGCACCTCTTCTTTGCTGTCCTTGGTGAGATTTCTCAAGTAGCCGGTTGGCGCATTCCAGATGCCCGAGAGATCGGGCTTCCCGTCCGGCGAACGAGGTGCGGGCGCAGAGAGGTTCGGTTTGCCGTCGGCGGTTCGGGGAACCGAAGAGGGCGGAACCTTGGTCCATTGTGCGAGGGCAGGCGAACACCAGACGAGCGTCAGGATTGCGATCGTCGACCATCTCTTCACGTCGGCCTCCCTTCGAGTTGACCGTAACTCTACCCGGAACTCGTCTCACCGCGAAGCGCGAAGGCGGACACGCCTATCCGCAACGTTCTATTGTGGCTTTGAGAAACGCCGCCGCTTCACGCGCTGATGGGAGGTGCGCGCCGAAGCGATCGATCAGCCAGCGTTCGAGATCGACGGCCGACGTGGTGCCGTCGAAGCGATCGAGCAACTCGCGCTCCATCGCCCCGCGTGTGGTAAGGGTCGGACGATAGCTGTCCGCGCGCTTGTCGAGCGCGCCTGGTCTGACCGGCGTGGCGTGGAACGTCGAGTGATCGAAGCATGTGGAGGCGCCCCCGCCGTGCGGCGCGAATGTCATCTGCCAGCGCAGTTGAATCGAATCGAACGAATCGACTGCGATGACGATCTCGTCTCCAGCAGCGACGGCGACGGGAGCATCGATGGGGAAGAACGCTTGCGCGAAGTTCGTGGTGGCTGAATCGCCAGGCAGGTTTCCAATCGTGACTCCCTCCGACAGCGTCGTTGCGAACGAGCCGCAGATGCCGTGCACCGTGCCGCTGCGTGCGGCGGTCGTGCGAGCGCTGCCGCCGACGTGCGGGGCGTCGATCGCCGCGAGTACGACCGTTGACAGGACCGCGGGCGGTGCGATCAGCTGACGGGTGTCGAATCGACCGGGATGCTTCTGGTTGACGGCCAGACGTCGAAGCGGCGAGAGGTCGATCCCGTGGATGCGCTGACGCCACATGTCGACCGATCGTCGATATATGTCGTGTGCCTCAATGGGAGCCGCGAACAGGTCGACGCTCGATGGAATCAGCCGGCCGCCCGGCTTCAGCATTCGCTCTCGTACATCGATGAACGCGCCAAGGCCGCCGGCCTGCAGCCCAAAGGTATCGTGAATGTCGGCAACGATGACGTCCGCGCGTTCGGGCAGGGTCACCTGCGATGAAGGCTCGTTGATGAAGCGGACGCGATCGGCCCATCCCGCGGGTGCCGCCAACGCCTCTCCATAGGCGATCGCCTCGCTGGCTTCGATCGCGTAAACGCGCTGCGCGCCGGCCGCACACGCCAGGAACGACAAGATGCCCGTGCCGGCACCGAGATCGACAACCACGTCGCCGGGACGAACGACCTGAGCAATCGCGCGCGCATACTGATCGAGACGAGTGCCGGTGTCGGTCACGCAGAATGCGTGGAACTGCAGCAGATCGCTGCTCATGTGCCCACATGTTACTCTCCGAGTCGTGTCGGGGCTGGTGGCGATCTTCAACGTCGACGGCGTGCCGGTCGATCCCGGTCTGCTGCCCACGATGCTGGACGTGCCGCCGTTTGGTTCCACGTCACACGTGTGGACCGACGGTCCGATCGGGATGGCGAGCGCCTCGTTCCCTCGCCGCGCTGATGCCGCGCTCAACGACCCGGATCGGTCGCTCTTGGTGCAGGGACCGCTCGCCGTGCTGTTCGATGGCAGGCTCGACGATCGCGAGAGGTTGCGCCTCTCGGTCGATCGGTGCAGCGACGCCGACGCGAGCCTCGCCGACATCGAGTTGATCGCGCTCGCCTATGGCAAGTGGGGCGCCGACTGCGCCAGTCATCTGCTCGGCGACTTTGCGTTCTGCGTCTGGGATGCGGAGCGCCGGGTTCTGGTCGGCGCGCGCGATCACTTCGGCGTCAAGCCGTTCTATGTCTCGCATCGCGGTGCCACGCTGGTCGTCAGCAACGTGCTGCGAAGCATCAGGCGCCATCCGCTGGTCTCGGACCGTCTCGACGATGGCTCGGTCGGCGACCTGCTGCTGTTCGGTCTGGCGATGGACCTGCGTCGAACGATGTTCGCAGACGTCTCGAGGCTGCCGCCGGCGCATACGCTCGTCTGCAATGTGGGAGGCGAGCCGAAGATCGATCGCTATTGGACACTGCAGGCGTCCAACGCAGCGCACGACCGAGATGAACGTGAGTCAGTCGAGGCGTTTGCCTCGACGCTGCAGCACGCCGTGGCCGATCGGGTGCGCGGCGGCCCGATCGGTGTGCTCATGAGCGGAGGTCTTGATTCATCGAGCGTGGCCGCGATGGCGGCCTGCGCGCGTGGGACCTCGGCGCGGAGCACGGTGCGCGCGTTCACCGGTGTGTACGACACCGTCCCTGAGGACGAAGAGCGCTACTACTCCTCGCTGGTCGCCGCGACGTTGAACATCCAGATCGATCACCTTCCGCTCGACGGCTACGCGCTGTTCGATCGCTGGAACAGCGGTGGACTGCCGCCAGAGCCGACCGCGGAGCCGATGACCGCGACCACGGTCGACATGCTGGCGCGTGCGGCCGAGCACGGTGCGTCGGTGTTGACCGGTGATGGAGGCGATCCGCTGTTGCTGCCGACAACGCTGATCGACCAGATCGGCCGCGTGCCGCTGGCGCAGCTCACGGCCGGTCTCTGGACCTCCCTGCGCAGCCGCGCGCGCCCTCCGCTTGGCATTCGCTCGGTCGTGCGCCGCTGGACCGGTACGGCGGCCATGGCGACGCCTCCCTGGCTGGCCGCGCCGCTCTTACGATCGTTCAATCCACGTGAGCGCTCGATTCAGATCGATGCTCAGCGCGCGGTCGACAACGGGCCACGAAGCGCGGCGCTCAACGCAGTCGTTGATCCGTGGTGGCCCTCGTCTTTCGAGACCTACGATCCCGGCGCAACCGGGCAGCCGGTGGCGATTCGCTATCCGTTCTTCGACGTGCGCCTCGTCCACCTCACGCTGCAATTGCCGTCGTTTCCGTTCTGTGTGAACAAGCACGTTCTCCGCGAGGCGATGCGCGGACGGCTGCCCGATACGATTCGTCTGCGACCGAAGACGCCGCTGGCGCTGGTCCCGGGGGCGCTTCACGGGAGGTGGTCGGTCGACGCGGCCGTGCGCGCGCTCGATTCGGTGGCGGGCATCGAACGGTACGTCGACGTCGGTGCGTTCGCATCGACGCTGCGACCCGAGACCTTGTTCGCCGAGCGTGCCAACCTCGTGGCCGTCGGCCTCGCGCTGTGGCTGCGGTATTCGTCGGGCGCTACCGCGCTTGCATGATGCACATGTTGTCGCGCTTCCGTGCGTGCGGCCTCTCGATTGAATCAGACGCGCCACTCGTCGGCCTGCGTCCGTTCAACTTCGCCGGTGCGCCCGATCTGTGCGTGCGGCTGCGGGGTGCGACCGTCGCGCCGAAGGCATGCGACAGCGATGCGGTCTGGTATCGCAGCCCCTATTCGGACGATCGCCATGTACCGCTGTTGACGATCCGTGTTGTGGGGTCGAGCTTCCTCTTGACGTACGCCGAGGGCGGCACGTTTCTCGTCGACGCGTCGGGATCGGCCGTCGACGCCTGGTGGGAGCCGCCGCTGACCGATGCCGATGCGGTCGACTACCTGCTCGGCAGCGTGCTCGCGTTTGTCCTCAGGCTCCGCGGCACCGTGCCCCTTCATGCCAGTGCGATTGTGGTCGACGAACGCGCCATCGTCTTCGCCGGTTCGCCTGGCGCGGGCAAGTCGACCACCGCCGCTGCATTCGCGCTGCTCGGTTACCCCGTGCTCTCCGATGACATCGTGGTCATTGCCGATGAAGGCGGCGTCATGATGGCCCATCCGAGTCACGGACATCTCAGCGTGTGGCCCGATACAGCACAGGGATTGTTTGCGAAAGAGTCGCTGCCGCAGCACAGCCCGGTGTATGCGAAGCATCGAGTCGATCTGATCGAACGCGGCTATCGTTTTCGCGAACGCGCGGTGGCGATCGACACCATTTGCATGCTCGGCCGTCGATCGCCCGGAAGCCACGAGCCCACGCTGCGGCAGCTGCATCCTCACGCCGCATTCGTGGCGTTGGTGGGCCAGACATATAGCAACTACCTGCTGGACCGAACGATGCGCGGGCGCGAGTTCGATCTGCTCGGCCGCACCGTCAATGCAGTGAAGGTCGCCGAACTGTCACTCGGCGATCGACTCGAGGATCTCGTGCCGAGTTGCCAGGCACTGGCGTTACAATTCGGAAATGGGGTCGGAGGTCATTTAAAGAGGACAGCTTCGACGACGCCAGACGGCTGTCCTCTTTAAATGACCTCCGACCCCATTTCCCAATGAGCGACGAAACGCCGAAACCAACGAAGCGTCCCTACAGCAGCCCTCGTCTCGTCACCTACGGTGATGTGACGACGCTGACGCAAAACAGCTTGACCGGCCAGAAGGCCGACAAAGGCGGGGCGCAGAAGAATCGGACGAATTAGACTTTCGCGCGCGGGCGGCCGCGCGGTTTCTTCGGCGGCTTGTCGAGCGCCTTCAGCAGAATGTCGGCCGCGACCGCGGCGCCGTTGGTTTCCGGCTTCTTCTTCGGCTTCGGCTGCGCCAGCAGCTTGTCGATCATCGACTCCCATTTCCCCGCAAATAGATCGTCGTGCGAGATGTGCGCAGTACGGAGGTACTTGGGCATCTCTTCGACGATGACGTCGTACTCGGGGAAGTGTCCGCGCGGTGTGTAGAGAATCGCCGCGTCATTGGCGATGCACTCCGAGACGATCCCGTAGCCCGGCTTGGTGATGACCGCCTCGGCGGCGCCGACGAGATCCTCGTAGCGCACGCCGATGTTGTACATCGCTTCTTCGTTGATGGTGATGAACGATCCCTTGCGCTCCGACGCCGGCGCGTTCTTCTGTTGACGCCCGAGCGGTGCCGTCACCGCCGTAATGACGGTGTACTTCTTGAACTTCGAGAGCACGTCGGTGTCGAGCCCCGACAGTCCAACGCCGCCGAACGACACGAGGACGATGGATTTGTCCGACGGCAGCTTGAGGAGCTTGCAGACCTCCTCACGCGATCGCGAGGCGTGCCGCGCGACGAACGGAATGTCTCTCACGTTCGAGAAGCTCTCGAAGCCGCCCGACATCGGCAGACGGAGCGCCATCGACGCTTTCGCGTAGGCGCCGCGAATCGCCGGCAGCAGCGACGGTGCCAGCCGCACGCGCGGGTAGTCGGCGTAGACCCAGTCCCACGTGAAGTTGCCGAGGCCGATCGACGGGATGCCGGCCGACGCACCGACCGCAAACGCCAGCGGTGGAATGTCGCCGACGATGATGCCGGCACCGAGCTCGCGCAGGGCGCGTGTCTCGCTGGCGGCGCGCGTCACCAGATCGCTATGAAAGGACGAGGCGCGACGAATGCTGTCGGCCTCATCGAGCGTGAGCGCATCGATCTGCACGACGCCGGTGTCGCACTCGAGCGTGCTGTAAGTGACCTTGCCCTTGACGGTCAGGTCGAAGAGCCAGCGGGGTGCCGACGTTCGCACGCCGACGCGCGTCTCAGGGCGCTGCGCCAGGATCGCGTTGATGACCTCGATAGATCGTGAGGCATGTCCAAACCCGTGACCGGAGATATAGAAGACGATCGCTTGTGCCAATGTGAGATGGCTCTACAGGTGCTGTTGAGAGGGCTGCCCCGCAGGAGCGGCCCAGTGAGTGGTCTCCGGTGCCTGATTCTTCGACAGCGCTGCGGCGATGACCTGCTCCAACGTTTCGACCGGCACAAACGTCATGTCTCGACGAATCTCCTCGGGCAGTTCCGCCAGATCGGGTTCGTTCAGCGCCGGCAGAATCACCGTCCTGATCCCCGAACGCCGGGCCGCGAGCATCTTCTCGCGAATGCCTCCGACCGGCAGCACCAGCCCCGACAACGTGATCTCGCCCGTCATGGCCACGTCCTGCCGAACCGGCGTCTTGCGCGCCGCCGACAGGATGGCCGTCGCCATCGTGACGCCTGCGGACGGCCCGTCCTTGGGGATCGCCCCGGCGGGGACGTGCACGTGCAAGTCGTGTTTCGCGAGAAATTCCGAAGAAATCCCAAGATCTTCGGCATTCGCTCGAAGGTGACTCACGGCCGCGCGGGCCGACTCCTGCATCACGTTTCCGAGCTGGCCCGTGAGAATAATGTTCTGGTTTCCGCCTGGAAGCAAGGTCGCTTCGACAAAAAGTACGTCGCCGCCGGCTTCGGTCCAGGCCAACCCGGTCGCAACCCCGGGTTTGGACGTGCGGAATGCTGCCTCTTTCTTGAACCGCGCCGGGCCCAGGTAGTCGTCCACCTGGTCGCGATCGACCACCGTTTTCGGGAGCTCGGGGCTGCCAGGCGGGCGCGTCGCGAGCCGCGCCGCTACCTTGCGGCAGATCGCGCCGAACTGGCGCTCGAGATTCCGGACGCCCGCTTCGCGGGTGTATTCGGAGACGACCAGCCGAATCGCACCATCGGTGATCTCCATGGATCCCGACGGCAATCCGTGTTCGCTCATCTGCCGCGGAATGAGATACGTGCGCGCGATGTGGAGTTTCTCGTCCTCGCTGTACCCAGGGAGCGCGATGATCTCCATGCGGTCGAGCAGGGCGGGATGGACCGTGCCCAGCTGGTTCGCGGTGGCAATGAACAGCACTCTCGACAGATCGACCGGCACCTCGAGGTAGTGGTCGCGGAACGAATGGTTCTGCGCTGGATCGAGCACCTCGAGGAGCGCCGCGGCCGGATCGCCCTGGAAGCCGGCTGACACCTTGTCGATCTCGTCGAGCATGAACACCGGGTTCATCGACCCGGCCTGCTTCAATGCCTGGACGATGCGGCCGGGAATCGCGCCGATGTAGGTGCGGCGATGCCCGCGAATCTCGGCCTCGTCTCGCACTCCGCCAAGGGACAGACGCACGAACTTCCGCGACATCGCTCGCGCGATCGACTGGCCGAGCGATGTCTTGCCGACGCCAGGCGGGCCCACGAAGCAGAGGATGGGCCCTTTCATGTCGCCTTTGAGCTTGCGAACCGCGAGGTACTCGATGATGCGATCTTTGACCTTGTCGAGATCGTAGTGGTCCTCGTCGAGGACGCGACGGGCTTCCATCGGGTCGAGGCGATCCTCGGTGGTCACCGACCACGGAACGTCGAGCACCCAGTCGATGTAGGTGCGCAGCATCTGATACTCGGGCGATGCCGCGCTCATGCGCTGCAGTCGATCGACCTCGCGCATCGTCACCGTGTTGATCGCCTCCGGCAGCTTGGCGGCTTCGATCTTCGCTCGCAGCTCGGCCAGCTCGTTGCCTTCGCCTTCGCCGAGCTCCTGCTGAATCGCCTTCATCTGCTGGCGCAGGAAATACTGACGCTGCGCGTCGGTCATCTCCTGCTGCGCCTGCGACTCGATCTTGCCTTTGAGCTCGAGCAGTTCGAGCTCGCGTGTGATCGAGGCGGCCACGGTCGAGAGCTTCTTGATCAGATCGTCTTCTTCGAGGATGACCTGCTTGTCTTCGGCCTTGATGTCGAGCAGCGTGGCGAGGATGTAGGCCAGCCGCAGCGGGTCGTCGATGTTCATGACCACGCCGCGCAGTTCTTCGGACAGGCCGCTCGCGAGCGACAGCGCGCGATCGATGAGCTCCTGAATGCGGCGGACGTGGGCGTCGACCTCAATCGTGCGGGCGAATGTCTCCGGCTGTTGCGTGATCGTCGCGCGGAAGGTGTTGCCGGTGCGCGTGTACGTGTCGGCGCGCACGCGGGCGACGCCTTCGACGATCACGTTCAGGCCGGTGGCTGCCTTGGCCATCTGCCGGATGATGCCGACGGTGCCGATCTTCTTCAGGTCGTCCGGACCGGGATCCTCCGCATCGTCGTTCTGCAGAACCAGCAGGATGAGCCGATCGGTCGAGAGCGCGCGGTTGACGCTCTCGATCGACACCGGCCGGTTGACGGCAAGGGGTTGAAGCGTGAGTGGGAACAGCACCGTTCGGCGGAGCGGTAGAACGGGCAGCTCGGACGGAAGATTTGGCGACGGCGGCTCGGCCACGACTGCCCCATTTTATCAACTGGAGACGTGGAGGCCGCCTTCAGGCGGCCTTCGTGTACTCTAGCCACGTGGACGAGCGCCAGTTCTTCACCGAAAAGCCCGAGCAGCGGCCGGCCCGGTTTCAATGCCCGCGCTGCAGACGCACCGGCGACTTTACGATCCGGTGGATTCGCAGAACGAAAAAGACGCAGCTTCCGCCAGGTGCAAACGAGCGCGACCGTGCGCTGTTTGCGAAGTCGAAAGATCACCTCATCCGCGTGGATGACGATGTGACGTGCAAGGCGTGCGGCAAGCGATTCGAGATCCCGTCACATCGGGCGTTGATCTTCCTCGAGGAGCTGGAAGGATTGCCGCAGGACGTCGAGGACGAAGAGGAGAGTCAGTAGATCCCAGGAACGACGCGAAAGCGGACTTTCTGCTTGTAGCGAGCGTACGCGCCGGCCGTTGACGCGAGAAGCGATCGCTCTTCGAACGGGATCGCGATCAACACGTACAACGTGCTGACGACCGCGAAGACGAGGCGGGTCATCGTCATGTGCGGCACTGCGAACACGAGCAGAAACCACCCCAAATAGATCGGATGTCGCACGAGCCCATAGGCTCCCGTCGTCTTGAACTCGCTGTCGTCGGCCGGGTCTTGATTTGTAGACCCGGCGTGCGTGATCTGTTTCACACCCGAGAGCTCCCAGATGTCGATTGCCGCTGCGCTCATCACCGACAGGGCGCCGCCGCCGACGTGTAGCAGCCGCAGCAGATACGCGGGCGCTCCATAGATCTTCCACGCGACTCCGGCGACCGGCTGCCACAGCAGACACACGAGGATGAACAGGAGACTCGCCGCCCACACGTAGAGCGAACGCTCCAGCATGGGCACGGCGCGTTGAATCGCTGCGCGGATTCCGGTGCGCGCGAACAGGCTGTGATGGAGCGCGAACACGGAAAAGAGCGCGGTATTCCAGGCTATCGCGCCGATCGCCCGCTCGTCTTCGATGGGCCTGACGAAGGTAACGTCGTAGCTGAACAGGAAGTACAGCAGTGAGGCGACGAATACCCCAGCCCCGCCCCAGGCGCAGGCTCGTTCGGCTGCGCTTGGCGCCCGGCCGGGATCGTTCACGCCGGTATTATAGTGACGCCATGTCGTCTCACCCCTCGACTCGCGTCGCTCGCTCGGGGCAGGCGGCTCGTGTCGTGATATCCGGCCTCGGAGTGGTGTCCCCGTTCGGCGTCGGACGCGATCGCTTCTGGCAGCACATAAGCCATGGCTGCAGCGGCACGCGAGCGATCACCGAATTCGATGCCTCGAGCTATCCGTGCCAGGTTGCCGCATCGGTGCCGCCGGTATCGATTGCCGATGCGCCGGAGCTCGAGGGCGATGACGACTTCGGCGGGCGCGCCGACCCGAAGCGGTATTCACGAGCCGCGCTGTTCGGTGTGGTGGCCGCGCGTGAGGCGTGGCGCGATGCGGGTCTGCGTGCGGGTGAGTCGGGGGCGGGCGTCCTCATTGGCAGCGGCGGTGGCGGCATCGATGTCGGCGAGAAACAGTACGAGGACTTCTTCGTCAGCGGCGGCCGGCACGTCACGCCCTACGCCATCGCGGTCGGCATCTGCGGCATGGTGTCGAGCGAGATCTCGATCTCGCTCGGGCTCCGCGGCATGAGCCACGTACTCTCGTGCGGATGCACGAGCTCGACCGACGCCATCGGCTACGCATCCTCGCTGATTCGATCCGGCGAATACGAGGTGATCCTCTCGGGCGGCACCGACGGCTGCGTGCTCCCGGGCATGATCTTCGGCTTCTCGCGCATGCGCGCGGTGTCGACGCGTTACAACGATCGGCCGGCCACTGCGTCGCGTCCCTTCGATCGCGGTCGCGACGGCTTCGTGCTCGGTGAGGGCGCGTGGATGCTGGTGCTCGAACGCGAAGATCGCGCGCTCGCTCGCGGCGCGCGCGTCTACGCCCGCATCGAAGGCTATGCCTCGACCTGCGACGCGTATCACCGCGTGCAGATGGATCCCGACGGCGCCGAGATCGTGCGCTGTCTGGAGACGGCGCTCGAGAAAGCCGGTCGCAGTCCGAACGAGATTGGCTACGTCAACTATCACGGCACGTCGACGCAATTGAACGACGCGATCGAAGCCAAGTGTGTGCGTCGCGTGTTCGGCCGGCACGCCGACGATCTGCCGGGCTCGTCGATCAAGTCGATGATTGGCCATCCGCAGGGCGCCAGCGGCGCCGCGGGCGTGGCGGCCACGGCGCTGGCGATGACCCACGGCGTGCTGCCGCCGACGATCAATCTCGACGATCGCGATCCCGCGTGCGACATGGATTTCATCCCGCATGTCGCCCGTCCGGTGGACGTCGACGCGGCGCTGTGCAACTGCCTCGGCTTCGGATCCAAGAACAGCGCGCTCGTGCTTGGGCGTGCGCGCTGAAGCAGTTCTCGGTTCGATGTTCGATGTTCGACGTTCGGGGTTCGCGGTTCTTGGTTCGAAGTTCCGGGCTGGGCGCCGCGCGTGCGAGTTAGCTCGTTGCTCATCTCTGAACTCAGAACTTCGAACCGGGAACGTCGAACCTCGAACGTCGAACATCGAACGTGGAACGGCATGGACACGGATGTCCTCGTAGTCGGCGCGGGCCCGGCAGGTAGCATCGCTGCCTTAGTCCTCGCCCGCGCCGGCGCGCGTGTGCGACTGATCGACCGCGCCCGCTTTCCACGCGACAAGTTGTGCGGCGACACGCTCAATCCCGGATCGCTCTCCATCCTCGATCGGCTCGGCATCAGCGCGCCGATCCGTGCCCGGGCCGAAGCCGTCACCGGCATGCTGGTCACCGGGCCCGGAGCCCACGTCGCGGCCGACTATCCCGACGGGTTGTGCGGCGCGTCCATTTCGCGCCGCGATCTCGATGTGATGTTGTTGAACGCCGCGATCGAATCGGGCGTGCAATTCGATTGCGGCGTGACGGTGCGCGAACCGAGTAGCGACCAGCACGGTCGTGTTGCCGGCGTTCGTATCGCATCGAACGGACACGAGTGCGAGATTCGCGCCCGTCTGGTGATTGCCGCCGACGGTCGCGGCTCGCGGCTGGCCTCCCGGCTGCAGCTGTCGTCGTACGCGCGGCGGCCCCGTCGATGGGCCTTTGGTGCGTACTTCACCGGTGTCGCCGGCATGACGCCGCGTGGCGAGATGCACATCCGGCCGGGCGGATACATCGGCGTTGCGCCCCTGCCCGATGGGCTCACCAACGTGTCGGTGGTGCGCGACGATGCCAATCTGCCGCATGCGGATCAGCAGTCGTTCGTCCGCGATGCGCTCGCCGCGGATACAGAGTTGTCCGATCGCTTTGCCGGTGCGACGCAGGTATCGCGGGTCAGCGTGCTTGGGCCGCTTGCGGTCGACGCGCGTCAATCGGGCTGTCCGGGCATGCTCCTCGCGGGCGACGCGGCCGGCTTCGTCGATCCGATGACCGGCGACGGGTTGCGCTTCGCGCTGCGCGGCGGAGAATTGGCAGCCGAGGCGGCGCTCGAGGAGCTCGAATCGGGCGAGCCCGCGTTCGCGATGCTGCAGGCGAGACGTGCGCGCGAGTTCTCAGGCAAGTGGCGCATCAACCGCGCGCTGCGATCGATCGTCGGATCGCCGCGTGCGCTGGATCTCGCGGCGACGCTCTCGAGGTACTGGTCCAAGCCCGTGGAGTATCTGATTGGTGTCGCTGGTGACGTGAACTTGGTGGGAGGACGAGGCTAACGCCTGTCGGTGCGATCAGCCTGATGTTGTCGGTGCGATCGGGCTGACGCTGGTTGGTGCGATCGGGCTGGCGTTGGTCGGTGCGAGCTCGTGCTGATGATTCCATCGAAGGTGTGGTCCGTGATGTGTGCGAGTTGATGTGACACTGTGCGGGACCGTATGTCCGGAGCAAAACCGTGGGCTGTGTATTGGCATAGCCGGTTGATCGGCGGCGAATGCTGAGGTGCTCGGATCAAGATCGGTTTTGCGGAGTGACATACGGTTCCGCACAGTGTCGCGACGCATTACCCGAGAAAACATCGCACCCATGTTCATCCCAATCGCCACGCTGATCGCCGTCGCCGCCATGATGCTCGCGGAGCTCTGGCTGTCGCGATCGAACGAGCAGTGGATGTTCGATCACGGGGCAATCGCGGCGCCCGATCCCGTGTACTCGACGATGAAGTGGGCGTATCCGGCCGCGTTCATCGCGATGGCGGCTGAAGGAGTGATCGTTGGCGGACCGAGCGAGGGAGCGGCGATCGCGGGCGTGATTCTGTTGGTCCTGGCCAAGGCGGTGAAGTTCTGGGCGATCGCCTCGCTCGGAAAGCGATGGACGTACCGCGTGCTGGTGATGCCCGGTACTCCGCTCGTCGCAGGCGGCCCGTATCGCGTCATTCGTCATCCCAACTACGTCGGCGTCGTCGGCGAGCTGATCGCGATGGCACTGCTGAGCGGCGCGCGCATAACGGGTGTGCTCGGAGTCATCGGCTTTGGTTGGCTGCTGATCCAGCGCATCGGTGCGGAAGAGCGCGCGTTGGGACTGCGCACCGGCGCGTAACCCGGACCAGGGCTCCGCCCCAGGCCCGCATAACGGTCTATACTCACGACATTGGTATGACGAGGGACGCGATGGCCCATCGGTTCAGCGGCGTGATTCGTGTGGTGGCGGTCTGCACACTCATTCTGCAGAACGGCACTCCGCCGACCGCGCAGGGTCGACCCGCGGCGACGCCTGCCACGCCGGCCGATACCGCGGCGCGTGCGCTCGCGCAGGGACAGTACGACGAGGTCGATCGACTGCTGCGCGGTGCGACCGACGCGCGCTCGATTGCCATTCACGCCCGCGCCGATATCGAACGCGGCCGTTACGCCGAGGCGGAGAAGCAGCTCACCGGACCCGCCGCGGCGCAGCCGACGAGCGACGCCGCGCTCGAGCTCGGATTGTTGCGCCTCGAGCTCGGCCGCCGCGACGACGGCCGGCGCATCCTCGATCAGATCGTCGAGCGGCTCGAGCCGCGCACGCCTGCCGACTACCTGCGCATGGGCCGTGCCGCGCAAGCGCTCGGACAGTCGCACGACGCGAACGGCTTCTACCGCGGTGGCAACAAGGCCGCGCCGCAGGATGTGGCGATCAACACGGCGTGGGGTCGCCTGTTCCTCGAGAAGTACGATCCCAAGGAAGCGCTGAAATCGTTCCAAGATGCGCTCAAGGCCGATGAGAGCTATCTTCCGGCGATCGTCGGCTACGCCGAGCTGATGCTCGGCGAGGACCCGCCGAAGGCGAAGGAAGCGCTCGAACGCGCGCTGAAGATCAATCCCGCCTCGGTTCCCGTGCATCTCCTGAAGGCCGAGATCGCGCTCGACGATCGCAAGCGCGATGACGCGAAAGGGGAGATCAAGCAGGCGCTGGCGGTGAACCCGAACAGCCTCGAGGCCAAGTCTCTGACGGCCGCGATCGCCTTCCTCGAAGGAAAGCCGCAGGCGATGGAGCAGGAGATCAAGGGGATCCTCGCCATCAACCCGCGCTACGGCGAGGTGTATCGCGTGGTCGGCGATCATGCCGCTCGCAACTACCGGTTCGACGAGGCGTCGGTGCTCGTGAAACGGGCACTCGAGATCGACGATCAGAACACGCAAGCGTACGCCGATCTCGGCCGGCATCTGCTGCGCACCGGCGACGAGCCTGGCGCGCGACGGGCGCTCGAGCGCGCGTTCAAAGACGACGACTTCGATCAGGTCACGTATAACCTGCTGACGCTGCTCGATTCACTCGACAAGTTCCAGACCGTCACCGACGGCAAGTTCATCGTGCGCTTCGATCCCGAAGAGATTGGGGTCATGAAAGAGCAGGCGATTCCGCTCGCCAAGGAAGCGCTGGCCACCTTCGAGAAGAAATACAACATCACAGTGAACGGACCGATCCTCATCGAGATGTTCCCCAAGCACGACGACTTCGCCGTCCGCAACGTCGGTCTGCCCGGCATGATCGGCGCGCTCGGTGCCTGCTTCGGACGCGTCGTCACGCTCGACTCGCCGCGCGCGCGCAAGCCCGGCGACTTCAACTGGGGCGCCACACTGTGGCACGAGCTCGCCCACGTCGTCACGCTGCAGATGTCGAAGAACCGCGTGCCGCGGTGGCTCACCGAAGGCATCTCGGTGTGGGAAGAGAAGCGCGGACGTCCCGAGTGGGGACGTGAGATGGAAATGGCCTTCGCGCACGCGATGAACGAGGGCAAGATTCTCAAGCTCGACGTGCTCAACGAAGGGTTCCAGGATCCGCGGATGATCTCGCTCGCCTACTACGAGGCGTCGCTCGTCGTCGAGCACATGGTCGACACCTACGGCGAGCCGAAGCTGCATGCCCTGCTGCGCGCATACGGAGAGGGCCTGGAAACCGAGGACGCGCTCAAGGAAGCGATGGGCGTCACGCTGCCGCAGCTGCAGACGTCGTTCGACGCCAAGCTCGAGAAGCAGTACGCCGACATCCGCGCCGCCCTCAAGACACCGGCAATCAAGGGCAAGCCGTCAGTCGAGGAGCTGCAGAAGCTGGCCGCCGCCGATCCCGGCAGCTTCGCGATTCAAATGCGGCTGGCCGAAATGCTGCACGAGCGCAAGGACAACGCGGCCGCCATCGCCGCGCTCGAGCGGGCAGCGAAGCTGATCCCGCTGGCCAACGGCGACAACAACCCGAACAAGATGATCGCGTCGATCGCGCTCGAGCAGAAAGACAACGCGCGCGCGATTCGCGCGCTCGAGGACGTCGTGCGCGTGGATCACTCCGACGTCGAATCGGCGCGCAAGCTGGCCGAGCTGGTCGCACCGCTCAAAGACGATGCCCGGTCGGAGAATGCCTATCGGCGTCTGGTGGCAATCGATCCGTTCGACGCCGGCGCCCAAACCGCGCTGGGCAAGCTGGCGTTGAAGAAGAAGGACGCGCGCACGGCGATTCAGGCGTTCCGCAGCGCGCTCGCCAGCAACCCGCCCGACCGCGCCGAGTCGTACGCCGATCTCGCCGACGCGCACGTGCTGGCCGGGGAGTGGGCGGAAGCGAAGAAGCAGACGCTCGCGGCGCTCGAGATCGCACCGTCGTTCGAACGCGCGCAGGATCTGCTGTTGGAAATAAGTGGAAAAGTGGAAAAGTAGAAAGTGGAAAACTGGAAGTAAGTAAGTGACGGACGTTCGGAAGTACGTCGGGGCGGGTCACACAGAAAGGCGTACTTCCTCACTTATCGACTTCCTCCACGTCCGTACTTCCACTTTTCCACTTTTCCACTTCTTCCACTTTTCCACTTCTTCTCGTCCATGATTCCGCTCCGCGACGTCATCCCTACGCGCACGACGCCTTACGTCACGATCTCGCTGGTCGTGATCAACGCGCTCGTCTTTCTGTACGAGCTGTCGCTCGGCGACCAGATCAACGGGTTCATGTTTGCCTTCGGCCTGGTGCCGGCGTACTTCAACTGGGCAAGCGTGGTGACCTCGATGTTCCTGCACGGCGGGTTCCTGCACGTCGCGGGCAACATGCTGTATCTCTGGATCTTCGGCGACAACGTCGAGGACCAGATGGGGCACGGCCGCTTTCTGGCGTTCTATCTGCTGTGCGGGATCGCGGCGGCGCTGGCGCAGGCGTTTACGGTGCCAGACTCGATGGTGCCGATGGTCGGCGCGAGCGGCGCGATCGCCGGCGTGATGGGCGCCTACTTCATCCTCTATCCACACTCGCGCATCGTCACGCTGGTCACGCTGGTGTTCTTCTGGCAGATCATGGAGATCCCCGCAATCGCGTTTCTGGGCATCTGGTTCCTGATGCAGTTTCTGAGCGGCGTGGGATCGATCGCCACCGCGACGAGCCACGCGCCTGGAGGTGGGATCGCCTTCTGGGCACACGTGGCCGGATTTGCCGCCGGCGCCATTGGTGTGTTCCTGTTCCGACGCCCGGAGCGACAGCGGGTGGAGTGGTGGAATAACGAAATCGATGATCGGCGCTGGTGATGACGTTGGAGGGAACGGGGAATTGATCATTTCCTTCAGGAGCCAGTATTGAAGTGTCGTTTCTGCCAGACCGAGATCGCCGATAAGGCGCTCATCTGTTATCGCTGCGGTCGTCCAACGGCCGACCCGAAGGTTGCGCCACCACCGACGGCATCGCTGTTCAAGCAGCGGCGCTCGAAGACGCCGTGGGTGATCGCGGCGCTCGTCTTGGTGCTTGTTGCCCTTGTGCTCTGGTACTTCCTTGGACTGACGCCGCGTCTGCACCGTGTCGCGGATCATCCGCGACCTATAATTGAGAGGTGGCTGTCCGTCTCGTTGTCGCCACGCTTGCTGCCGCTCTCATCGTGTTTCTTGCCGTACAGGACCACGAAGTCGGCGCCGGCGCCGGCCGATATGTAGCCGCCGAGCGCGCCGCGCTGGCGGGACAGGGGCCCGCCGTGAGCGTCGACGAGATGATGGGCCCCGCGGTCCGCGACTCCGTTCGCCGCGGGCTGTTGTGGAGCGCCATCGTCGGTGCCGTCGGGCTCGGCGGCACGGTCGTGATCACGAGGAGGTCGCGGCGTGGATGACCTCGTCTTCGACTGGAATCTGGAAGCGCCCCCGCCGAAGCCGCCGGTCGTGCTGCTCGACGACGAAACGCTGCGCGACGGCCTGCAGTCGCCGTCGGTGCGCGCCCCCTCGATCGAGCAGAAGCTGCGCATCCTGCATCTGCTCGATCGCATCGGCATCGATACCGCCGACATCGGGCTCCCCGGCGCCGGCCCTCACGTCGTTCGCGACGTCGAGCGTCTCGCCCTCGAGATTCTCGACTGTCGCCTGAACGTGCAGGCCAACTGCGCGGCGCGGACCGTCGTCGCCGATATTCAGCCGATTGCCGACATCGTGCAGCGGACCGGGCTTCCGATCGAAGTCGGCTGCTTCATCGGATCGAGTCCGATCCGGATCTATGCGGAGGACTGGACCGTCGACTACCTGCAGCGATGCACGGAGGAGGCGGTGGGCTTCGCGGTGCGGCAGGGTCTCAAGGTGATGTACGTCACTGAAGACACGACGCGATCGAACCCCGAGACGCTGCGCCGGTTGTTCGAAGCGGCGATCAATGCCGGCGCCCATCGCGTGTGCATTGCCGACACGGTGGGGCATGCGACGCCGGCCGGCGCGCGCGCCGTGGTGCGCTTTGCCAAGCAGATCATCGACGACATGGGCGTCGACGTCGGCATCGACTGGCACGGCCACCGCGATCGCGACATGGGCACGATCAACAGCCTGGCCGCGCTCGAGGCCGGCGCCAGCCGCGTGCACGGCACGATGCTTGGCATCGGCGAGCGCGTCGGCAATACGCCGATGGATCTGCTGATGGTGAACCTGGTGCTCATGGGGTGGATCGAACGCGACCTCACGCACCTCAACGATCTGGTGCAGGCGGTATCCGAGGCCACTGGCGAGCCCATCCCCGACAACTATCCGGTGTTCGGGCGCGACGCGTTTCGCACCGCGACCGGCGTGCATGCGGCTGCCGTCGTCAAAGCCTTTCACAAAAACGAGCCCGACCTGGCCGACACGGTGTATTCGGGCGTTCCGGCGCGTCTGGTCGGACGCATGCAGCAGATCGAGATTGGCCCGATGTCGGGCAGGTCGAACGTCCTGTTCTGGCTCGAGCGCCGCGGCATCAAAGCCGACGAGGAGCTGATCGATCGGATCTTCCGCCGCGCCAAGGCGTCGCGCACGGTGCTCACCGAGGACGAAGTGCTGAGAGAGTGTCGGACAAGTGGAAAAGTGGAAAAAGTGGAAGAAGTAGAAGTGGGGAAGTGGCGGAAGTCGGGAAGTACGTCCGAATGATCCCGACGTCCTTCGAGTGATCCCAACGCACTTGTCGACTTCACTACTTTTCCACTTTCACTTTTTCCACTTTTTCCACTTTTCCACTTCTTCCACTTTGTCATGAGCGGCTTCTGGCTCGGAGTCGCCGCGTACAGCCTCTGGGGGCTTTTTCCGCTTTACTGGAAGCTCGTCGAACACGTCCCGGCCCTTCAGATCATCGGCCATCGCATCGTCTGGTCGTTCATCGCGCTCGCCATCGTCGCGGCAGCGCGGTTTCGCCGCGAAGCCGTCTCGAAACTCGATCGACGCACGTTCGCGATCTATGCGATTGCCGCGGTGCTCATCAGCATCAACTCGTTTCTCTACGTCTACGCCGTGAACAGCGGGTTCGTGCTCGAGACGAGCCTCGGCTACTTCATCACGCCTCTCGTCAGCGTGCTGCTTGGCGTGATGGTGCTTCGTGAACGGCTGCGTCCGCTGCAGTGGTGCGCGGTGGCACTGGCCGCGGTGGGTGTGCTGCAGCTCACGTTCGGGTATGGCTCACTGCCGCGGATTGCGATCGGGCTCGCCCTCAGCTTCGGCAGCTATGGACTGGTGAAGAAGAAGGCGCCGCTCGATTCACTTGCCGGTCTGACGCTCGAGACCGGCATGGCGGTGATACCCGCAGCCGCGTTCCTCATCGCCGCCAATGCAAACGGGCACGGCGCGTTTGCCCACAGCGGCCTGACGACCGACCTTCTGCTCATCGGCGGCGGACCGGTCACGGTGGTGCCGCTGCTTCTCTTCGCATCAGCTGCCCGCCGCATCACGCTGACGACCATCGGTCTTCTGCAGTACATCGCGCCGACCATTCAGTTCTTTCTCGGTGTCTTTCTCTACGGCGAGCCGTTCGCAGGAACGAGGCTGATTGGCTTCGTGATCGTTTGGACGGCGTGCGTGCTGTTCAGCATCGATGGCCTGCGGGCGCGAATCCGCGTACCTCACGCCAGCGTTCTCGCAACTGACCGCGGCACTCAGTCGAGCCAACGTTGAAACTCCCACTCCTCGCCGCGAAAAGCACGAGTGCGCGGGGCTCGCTTACGTTCGCGAGCGCGCTGCGGTGCGGGAGCGTAGGTCCGGAGCAAAATCGTGGGCCCGTGCATTTTTCAGAGCTTGTTGGTCGGCAGCGGATGCTGAGGTGCTCGGATCAGGATCGATTTTGCGGAGCGACCTGCGGTCCCGCACCGCGTCCAGATCGACATGTGAGCCATGTCCTCCTGACAAACCGCGCCGTTGCGCTGACACACTAGAGGCCAATGGCGATTCAGATTCGGCAGGCGCGGCCCGAGGAGGCGCGCGTGGTCGAAGACATCCTTGTCGAAGCGTCCCGATGGGTCGATTCCCTTGGTGTGGTGATGTGGGACGAGGGCGAGCTCGACGCCGCGCGCATCGCCGCCGAGACTGCCGCTGGTCAGTTCATCATCGCCGAGATCGACGCCGACGCGGCGGGCGTGATCCGATTCCAGCTGGAAGATCTGCTCTTCTGGCCCGACCTGCCGTCTCCAGAGGAATCAGCATTCGTTCATCGTCTGGCCGTGCGCCGGCGCTACAAGGGACAGGGCGTCTCGGATGCGCTGCTCGCTTGGTCGGTCAATCGCGCGCGCTCGCTGGGGAAGCGATATCTGCGTCTCGATTGCGACGAATCGCGGCCGAAGCTCCGCGCGCTCTACGAGCAACTCGGCTTCCGGCTTCACAGCTTCCGTCAGGTTGGCCCATACTACGTCGCGAGGTACGAGTACCCACTCTGAAGGCCTCAGGGCCCAGGCCTCAGGCCTCAGGGCTGGTCTAGTCTCAAGTTCTGAAGCCTGGCCCAGCCCTGGGCCCTGAGGCCTGACCCCTGAGGCCTATCACGCAGTCGACGCTCGCGCGGCGAGCGCTGTCTTCACTCGCTCAGGCGTGAACGGCACTGTCCGGATGCGTGCACCCGTCGCGTCGAAGATCGCGTTGCCGATGGCAGCCGCGACCACCGTGATTGACGTCTCGCCGGAACCGCAGGCTTCTTCGTCGGTCTGATTGATCAGCACGATGTCGATCTTGGGGATCGCGAAGCCGAGGGGCAGCACGTGGTAGCTGCGCCAGTCGATCGACGTCACCTTCTCGTTGTCCCACGTCACCTCTTCGCCGAGGCAGCGGCTCATGCCCTGCAGCGCACCGCCTTCGATCTGATTGCGCATGCCGTCGGGGTTGGAGATCGGACCGCAGTCCTGCGCGACGACGAGACGGGTGACGCGCACTTGACCGCTGTCCTGATCGACGTCGACGTCGGCCACCATACCGACGTAGCCGTTGTCGCCCTCGTAGCAGACGCACGAAACCCCGCGGCCGCTCACCGTGCCTGTCAGGCGCTGTCCGGGCCGCGGCGACGGCCGGGCCTCCCAGTTCGCCGCCTTCGCGGCCTGTCGCACCGCTTCGCTCAGTCGCTTGTGACTGAGATGCTTCAGTCGATACGCCACCGGATCGGCTTTGACCTGTGCGGCGATCTCGTCCATGAACGATTCGTGCGCGAACGTGTTCTGCAGGCGCTCGGGCGCGCGCAGCGGTCCGGTGAAGAACGGCGATCGCACTCGATGCGAGAGCACGCGTTCACTTCGTACGACGCCGGCTCCGTTCTGCGAATCGCGAACACGCCCGGCGATGTACGACGGCGCTGTGTTGGAGCCGTTGTTGAGCGGATTGGTGGGCGCCGGCGCGGGAGTACGCGGGTTGAACGCCCCCGGGTTCTGGCCGAGCAGCGTGCCGGTGACGACGTTGCCGGGGGTGTTGTAGCCCGGTCGACCGCCTTTGGCCGCCGACCATGCCTCGTAGTCCCACACCGCGATGGTGCCGTCCTTGTCGAGGCCGACGCGCTGGTCGATGGCGAACAGGTTGCCGTAGTTCTCCCACGCCATTTCGTCCTTGCGCGAGAGCTGTACGCGCACCGGTTTGGCCACCGCCTGCGAGAGCACGGCGGCATCGTAGGTCACCGTGTCGGCGCCGTTGATGCCGTAGCATCCCGCGCCGCGCGTGTAGATGACGCGAATGTTCTCCTGCTTGAGACCAAGCAGCGTCGCCGTGGTGTTGCGCGTCGGATATGCCGATTGCGTCGAAGACCACAGCGTCGCCTTGTCGCCCTGCACGTCGGCGACGGCGCACGAACTGCCCATCGATCCGTGCATCTGATAGGGATGCTGATACGTGGCCTTCACCACGGTGGTGGCTTTCGCGAGCATCGCGTCGACATCGCCCGAATCGACCAGGAGCGTGTCGGCCGACGGCTGTGTGCGGATCTGCTGATAGGCGTCGCGCTGTGGGGAAAGGGCGGTGCCGGGCGCCCAATTCACTTTGAGACGACCGGCGGCCTGCATCGCCTGCCACGGCTTCTGGGCTACCACGCCGACGAAGCTCTGTTTGACGACCACCTTCACCACGCCGGGCAGATCGCGAACCGATGCCTCGTCGACGCTCATCACGGTGGCGCCGACCGTCGGCGGACGAACGACGGCGCCGTGCAGCATGCCCGGCACTTTCACGTTGTGCACGAACTCGAATCGACCCGTGACCATCTCGCGCATGTCGACGCGAGGGACCGCGGTGCCGAGCACCGTCCACTCGCGCGGGTGCCGGCGCTTGGCCTTCTCGTCGAGCGAGACCTCGAACTTCTTGCCGCCGACCAGCTCCGCATACGTGACCCGATTCGATCCCGCACTGATGACACCATCCTTGGCCACGAGCCCGCTGGCAGATCCGCCGAACCGCGTGGCGGCGAGCTTCAACAAGGTCTCTCGCGCGGTCGCGGCAGCCAGCGCCAGGTTGGTCGTGTTGAAGTTGGTGGGATGCGACTGCTGCCCGGACGTGGTGCCCTGATCGGGCGTCATCGACGTGTCGCATTGGATCAGGCGCACGCGATTGAACGGCACGCACAGCTCTTCGGCGACCAGTTGCATCTGCGCAGTGTAGAGGCCCTGCCCGAAGTCGCACTTGCCGGTGTAAGCGGTGACGATGCCGTCGGATCCGATCGCGATCCACGAATCGAGACGCGTGCTGCCGGTGCCGTTGAAGCCCTGCGCCAGTACACCGCTGAAGCGATCGACGATGGAGGCCGAGGCAAACGTGACGATGAGGGCGCCCGAGCCCTTGAGGAACGCGCGGCGAGAGAAGCCCGCGTCGACGAGCGCGCGGCGGGCGTCGGAAGTCATGTGCGGTGTCATCGCGCCACCGCCTTCGCGTAGCGGTTCACCGCTTTGAGCATGCGCACGTTGGCGTAGCAGCGGCACAGCACGCCTGAAAGTGCCTGCTGGATCTGCTGCTCGTTGGCGCGCGGGTTCTTGTCGAGAAACGCCTTGGCGGTGAGGATGACGCCGTTGAGGCAGAAGCCGCACTGCGCGGCTTGTTCGTCGATGAACGCCTGCTGGATGGCGTGCGGCTTCTCCGCCGTGCCCAGCCCCTCGAGTGTCGTGATCTCCGCGTTGGCCACCGTGTTCACCGGCGTCACGCAGGACCGGATCGCCTGCCCGTTGGCGATCACCGTGCACGCGCCGCACTGGCCGAGCCCGCAGCCGAACTTGGGTCCGCGTAGCGACAGATCGTCACTGAGTACGAAGAGCAGGGGAGTCGCAGGATCGACGTCGACGCTCTGCGAGCGACCGTTGACCTTGAGCGTTATGGCCATGGAGGGAGGATACACCCGTCCTTGGTGCTTGGTTCTTGGTCCTTCGTCCGTGCTTGGTCCTACGTCCGTGCTTGGTCCTTTGTCCTTGGTCCGGTGCGGACTTCGGACCACGGACGAAGGACGGACCTCGGACCAAGAACGGACCAGGGACTATGAACCAAGGACCAGCTACCGAGCGGAAGCGAGTCTCTTCTCGATCTCAGGAAACGCCGCAACGATGACGTCACCAACGATCTGCAAGCTCTTCGCGCTGACGTTCTCGACGTTGTCTTGCGCCGTGTGCCACGTGGGGTTGTCGAGGTCGATCACGTCCACCGACGGGACGCCGGCGCGCAGGAACGGGATGTGATCGTCTTCGACGGTCGTCAACTCGGTGGGGAACTCGCTGGTGTGGCCCAGCTTTGCGGCCGTGCCCCAGATGATGTCGACCAGCCACGGCGTCGAGTTCGAGTCGCGGCGGATGTTGAGGTTCTTGTCGCCGATCATGTCGAGCAGGATGAGGGTCTTCAGCCCGCGAATCGATCCTGACTTCACCGCGTCTTCGACGTAGTGGCGGCTACCGTAGGTGTTGTCGAGGCCGCGCCACTCCGTCATGCGCGCTTCCTCGCCGTCCAAGAAGAGCAGCTCGATCGTGAACTCGTGCGGCTGCGCCTTGAGCACGCGCGCCAGCTCGAGGAGCGCGGCGGTGGACGACGCGCCGTCGTTGGCACCGACGAAGCGGAACTCACGAAACAGCTTGGTGTCGAAGTGGCTGGCGATGGCAATGCGATCGGGGCGCTTGCCGGGAATCGTCGCGATGACGTTGGCCATCGACACCTCGCCGAGCGGCGTCATGCCGATGAACGCCTGCTCGCGCGACTCGATGCCGATCGCCTTGAGCTGGTCGACGATGTACTTGCGGTTCTGCACGAGTGCGGGCGTGCCGGAAGGACGCGGGCCCAGCGCGACTTGCTTTTGCAGATGCGCCCAGGCACGGGCCCCGTCGAACGCGACAGGCTTGGTCGCGGCTGTTTGAGAGTCAGCGATCGGTTTCATCGAGCGTGCCTCAGGCGCATCGCTGCAGCCAATCGCACCTGCGAGCGAAGCGAGCACGAGCACCTGGCGAGCGAAGCGAGCCCTCGCACCTAACGAGGCGGAGCCGAGCGCCTGCACCTGCCGAGCGAAGCGAGGCCGCGCACCAGGCGAGCAAAGCGAGCCTTGCACCTCTATCCCCTCTGCGTGAGCGCGACGTAGTCGCGCTTTTTCGGGCCGATATAGATCTGCTTCGGCCGCGCGATCTTCTGTTCGGGGTCGAGCAGCATCTCCTCCCACTGCGCGATCCAGCCGGCTGTGCGCGGAATCGCGAAGAGCACCGGGAACATCTCGACGGGGAAGCCCATCGCCTGATAGATGAGGCCCGAGTAGAAGTCGACGTTGGGATACAACTTCCGCGTGACGAAGTACTCGTCTTCCAGCGCAATGCGCTCGAGCTCGAGCGCGATGTCGAGCAGCGGGTTCTTGCCCGTGACCTCGAACACGGCATCGGCGGTGTGCTTGATGATCTTGGCGCGCGGGTCGTACGACTTGTAGACGCGGTGGCCGAATCCCATCAGCCGGCCTTCGCCCGCCTTCACGCGCTTGATGAACCCGGGCACGTTCTGGATGTGTCCGATCTCGTTCAGCATCCGCAGCACCGCTTCGTTGGCGCCGCCGTGCAGCGGACCGTAGAGCGCCGCTGCCGCGCCGGCCATCGCCGAATAGGGATCGACGTGCGAGCTGCCGATGCCGCGCATCGCGTTGGTGCTGCAGTTCTGCTCGTGATCGGCGTGCAGGATGAACAGCACCTCGAGGGCCCGTTCCAGCGCCGGGTTCACGTGGTATTTCAGCTCCGTCATCTTGAACAGCATGTTCAGGAAGTTGCCCGCGAAGCTGAGATCGTTGTCGGGATACACGTACGGACGGCCGATGCTGTGGCGGTAGGCGTAGGCGGCGATCGTCGGCACTTTCGCAATCAGACGATGAATCTGCTTCTTGCGCGACTGCTCGTCGAAGATCTTCTTCGCATCGGCGTAGAAGGTCGAGAACGCGCCGACGACGCTGAGGAACACGCTCATGGGATGGGCGTCGTACTGGAACCCCTCCATCAGCTTTTTGATGTTCTCGTGCAGCATCGTGTGCAGCGTGATCTGCGTCGTCCACTCCCTCAGCTGCGCCGCGGTCGGCAGCTCGCCGAAGATGATCAGGTACGACGTTTCCAGATAAGTCGACTGCTCGGCCAACTGCTCGATCGGATAGCCGCGATACTGGAGCACCCCTTTGTCGCCGTCGATGAAGGTGATGTGGCTACGGCACGCGGCGGTGTTCATGAACGCCGGGTCGTACGTGCACAGCCCTTGATCGTCCGCTGCCACCTTGAGTTGACGAAGGTCGGTGGCGCGAATGGCGCCGTCGGTAATGGGGATCTCGTACTGCTTGCCCGTGCGGTTGTCGGTGATCGTCAGCGTATCGGCCATAGACAGGAGGCGCGTCCTTTAGTCGGGCTCAGAGTCGGCGTCGTGATCGGAAGTCGTCGGCACCGCGTCGCTGGCGCTGGGGTCGCTGGCGACACGGTACTCTCCGGTTGCCCATCCGGCGAGGTCTGCGTTCCGGCAGCGTTCGCTGCAGAAGGGCCGCCACCGTTCATCCGCTGGACGCCTGCGGCACAGCACGCACAGCAGCGCCTTGCCCATCCGAGCAATCATAACTCCCAACACGAGAACGCCCAACCTCCAACCCAACTCCCAAGGGTTTTCGGTTCGAGCTTCGGGAATGTCGGATCCGCGATCTAGAGCTCTGCTCCTCCTGACTCTTTGGGAGTTGGGAATTGGGAGTTGGGAATTTGGAATAGCGAAGCTATTCCACCGGCGCCGGACCGTGGTGACGAACGTCGAGCGCCGACACCATGAAAATCACATCTTCGGCGACGTTGGTCGCGTGATCGCCGATCCGCTCGAGATGACGCGACACGAGAATCAGATCGATGGCCGGCTCCAC
>Ga0075424_100000648_pt1 | contig 27940 bp, 39 predicted proteins | sample SoiMethybrSBSTD3_FD_75301 | JGI IMG/M metagenome (GOLD analysis project Ga0075424, IMG submission 75301) | Bulk soil microbial communities from a Populus tree surrounding site in Tennessee, USA - Soil MetaG P. TD hybrid SBSTD3 | ecosystem: Environmental > Terrestrial > Soil > Tree plantation... | reverse complement strand
CCCTGTAAATTCGCCTGAGCCGTCAAACGGTCGATCAGACGGACATCAGCGCGCCCGGCCGGGAAAAACCGGGAGAACGGCACCACGAGCCAACGGGAGAAGAAACCTTCAGTGGTATCCGCTGTACGGGGGAGAGCGTTGAAAGCAGCAATCATGAGCGCGCGACACCTAAACGTGAACGGGTCCTTATGCTTGTGTTGCGCCATCATGTAATCCCCACCCGTTAGCTGCTTGAATTGCTCAGTAGATTTGAAGATCCTAGGATCGACATCTCCCACGAGATTAGCAAGCTTGCCATAGAGTTGGGCACTAGAGAACTGTGAACTGTCCAAGGCTTGCGGTGTGACTGCACTGATGTTGTTATGTCCCACAAGCATTCTTGCAAGGCGGATAAACGTTCCTTTTCCATTCCTCCCTGAACCGTAAAGGAGAATGGCTTTATGCAAAGGATTGTCATTGTATAGCATGTAGCCAAGGATTTCGTAAGCAAGCTCAACAGCATCGGAGGGGAACACATCAGCAAAGAATTGGTCAATCTCGGGACATTCGGCATCTTCGTTCCATTCGATAGGAATCCTAATGGTACTCACGACTACAGGGTTATGCGGGTAGAGCTTGCCTTCCTGCCAATCTAGTAGTCCATTAGGCAAGTTAAGATAGCGAGTATCCTGTCTGTCATCGACGATGAAAGGTTCTCTATGCTCGACGATCTTTCGGACGTTTTCAGCATGAGATGGCCGCCATCGTTGCCGTAGAAGAGTTTCAGTTCTCCGGTAGATCTCTGATTCTCCATCAGGGGTCCAAAGTCCGTCCGTATGGCGGTACAGAATCCTTCCGGGGCCAACAGCAAGCTTGCCAGTATGTTCAACAGCGCGCCTAAGTGATCGGGACTTAAGACCATGCTTAGGGTCAAAGAAACGATTCGGGTCTTTTCCTCGTTCGCTTTCTTCGATGACACAGGGGTCTCCTTGTCTGACTCGTTCTACTGCTGTTTTCTCAATGGCACCGATTATTGCCCTGGACCATTCTTGTTCCGCCATTCCAGACTCACGACGGCCAGACTGTTCCGCCTGATCAATGAAAGTACTTCTGAAGCGCTTAAGTACGAGAATTCCGCCCGAATGTCCAGCACTGATTTCCGCGAGAATAGCCCACACTCCATTGACCATTGCGTCATGCATACCTCCGGCATCAGCATGTCGTCTAAGATCCTTTTGATGTCTAATGAGGACACGTCGAATTTCTGGACATGGATCTCCCCCACCATGTTCTCTGATCCACAATCGACAGTCCACAGTGGCGCGATCTCTTCGCTCATAACCGTTGCTGTTGGCCAAATCCAGCCAGCCACCCTCAAGATCAGCAAACTCATCCGGCGCCGGAAAGTAGCCATTGGACACACGAAGACCATCCCCTTTCAAATTGGCCCAACGATATTGTCCCCCATCGGGATGAATACTAGGCGGAAGCACCATATAGCGGTAATGTCGATAGATTATGTCAATGCCAGGCCCCAGTTTTCCAGGCCATTTGAGACCGGCCGGAGTGCTGTACCACAAATGGTAGCGTTCAGGGTCACCCCGGAAGCTCATCCATGTAGGAGGCAGCTCACCAAGCTCGTTCTCAAGTTCTATCAATGCTTCCTTGGCTGCCCGACCGTCCACATCGATCACAACGCAACCATCAGGAACAATGCAACCGATATTCTTATGGCGCTTGTCTACTTCTGATCTTCCTTCATAGATTCCATTAAGCCAATCTTCCAATCTTGCTTCCGAATATTCCACATCATTAGGAACCCCCTTGGGTGGGGGATACTTCTTTCCTTCCGGCAAGGGAATAGGTAAGAAGCCTGCTTGGTAATAGTCCGTTGCAGCCGCGTGAAAAGGGGACCAGCCTAAAGATACTCGTGATAGCGCCACGCCTTTAGCCGTGCTATCGTTCTCAGTGCGCCGCGCCTTGGCCTGGCGTACCATTTCCTCTCCTCTCTGGGCAGAGCACCCCCGGATTCCGCACTCATCCGGGGGTGTTCTGTTTATTTAGTTAATTCTCGTGGCGCTTAATGCACGCCTGTACGTCTGCAACTGTGCTGTATTCTGCTCCGCACACAGGGCATCTGATTTTAGCCATTTATTTCTTCATTCCATCCCTTGGCACCCTCACACATGGCACATTTCTTTTTTGGGTCCACATTGGACACACCAGTCCCGCCGCACATTGTGCACTTGACCCATTTAGTTTTCTTAGTCAAAAATCACTCACTACCTTCTGCTTGATTTTTAAGTTTTGCGTCCTTGACAGCGTCTACATGCCTCTTAAAAGGCATCATTAGGGTTCCCCCTCTATAGACTCCCCACTTACCTTTATCGGGGCCTTCTTTTACAATTTTGACTGTGTATTTAGGCATAATTCCTCTCTTCAAATACGGAAACCCCGATAGGCGCGAGCCCACCGGGGTAACCGAGTTGTGTATTTACTTCTCCGGACCGTAGTAGACCACCTTAACAGAAGTGGTCCCCAACGGCGCGTACACAGTGCCAACGCAACCCGTCGCATTACCGTCTACATCCACGCTCAAATCGAATTTGGCGTAGCTCTTGGAAGGGTCCAACGCAGGCAACTCGAACGGCCCAACCTTCTGAAGTTCAGCGTCCGTCTCTTCCACCGCAGCGGGGGCAGCAGTTGCGACAGCAGTAGCTTTGGCAGGGGTCTTGGCACGGCTCGCACGAGTACGGGCCGGCACGGTGGTCTTCTCAGCAGTAGCAGCCATTTTCCTTATTCCTCCTAGTTAGCTTGCCTGCCCCTGGTCGGGCGATGCCTGGCAACAGTGCTCTCTCATGGAATTTGTTGTCAAGCCTTGTCTATATTACAGTTTGGTAACGATCATCGGGGGTGTATTAAATCGCACTTCCGACCCTGCTTACAGCGACAGTCCCAATAGGCACCATGCACACTCTTGTCATTCAATTTCCATGGGTGACCTACCGATTCTTTTTTCAACCGTCTAATATAGACAATCAGATGTTGCATCGCTGCGAATGCATCTTTGCCTTTTCCGCTTTTTGGCCACACCTTCTGATTTCTATAAGGAGACTCAAAACCCCAAAGGTGTAACCGTTGGCTAGTTACACTAGTTCTAATAGAGCGCTTTTGATATTTGTATTTGAGTCCTCGCTTTCCACACTCCCAATCGAGAACTGCATTAAATCTAACAGGACTAAGTAAATCCTCATCCCGTCCAACCGTCTGCACTAAATCGAAATCTTCACCTCCCACGTCATATGACAAATAGCTAACCTCATTTAAGATGCTGTCAACGTGAGCGACAGCCTCTCTCATGCGGCTATCTTCAGGTCCTACAAATTCGCCACAATCCCACCAACGGACCCACTCTTCCCAGTGCCTCTCCGGACGGCTAAAAGCTCTGCGGTCTAAACAAGCATGACCCCAGCCGGTAGAACCTCCACCGTCAAACCAGGTCACATGAAATTCGTTGGCACTCATCGGAGTTTGTATCTGTCTACGGCATCCCTAAATTGTTGTTCATTGTAGTCTCTGGATTTCCACCATTCTAATGCATGCCAAATGTCTCCTAACTTCGCACATTCGTTTTCTACAAATTCATTCCACTTCTTGGCCAATTGGATAACCATTAATGTGTCAATAGCTGCTTGGAAAGCACCTTGAACCATCAATTCATTGGCTAATTCATCTAGCTTAGTTTGATGCCTGATCACACTGGCGATGTCATCAGCACGGGAGGCATAGTCAAAACTTCCACCACTCATCGGCTAACCACCGTATTTGTAATAGTTCGATCCTCGCTCAATCGTTCAATCATTTGATCCTTAGTCTCTGGTTGCAAATGGAGAGCGTAAACGAATTTACGATAAATCTTTTGTGCTTCCGCAGAGAGACCAATATGTGGGTGCCGGTAACCTACGATCTCGTAAGCATGCATAATGTGCGCATACCAATGTTGGGGGTAATGGCCAAGCTCTGAGGGTTTCCAATTCTGGGGAGGTTCACATTGGAAGAAAGCCCCGGTAATACCTACCTCTCTGTCATCAGCAGGAACCAGCACACACCAGCGGAGGAACCCTGTTAGCTGCCTCTCAGTGCTGTTCAAGGGAAGCTTGGGCGCAGTGTCACAACCGCGAGTACCGACTACCAAAGCCCCTTGCTCTCTGAGCGGAAGCTTCATTACCCAATTCTGTAAAACAGACTGCATTTCATCTAGCCCTTCGGTAGTCCTTTGTAGACACTAAGCAAAATAGCCTGAAGCTCTGATGGAAGTTCTGTTCCATCCATTGTGTATGCTCTAATTAGCATTCGAATATTGTTAATATCCTTTGAAGGGACCTTGATTACTAAGGTCACTTCATCTTTCACTTGCTTAAATCGGTTGTTACTGCTAAACGGCATTACTCACACTCCGTTTGTAGGGTGGAGTGAATCAAGAAACATTTACGGCAGTAGTCCTTTGGGGACTTACCACGGGGCATGATCTTTTCTAACATAACACCAGTGCCCATACAACAATCGCGAGCAACAATAGCTCCGTCCAAGTAAGCGATATCAACCCCTTCTTTAAACCGAATACCACACCCACAACAGTTCCCCGGGTGTTTTGCAGAAAACCAATTAAGGACCGTGTCGTCAGGTTCCTCATCACCTTGAATAGTTTGCAAAAGTTTGTCTAAGCTTACTTCAGTAAATCTAGGTGGTCGCATCGTCATCCTCTTTGGACTCATTATCCGCAATTAAAGTTTTGATTTCGATACCGTCCAAAGTGGTCACTACGTTGATAATCCTCGCATCTGCATATTTTTCTACATAAACCGTGACTACTCCTTTCACGTCAATGTCAATAACAACACGTCTGGTCATTTCATCCGCAATTCCTGCCGAATGCAGTGCATCGTACAAGTGCTTGTCTCTACCTGAAATAAGATAAGGCATTATTTCTTCCTTTCCAAATACCAGCGACGGAATCGGAGAGCGCGCTCATTCGGAGCTTCGCCACGGTTGACCACTACACCGTGCAATTGTTGCTGAGGGCTCAGTGCGTCAATTGTCAATTCACCCTGAGCGTTGCACCATATAACCGCTTGGAATTGTGGCCAAATAGGGTGCTCCCCCTTGCACACGAAGATGTAATAACCTAGTTCAGGAAGATAAAACAAGTCACCTGGTCGCAACTCACGGACGATTACCTTAATGCCATCGTGCCTAGTTTCCATTGTTTCTCTACCAATTCTTTCAGCACTCTCATTAAATGCTTCTTGGAATTTGGATGGTTCATCCGGGTTATTAATTGCAAAGAACCAATCATCAGGCCGCTTTGGTGTATCCATCTCCCCAACTCCTACCGTAGACTTTTCCGCTTGCTGTGAGTGGAACGCCCATAAATTCTGTGGTCATTACCTCAGCATACCGGTTAGCGAAATACTCCGCTTCATCCTTCGGAGCCTGCCCTAGAATTTCATCATGTACCGGTAGCAAAACTGTGGGCTCTAGTTCCTCATCGTCCATAATTCGAAGTAGAGCGAGCTTCAAGATCTCTGCTGCGGTCCCCTGGACTTTGTAATTGATTGCTGCATAAGGCTTATCGGCATTGACAAGAATTTGCCGGCCCATAAACGTTTCTACATAACCAGTCTTACCACGGCACAATCGTTTAAGCTCGCGATTGATCACCGCTCTTGCCGCTCGTCCCTCCTTAGTGTCATTACGGTAGCCGAACATCCGAGAGCGCAGCGACCTATAAGCCTTGTACTCCATTGGAGACAGTGCGCTTTTCAGGATCGATTCAGTCATCCGCCGTTTATAGCTAGCCAGCGCAGGGAATGCTTCCTCATAATCCCTAATCAAGGCAATAGCTTGGCCCATCGTGATTTCGTACCGCTTGGACATTGTCTCAGCGCCACCTGCGAATGCATAAGTAAAGTTAATATTCTTTGCGAGTTTGTACTGGTCCGGTTTGTGCTCCTTTCCGAATAGACGGTTAGCCGCCGTAATGTGTAAGGATTCACCACGCTTGGCAGCCTCAATCATGGTGGTTTCGTTAGCCAGCGCGGCAATAATCCGTAGCTCTACTTGGTCGTAATCGGACGTGATAATCAGGTGGCCAGGATCGGCTACGAAACAACGGCGGATTACCTCAGCGCTGAGGAGTTTCATTCTCCCCACATTTCCAAATCAGTCATGTTAGCCACTTCCATCCCTATACAGAATCCACACACTAGCAAAGCAATCATAAAGATGATTAATGGCCAAAGTCTGAATGCAATAATGAGTTTCTTCATTCTAGTATCCTCCCCAACCAACCTGAGGCGGGCTCTCCTCATTGGAAAATTGAGCTTCAAGCACTAACCGATGACGGTACATAGTCAATCGATAGTCCACGATAATCGATTTCAATTGATCTGGATTCATTTTAAGCAGTTGCTCTTTCTGCATCTCCGCTATCTCTTCGATCATCTCATCTGGTGTCATTTCCCCGATTGGTTTGAATCCAAATTGGAATTGGTTCATTCTTGACTCTCCCACATAACCTCATCCTCATGATCCTTTGTAGGCAATTGTTGCAACGGCGGGTTGCTGGCACTCATGCGGCTAGTTCTAGCGGCTAACGCATTCAGACTAGTGTGCACCCTACCAAATTCATCCATCTCTCTAAGCATTGCTTCTGTGTAATTCTCTCGCCGTTTGGTAAGCTGCTTGGCCAGGATTACACAGTGGATGAAATCTTTAACTTTGCCATTAGTATATGGGCTGTCTAACAATCCTCTTAGGACTGTTGCATCCATTTTCCATTTACCAGTGTCCGTTTGCTCATATAACTTTGCACCAAGGGCCAACAGACTGGCCGCTACCTGATCAGTGCTCTGAATATTCTTACAGTCAAACTCCTCCCAAGCTCTATCCATCATCACATCGGATTTACGAGTGTACGCTTTGGACAATCGCTTAGTGTATCGCACATCTAGGCGGATGCCCCGCCGCTGGAGCTTGTCCACTGCTAATTGCACCCGGTGATCGAATTCGTAAAGCTCCTTGAATTGTCTAAGTAGGTGTTGCTCCTTTTCCCATAGCCAGTAGGTGAGCACGGGGTCAGAGCCCGCGTAGGCCACCATGGCGGGATGATCCCAACGAATTAGAGCCCACCCTTCCTCTAGCTTTGCTTTTCGGTATTTGGGTTGTCCCTTCCTTTGTCCTGATTTGTAGTACTCTCCCGGAATCCTAATTGTAATTTCCTTGAAAGCCTCCTTACGCGCCTTATCCCATTTCCCCGCCATACGGTCAATCCGCGCAATAGAAAGTTCTTTGAGTCCAAGACCGCTACCTCCCTCCTCAGGTCCTCGACTGTCCACATGGTGTGCTGGAATGTACGTTTCACCCTCACAGATTACTCCTGTCTCGTACCCCAAATATTCATCAATACATCGAATATCGTGGGGTCCATTGTGACCGATAAGGTTGATTGGTTGATTGATAGCCCAATTAATAAAACCTCTCCATCGGGCGGGAACCACGTAAGCTTGATCGCGGTTACCCCATTGAGCTGTACGGAGTTTCCATCCTGGTCGGTAACAGTTAATTCCGGTGCTTTCTGTATCGAACCCAAGCCAATCGTTACTGTGCTCTCGGATGAAATGGCGCACCTCCTGTAGATCCTCTTTGGACTGTACACAGTGGAACGTAACTCGTTGGCCTGCCAGGCGGTCACGAATTCTTATCAAGCCAGTCACGCCATTCTGAATTAGCTAAATAGTCTTCAACACGAGCGTTACGGTCTGCTGTGCGTTCATAGCCTCCCTCAGGATCAGGAACGCACCAAAGCATGTCATCAGGGAACTGTCCAAACTCAACTGGAGTAGCCCCATTATCAATTGCTTGCCGTCGCTTGTTAGCGGTTAGATCATAATGGGGTGCTGTCTTCTCTTGGAACCATTCTCGCTTTAGGCCAATCTTCTTAGCGAATTCGTGCAACTCCTCAACGTCCGATGTAAGCAGGTGACCGCCACCTTGCCAATAGCCCCAACCATTTCCAGGGAATTGATCAACGTAAATCATCCGTGAGCACCTACCAAATCTCTTTGATAAAGCCAGCGACCCAAACGTTCCCAATCCTTTTCTACTTCCTCCTCTAACTTGGTGCTATGGCTACGGAGCACATAGGACGGATGCAACATAGGCCAGATTATTACCTTGGTACCTTGGGTGCCAGTACGAGTGAGCCTCTCTCCGCAATGGCGAAGAATAGAGGCTCTTTTACCTAATACAGCTTGCAAAGCCACACCGCCTACTGGAATAACCAATGTGGGTTTACCGACTGCCCTCCATTCCATATTCAATCCGTGACGAGCCGATTCAATCTCAATATGGTACGGAGTACGATTTCTAGGTGGACGGAATTTGACCACGTTGGTTAACCAGCAATTAGCCTGCCCTAGCTCCGGTGTCTGGCCAGTGTAGAGGTTCGCAAAGCTCATCAATTGGCGCAGCACAATGCCTGCCTTACCAACAAATGGTCTACGTTTGATTTCCTCTTGTGCTCCCGGAGCCTCACCAACAATCATGGCAATTACTCTGTCTCCGCCCTCGCCTGGCACGTAGACATCACTTAAGTCGGTATTCAGAGCTGCTTTCCAACCGTATGACCAATCCTCCAATTCACCTAGAGCGTCGTAATCAACCATTATCATCACTCATAAGTGGTTTAATTTCCTCCTTTTTTCTTTCAATTACTTCGGCAACTGTGACGGTATTGGTCTTGATTCCTGGCTTACCGTCCACTGGGAACAGCCACTCATAAAATCCCAGAATGAGTCCTAGCTTGTTGTGTACGGGGCAAAGGGGCTCATCATCGATCCTCCGTTGCCGACGGCCTTGATAATTCTGGCACGGACAGAAGTCAATCCAATCCCCATTCTGATCTTCATTAGTGCATGGATAAATCGTGTTTGAATATTGATCCGTCTGAGTTTTGTGTGTCTTATTCGGATGGTTGCAGTTGCGACAGTGTCCAGATTTGATTTCTGTATCGTCTGGATGGATGTGCCATTTACATTGGCACCATTCCTCTGTGGTACCTATTTCCATTGCATCAATATATTTCTTTACCAGATCAGGTATTTCCTTTTTAGGCACACTGAGAAATTCATCCCCCAAATTCGGGGATACTGACCCACCCGGCTGTTCATACCCACTTGGCACTATAAAGTGCCTTCCCTTAAAAAATTTAGCTTGGTTAATTGGAATCTGATTATTTACATACATGCTGTTTGAGTGTTCATTTCCCATTGTCAATCTCACTTTCCTTTTTGTGTTGACAATCGCACCATGTCGGTCCTGCACATAGATCATGATTTTCATCTTTACAAGCGTTGCAAATAAACAATGGGAGCATTACTGTCCTCGCTTTCCACATTCTCGGTACAAACAAAGGCAACCGAATTCCGCCCACTAGACCAACCGCCGGGCGGTATAGAATGAATAGACTTTGCTTACCTTTACGCGCTCACCCGGTTGTGGAGAATGTACCATCATTCCGTCGCCTAGGTAAATTGCTACATGACCAGCCTGAGGGAATACGATATCCCCGCGTTGCATTGCTGCTTTACTTACACTCTTACCCGCGTTAACCATTGTTCGAGTTGTGCGTGGAAGCTTAATTCCAATCTTAGAAAATGCAGTCATCACGAGTCCGGAGCAGTCATACGAATTAGGTCCCGTAGCACCCCACACATAGGGCTTACCTACTTGGGACAGTGCAAATTGAATTACTGCTTCAACTCCGATACCGCCAGGTGGCGCAGCCGCGCGCTTGATTACTTGACCGGGGCCGGAGGCGGGGGAGGCAGGCTTAGGCTTTGTGACAATTTGCTGGACGGCTGCTTGGGGTGCTGGTAGCTCTACCTTGATGGGAGCCCCCTGCATCGCGTATGGAGAGCCGTACACTTCAGACGTTGGCGCAGCACTAGCGACAGTGACGGTAGGCGCAGCCATAGAAGTAATTCCGTTGAGAGCAATAAACAATTGAGCACAAATGGCAGCGACTAGGAACCAAAGCAACGGCAGTCGGAAAAGGTTAAACTTCTGACTATCATATGCGGACATTATCTCTTCCTCGCTAAAGGGGGCTAGCCCTGTTGCCAGCCCCCGTAACCCGCTTAGCTATTTTGAATAGCTGCCTCCACTTCCTCGTAAGTGTGCTCGCCTGGCTCATCAGGGAGCATTTCAGCCATAGTGTTCAGATAAACGCACAATCGATAGACAGATTGCTTGGTGCGCATCATCAGAGGACCAGACACACCAGTACGAATGAATTTGCCTTGTCCTCTCAAGCTCGCAGTGTGGTTGGCCAAATTCTCGCCAGTGTGCACGGCGAATTCATTGACTGTGCTTACGGGGAATTCTTCCGTCTCATTCTCACTCATCGGCATATTCCTGGTCGTCATCTTCGTATTCTCCCTCATCCTCATCTTCGTAAGGCATAAAGGTTCCGATTTCTTTCTTGGGTTCCCCGTGCTGGTCTTCTCCTATCCTGAGATCAGCGAGTACGAGGGTATCCTTGTCATTCTTCCACGAACCAATACGCTGGACGTTACCGTCCTCATCGTACATTGTCCGTGTAGCAAACTCTTTACCGGTTACACCAATGGCATCCAAGAAGGGAACGTACTTCCAATCGGTTTTCTTGGTGACCGTGAGGAATGCCATGATGAAGTAACCCTCGTAATCCTCTTCGTCATAGCCATCTCGCGGAACCAATTCAAGCCCTACCCTCAATTGAGGGTTCTTTTCCTTGGTACGAGCGGCATACTTGAGAACCTTAATCGTCCACAAGTAGACTTGTCCTACTGGGACGGGCGGTCCCGCATACGGTTTGAACTGCGAATCTCTGTCAAAATCATCAACGTCCGCCGCTTCAATACCCCAACTAGCCCTAGGCATACCGTTTCCTCTCAGCCTAAATATCCAACACGAATTACAACAGCATCAGCGGCTGCTGTCCAGCCAAACTTGATGTTATCTGTTAGTTCATTCCACAATGGTAAAACCTCACCATTGATTAGTGACATTCCTTGGGAATACTCATAATACGCTTCGTAAGCTGTCCTCCCTAGTTCACGTAAATTGGACACCATGGGTTCTGGCTGGCTCATGCTGCCTCCTCTCCATTTATCTTTGCCAGCATCTTTGGAATCGTGGGGCTATCGATGTAAGGTCCCAAGCAATTGAACTTGTCTCCACAGATGTACCGTACATCAGCCTCCCGTTTGGACTTCCGTTCAGGGCTCTCGAAATGCAGCCGTCGAACTAGCTTAGTCCGGTCAGAATCACGTACGGGGAGACGGCGGTTCTCATAATATCCCGTGAAATCCATAAGTCCGCTAATGGCATTGGCTGTCTCAGTATTCTTTCCCTGGATTCCCGGAAATACCAAGAGCTCTCCTCCGTCGGTTTCATCCGTACGATAGGCGTGTGCGGTAATAAGGAAGTTGACGGGCATATCGACGAGTTGGGGGATCCAACTTTTAAGGAAATTTTGAGTGTTGAAATAGTCCGGTCGATCGGGCAAGTTTCGATGCTGTCGCTTCTCCGGATTAATGTCAAAGGCTTCCGCCGCGTATCCAAGCCGGAAACGATCTTGCATTGTGGACAGTCCATCTAAGATCAACCAATCAAATAGTTCGTACCGGGCCCTTCCACTTTTTATCGGAGCATTGAGCCAATCGACAGCAGCTAACGCGGTGGCGGTATCCGCTATCCGCCTGCCAGCACCAACGGCGCCCATTCGTACCGCTACCTTGTAACCGGGCTCACAGACCAGCCAGCACGTTTTACCAGGGCATGTGCCAGTCAACCAAGTCTTACCAACGTTGGAGTCACCATAAATCAATCCATTAATGCTCTCGCTGGTTTCTTGGAGGCGGAATACCTCAGCGGCGAAATCGGAAATACTGACTTGATGCCGCTCTGTCCGCACCCTGTCAGAGCGTTTACCGGCCGTTGTCGCCATTGACAATTCCTGGATAACGGTTATTGAATTCCTGAACAAATCGCTTAGCTTGCTTCTTGGTAACCACCTGAGGCTTAACCTTAGGGCGGGGTCCGAACATTCGGGCTGGACCAAAGGGAGTCATTCGGAGTGGAATTGCGAAATGTTCCGTTACAGATCGCGGTTCACGAGTGCCAATAGCGGTAAGTTCCTCTGGGGTGGAATAACGCAATTCACAGTCATTCTTGTCAACCTTGTCGATTGTAAGGAATCGCTTGGTTCTTTGATGATAACCAATTACGGTACCTGGCTCAGCTACAATACCATTCAATCTCATTAGGACCACCTAGGGAACTTAGGCCAGTGAATTTCTTTTAAGGTGCTATCTCGCATACAAATGTGCACCAGCGATTCAAAAGCTAAGGGTAACTCAGACTTTTGTGTAGTGTCGCAACGGTGGCATTTTCTATACCAGCCTGTATCGGGTCGATATCGAGTTGTTGGGCTCTCCTTGATAACCGGAATGGCGGTTACATCACCGCCACCATTAGCTAACCATTGCTCAATTTCGTCTGCTAGTCCCATGTACTCACCGCCCTTCCGGTTTTAGAGCAGTCAACCCATTTACAAGGGACATTTCGGCGTCGTTTAAGGGCATCGATCCATGCTCATATTGGGCCATAATTTTGTGGGCGAGACCTCCTAGTAACCATGCCTCTCGCCCATCTAGCTGAACGTCTACTCCCTTATGCTCAATAACCATTTGTTTATCCTATCTCAAACCCGGGACGTTCCTCTGTGGACTCTTCCTCGTACAAATACGGGTCACGTCGAACGTATAGCGCTCGTTCCATGAGGCGGATGTCTGTTCCCTCTTCCTCCGCCACACACATTGCAAAGAATGGGCACATTCGAGGGCAGGAATAGTGCGGAGTCTTGGAAATCCTTTGTGGATCGATCTCTTTCCTATGTAGAGCTTCCGTGAGTCCACTTAGGATAATCGCATCTTCCTGTATCCGCCCTAGAGTGATTAACTTGGCTTTACTGGTCATTCGAATGGGCTTCCGCACGAACATGGGTGCGGGCTGCTTTTTGGATACAGTACCATTCTGGTTAAGCGACCGACCTTTATCGTCTACCGGTCGCATGTCAGGTAGACCTTTGCGCAGGAAGTTGTACATGATCCCAGCGAATTGTTCAGAGTGTTTGATGAGCCCTAGCTTCCGTAGCGCTGGTTCCGCCATCACACCGTACGGTCTGGCCTGGTTGTCAATTGCTAGATGCTCGGTACGAATCGACTTGGCTGTTTTGTGCTCCATTAACCAGACAAAGCCTTTACGGTCCCTGAACACCAAATCTGGTTTAAGTTTGTGAATGGCGATAATCGCGCCATCGACAGAGATAGAGAATTCCAGGGGAATCTCAGCCTCAATTACGTCAATGGTCGGATCCTCACCATAGAAATTCTGATAGGCGGTTAGCATTTCCTCCCCCAAGGAAAGCAACTCTTCGGCCTGCTCTATTAGATGATCAGGGGCACCCTCAATAGCAGCACTATTAATAGCATAAGTCGCATATGTGTGGAAAATACCGCTTAAGTCCCCTTGCCGGCCACTACTATACCAGTCCGCTAACGCCAAATGAACCCACGAACCTAGTTCGAGGGCTCCGAATTGCTTTGCCTTGGGAACGTAACCTTTGCGCCAACGCCAATACCACATTTTAGGGCACCGTTTAAAATCAGCTACTTCGCCCCGTCGCAATTGCCGGACTTGTTGCCTCATTTTTTCCTCTATCCAAAGTAGAGGCAGGGTGGGTGCCTGCCCCGTCAAACAGCACCCACCCCACCTGAATATCGGCCTAACCCCTACCGACACAGCAGCCCATTGTTAAAATCACGGTAACCTCTATCGGAAATACTTTCTGGGGGACCTAGAGAAAGATATCCGAATTAGCTGCTTTCCCCGTCATTTAACTAGAATAGATCTTCGTCATCCGAAGTGGACTTGACACGCCTAGCCGGGGCCTTCTTGGCAGGCGCCTTATGGGCAGGGGCAGCCGATCGAGCACGGGTAGTCTTGGCAGCCGGACGACCCCGGCCACGCTTTGGGGGCTCCGGCTCATCCTCAAAATCGTCATCGTCCTCATCGGACTCATCTTCGTCGTCCTCATCGGAATCTTCGTCTTCATCGTCATCTGACTCGTCTTCGTCGTCGAATTCGTCATCGTCCTCTTCGGATTCATCCTCAAGGTCGGTGTCCTCATCTTCGAAGTCGTCTCCCTCATCTTCGAATTCATCATCCGAAACGACTTCCCGCGTAGCACGGCGCTTGGCATCGGCAGTCTTCGGTCCCCGCTTAGCCTCACCCGACTTCTCTCGCCACTCCTCAAGGAATTCCGAATTCTGAAATGCCGGTCGGGCAGCAGTGGCAATTGAGACACCCATAAGGAATGCAGCGCGCTTGGATGCGGCGCCGTTCGGATCAAAACCAACTTCCTTAACAATCCAATTGGCAAATGCCTTGTGGTAGCCGGTGGGCTCCTTGTCCGCATACTGGGTTACATCAGTGGCGTTGCGCGGTTTCGCTGCGACCTTTGCGGGGGCTCGCTTGGCCGGTGCTGACTTGGCAGCAGCCACCTTAGGTGCACTCCGTCGGCTCGCAGCAGGCTTACGAGCAGGACGTCCCCTAGTAACCATTACTTCTCCTCTTCCAGTTCCTTATTTGGTAGATCACCCATCATCGGGCCGAAGAGTGCACCGTACATCGTCGGTGATCTCCGGTCAAGAGTGGTCGGTGCCCCTCCTTGGGGAGTCAGTCGAAACCTCTACTAAGGTCCAGCACTCGACGGACATACTCCACACCACGGCGACCATCAAGTAACCGCTTGGAAACTCTATCCGATTGCTGGTTCACAATGGATGTTCCAATGTCCACTGTCTCTTTAGAACGAAGGTAATAGTACATACAATGTCTTGGATTACTAACCCTATGGATTCTATCCTCCGCTTGTTGCTGCTGTGAAGGTTTCTTGGTTTCGCTAATGAATACCATCCGATCAGCGCTGTCAATTGTAATTGCTGTTCCACCCGCACGTACATTCAACATCATGATTTGCGGCGTGCCACGGTCACGACGATTAAAATCGTCAATAATACGGCGTCGATCATGACTAGCAGTGAGTCCAGTGATAGCAGTGCATAATGCATTACTCTCTTTTCTCTTAAAATGGGTCTCGATACCTCGCCGCATCATATTCAGAATTCCTGTGTAAAAACTCACGATTACCACTTTATCAATTGGACGACGAGGGTAGCCCCATTCCTCCAAACTATTGACAATCCAATTGAATTTATTTGATGGTAGACTAGGTACATAGAAGTGTTTTGGTCCTCTAATTTGGCGTCCCGTGATCTTGTCTTTGTAATTCACAATTCGTGTTTCGATATCTCCATATGCGCACGCCATTTGCTTTAATCGAGTCAACTCCTCTAGAGCGTAAATGGCTTCAAGCCGTCCAGATTCTAAATCAGCTAAACTCTGTTCCTCCATTTGTTGGTAGGCGTCTAGTTGCTTCCCTTCCATAGGGAGCCAGATACCTACAGGGCTGTTTTCGTCCTTGGGGTCCAGATGAGTCCCTACGTAAAGCTTGGGCGGAAGATCTTTAGCTACCTCAGCTTTGGTTCGTCTAATGCAGACAGATTTAAGAGAGTCCCACAAAAGTTGCTCTCTGTCCTCACGGAATTCGCCGATTTCCCACCCGGTATACCCGCCCTTAGTCCAAAACATTTCCGCCCAACGATAGAAAGCGGAATATGTCTTGGGGTCCAACCAATTAAGCGTTCCCCAAAGCAAATGGGGAGAATCCTCGAATGGTGTTCCAGACATAGCGATTTTCGTCCCACTAGGACGGAGCTTAAGCATGTCTGCACCACGGCGACGTTGTGTAGGGAGCCCTTTTCGCTTGATGAGCATTTCGTGTGATTCATCAATGATCACAGCACCCCATTCAATATCAAACAGTTTGGGGTACCGGGGTTTCAAGATTTTTTTCGTTTTTCTAGACCGCTCATGTGCTACATATTTGCTTCTGATTCCATTACCACACTCCAGTTTCTTTTTCTCATTTTCAACTGTCCACTTACCACAGATATGACACACCCAATAGGACTGTACTAAAAGGATATCGGGGTGGACGATTAACCAGGTTTTCTCTGTGTATCGAGTGATCCGGATTGTGTAATCGCGATCCTGCCACAATTCTGGCAAAATAACCGCACGATGATCGGCGGGAAGCCATTCGTTGATGTGGCGTCGCCAGACGGTATCTGCTGCAGTTTTGGGAGCAACTACTAAGTAGGGTCCTGGAATTTGCCCCTCTAACAGCCCTCCCATTGCTTCTAGGGTCTTACCTAAACCAGGATCATCGGCGACCAGACTAGCGGAACTGTCTGCAATAAAGCGTGCTCCTACACGTTGGTAGGTGCGTTTCCGCATGGCACGCGCTAGCTTAGGAGCAACCCTACTTAGGTGCTCTAATTTGGCATCGGAGGATGCCGCGAGCTTGGACATAGACTCACGACTCTCCATAATGGCCTGAGCCCAACGTGTAAGCTCATCATGCAACACAAGGCGGTTACCAAATTTTGTCCGTAGCAATTGGAGAGTTTCAATGGTACATGGAACCGTCCAGTAGCCGCCAACCGTTTCATAGGCTCCCGGAATAGTGGTGCGCATTCCCTTCAAGGGCTCATTAGCACGAATTTCGATCCGTCGTCCCTTCTTTTTAAGGTTGATCACAGACGATCACTCCATTTCCAGTAATCGGCCTCTCTATTTCGTACATGATCAATCCCTAATCGTTTCGATTTCCCATACGCGGTGGTAGGGGATGAATGTCTCAATCTGTCGATTTTCCATAGTTTGCCGTATTAAAACAATGCCTCCATCTGTGTGCTCCATTGATTGCCAATATGTCCCAATAGTAATCTCTTCCAATCGGGGAGGAGTATAAGGTAATTCGTTCCCTACTATCTTAATTGCAATCATTTATTTCCTTTTCTGTACACACAGACACTTTGATGTCTGAGTATGGCAAGCCAAGTTTTTGCAGTAAAACGACAACCACTAGGCCACCATGCGCATTTATAAGGGGGCTTTACCATTCTTTTCTCCAATGCGAATAGCCCCCTAGGCTACCGAATTGCTCCGGTAATCTAGGGGGTTGCCATTCACTCTCCTCTTGCTAACCGTCCCGAATTACGAATAGCCCATTCCGTGTCCTTTTCCAACTGTTCGTTATATCGATTAGCTTCCTCTTGTTCCTCTGGTGTTGGCTCCAATGTTTCCGGAAATGAATCTTCATCAACTCTTCGTGTCATCCTCGCACCGCCATAAGCGCACCGACCTTGAACGACCGGAACCCCGTTCCATCCTGATCCACAAAGGTCACGATGCGGGAACCTGGTAGCTCGTCCGGGTTTCCATCGTCCATTGTGATCACGTGCTGAACGGTGATCTTTTTGCCCTCACTCTCTGGGAGCCTGCCATACTCCCGGTTACCACCCAAAGGGTTCCACCAAGCAACGCGCTTGCCGGCAAGCTTGCCTACTAATTCGGCGTCGGACAATTCCTCGGGGTCAAAGGTAAGCTTTGCTTGCGGTTTCTTGTTGAGTGCCGGTCGGTCATCATTCCAAATGGAATAATGTTGCTTGATCACCTTCCCGCCGATGATTTCAACAGTGATCATTTCCGTGTCGCGAGTGGCACTAAAATCCACCACACCGATTTTGTCTGAATCGGTAAAGTACCCTTTTGCGTGGCACGTCCAACCAAGGGGCTCTAGCTGCTCCCTCAGTTCCCGTGCGATCGGGACAGAGGGGTTATTACGGACCACGGCGGGGGCACCACGAGTGGCATACTTACAGCCCTCAATGCCCTTTTCGTGACGCGGGGGCATGCCAACAATGTCCTCCGCACAATTACACCATTTGGTGGTCCGCAGAGCTGAGCGGTTGACACCGCGTAGCGTCGGCTTGGGCTTAGAGTCGGCAGCAACCACCTTGGCGGGTCGCCGACCACCGCTAGCCTGGGGAGCGGCATATTCAGCGATAGCCGCGCGTGCCTTAGCAGCAGGACTCTTAGACCGTTGCTTGCTGGTTCCTGCGACCATGGTACAGACATTAGTTTCGCTGCACTTTGTCGGCGGTCGCCCCCGCTTAACGGGAATTTGGAACGTGCCACCGTGCTCACGGCACTGAATCTTTCTGTATTCCATTTCTTTTCCTCTCTCGAACGAGTACCCCCTACCGGATTCGAACCGGTACTAAACGCATTTTAAATGCGCTGCCTCTACCTATTGGGCTAAGGGGGTTCAGGAGCCCAAGGGCTCCCTTTGTGCTAACGCTTACGCCAAATACTGTTACTCATGGCACGGCAATCCGCGTGCTTGTGGCATTTGCGGTATTGACGCCTGTATTTACGGGTTTGGTGCCCGTCTGCTTTCACACCACGTCCATCTTTCGCACTCATCCGAGACACCTAGCCAAGTGCTGCTCATAATGCTTCTTGGACATACCCGCCGTAGGGGCTCCACAACTAGGGCACTTCCGGGGTACTGCACCCATTAACGCTCTCCTTTTGGCTTCTTTCTCTTACCTGTTTCAATTGGACGTTTAGGGCACTTGACCATGTGCCGGTCACGTCCCTCTGGTGTAACGAATTCTCGCTGACACCAAGAGCACTTAGGGAATTTGAAAGAGGTTATAGTCTACCTCCCTTACTATTCCCCCAGAACCAGTGATTACAGCCCTTTGTGGTATCGCACTTCCATTTGTAGGCCACAATTGGTCCGGTAGGTCCCTCGAATGAATGAGGACCGCTCTCCTTTTTTACTTTCGAGTGAGAGCACTTGGAGGACTTCTCTCTCGGTCCCGGAACAGGCTTAGCCATCAGACAACCGGGGTGTACTCGGTGAACACGGTCAATACGACAGGCACGTTAAGTGAAGTCACCGAATCACCTTCCCGAATTTCGATTTTCCAGCCGAGTGCAGCCCACATATCAGCCGCGAACAGAGCCGCCACATTGATTGTTGGAAATTCCACGTCAATTTCACCCGTTGACGTGTCACCGTGAACCGTTCCCCGGTACTTCTCCGCATGGAGCACCACACTTTGCAGCGTGGGCGGTATATCGATCAGTGCAAGGTCCGGGTCAGAGTGCTTACCCATTTCATTTCTCCTCTCGTACCGGCTGAATAGCCGAGTGAACGCACTCCGTAGAATGCGTTCAACTGCAATTCAGCTTTGCGGTTCCTTACCCGTTCCACCACATCGTGGACAAGTAACCTCAGTAGTCGTACCACCCCGTTTCTTGGTGATAACCCTTTTGCCCCAACAACGTTTACAGGATGGGCCTGGAGTTTTGGGCATTAGAACGGCGGCCGACTTCTTTGAGCATCATTCGCGTAAAAAGTGTCCCAAGTGGTCTCGATAATGTCTTTTGCTTCCTTCATTCCCAACCCGGGGGTTGCCTCTCGCAAAGCCTTGATTGCCTGGATTTTCTCACCCCGTTGAACAGCTTGGATCAGTGCGCCAATCCTCTCCACTGAGGCACGCATTCCACCTTGATTGGTGGCGATAGCTTCCAATCGGCGCATCCGTGACTGTAATTGGTAAATTTCCTCACCAACGTTGACCGGGGGCGGTTCCGGCATCTCAATTTGAGCTTCAACCACAACAGCCTGCCCGTTGAGATAAATTGTTGCGTTAGTTACGAACATTCCATTTCCTTCCTCTAGGTCCTCAATTGGAGGAACGGGTTAGCTATGCGTCACCGTTCCCCCTCATTCAAAATCTAGAGGGAGAAATTCTCACTATGGAATTAAGGCGGTGGATGCTGGTTCACAAGGCTCACGTCCGGCGTGCGCATAGCGCCATTCCTCGCGTGAGCGGTGGTCCCCGCCCTCCGGGGATCGGACCCGGAAAACCGAACAACGTGAGCCTATCGAATAAATTCATTAAACAGGGTCTGTTTTCGTGTGACGTGCGCCACACTACGGAGAGTGACCGTGGACGGTCCCTCCTAGCCTTGAGGGCTTCCAGGGCATGGCCGTAAAGGCCCCTAGAAGCGCCACAGAGCCCCCAAATGCATTCCCCGGTACAGTCACCCTAGGGAAGTCATTTCAGGGGCTCTGCGGACAAACGCGCTGGTCAGAAGGGGTATAAATGATCTTGAAGATGGCTTAACGCATCGTCACGGACGTAACCTCATTCGGCACCCGCCACACAGCCGCGATTGTGGTAATCGCCGTTGCCACAGCGCCCAGCAGCTCACCGCCCTCACCCCACGAGAGCGAACCATCCGAGATGGAAGCCGCAAACAAACCAACTACACCTACTACCAGGGTAATTGTTGCCACAACTGCCTTTGTTCCTTTTTGGACTACCTCAGGAATCGGAACTTGAATTGGAGTACTCATTTTCTCTCCTTCTAGTTACTAATTAACCGGCTCGATAACTACGGATGCACCGAGAGGGCTGCGGTAATCCACAATCAAGCTATAAGCACTCTCAGGAGCGCGTACCCCGCCTGTGCAGCCAAGGGGGTCAATTGTGAAAGACCCAGTGAGAAAAGGCTCAGCATGGTGATTATCAGGTGAGCCACATTGCCACGCTGCCGTGCCTACTTTTAATTCAGCATTCTTATTAGCAATGTTGACCCATACCGAAGTCACTCCCGTAAAACCGTGTTGCGGAGTGAGAGGCACAACTACTTCAGTGAAATAATTGGGATCAGTATTGGGTACATCCGGGAAATGAGCCGGCAAATCGTACGGGTAAGCCATATTAAATACCTTCTTTGGAATAGGGTCTAAACCGACAATTTGTCTAGCTTTAGGAATAATAATCTCAAGGAGTTGTGTGATTCTCCTATCGCCTGGACAAACTTTACCCGTGCTAGTTGACCAATGCTCCCCACCTGAAACGCGGCCACCATAAGCAAACTCTTCCTCTTCAAAATTACCGTCGATACCCTGCCGATGGTAGGCAATTCCTGCTGAACTAGTTTTACTATCTGTCGCTGGCACAAGCGGAATTCCGTGTGTCTGGAAACCCCATACACAAATCTCAATATTCCGACTAATCTGCCATTCCGACCATGCGGGAACCTCGTGACCATTGTCCGTGTTCCAGACAGGAAATGGTTCACCTAAATCTTCTGTCTCAACAGCAATAGCACGCGGATTACCGTCCTTACATGCTGCTGATTGATAAATTGTGTCTCTACTTTGGGTTAACTCTCCATATCCCCCTACTGATAAGTGGGCAGCATTAGCCGGATCATGGCCCACAATTGTGTGGAATATAATGACGTTCGGTCCGGCACTCCGCATATACGGAACACCCTTGTAATTAATTGGTTTGTAAACTGCGCTTGGCATAAGTGCCATAAGAGTTACTCCACTCCAAATGTGACCTTATAAGTAGAGCCTAGGTTGATGGCTGTATAGCTCCCGTCACCTTGGTAACAATAAAGAACATTACTAGAAATGTAAGTTTGCTCCGAACCATCCTGCCTTTTCCAAGTGTACGTTTCGGTAGTGTTGTCAGGATAAGTTACCACAACATTATTTGTCATTTCCTACCTCACACAATAGAGGACCACCATTAGGTGGGACACATTTCCAGCCTGATTCGTAAGACATGATCACACCATCACAATTATCATCACCTACTCTCGTGCAATAGGAATCGGTTTTAATTGTAGGAGTAGCATTATCGGTCGCTCCAATAACTAAGCTAGCTGTTGAGAGAAGAATAATAACCGTTGCTAAGAAAATTGTTTGTGTCATTAATGCAGTTCTACTCATTTTCTCTCCTCAGTAGCAATTAAATACGATTACAATCCCGTTTCCGCCAGCGGCCCCCGCCCTTGTCCCCGATGAAGCGGTATTGAAAGCTCCTGAAGCACCACCACCGTACAATTTTCCTGCTGCTGCTGTACCGGCAATATCCACATTCACTTGCCGGCTAAACTTTCCTGCTCCACCATATTGAACGCCTAGAGGAATGTTCGCAGAATAGATGCCATTGCCCCCACTTCCACCTTGCATATTGAAGTCCCCACCGGAGCCCGTACCACCGATACCGCCTGCTACTGTACCCGACCCCGCACCGGCACCGCCTCCAATAGTCGCCACACCCCCATTTCCTGTTACTGCATAAGCTTTTCCTGTTGCGAATACAGAGTTACCTCCATTGGTTCCATTGTTCACTCCTGCTGCGCCACCGGCACCCCCGGTACCTACGTCTACAGTCTCACTAGCGGCTAGTGCAGAAGCTAGTAGAAGTTTTTGTGCAAACCCACCTGCGCCAGCACCACCTGATAGGGAGGTTTGACCTACACCCGTTGCTGCAATTCCGCCTGAGCCCGCACCGGCCCCTTGCACGAATACGAGAGCGCGACTCAATCCAGCCGGTTTAACCCAAGTGCCTGCACTGGTGAATACTTGGACTTCAAAAACCATTGTCAAGTCATTCAGTTGTTCGGCTAGAAGGGGGTCACCAATTGCAAATGGAGTAGTCATTTTATTCCTATCCTAGGACCTTAGGGTGTGCCACTATGATTTCTGAACCAGCCGCATGAGATCTAACTACTCCATTTACTGAACGAGTGACTGTCATCTGTTGTGGGTTGCTAAATGTAAGAACAATTGCCTTGCTGATGGCGGAAGCACCTCCAGTGACCACAAAGGACCCTGCCACACTATCCACAGCACGGGTGACAATGCGATATGCCGCGTACAGAGATTGATCACTCCCAGTTGTCGTGCTGGCTTCAATAATTTCAGTCAATCCAGCGGGAACAGCCACGGAAGTGTAATCATCCTGCTTCCAGAACAACCAAATTTCAATTGTATTGCTCTTGGTCACTGTCAATGCAGGGTAGGCTACATCCTGAGCGCTAGAGTTAGTCTGTGTAGTACTATCAGTTTGCGTTAATGGACAATTAGGCATTGCGATGATAAACGAGCTAGTAGTGTCTCCCACTGCACCACCCGAATAAGTGCAGTTAGGAACACTCTCTGCACCGGAATCGAGTTTTGCGCAAACTTTGTAATGACCTCCCGAAATCAGTTGCGTATATCCACTTGGAACATTTGCGGTGGCTGCTGTATTTCTAATGACTGTGAAAAGTAATAAACAATCATTTGTAGTGTGTCCAGCGGGGAGCCCTGGTGTGGTCGTCGCATTATCTCCATGGGATGCAGTGCCCACAGAACGAAATGAGGGTGCAGGAGTTGAAATAGCAGTGGCGGACATATCTTCGCCATTAATCCGCACTGGAACAGGTAGAGATCCTCCGGCGGTTGTCCATAATGACTCTCCCACCGTAGTTACCTTAAGTGCAGTATCATCATTATCAATAGCATCTACAATTGTAGAAGAATTTGTGGCTAAAACGGACCCTGCTGTTTCCACATGAAAAATATCGAGTGTGTCAAATGGAATTGTATTCCATGAAATTATATGTGAGAAGGGGGTTATCATTCTCTTGTGGCCGATCACTAACAAATCAGCATCATCGTAAATATGCCAATCATCCATGTTAGTGAGCTTGATGCGGCTGGACATGTAGACATCGAGCATTTGACGACGCAAGGCCATATTATTTTTAACTGTGTCTGACATGATGTCTACAACTACTTCTGGATATCTATTACTTTCTACGGTTCCTTCTGAGACTTCTCGTTGTGCAATTGATATCAGTTGCTGATCAGTTTCTGGGTTAACACTCAGGTCCCCCCCATCGTAAACTCCCGATCCCCCATTCTTCGGATCGGCGGTACCCAATCGACCAGTAGTTTTCTCATAAGTGTATTCGCCCCCACCACGCCGTTTCGCGGTGATTTTATTCCTCAAACGTTGACTGTTCTTTACAGGGCGGAAACCCCCCTTAGCCACATTTTCAGCACCGATATCTAATGTCAACACAACTGTCTTTGTGCGTAATTGTTCCAAACTAACATAATCGATAGCACGAGCACTGAGTAGTTCTCGGAACATTCCGCCGTCGGTCCGTAATATCTCTTCGAATTGTTCGAATAGGGATCCCTCGAATTGTGGACCCATTATCTCGCCTGTGTCTGTGTTAGTGAAGTAGGGGAAATCCTCTTCAGCGCAAATACGGCGCTGTCTGCCCTGCGCTGTCTCACCAGGCGAGCCCTTGAACCTGTCGAATGCTGTACTCCCATCATTAAAATCATGAGTGACGTACAGAGCTACATGAGCAAAAGTAGTGTTTTCTGTAGCAGGAAGGGGACTGATAATAGTCCCACCATTAACCACTGTGTACTGTAGAGCACCGATATTGTGCAAGAAAGGATGCCCAATTAGAGTACCTGAAGCGATTGAGTGATCATCAACAAATAATTCCCAAAATAGGTTAGTCCCTCCGGTTACATTTGCTCGCCAACGAAAAAGATGAGCTGCTCCGTCAAAAACGTCAAAAGATAATGTGGTAGTGTCTACTATAACGTCCGATTCCAATAGTCCTGGACTAATAGTGATTTCTTCATCAAATGAATCACAAGTCACAGCGAATGCATCAAGAGGAACACCCCCAATTGTCACTCCTGAATCTAAATCACCTGTCATAAAGAAATGATCGGCTGTTTTCGCCCCACCACGCCGTACCCACTGTATTGTCCAAAAATCGCCATTACAATTAGCAGTACCTGGCGACAAATAAGCCACTAAATGCTCAATGGAATCCCCATTTGCAAGTATTTCCACACCATTAGGGAGCCAAGCAGCTAATTTGCCTTGCCCAAAGTGTTTTTCAGATGAAGTGTCCGTGCTTAACTCAAACGTAAAGAAGAATACAGATTCTGGAGTCCCAATAGATGGCACACCTTCTGAAGCTAATTCCCCCTCATCTAGCGGCCAGTAGTAATCAGGAGGATTGTTAAGGTCCGTCTCGGTAACCTCATAAAACCTTCTCATGGAAGATTTTAGCTTGCTAGGGGTTTCCGCCGGGCGGCGCAACACCCCGCCTGCCGTAATTGGGACAGTCATGTCCAGACCATCATCGCTAAATTCTTGGGGAAAGTCTGGAATCTCTCCATTGAATTCAGAATTATATACCGTGTAATAATCATAGTTAAATAGGATCGGTTTGGTGTTGCTGTTTCCGCTAGACACTCCCGATCGGACACCATACCATCCATAACCATAATTACTGTCTGTCGCAGAAACTAACCAATCAGTCGGTTCGTCCTCAATATCGTCTCCTTGCCAAGCAGTCGCAAATAGACCATCATCGAAAGCTCCAAATGCAAACCAGATAGGTTGTCCGATTGTATGGGTAATTCCTGGTATTGTAATTGGTCCCGCCAGGGTGGTAGAAGCATCCTTCATAATCTTCAATGTAATAGCTTCTGCTGTGGTGACCTCAGCCCGAAGATTATAATATTGTGTGTCAGAAAGAAGTCTACATAGAAGGTTTGCTGGCTCGATATTCCCCCCGGTTACATCACTAAAAGTTGGTGTATAACGAATTTTTTGCACAACGTTGTAAGCTAGTGGCGCTCGTGAAGTGCTGCCTAAGTAGCTCATACGATAAGCAGAAGTGGCGGGAACGGAGTGGGTTCCTACTGCCCCATCAGTGCTGTAATCAGTAGCGTTAATAGCGCCACCAATACTTTTTGTTTGGTAGGTCTCTCCTGTTGTCGTGTTTCCCCATGTATTGCTCGCGATACGAGAATAGTAATCCCTAATCTCATCCAATAGAACACAAATGGGTGTGTTGACTTCTAGGTCCGGGTAAAACAACGAATGTGGATTATTAGGCGTGAATGTTCCATCATTATTATCAAAAGTCAATGTGCAAATACCGGGGTTAATCTCATCCCCTAAAGCTTCATCCTCGTTTCCTACCTGAATGCTAATCATACCGCCGTCGGCTTGTCGCACTTTCAAAGTTACATCGTGCCAAGTGTCAGTAGCGAAAATCCTAACACGAGGGTCATTAGGCGTAATAGGAATGGACATTATCTGATCACCAACTGCTTAGTTCGAATTCCTTCCTTAATAGCTTGATAAAGCCATGAGCGGCTATCTCCTGCTACGTAGATAGTGTTTCCATTAGACGATTCTGAGGCAGTAGACACCCGTTCCCCTGCCTGGAGAAGGGCAAGGGTTTCTGTACCGGGTGCTCCGGGCACCGTGGCCACTCCTGTGTGGAGGCGGGGAATGTGCGGGACGTTTGGAATATCGCTGAATGGATTAATCAGATTGATTCCATAAATCAAGTTGTTAATCCGATCAACCCACCAGTTAATATATCCAATTACCAGATTAAGAGCACCCTTGAACACATCACCAACAATTCCACCTAGAGCACCAAAAGCGGCGCCAATCTTTTGAGGCAAGCTACTAAACCAACTAACCATCGTATTCCATGCATCTTTAACCCAATTAATAGCACCTCCAAAAGTGTCCTTAATAAAACTACCGACGGTGTTGAACACTCCGATAACAATGTCTCTGAACTTCTCCGAATTCATCCATAGCAGAACGAATACAGCAGCTAAAGCAATTAACACAATCATCAACGGGTGAGCAGCAACGAATGTCATGGCACTAGCCAGTCCACCACGTAGCAGAGTGGCCATACTGCTAATTGCAGGAATGAGGAAGTCGGTTAGACCACCCGCCATATCCGCGCCTGCTTGACCAAACGCAATCAACTTGTCCGTTGTGGACAAGCTTTCATCACCCCACGCTTCAAGCGCGCTCTTACCGCCATCTAGTACGTCCTTAAATCCGGTGAATTTGCTCTCGGCGGCATCTGTCTTCTCCCCCATTGCATCAAATGCCTTGGCATGGCTACGGATATCGCGTGTGCTCTTGCCAACCTGATCAGCCATTTCTTCGATACCATCTGAAGCCTGATCAACTGCTCTCATCAAGTCAGCATTATCCGCTTTGAATTCAAGTGAGACAGTAGGTCCCATTTCACCTCCTAAGAAAGTCCAGACTTACCAACAAGCTTACCTAGCTCTACTCCCATCATGTCCTGAATTGCGGCTTGCTTTCTCACATAGCCAGGGTAGATATAACGGCCATCTGTCACCACGTCACGTCTATTGGAGAGCTTCCGACCAGACAATCCGCCTAGCTCCAGCCAACGGTAATGCTCCACTGTGGACCCGCCTTCGGCAACTGCTCCGGTGGCTGTTAGATAGTGCTGCAACGATTGGTAAGTCTTTCCTGTCACCTTAGGAATGGTAGGCTTAGCAGAATCAATCGTTATACCGGCGGCTAGCAAGGCAATGTTCTGTGTTCCAGCAGGAATAGAATCATTAAGCCGTTGTAAAGCACGGTTGACTTCGTTCATCCCTTCTACGCCAATATCAATATCCATTACTTTGACCTAGCTTCCTTATTAGCCAATTCGACACGCTGAGCGATCCGTCCATAATAGATACACCAGCGCATGTACTCAAAGTTACTCATACCGGCTCGCATTTTGCTAACTGACTTCCACCCTAGTTTCTGGCAAATGTAGTGTTCTAACTCAGCCCCCGGATAATTCTCGAACCAGTAATAGACAGCAGTGCCAAGCTTAATCGTTACTTTTGGTTCCGTTCTTTGCCCCCTCCGTCATTTCCTTCATCCCGGAGATTTCAACAATCAAATCTGTAATTCCCCTGAGGTCTCCATCAGCTTTATCAATTTCCTGCCACGCGCTTACTTGCGCAGCAGTCATTTTGGGATCTACTAACGCCATGGAGACTAATTTTTGTTCGAACACATCACGAGCCATTTTGACTCGGCGGAATCGAAGAGCTTGCTTTCGATTTAATGGCTTAACGACTACCCACTTACCACTTTTTAATTGGAAGGGCACTTCCTCTACTTCG
>Ga0075424_100000646_pt1 | contig 27960 bp, 20 predicted proteins | sample SoiMethybrSBSTD3_FD_75301 | JGI IMG/M metagenome (GOLD analysis project Ga0075424, IMG submission 75301) | Bulk soil microbial communities from a Populus tree surrounding site in Tennessee, USA - Soil MetaG P. TD hybrid SBSTD3 | ecosystem: Environmental > Terrestrial > Soil > Tree plantation... | reverse complement strand
GCGGCGGCGGCGATCGGACCACTGCCCGAGAAACCCTGGCCCCTCCTCGACCGTGCGCAGGATTGTTTCGACAACGCTCGGGGTGATTACACCGGCATCCCCGAACTCGAACACTCAGCGATGCTCAACGCCGCCAACGTGTGGATGCGTCTGGGGCGCAAGGAGGATTACGACAAGGCGGTCGGCATTCTGAAGACGTTGACGGAATCAACCGCGAAGCATCAGTCGGGTGCACCACCTCCGAAACTGACGTGGCTTCGGCGCCTTGAGTCAGCCCTGGCGGCAGCGCTCGCCGGATCAGAGCCCGATGATGAAGCGGTTGGCTTTGAGTTGAACGTGAGGATTCTTCGCGCGGCGGCGGAGCACATGCGAGCCTTACGAGAGCACGCGTCCCGGCCACGCTCTGTCGCCGATACCGACACCGAGCTCACGCACTGTCGCAACCTTGCAGCGAACATCCGCGACCCCATCGCGCGTCACGACGTGATGGCGGACGCGCTTACCAAGCGGGGTATGGTCAAGTACTTCTCAGCTGTGATCGATAAGGAGGCCTTCGATCAGGGATTGCTTGCGCAGGCGGAACAGCATCTCGTCGAGGCGTTGCAGCACAAACCGACCTGGATTCCCGCCCGGACGTACCTTGCGCAGGTCTACCAGGCCCAGAGCAGATTGGACAAAGCTGCCGAGGAGCTCGATGCGATTCTGGGCAAGCCGGATACCGTGCCCGACAAGGCTGCGGCGCCGCCCACGTTTAACGTTCCGGAATAGACGTCCACTCCTGAACAGCTTCGCGAATCGCCTGCGCGACGATGCGTTTGAACGCGTCGTCGTGCAGCGCGTCATTGTCGGGTGACGGCGTGTCCACGTAGGCGATTTCGACGATGACGGCCGGACGCGAGGCGAGGCGCGTCTCCCCCTTGCAGCCGTCACACGAGCGGAGGCCGCGGTCCGTCCAGTTGGCGTTGTAACGCGCGCGGATCGCCGACACGATGTGCCGATTCGCGATCTCTGCAAGGCGGCGGCTCTCGTCCTGCCATCCGTTCGTCTCGTCGTACCAGGTTTCCGTACCGGTCTCCTGCCCCCCGTTGTTGTGAATGGACACGACCGCAGTGGCATCGATCCAGTTCGCGTAGAACGGGCGCGCGTTGATGTCGCGGGCGTAATCGTCGATGCCATAGTTCCAGATGTCTTCGGGTGTGCCGAGCGTCTGGATAAAATACCTGGCCGCTTCCTGCCACCGCGGACTCCCCGAAGGACCCGCCGTTGCGTCCCGCTCGGGATAGCGCGCCATTTGCGCGTTGAGGTTTGCGGCGAGGAGCTCGTCGCGCACGTAGCGCGCAATGTCCCAGTTCACCAGGTCTTCCACAATGCCGGCAATGCGCGGGCGCTGCAGGTGCCAGGACGCCAGGGTTTCATCCCAGTACAGGCCGTGGCCGGGGCTGATGAGCACAGTTCCTCCGTCGGCGAGTGACCGCCGGCGTCCCGCCATCCTGGGCGTCACACGCGGAAGGAATCGATCGAGCGGCAGACCGTCGATGGTGAACTGATACTGGACGAGCGGCTTCGCGCCGACTGTCGATGCGGTCGCCTCAATGATCGTGTCGAGCAATGGCTCGATGTTTCCTGAAGGCTCGTAGGTGAGCGCACGCTGACTGAGGTCGATGATGATGCTCGTCGAAGAGGCTGACGTTGCGTGTACCTCCACATCGAGGACGCGCACACCCGTCTGGTCCGGCGCGAGCAGCCGTTCGTAATTGCGAGGAGCGGACGCCAAGGCACGTTCGATCTGCTCCTTCAGCGCCTCGGGATTGATCGAATCCTGTGCACGCGGAGCGGCGACAGACAGCGCTGCGGCTGCCGACACCACCGCAAGCGCGCGAAACGGCCGAGGCATGGCGGGAACACCTGTGCAAGGGGAATACCCGGCGCCGGATTCTCAAAAACTGCCACCTGAGAATAGAATTCTTGTTTCGCACCTTATCAATAACGAGGAACTGAGAGCATGGGGAAAGCCCTGGACGGAGTTCGGATTCTGGATATGACCCACGTGCAGTCGGGACCGACCTGCACCCAGATCCTGGCGTGGTTCGGCGCGGACGTGATCAAGGTCGAGCGGCCCGGTGAAGGCGACCCGACGCGCGGGCAGCTGCGCGACATTCCCGGCGTCGACAGTCTCTATTTCACGATGCTGAACAGCAACAAGCGCGGGATCACGCTGAATCCGAAGACCGAAGCCGGCAAGAAGATCTTCACGAAACTGATCGAGCAGTGCGACGTCATGGTCGAGAACTTCGCGCCGGGCGCGATCGACCGTATGGGCTTCCCGTGGGAGAAGATTCAGCAGATCAACCCGCGCATGATCTACGCGTCGGTGAAAGGCTTCGGTCCGGGGCCGTTCGAGGACTGCAAGGTGTACGAAAACGTCGCCCAGTGCACGGGCGGCGCGGCATCGACGACGGGCGAAATTGACAGCGTGCCGCTCGTGACCGGCGCACAGATCGGCGACTCGGGCACGGGTATCCACCTGGTGGCCGGCATCCTCGCCGCGCTCTTTCAACGGGAGAAGACGGGACGCGGCCAGCGCGTCACCTGCGCGATGCAGGATGCGGTGCTGAACCTCTGTCGCGTGAAGCTGCGCGATCAGCAGCGCCTCAAGCACGGTCCGCTCACCGAGTATCCGCAGTACCCGAACGGAAAGTTTGGCGACGCGGTTCCGCGCGCCGGCAACGCGTCGGGCGGCGGCCACCCGGGGTGGATCGTCAAGTGCAAGGGGTGGGAGACCGATCCTGACGCCTATATTTACATGATCGCGCAGCTGCAGGCGTTCCCGACGCTGGCGAAAGTCATCGGCCACGAGGATTGGCTCGAGGATCCGAACTTCAACACGCCCCAGGCCAGGCTCCCCCGTCTGATGTACATCTTCTCGGAAATCGAGAAGTGGACCATGACCAAGAACAAGATGGAGATCATGGACATCCTCAACCCGCTGAACGTGCCGTGCGGGCCGATCCTGTCGATGAAGGAGCTGGCCGAGGAGCCGTCGCTTCGCGCGACCGGCACGGTCGTCGAAGTCGATCATCCGAAGCGCGGGAAGTACCTGACCGTCGGCAATCCGATCAAGCTGTCGGACTCGCCCGCCGAGGTGCGGCGCTCGCCGCTGTTTGGCGAGCACACCGAGGAAGTCCTCCGCACCATCGTCGGGCTCAGCGACGCGGAAATCGAGGCAGCGCGCCAGCAAGGGGCGATCTAGGTCAGTTTCAGGTATCGGGTATCAGCTATGGCATACAACGTTCTGATTCTGGGCGCGTCGTACGGATCGCTTTTCGGCACCAAGCTGCTGATGGCCGGCCATCGCGTAACGCTCGTCTGCACCAAGGGGACGGCCGACCTGATCAACCGCGACGGCACCATCGTGCGAATGCCGATCAAAGGGCGCGACGGTCTGCTCGACATCGCGTCGAAGAAGCTGCCGGGCACACTCGCCGCGTCGACGCCTGACGCGGTGGATCCCGCCGCGTTCGACCTGATTGTGCTCGGTATGCAGGAAGCGCAGTACGGAGCGCCCGGGGTCCGAGAGCTGACAGGGCGGGTCGCGAAATCGCGGAAGCCGTGTCTCGCCATCATGAACATGCCGCCGCTGCCCTACTTGAAGCGGATCCCGGGCCTCTCAACGGACGGTCTCGAGGCGTGCTACGCGGATCCCGGTGTGTGGAAGGATTTCGACCCGTCGATGGTCACGCTTGCGAGTCCGGATCCGCAGGCGTTCCGTCCGCCCGATCAACCGAAGAACGTGCTGCAGGTCGGGCTCCCGACCAACTTCAAGGCGGCGCGGTTCGACAGCGACGGCGCGACGCAAATCCTCCGCAATCTCGAGGCGGATATCGAAGGCGCGCGGTATGACGGGATGGAGATTCCCGTAAAGCTCAAGGTGCACGACTCGGTCTTCGTTCCGCTCGCGAAGTGGCCGATGCTCATCGCCGGCAACTATCGCTGCATCAAGCGCGAGGAGATGATCCCGATTAAGGACGCGGTGCATGGCGACGTAGCGACGTCTCGCGGCGTCTACGATTGGGTCCGCACGCTCTGCGCCGGGCTGGGCGCTGAAGACGAGGACCTGGTGCCGTTCGAGAAATATGCGAAAGCCGCCGAAGGCCTCGGCAAGCCCTCATCCGCCGCGCGCGCGCTGTTTGGCGGCTCCGAGCATATCGAGCGTGTCGATTGCCTGGTCCGCCGCATTGCCAGGCAGCAGGGGCAGCAATCCGAGACGCTCGATGAAATCGTGACGCTGGTGGACGAACGTCTCGCGAAGAATCGCTCCACCGCCGTCGGCCGTTGACGACGCAGCGCCGCGGCCCATTAAGACATTTTCCGGGCAGCCCGGCTCGGGTGTACAGTTGGGCTCTCGCCGACACGCTCCCCGACTGATCGACAACGCTCCGCGAAGTTCGTTATTGCAGACGTGATGGAGGTGTGTGATGCCGCTGTACGCGTTCGACGGCACCTGGAATCTGGACAAACCCGGAACCGAGCACGACACCAACGTCGTCTGGTTTCACGACGCGTATACCGGGCCAAAGCACTATTACAAGGGGATTGGCACGCGTTTCGGCGCGTTCGGGCGCCTCGTTGGCGGCATCACCGGCGCAGGCGGACGCGATCGCGTGAAAGAGGCGATCACGGCGTTCGAGGCCGATCAGAAGCGCGGCGAGACGGTCGTGGACGTTGTCGGCTTCAGCCGCGGCGCCGCGCTCGCCGTCGAGTTCGCGAACAAGGTCTGCGACAAGGGATGCGAGGTTCGCTTCCTGGGACTCTGGGACTGCGTGCCCTCCTTCGGCGTGGCCGCCATTCCACTGAACATCGGCTGGGACCTGAACCTGCCTGATAACGTACGCAAGTGCTTTCACGCACTCGCGCTCGACGAGCGGCGCATCGACTTCCAGCTGCACCGCCTCGACGCGCATGTCGAGGACGCCAACCAGGAGGGACGGCTGTTCGAATTGTGGTTCCGCGGCGTCCATTCCGACGTCGGCGGCGGCAACGAGTGCCCCGGCCTCTCGAGCATCGCGCTCAATTGGATGTTCGCGAAGGCGAACAAGTGCGCTGTCCCGATCGATCCGACGCTCGTCGACGGCAATGCCGGGCGCATGAACCCGCTCGCGCACATCTCCCATCACGGAGTGGGCCCGGTCGACGGACGCCGCCGAACGGTCCGATGGAACGACTTCGTGCACGCATCCGTGTCGTTCATGGCGAGTGACCCGACGACGCAGTACAACAACCCGCCAGCCAATCTCGCCGTCGTCGATGACGAAGGCCGCGAAACGGGCCGGTTCCAGGCCGGAGTGCCGGCCGGCGTATAGCCGTCACGACGCGCCGCTATGCTTGCAGGGTGAAAGGCTCTCGATCTACTCGGACCCGTCGGCCCGCGTAACCCTCAGCGAGCGGTCGCCCGCGTCCTCGTGGATGACGATGCGCCACGGATTGCAGCAGACCTCGCAATCCTGGATGAAGCTGCCGGTCACGTCGGCTTCGATGTAGACCTCGACGGTCTCACCGCAATAGGGACATTCCACTTCGAACTGCTCGTCCATCGGCGTTTGCGCTCGAGCGTAGCATCAGTTCGAGGTAGGGCCACACATTCTCGGCGATGCGGCGCGCTCCAGCAGCATTTGGATGAATGCCGTCCGGCCCGTTCATCTCGGGGACAAGCGCCACGCCGGTCAGCAGGAACGGGACCAGCGGAATGCCGTATCGTCGCGCGACGCGTGGGAACACGTCATGAAACGCAAGCGAGTAACCGAGGCTGCGCAGCGGCGGCGTTTCCATCCCGCACAGCAGCACGCGAATGCCGCGCGACTGCGCGGCATCGACCATCGTGTTCAGGTTACGCTCCAACGTTGCGATGTCGATTCCCTGCAACCCGTCGTTGGCGCCAAGTTCGAGGATGAGGACGCCGACATCGTTCTGGAGAAGCGGGACGTAGCGGCTCAGGCCATCCGCGGTCGTATCCCCGCTCACGCTCGAATTGGTAACCGTCCACGGCAGGCCGCTGGCGGCGATGCGCGTGTCGAGCACCGCCGGGAAGCTTTCCGCCACTGATGGCGTCACCGCCAGGCTGTCGCCAAGGACGACGACGCGTCGAACCGTTGCGGACGCGCGCGAAGGGGCAGACGGACTCGAGCCGCATGCGACACACAGACAGACGGCAACTGCGCACGCGACCGCGCGGCGCTGGAGTTTCACATGCACGTGAGCCTGTCCACATTCGCATGCGGCGGGGGCGGCCGCAAGACCGTCCCCAGATTTCAATGTTAGATTGCGGCATGGCACGTAGGCTTTGCTTTACGGTCGCGGCTGCCCTGCTCGCTGCGCCGGTATTCGTCCTCCTGGCGCATGCGCAGGCCTATCTTCCCGAAGACAACCTTGCGTACCCAGTGCAGCTGATCGTTCCCGGTGGTGGCGGCACAGGCTTTTTCGTCAGGCGCGAGCGAGAGCTGTTTCTGGTGACCGCGAGGCACGTACTGTTCGATATGGCCACCGGCCAGCTGCACTCGCGCGAATTCACGCTGCGTGCGCTGAGCAAGGATCTGAAAGAGGCCGCCGTGACGGTGATGCGCGTCAACGCCGCGCAGCTTCAGGAGGCACGGCAGATTCGCGAGGACGACCGGCGTGATGTCGCTGTGATCCGCCTGGGAACGCTCCGGCCCGAGCGGCTCGATACCACGCCGGGAGTTGTCGTCGGCGAACGGTCGCGAGGCGGGATCATCGTCGCGCCGTTCGACTACCTCACGCGTTACGCGAACGTGGATATCTCGAGCCAGATTTTCATGTTCGGCTACCCGTCCGTGGGTGTGAGCGGCTTCTCGCAGATCGATGGGAGCAGGCCGCTCGTGCGTGGTGGGATTGTCGCCGGCCTGAACGCGGCGTTGAAGACCATCATCATCGACGCACCCGTGAATCATGGAAACAGCGGCGGTCCTGTGGTGCAGCTGTCGCGCACGAACAAGCTGCGCATCATCGGCATCGCCACCCAATTTGTGCCCGTGCCAGAGGACGTCGTGGGCGTCAAGCCCGGAGATTCGACGATGGTCGCGCTGGGGAATTCGGGTTACGGCGTCGTCGCGTCGGCGGACGCTATCATCGAGCTGATTGACGCCTTCTGAAATTACGACCGTGCCTGCGGCGCTGGCGCGCTTTTCGCTTGTTGCCCGACCGAGCTGCTTTTCCCTGACTAGCGAGGAGTCAATGCATTCAAATCATGCGCGCACTGTACTTTCCGTCTGCTTTCTCCTGTTGCTCGCGGCGTCGCCATCGCGCGCCCAGGGCTTCATCAGCCCGTTGATTGGCTATGACTTCGGCGGCAATTCGGGCTGCCCGCAGATCTCGAACTGCGAGGACAAGCGCACGAACTTCGGGATCGGGTTCGGCAAAATGGGGGCGATTCTCGGCTTCGAGGAGGAACTCGCCGATGCGAAGAATTTCTTCGGCCGCGTCGGCGATCAGTCATCGAGCGTGATTACCCTCATGAGCAATGTGATGATCGTTCCGGCGATCGGGCCGGTGCATCCGTACCTGCTCGCCGGGCTCGGACTGATGAAGACGCACGTCGAATTCACCAGAAGCGACGTGCTCGCGATAGACAACAACAGCCTGGCGTGGGATGCGGGCGGCGGTGTCACCATTCTCTTCGCGCAGCATGTGGGCGTTCGTGGCGACATCCGGCATTTCCACTCGGCAAAGTCGTTCACGATTCCGTTTGTCGGTACCACGCCGACGGACGAAAATCTGACGTTCGGCCGCGCGAGCGCCGCACTCGTGCTCGCGTTTTGAGCGACTTCTGGGGCGGCGGCTGCCAGGACACGGCGAATATACGTTTGCCAGCGTGCGAACCGACCCCGTATACTGCCGCCGGTTCCGCTTGCAATTCCGAGAGGTAGGTCTATGACCGCAGCGAAAACCCTCACGTTGACCGGCGTCCTCGCCGCCGCGGTCACTCTTGGGACCTCGTCACCGGCATGGTCGCACCACTCGCATGCCATGTTCGATCACGACAAGGAAGTGACGATCACGGGGACGGTGTCGCAGTGGGTGTTCCGCAACCCCCACGTGTTCCTCTATGTCGAGACCAGGACGGAGACCGGCGATACCGTCACGTACACGGTCGAGATGTCGAACCTCACGAACATGTTGAAGGCCGGCTTCACAGCAACCACCTTCAAGGCCGGAGACAGGGTGACGGTGACGCTGCATCCGCTGGTCGACGGCCGCCCGGGCGGCAATTACATCGTCGCTACCTCCGCGGACGGAAAGCAATTCGGCAGGATTTGACGTCGTGAACCGATACTTCACGACCAGCGCGTCGATGGCCGCGTTGCTCGCCGGTCTCTCGATGTCAAATCAGGCCGTTGCGCAAACCGCGCAGCCTACGATCTTCACGACGACCGATTTCCGGCAGGACCGGGACCACTGGACCGACCCGGCCTACTATCGAAACAACACGCCCGGTCAGTTGAGAGGCATGGCGATCAATGTCGAGGGCCGGCGCACGGGTCAGGAGCTGTCGGCCCGGGTGTACGGTTCGCAGGGTACCGGACGGGCTGACGCCGCCAATCTGAAGAGTCCGTATCCGTACACGAAAGCGTGGGATCACTATCAGGCGCTGCTCAAGCAAGCCAACGGCGGAACGAAGCACACCCGCGTGACGCTGCCTGACTGGAGCGGTCATTGGAGCGGCGGAGCGAATTTCGGCGGCGGCGCGCCGGCCAGCTCGATTGCCGCGATGCTCACGCCGAAGTACCGCGAAACGTTCGTCCAGGAAATGAAGGCGGCCACGGAAGGGCGGATCTGGTCAGCCAACTCGATCTGTCTTCCGGGTGGTTTCTTCGACGCGGTGAGCGCCGAAGAGTTCGTCGTCACGCCGGGCCGCGTGTATGCGATGGGCTCGGGCAACGGTTCGTTCACCGCCCGCTGGATCTATACGGATGGCACTCCGCACAGCCCGCCGGACAAGGAATTTCCGAAGTGGCACGGCGAATCGATCGGCTTCTGGAATGGCGACGAGCTGATCGTTCACACGAACCAGATTCACGGGTGGAAAGGCGGACTGTCTGAGTTCAGCGACCGGCTCGAGACGGTGGAACGGTATCGTCTCGTCGGCGATCGACTCGAGGGCGAGATTACGCTGTACGACCCCGAGGTCTACGTAAGCCCAATCAATGCGCGGCTTCGCTTCCAGCGCGACAAGGAAACGGCGTACGAGGATCGCATGCAGTTCAACACCTGCACCGACACCAACGGTCCTTCACCGAACGTTTACATGGACGACAAGGGTCTTCTCAACACGCGCACGCTGGGCGATCCGTTGTATTGGGAGCCCGCGGACCTGCGCCCCTGGGCGACCTATCTGAACGAAAGCGACAAGCGGTACAAGGCGTCGGGCCTCAAGCCGGCACCGCGTGCCGGTGCTGCCGTCAAGTAACTGCCAACACTCGCGATTAGAACCCCAGACGGAATGCCCCTTCGACGAGGCGGCCCGGCGGGATGTTCGTCACGAACCCGAACTGCGGCCCCGAGCGGCCCTGTATTCCAAGCGGACTGTTGCTGTTCAGCACGTTGTAGACGTTCAGCGTGACGGCCAGCCGGCGTGTCCCGCCGACGTTGAAGCGCTTCTCGGCACGGATATCGAGCATCTTCAGCGAGTCAGCCTGCCGGCTGCCGCGCGGTTCGACCCTGAGCACCTGCGTCGGAATTCGGCTGCCTACAGGACCTCTGAACTGGACGCTGCGCTCCCAGTACTCGCCGCTGCGGATGTCGAAATTCGCCGACGTCAGGATTCCATATCGAAACAGGTACGACGCGGCGGTGCGGAACTCCCATTCGAGCAGACCGTCGTACGCCGCGTTGATTTCAGTGTTGGGATCGAGGCCGGCGATGACGGTGTTGTCGGACGTGCCAAACGGTTCGGTCTTCTTCGTCGCGCTGTAGGACGATCTGAACTGCCAGTTGTTCCCGTACCGCCGGTTCAACTCGACTTCGTACGACGTGTACGACCGGTTCGCCGACGTGTCGTTGACGTATTCGGAATCCTGGTTCGCGAAGCCGGCGAACGCAGCCGGATAGTCGTAATAGGTGAATCTCACGCCCGCAGGATCGTCAGGAGTGCCGACGACGCCGTCGTTGCCCGGATCAGGATTGGTGATGGGTATGTTGTACGCGGAGTACGGGCGCAACACGTTCTTGACCCGCCATTGGTTCTTCGCCCACGACTGAATCCCGCTGAGGCGAACCGCCCACGTCGGAGCCAGCTGTCGCTCGAATGACAGCATCAACTCATCGTGGTAGCGCTGTTTCAGATCCGGATTGAAATGGCCGAACCCGTAAAGTGGATCCCCGCCCCGCAGGTTGATCGACAGGAAGTCGAGACCGTTTGGGTCGAGATTGACTTCGCCCGGGTCGTAATTCCGGTTGCCGTTCAAATCCCTCCAGCGATACGTCGCGTCGGAAATCGTGTAGTGATTCGCGATGTGCAGATCGTCTTCGAGCAGCGGCGTGTAGTACCGCGCGTACCCCCCTTTGATGACGCTGGTCGAATGGCCGCTCAAGTCATATGAGAGATGCACTCGCGGTGAGATCGCCCTGAACACTGGCGGCGCGTCCTCCGCGTAGCACTGCGCTGGAAAAATGACGGCCGCAGGTCCGTCAGCCGCCTTCCGGCAGAATCCACCGGGATTGATCGTCGCAGCCTGACGATGGATGTTCGCACCGAGATTCAAGGTCACCTTCGACCCCATCGCCCAGCTGTCCTGTCCGTAGAAATACAGAAACAGCATCGGCTGCTTCGGCGTGACCGGGTTGGAGAAGACGGTGATGCGGTCGGCAACTCTGTTCAGGAACGTCAACGTGTAGTTGCCAAGCTCTCCGCGGGACACAGATCCGCGCTCGGCGCGCATCTTGAAGAAATCGGTGCCTGCCTTCAGTCTGTGCGTCCCCGCAAATCCCGGTTTGTAGTACTCAGCGGATGCCCGCACTTGATACCGATCCTGCGGATTGCGGCCGCCGATCGCGGAGCTCGACCCGAACGTCGTTCCCAGGAAGCTGTCGGTCCCGGAAGGCGCCGTCGTGATACCCGGATCCTCGTCACCGGACCGCAGCCACCACGCGCCGCTGAGCACGGACAGCACGAGCCGGTTGGTCGGCACCGACTGCCATTCGCCCTTCCAGGTGCCCTCGAACCCGACGCGTGCGGTCGCCGTCGACCAGTCGGCCGTCGCACTGCCGCCTCCGGTGCGATTGCGATAGTGAGGCTGCACGAAACCGATGATGCGGTTCTTGGCGTTGATCTGGTCGGTCACCTTGATGGTGAAGAAGCGGTCATGGTTGTTCTGATCGCACTGCGAGCCGTCAGGCTTCTTGCAGACCGCGACGATTTCATCAATCTGCCGCCGCTGGCGGAACGAGCCAAAGAACCACAGTTTGTTCGAGACGATTCGCCCGCCCAGCTCGAAGTTCGCATCGTCCCGGTATTGCAGCCGTTCGGGCGCGATGATGTTGACGTTCTTGCCGATGTTGTTCGACTGGAGCTGTCTGCCCGTGTAGGCGTAGTAGGCCGAGCCGGTGAAATCGTTGCCGCCCGACTTGACGAGCGCGTTCAGTGCGAGGCCCATATTGGGCGTCTCGGCGGAGTGGCCGCCGATGCTCACGACGGTCTCGTCCATCGCGGAGTAGTCGATGTAGTTGCCGCTCGGGTTGTCGGCCGGCGACATCGCGATGATGTTCTCGATGGAATGCCATGAATCACCGAGCTGCCCAAGCGCGTAGAAGCGCGGAGAGTTCGCAAACTGTGACCCGCCGACGTCCACGCGATTGGCGGGCATTCGTGCGCTGGGCGTCTGCATGAGGATCGCGCTGTAACTGCTTCGGCTCGTCGGCAGCAGCTCGAGCGTTTCTCGCGTGAGCTGCGTCGAATTCGCCGTCGATTCCGTATCAACCAGCGGCGAGGCGCCCGACACCGTTATCGTCTCCGCGAGCGCTCCGACACTCATCGCGGCGTCAACGCGAGCGGTAAATCCTGCGGTCAGGCGGATGTCTTCGCGGCGTACCGTCTTGAAGCCGGAGAGCTCGAAGGTGACGTTGTATGTGCCGATCGGCAGCGGCGTCAGTCGATAGCGTCCCTCGATGTCGGTCGTCGCGGTCATTTGTGGAACCTGCAGCGCCGGACTCGTCGCGGTCACGGCGACGCCGGGAAGCACCGCACCGCTCTCGTCGCTTACCTGCCCGTTGATTGTGGCGGTGCCCGTCTGGGCGACCACGACGCGGTCCGCGCCGAGGAACAGGAACGCAGCAAATGCGATGGGGCGAACGCGCCGGATCGATATGCCCAATCTCGACATACGTGAGATCTCCCTGACGTGCCGGAAGCTGAAACAGGTGATGCGCGTGAGGCTTAGGTGGCGCGGAGTATGGAACAGGCGGCGGGATATTTCAATGCGCGAAGTATTGCCATCCGGCGTCCTTCTGCGGCAGAAGGACGCGCCTGCGGCAAACCAATTAGCCTCGCTTCCGCGCTCGAGGAATCGCCGCACCGACACCGCTGGAGGCGAGGGCCAGCAAGACTGCTCCGAGCAGCACCCGTCTGAACGCCGCCACGAAGCTGACGTCAATCGTGCGCCGAACAGCCGCGCGTTGCGACGGTCCGATCGCGGGTACCTCCTCGACCTGCATGCCCGCCATCTTGGTCAGCTCGCGGTCGAGCGTCTGTCTCGTGGATAACGGCAACCGAAGCTGATCGAGCGCGGGTGTCATGCGTGATTCGAACGTGCGGGTCAGCACGACGCCGAAAACCGCAATCGCGAGAAGGCTCGCGACGCGGGCCACGGTGTTATTGACGCCCGACGCAACGCCGGCATGATGCGGGTCGACCGCACCCATCACCGTTGTCGTCAGCGGCGCAACGGTCACTGCCATCCCGAGGCCGAGGACGGTCACGGCGGGAAAGAACGTCAGCCAGTACGACCCGCCAATTGAGGGTTGCAGATATAGCGCGATGCCGACTGCGGAGATCGCCGGACCGATGCTGAGTGGCAGCCGGCTGCCGACGCGGGCGACGAGACCACCCGACCAGCGTGACATCGCAAACATGATGACTGGAAGCGGCAGGAACGCCGCGCCCGCCTCGGTCGCCGAGTAGTGCTGCACCTGAATGAGGTTCAACGGCACCAGAAACATCACGACACCGAAGGCCGCGTACAAGAGCAGCGTGAGGAGATTCGCGAGCGTGAACGCCCGCGACCGAAAGAGCGTCAGCGGCAGCATCGGGCTCGCGGCCCGGCCCTCGAAGACCGGAAGGAGCGCCAGCGACAGCGCGCCGGCGCCAAGCGCGGTGAGCACGAGCGGGTGTCCGGCGCCGAGCGGTGGCCACTCGAGCAGGCCGAAGACGATGCCACCGAGGCCGACAATCGCGAGGACGGCGCCGATCCAATCGATGCGTTCGTCCCTCGAGTCGTCGCGGCTCTCGTTCATGAAGCGCAGCGACAGCACGATCACGATGATGGCGAACGGTACATTCAGGAAGAACACCGCGCGCCAGCTGACGTGCTCGATCAGCCAGCCGCCCAGCACGGGACCGATCGCCGTGGTGATCGCGCTGAACCCGGACCACGTGCCAATCGCCCTGCCGCGATCCGCAGCGTCGAAGGTGGCGGTGATGATGGCAAGGCTTCCAGGGACGAGGAACGCAGCGCCGATTCCCTGAAGCGCCCGCGCCGCGATGAGAATGCGCGCCGAGGGTGCGACGCCGCAAAAAATCGACGCGGCTGTGAAACAGACAATGCCGGCGAGAAACACGCGTTTGCGGCCGAACTGATCGCCGAGGGAGCCGCCGACGAGAATCAACGCGCCGAGGAAGAGCGCGTACGCCTCGATGACCCATTGGACATCGGTAATCGTCGCGTCCAGATCCGCTTGCAGCGCCGGCAGCGCCACGTTGACGACGGTCGCATCGACGAAGGTCATGGCGGAGCCGAGGATGGTGGCCACCAGAGTCCAGCGGCCGGCCGCTGACTTCTTCACTCGGGTAGCGCCGCCGGCTTTTTGAGACGCATGAAGATCGTGCCTCGATGACTCAGGACCACTTCATCCTTCTGGTTCAACAGCTTCATCAGCGCCGTGACGATGCCGCGATCGGGCTTGGATTCCGACGGCCGCTTGGCCACCCATGTCACCTCGAGCCACAGCTCGTCACCGGGACGAACCGGCTGGTGAAAGCGAACTTCGTCCCAGCCCGCCGCGCCAATCAGACCCTCCTGGATTGGCACGCGGTGCAGGAGCAGCACGCGAATCGCCAGCGTGTGAGAACCCGATGCCGTGAGTCCTCCGAACATCGTCTTCTTCGCAGCCGCTTCGTCGGTATGCACCGGCAGCGGATCCCAGCGGCGCGCGTAGCTCACGATGTCGTCGGCGTCGATTCGATAGCTGCCGACGCGAACGGTTGTTCCGACCTCGATGTCTTCGTAGAACATGGTTGGCAGTTGGTAGTTGGCAGTTGAGAGTTGGGAGTTAATGGTTGAAATCCACCCAACCGCCAACTATCAACCACGGATACATTTGCAAAATGGCATAGTAGTTCTCCGATGGCGACCGATCTCCCCGGACCACCGCGCCGTTTTGCGGCGCTCCGCGTCCCTGCCTACCGCCGCTATTTCACGTTCAGCCTGATGTCGATGATGGCCGATAACATCGAGCACGTCATCAGCTACTGGGTGATGTTCCAGGCCTTCCATTCCGCGGCGCTTGGAGGATTCGCTGTAATCAGCCACTGGCTTCCGTTCCTGTTCTTTTCCTTCTATACGGGTGCGCTCGCCGACCGGCACGACTGCCGGCGACTCATTCAAATATCACAAGGGCTCTTCATGCTGGCGTCGCTCGGATGGAGCCTGCTCTTCCTCGCCGGCCGGCTCGAGATGTGGCACGCGGTGATCCTCCTTGTGATCCACGGCTTTGCCGGGGTCATCGGTGCGCCGGCCACGCAGCTAATGATTCACGACATGGTGCCGGCGGCGGAGCTGCCGAGCGCGATTCGACTCAACGCGAGCAGCCGGTACCTCTCGATTCTGCTCGGGCCCGCAGTGGGCGGCGGATTGATGCTGTTGCTCGGCCCCGCCTGGGGACTTCTGACGAATGTCCTCATCTACCTGCCGTTCACGATTCTCCTCACCCGTTTTCCCTACACAGGTCATGCAACACGCGGCATGCGTCACACGACGCCAACGTCCGCACTCGCGGATGCGTGGAACGTCTTCGGCACCGTCCGCAGCGAATCGCGCATCATGTCGATGGTCGTCATCGCAGGTGCGACGTCGTTTCTCGTCGGCAACGCGTTCCAGGCACAGATGCCTGAGTACGCCAACTTCCTCGGCGCCGACCAGACAGGCACCAGATACACGGCGTTGCTGGCCGCCGACGCCGCGGGTGCGGTGATCGGGGTTCTGCTCCTCGAAAGCGCCAACTTCTCGAAGCCTGGTGTGTACACGGCGATCGCATCGGCGGGTTTGTGGGGCCTGACCATGGGCCTGTTTCCGTTGACGCACAGTTACACGACGGCGCTCGCCCTGCTGGTGCTGGCGGGCATCTTCAACATTGCGTTTCAGTCGATGTCGCAGACGCTCGTGCAGATGCTCGCACCGCCGGCTATCCGAGGCCGCGTGGTGGGTCTGTTCAACATGGCGATGCTGGGGCTGCGCGCGGGCAGCGGCCTGACGGTTGGACTGCTGGGCACCGTCATCGGCGTCCGCTTGTCGCTGGCGATTTCGAGCTTTGCGGTGGTGTTCGTGTCGGCCGGGCTCCTGATGCGCGAAGCGCGCACGCACGCGCTCGCTCGGGAGAGCGAAGTCGCCGTGGGCAGTAAGTAGATCGCGAGAAATACGCGGCGAAAGAGTCGGCAGCGGGCACTGCCCACTGCCGACTGCCGACAGATCTAGAAGCCGATCCTGAATCCGAGCTGCATCATTCGCGGCTGATACGCGAGGTTGGCGTTGAACGATGGCTGCCCGAACTGGGCGCTGCTCCGGTTCGTCACATACGAACCGAAGTTCTCGTGATTGAACAGATTGAACACCTCGAACGTGCCGTCCAGGGTCAGGTGGCCGGCGTGCACGCGCTTCTGCAGCCGCGTGTCGAGGCGGTGGATCGGCCTGCCGACGATGCCATTGCGCGCCAGGATGGTGGTGCCATCCGCCGCCAGCCGCTGCTCGGAGGCAGCCGTCGCGCCTTCATCGCGGCGATCCTGTCCGGTCATGGTCGCAAAGCGTTCCCCCGATCCGTAGAAGTAGATGCCGCTTGCCTGGATGCCCATGCCGAGATCGACGACACCGTTGACGACCGCGCGATGCCGCTGATCGCCCGCCTGGCCGAACCCGCCCGCGACCTGCGATCCCGCGTAGCCGTAATCGCCGCCCAGATCGGGGGCGAGGGGGAATCCGACCGGCCGGTGCGCCAGCACGCCGTCCGCGCCGAGGTACCACTGCAGCCGATCGGGGAGGCCGTCCTTGAAGTACGCGAGCGTATAGGTCGCCGTCGCCTGCCACCGATGACTGAAGCGCTTGGTGAACGTGAAATCGGTGCCGTTGTAGTTCGAGTAGCCTCCGAGGTACTCGAGGAGGACGATTCCCCAATCGGGGAACGGCCGGTGGGCGATGTCGGTCGTGAACGGATAGTTCGCGCCGGTCGCCGGGTTGTACGTGAGGTTCGCGTTGATGTCGACTTCCTCACCCGTTCCGTGCGTGTGGACGTAATTCACTTCGAGCGAGGAGTCGGCCGTCAGCTGCCGCTGCACGCCGATCGATGTCTGCTGGCTGTACGGCGTCTGCCGTCCGGGATACGTGATCTCCTGATTGATCGCGCGCCGGATGCATCCGGGCTTGCTGCCATTCAGGTCGCACGCGCTGGCAAGTGCCGCCTCCCACGTTGGCTTCGGTCCGCCAATTTCTCCTTCGCCGCTTGGGCCAGGTCCGAAGAAGTTGGTCGCGAAGTCGGGACGCCCGTTGTTGGCGATCTGGTACTCGAAGCGGTGAATCATCGAGTACGCCTGCTGCACGCCGTCGTTCGGCGCGAAGGCGAAGAACAGTCCCCAGCCGCCGCGGATCGAGGTCTTGTCGTCGAGACGCACGTTGGCGCCAATGCGCGGCGCCACGTTGTTCTTGTCGTGCGGCAGGTTGCCCGGCAGGAACGGCATCAGCTTCAGCTTCTCGCCGTACGTGTTGTCGTCCCAGTCGTACCGCGCGCCGAGATTCAGCGTCAGGTTGCTGCCGACCTTCCAGTCATCCTGCAGCCAGCCGGCGAACAGGTGGCGTTTGATGTCGTAGCGGTGGTTGGTATCGGAGATCGCGTAGAAGACCTGTCGCGCCGCGGCGAGCGGCTGCAGGTTCCACGTCGACGCGTCGTTCCATACCGGGAACATCGACTGCAGCTGCGCCGGCGTCAGGATATTCGGCGAGCCGTTCGGATTGGTCGCCTGAATCTGCATGTTACGGGCGTCGATCTCGCCCATGCACCTGTTGCACCAGCGGAAGTCGGCGTCGAAGCGGAAGAACTCGCCGCCCAGCTTCACGTCGTGGCGGCCGCCCAGGTTCCACGTGGTCGTGAAATCGTCGCGCACGCTCTGCGTGTGCTGCCAGATGTTCAGCGTGTTCGCGCCGATGCTGTAGCCGGGGAGCTGGATGACCGGCGAGTTGCCGATGCCGACGGGATGGAACGGGAACGGCCCGCCCTTCCAGCGGACCGCGGGCTGATCCAGGCGCCGATAATCGGTCAGGCCGCCTTTGATTTCGTTCACCGAACGGGTGTTGAGCACGTGGGTGAAGGTGCCCGCGTATTCAGGCGCCGTGCGCTCGCGCGTGCCGCCCGCCGACGGATGGCTCGTCGCGCCGCCGCCCGCATAGAAGATCGTGTGGTACCCCGACACCCGCACGTTCAGGCGGCTCGCCGGCGTGAACTGATAATCGAGGCGTCCCAGCGCTTTGTAGGTATGCGTCGAGAACTGCTGGTTGATGTTGAAGAACGAGAACGGGCTTGTATAGGTGTAGGTCTTCGGCTCGCGCTCGAACTCGTACGCGCCGAAGAAGTGGACTCGATCCTTCTTGATCGGACCGCCGAGCGTCGTGCTCACCTGCTGATTCGAGTACGGCAGCACGGTGTGCGTGAGGAAGTCCTTTGAATTGAACTTGTCGTCGCGGAAGTAGCCACCGACCGATCCGGCCAGCAGATTCGTGCCGGACTTGGTGATGGCGTTGACGATCATCCCCTGGGAGCGGCCCTGCGTCGCGTCGAAGCGGTTCGCCACGACCTCGAATTCCGCAATCGCGTCGCGGCTGAAGCCCGGCTGCTCGCTGTCGGTCTGCGAGTGGTAGTTGATCGTCACCTGCTGACCGTCGACGTTGGTCTGCGCGTACCCCTGCCGGAACTGCGCCATACCGCCGCCTTCGTTGCGGCGCGCACCCGGCGCGAGCAGCGTCAGATCCATCCAGTTGCGACCATTGAGCGGCAGCTGTTCCACCTGTCGCGGATCGATGTTGGCCCCGACGGTGGATCCCTTTGTATCAACGAGCGGCGCTTCGGCCGTCACCGTGACGGTTTCCTGCACCGCGGAGGGAGATAACTGCAGGTTGACGGCGGCGGTCTGTCCGATGAGAACCTGCACCGTCCTATTGACCGTGGAAAAGCCGCTCAGCTCGGCTTTGATGTTGTACGCGCCGACGCGCACCGGCAGGCGAAACTCGCCGCGCTCGTCGGTAACCGTGGTGAAGACGTTGCCCGTCGCTTCATGAAGGGCCGTAATGGTGACGCCGGGCAGCACGCTGCCGGTGGAATCGGTGACCGTGCCCGTGAACGTAGCTTCCTGACCGTACGAAGGCGCCGCAAGGATCGATATTGCGAACGCTATCAGGAGCCCTCGAATCGATGCCGCTGTCATCTGCGACCTCCTTTAGGGGTTTCCCAGGGTCCGTTCGTCCTAACCGAGCTGAAGACGCGAGACGGCGGCATACTACACCCGACGGTTGCGTCCCGCCATCCCGTTCGGGATGGAGGCATTCAGGTGGCGGATACCCGTATACTGACGTCACGTTCGACTGGCCGGAGGAGTCATTTATGCGGATTTTCCTCTTGTGGCTGCTGCTCTCCGTTTCGCTCCTTGCGCAACAACCCGCCGGCCGGGGCGCCGGTCCTGCACCCACCTACAAGAACTTGACGGTCCTTTCGGCAAAGTCTGACATCCCGTTCATCATGCTCTTCTTCAACGAAGCGCTCGGCGTGCAGTGCACGTACTGTCATGTGCAGGGAGACTTTGCCGCCGAGGGCAATCCGAAGAAGGACATGGCGCGCAAGATGATCAACATGGTGCGCGTCATCGATACGAGCTTTCCGAGCGGCAACGGTGTGTTCCCGGACGGGTATCACGAAGTGGATTGCCTCACCTGCCATCGCGGAAGCGTGAAGCCGGAGACCGTGGCGCCGAAGAAGTACTACAACCGCGCCAACTCGCTCGGTGATGGACCGTTCCCCGAGACACCCGGCGTCAGCCTGAAACTGCTGCCGCCGAATACGCCCGTGCACGGTGCTGATTCCATCATGGGTGAATTCCGCGACGCCCTCAGCGTGGATTGCGCCTATTGCCATGGCGGCGACAGACCGCAGCAGGTCGATGCCAACCCGCGCAAGGACCTCGCGCGCAAGATGATCATGCTGGTCCGTCAGATCAACGCGAACTTCCCCGGCACGGGCGTCTTCCCTGTGGGCCCGCAGGTCGTGACCTGCTACACGTGCCACCGCGGCGACCCGCATCCCGTGAGCCTGTCCAACCGCCGGTACGAGCTGCCAGCGGCCAAGCCCTGATCGACGCGCTTCGGCGGCCGACCTCCGCCTCGAAACGAAGCGGAGGTTAGAGGCACCGCTCGTCCCTCGACAAGCTCGGCGCTGACGCGGCCGATTGAGCTCGAGTTCGCCTCGATCGCGCGTATAGCTTCGAGCTGGTGATCGTGACCTCATTCCTTCAACACGCCGGTCGATTCTGGAACCGCCTCGGGCGAAACGCGCGGCTCGCAGTCGTATTGATTCCAGTCGTGTTGGGACTCGCGCTCTACGCCGGTCTGCCACACGGATCGTCTGAACCTGTCGACGTTGATTCCGCCGACCTGGCCGCTGCTGCGCCGCCGCTCACGGAGACCCCGGACGATCGATCGACCGATCCCATGGGTCTGCCGACGGATCCGCTGCCGGATCCGATCGACTTGTCGTCGGACGATCGCGACGCGGCGGCGAGCATGCTGGCGCAGACCGTCATGACTGGCGGAAATGATGCCTTGCCCGCTCTCGTGACCGCTCTTTCCCAATCCGGTTTCGCCATCTACGGACCCGGCGAGACAGTCGCCGTTCGGCCGGGGGGCGCGGACCAGGGTTTCTTCTTCGAGGCGTGGCAGGTTCGTTCGATGCTTGGTGCAGTCGGACCACGCAAGCATGTGAGCGTGCCGATCGGCGGTCTCGCCGCCGGCGTTCTCGCCGCGGTTCCCAGCCTGAAAGACGAGCCGATCGCTCAATTCCTTGTCGATGGCATCGTCGAGAACGCGCAGAGCGACGATCCGTCGTTGCGGCTTTGGGCGAGGTTCATCATCGAGCTCGGCAAGCTGCCGCACTCCTACCCGTCGTACGACCTTCTGGCCCGGCCCGACGTCAACACCGTGCACTTCGATGCGATTCAGCTTGCTCTGATCGCGCACCGGCTCGCTGCAGATCTCGCAGCGGCAGTCGGCGCGAACCTCGCGGTCGCCACACCACGCAAAGGTTGGTTCTTCCTGCCGATCGTGTACGCGGACGAACCGTGCGTCCCGACCGGCCCTCGGCCCACACCCACAGCGACGCGGTCGGCGTTCGGCCAGCTAATCCGTACCATCACGGCACCTGGCCGCGCGATCGACCGCGCTGTCAGCCCCAGCATCGAGAACTGGCTCGATTACCAAAACCTTGCGCTGATGTTCAGCGCGCTCAAGGTCGACGTCGAGATCGAGGGCGGACCGCCGCTCAGACGCACGAAGACCACGGCGCCGGGCGAGCCGCGGAAGATTCGCGCGAAGGTCTCGCTCGACGGCGTGCCGCTCGAGTGGTTCAACTGCTATCGCGCGTGGGTCAACAGCAGAGGCCGCGAGTTGCGGGACAGCCCGCGATCGAACGGTCCGGTTGCCAACGTCGCAGTCGAATTCGATCTCGATGGCCAGGCCATTGTCCGCATTCCGCTCTCCGCTCCGGCGGATCAACGAGGGTTACCGGGCGGCACGAGGACCGACGACCAGGGCATCGCAAGGCTTGCCGTGGAAGGCGTTCCGCAGGATCGAGATCTCAGGGAGCCCGCGAGGGAGCAGCGAAGGACGGCGGCGGTGAGCGTGTCCGCCACGGTGAAAGCATCCGATCTGCTCACGCGCAGCCACCCGACAGAGGGCATCGCGTCGACCGACTTCGTCCACGAATGGGTGACCGAACAGGAATTCACAATCGACGTGCCATACCGGTTCGAGGTGATTGACTGGTCGGATACGCCTGGACGCTGGACCGGCACCATCACCGTCGTCGAGACGGCCGTCATTACATCCTCGGGGGAGGGCCCATTCAACCGAGCCGCCGAGTCGTGGCAGCAGACAGAGACGACGCAGGTGTCCGTGCAGGTGACGGAGACCACTGAAGACGACTCGACCGGCGGCAGCCTGCACGCCTCGATGAAGGGGCGAGTCGAGGGACGGTACAACCGTCAGAAGACCTTCGCAGGGTGGAAGGTCGATTCGTGCGGCTCCATCAAGAACCGCAGGATGAACAATACCTCCAGAGAAGCTGCCACAGGATCGGGCGAGGGCGATTCCACAATCACCGTGTCGGTGTTCGATGATGGGACCTACCTCGTCGCCGCATCAACCGGCGACTTGGTCATGCCGGTCACAGGACGAGTGGACGGCGAGCTCGAGGTGCTTCGCACCCGGGGCCAGGATTGCTACGTCGACGTGAGAACGGATGGGCGAGACTTCGCGCCCACTCAACGGACGATCGGCGGTCTGATTCAGGCTGCCGGAATGATCGATCCGAGAAACGTGAACGTTCTGAAAGGATCGACAACCGAGGAAAAGACGCCTCCCGCGACGGTGGCGGGCGAAGGCGGCACGGCGAAATGGGTGAAAACGACGACGTGGGAACTTCAGCGACGCTGAAGCCCGATGTGTGCACGACAGCGGGCGAACGCCGCGTCACACGACCGCAACCTTCACATTGTGAATGGGAGGCAGCGAATCGAACAGGCACTCCCACTTCTCGCCGCCTTCCCTCCCGATCCAGAGCTGACCGGTTGTTGTGCCGAAGTAGAGGGCCGGTGTTTTGAGCCGGTCGATGTCCATCGCATCCCGCAGGATGGTGAAGTAGCTCTCCTTCTTTGGCAGCCCACGAGCGAGGCGGCTCCACGAATCGCCGCCGTTCTCGCTGCGCCACACGGCGGGCGCACCGCCCGGACAGGCGCGCGTCGCCGGTTCGAGGGGCATGACGTACACGGTGTCGGCGTCGTCCGGATGCACGACGATGGGAAATCCGAAGTCCGAGGGGAGTCCCTTCGCGATCGATCGCCACGAATGGCCGTAGTCGTCGCTGCGCAACACACCGATGTCCGGCCGCGGCCCTCCCGGTCCGGTCCACTCGGCCCATCCGCCGTGGTTCTGCATGTAGAGCCGCCCCGGCGCCTCGTCGTGGCGTGCGATCTTGTGGACGCACTGCCCGAACTCCGGATAGGGATCGGGAGCGAAACCGGCGCCGACGCCTTGATTGGACGCCTGGAACGTTTCGCCACCGTCCTCGCTCAGATAGTGGCCGCCTGTCGAAATCCCGAGGTGGACGCGATTGCCATCGCGGATGATCGTGTGCATGCAGAGCCCGCCGTTGCCCGGCTGCCATTTGCGCGCGTGCTCGTGATTGCTGATGCCGGGCACCATCTCCCACGAATCGCCGCCGTCGTGGCTCCTGAACAGCGACGCCGGCTCGACGCCGCACCACAGTTCCTTCTTGCCGTCGCCGGGCTCGAGCGACCAGATGTTCGCAACCGCGCGCCCATCGTCCTTGGGAAACGCCGGCGCCGATTTCGTCTCCTTGAAGCTCTTCCCCATGTCGGTCGAACGCAGCACCTTCATGCCAAAGAACGGGCTGCAGCTCGAGGCATACAGGCGCGGCGTCCCGCGCGTATCGATCAGCGTCGAGTACACGGGGATGCCTGGACCGAAGGGACCGCGCAGCGAGAACATGCGCCTCGGCTTCGCCGCATCGGCGACAAAGACGCCCTTCTTGGTGCCGATGGTCAGAACGACTCGGTCAGCCACGTTCAACCTCCTGAGACCGCCGGCACGATCGTCACCTCGTCGCCCGCGGTCAGTGTCGTGTCGACCCCTTCGAGGTCGCGCATGTTGTCCGCGTTCACGAACACGTTCAGGTGCCGCCGCACCGTGCCCGTTTCGTCACAGATATTGCGATACAACGCGGACTGGGTCCGCTCGAGCTCCTCGAGCGCGCCGCGCACAGTACGCGCCTCAATCGAGAGCTGAGTGGCGCCGGCACAGTAGGTTCGCAGCGGGGCCGGAAGGTAGATCGTGATCGTCGGCGCGGAACCCATCGAGAGATGAAAAGCTTATCGCGTCATCCTTCACTTTCGCCAGCACGGCCCTATGCGTTGTGTTCTCGCGTGCCTTGCTCGGGGTGTCACCTCAGAATGTCACCCGGACCCCCAACTGCAGTTGACGCTGCTCATAGCCGCCGGTCGGGGAGAAGACGGCGTCACGATGGATCGCTCCGGGTGCGGGCAGCGTTAACGGCGCTCCTGCGGCGGTCACGGGATTTCCCAGAGCATCCGTATTCACGGTCGTTGTCGCGCTCGCCCACTGCTCGGTGTTGAACAGGTTCTTCACTTCTGCCAAAAACTCCAGCTTCGTGCTGGCGCTGACCGGAAAGAGTCGCGAGTACCGAAGGTCGACGTTGTAGCGTGCGGGCAGGTTGTACGAGTTGCGTGTCACGCCGATGGGCCGGTCGGCACCGATCGCATCGTTGTTCAATTCGCGGCTGCTGCGCAGCGTGACCGGGATGCCGCTGGCGAACTGTAACGCGATGCCGAACAGGTTGTTGTTGAGGATGGATCCTGCGATACCGGCGGCCTCAACCTGCGGCTGCGCCACGATGCTGCCGACGAAGGTATGACGCTGGTCGAGAATATTCGGACCCTTATCGGTGTCGAGGCTTGCGGGATTGCTGCGTCCTCCGGTGTCGCCTTGAACGGAAAGCGTGCTCGTGATCGGTGCGTTATCGTCACTCTTCGCCAGGGTGTACGCCAGGTCCCATTGCACGCCGCGGTTCAGGCGCCGTGCGAACTGCAGGGTCAGCGCTTTGTAAGACGATTCACCAATCGACTGCGACGAGAAGACCGCATTGAAGCGGGGATCCACCCGGGTGCCGGCGTTGATGGCGGTTGAATAGATCGGACGCCCGTCCGGGAGCGAGCCGATCGGCGCGAGCAGATTGATGTTCGATACGACCGGCAGCTTGTCGCCGCGAGTATACGCAACGCCGACACTGGCCGAGTAATACCGGCCGATTCCTCGTTCGAGCTGCAGGTTGTTCTGCCACATCCTGGCAATCTGGAAGTCCGGATCGACAATCCACGGATTGTTTGCCGCAGCGTTCCCGCTCGCCAGGACGTTTGGAAAAGCGGGGGCGCCGGCCTGCGTCGCCTGGAGCGAAAAGCTCGCGCGCGCAGGGGTGCCGTCGTTGACGATCGCCTGCTCGTAAATCGCGTTGATCGGCTGGTCGTACATCAGGCCGCTGTTGCCGCGTACCACGGTTCGGTGACTTTCGCCGAGCGCCCACACGAACCCGATCCGCGGCTGCACGTTGTTCTTGTCGCTCGGAAACTCATGCGAGGCGCCGAGCACAGCGGTCGCGACGCCGTCCGGCGGTGCGTAGGTGTCGTAACGCAGACCGTAGAGGAGCTTCAGCGCCGGCGTGAGACGCCAGTCGTCCTGCACGAAGCCCCCGTACATCCGCGTGTCGTACTCGTACGTGGGATTGCCGACGAATTGCTGGAACGACGTGTAGCCGAACGGACTCGCTCCGCTGCGCGCCGCCAGAAACGCGTCGATGTTCGCGAACGTGTAGAGCTGGATCAGCGTCTGCGTGCGCGAGTCGTGTACTGCCTGGGCGTTGAATCCGACCTTGTAGGCGTGACTGCCCCGGATGTAGGTCACGTTGTCCAGAACTTGAAAGATTCCTTCAGTGAAGCCGAATCCCGAATCAGCGTTGCCTTGAACCGGGCCACCGAAATTGGCCACGCCGTTGATGCGGATACCTGGTCCGGTCCCCGCCTCCGACCCTGGTACCCTCGACTGGGTGCGCTTCGCGTACTGCACGCGGAGCTCGTTCAGTACGCCCGAGCCCCACACCGACACCAGCTGCCCCGCAGTGGAGTGTTGACGGTCCCTGAAGTCCGTCCCCTGCTGCACCGAATTCGGCACGCCCGACGAGGTGCTGCCGATGTTATTGGGAATGAAATTGTTGAAGAAGATGTACCGCACGTTGACGCGGTTGTTGGTCGAGAGGTTGTGATCGATCTTGCCGATCGCAAACGTCGTTTTCGCCTCGGCAGGAATATAGGTGGGCTCGGAGAGTCCCAGTCGCGCGGCATTGGCCGGCGTGATCGTCACAACACGCGCGCCCGAGAGGTCGCGTTGCGTCCGCTCGACTCCGGCAAAGTAGAAGGTGCGATCTTTGATGACCGGTCCACCGTTATCGGCGGTGAAGATGTTCACCTTGGTCGGCGGCTTGATGTTGGTCGTCGCGAAGAACGGCAGCTCCACCATCGGCTTCCGCTGGAACCGATAGCTTGCCTGGCCCTGCAGCCGGTTGCTGCCCGATGGCGTGATCGCGTTGTACACCAGCCCCATCGTCTGACCGAACTCGGGCGCGTATCCGCTGGTGACGACTTTTACTTCACGGATCATCACCTCGGACATCGGCATCTGCCTGAGGCCGGCGCGGTCCTTTTCGGTATTGTCGTTGCCGTCGATCTGGTAGTTCACGCGCAGCAGCGCTCCGTTCGCCGTCAGGCGCGGTACCCCGAACTCCTGCGTCTCGAAACCGACGACGCCGGGCTGGAGCAGCGCGAGGTTGTACGGGTTTCTCGACGTGAGTGGAAGTGTCTTGATCTCGGCCGTCGTCAACGTCCGCCCCTCTTCGATCTTGCCGAGGTCGACAACGGGGATATCGGCGGTCACTGAAACCGTCTCGGTCACGGCGCCGACGGCGAGCTTGACGTCGATGACGGCAACCTGCCCGGCTGACAGCGCTATCCCAGCCCGATCGTACTTTTTGAAGCCTTGCAGCTCCGCAGAGAGGCGATAGGCGCCGAGCGGCAGCAGCGGTGCGCGATACACGCCGCGATCGTTGGTCACCACCGACCTTGTCTCACCGGTATCAACATTCGTCACCGTCATGACGACGCCAGGCAGAACGGCGCCCGACTCGTCGGTGACAGTGCCCTCGATCGCGCCGTTAACCGCCTGTCCCTGGGCGCCGGCGAGCGAGGCGAACGACAGAACGAACAGAAACGTGATGATGCCGCGAAGCATGAGAGGTACCCTCCAGATTGCACGCGAGTATAGCTTGCTGCCCTTTGTCATCGTCCTCTCCGCCTCCAGGGCTGACGTGCGTTACTCCGGCGGTTCGTTGGCAGAAACTGGATAATCCCAAAGGGCTGGCATTGACTCCTTTGCAGTCTCAGCCTAGGCTACGCACCGGTAACACGGAGGAGGACACGCGCATGCCGAACCAGCTTTCTCGCCGCACGCTGCTCGCGGCCCTAGTTGCCGCCATTCCCTCCGGGCGCGCCCTGGCCCAGGTCGTCGGCGCTCAGACCGCGCCCGCGACGCCGCCTCCGCCGCAGCCGATAACCGGCCCACAGGTCGCGCTTCCTCCCACGGACTTGAAAGCGCCCTACCCGGAGGCTGGCAAGGTCAACCGGCTTGATCCCCGCCTCGACGTTCTCATCGACGCCGACGCCAAGGTGGAAAAGGTTTGCGACGGCTTCCTCCATGCCGAAGGACCGGTGTGGGTTGGCGGCAACAATGGCTACCTGCTGGTCTCAGACACGCAGGTCAACCACATCGTCAAATGGTCGCCGACAGAGGGCCGTTCGGTCTGGCTGGAGCCTTCAGGCTATGACGTCGGCGGAGTGGCCTGGAACCCCGCCATTCGCGAGCCCGGTACCAACGGGCTGATCCTGGGACGCGGCGGAATCATCTCCGCCGGATCAGGCGCACGCGCGATCCTCCGCTTCGACCTCAAGACCAAGAAGAAGACCGTGCTCGTCGACCACTACATGGGAAAGCGGCTGAACACGCCCAACGACTGCGTGCTCGGCCCCGACGGCTCAATCTACTTCACCGATCCTCCCTACGGCCTTGTCAACCGCAACGCTGGCCCCGACCGTGATCTCGACTACATGGGGATATTCCGCCTTGCACCCGACAACAGCCTGCACCTGCTCGACACCATGACGACTCCGAACGGGATCGGCGTCTCTCCGGACGGGACAAAGCTCTACTCCTCCGACGCCCCCACCGGTTGGGTGATGTGGGACCTCGACAAGCAGGGGAACGTCTCGAACCGCCGCAATTTCGTGGCGCGCACTGTCGTGATGGGCGGCGACAGCCTGAAAATCGACGCGGCCGGCAACATGTGGGCGGCAACCCGCGAAGGGGTCACGGTCTTCACGCCGGGAGGCGAGCGGATCGGCTTTATCAGTACCGACCAGGGCGTATCCAATTGCGAGATCGGCGCTGACGGCTACCTCTACCTCGCCTCGTCGACCCGAGTGCTGAGGGTCAGGACCAAGGCCAAGAAACTGCTTTT
>Ga0075424_100000645_pt1 | contig 27975 bp, 28 predicted proteins | sample SoiMethybrSBSTD3_FD_75301 | JGI IMG/M metagenome (GOLD analysis project Ga0075424, IMG submission 75301) | Bulk soil microbial communities from a Populus tree surrounding site in Tennessee, USA - Soil MetaG P. TD hybrid SBSTD3 | ecosystem: Environmental > Terrestrial > Soil > Tree plantation... | reverse complement strand
GCCGGTCAGCGCCCGCGCCAGCACGCCCGGGACGAGCATGTGCTTGTTCTGGACGTGCAGCACGTCCACGCGCTCGGCCCGCGCCAGGCGCGCGATCTGCAGGCCGGACACGACGTAGCGTAGCGGATTGGTGAGCAGGCGCTGGGCGTGGGCGGGCGGCCCGGGTGGCCGCGCGCGGACGAACGGCAGCCGGAAGCGACGGATGCGCACGCCGTCGCACGTCTCGAGGGCCACAGCGCCCCAGTTGGGCGTGATCACCACGACCTCGTGACCGGATTTCGCCAGCGCCCGGGCGAGCGCCTCGGTGCTGCCTTCCGCGCCGCCCGAGGCGTGCGGGGCGAAGAACTCGTTGACCAGCGCGATCTTCATCGCGCGGGACGAGCGACGACCTGGAAGCCGGTGGACTCCTGCGGATGCCGCAGCGCCGTCATGGCGCGCTCGGCCGGCGCGCGCGCTCGAAGACGTCGAGGTAGCGGCCGGCCACCACGTCCCAGTCGAACTCCGTCTCGGCCGTCCGCCGCGCGCGGGCACGCAGTCCCACGGCCAGCGAGGGATCGCGCAGGACCCGGACGACCGCGCCGGCCAGCGCCGCCGCGTCGGCCGGGGGCACCAGCAGACCGGTGTCCCCGTCGCGGACGATGTCGAGGGTTCCGCCGGCCGTGGTCGTGACGACCGGACAGCCCGAGGCGAGCGCTTCGAGGAGCACGATCCCCAGCCCTTCGTGCAGCGTGTGGAACGCGAAGACGTCGGCGGCGGCGTAATACCCCGGCAGCTCGTGGTTGTCCTTGCGGCCGACGAAGGTCACGCGCTCCGTCAAGCCGCGCGCGGCCGCGTGCCGCTCCAGCGCCGCGCGCTCCGGACCATCGCCCACGATCAGGAACCGCGCCGCGGGGATGGCCGGCACCACGAGGGCCGCCGCGTCGAGGAACGTCGTCACGCCCTTGCGCGCGTACAGCCGCTGGACGGTGAGAACGATGCGCGCGTCGGCGGGCAGGCCATGGCGCGCGCGCACCTCGCCGGCCGCATCGTGCGGATGGAACTGCTTGACGTCGACGCCGTACGGCACCACGTGACAGTCCACGCCCGGCGCCGGGGGATACTCGCGGCGGACGACGTCCCGCACGAACGAGGAGATGCACGTGATCGCCCGCGCCCGGCGGCTCGCGTGCCGCATCAGCGCGCGCCAGGGGGCGCCCGGCCGATAGTGAGGGTCGTAGACGTCCATGCCGATCAGCGTGGTCACCGTGGGGATGCCGAGGCGCGCCGCCCACCACTGCCCGGCGATGCCGGTCGGCAGCAGGTAGTGCTGGTTGATCACGTCGGGCGCGAGCTCGCGCCACAGCCGGCCGAGGTGGAGGTACGAGCCGAGCACGATGTTGGCCGTGCGGTGGCGTCCCCCCACGGCGGGCACCGGGTAGCGATGGACGTCGACACCGTCCATGGACTCGTGGCGCGGCCAGGCGGGCTCGAGCTGCGGCGTGACGACGCTGACGGCGTGGCCGCGCGCGGTCAGGCGCCGGGCCAGCTCCAGCGCGCCGATCTCCGCGCCGCCCAGCACGGGCAGGAACGACGGGATCAGCAGCCCCAGCCTCAGGGCGCGGCCTCCTCGAAGAGCTCGCGGTGCTCGGCGACCCAGCCGACCATGGCCCGCACGGCCTCCTGCGGTGACGTCCGCGGATGCCAGCCGAGCGTGGTGGCCGCGCGACGCACGTCGGAGACATAGACACGCTGATCGGAGGCCCGCCAGTCCGCGAAGGTCACGGGCGGCCGGCGGCCGGTCTCGCGCTCGAGGAAGTCCAGCAGCTCGAGCAGCGAGAGCGTGAAGCGCGGCCCGCCGCCGACGTTGCAGACGAGGCCGGCCACGGTCGGGCGCGCGATGAAGGCCTGCATCGCCTCGACGAGGTCGTCGACGAAGAGCACGTCGCGCACCTGCTTGCCGTCGCCGTAGATGCTGATCGGCCGGCCCAGCAGCGCACAGATCACGAAATGAGCGACCCAGCCCTGGTCCTCGACGCCGAACTGGCGCGGACCGCAGATGCAGCTCATGCGGAAGACGGCGGTCGGCAGCCCGTACAGGCGCCCGTACTCCTGCACGTAGAGGTCGGCGGCGAGCTTGGAGGCTCCGTAGGGCGTGTGCTTGCTGTGATCGACGGACAGCGTCTCCGGCACGCCCGCCTCGTGGCCGGGCCCGAAGACGTAGCGGCCGCCGTCGTCACGCACGCCGAGTCCGTTGACGTTCTCGCCGTAGACCTTGTTCGTGGAGGTGAACACGATCGGAATGGGCCGGCCGGTGGCGCGGGCCGCTTCCAGCACGCGGAACGTCCCCACCACGTTGGTCTCGAAGTCGGTGACGGGATCGGTGAGGGACGTCGTCACCGCCGTCTGCCCCGCCGTGTGGACGACGGCATCCGCCTCGCGCACGAGGTCGCCGAGCAGCGCGGCGTCGCGCACGTCGCCGCGCACGCAGGTGACGTTGGCCGCCTTGGACAGGACGTTCCAGGTGAAGTCGGCGGTGCGCGGCGAGGCGTGCAGCAGCTGCGCGCGCGAGAGGTTGTCGAGGACGACCACGTGGTGGCCTGCACGCGCGTACGCCTCGGCCACGTGCGAACCGATGAATCCGGCGCCTCCGGTGACGAGGACTCTCACGATGCCGTCATCCTCCCCGCGCGGGCGTCGGCGGCCTGCGCGCGATCACTTCGATGAAAGGCGTCACGCGAAACAACCGGTAGTACACCGCCAGGATCGGCCACAGCCGGCTACCGGTCTCGCGCGGCCGGTCGTTGTCGTGGAACGCGAGGTCGCTGACGCCGGCCGCGCGGAACGCGCCAGCGAGCTGCCGCGGCGTCAGGCGCCACAGCGTATCGAGGTACGCCGGCGGCCGTCCGCGCGCGCGCAGGTACGCCCGGCCGAGGACGCGCGGCATGAAGGGGACCCAGAGGACCTTGTAATGACCCTCGTAGCACGCCCACGCGTTGTTGGTGTGGAGGTAGACGACGCCGCCCGGCCGGGTCACGCGCACGATCTCCCTGATGGACGCCTCGACCGAGTGCACGTGCTCGATGGCCGAGAAGCAGTAGACGAGATCGAAGACGCCGTCGGGAAACGGCAGCGCCTCGGCGTGGGCCTGCGCGAAGCTGCCGCCGGCCTTGCGCGCCTTGAGGCCGCAGATCGCGATCGCGTCGCCGCTCTCGTCGACGCCGACGGCGCGCGCGCCGGCCTCGGCGGCCAGGACGTTGAAGCCGCCGGTCCCGCACCCCACGTTGAGCACGCGGCCGCCGAGGGCGTCGGGGCCGAGCAGGCGCCGCACGCGGTCGACGTGCGCGGCCTCCAAGCGCTGCTCCTCGTCCAGGCGGAGCTCGACCAGCGTCCGCCAGCTGGGAATGGCCAGCGTGTCGCGGTAGTACGCCGTGTAGTACTCGCGCACGCGCTCGCGGATGTCCGCCGTCACGCCGGCGCCAGGCTCGCGAGCAGCGCGTCGATGACGGCCTCGCGCTCGTCCACCGTGATGCCGACCGAGCACGGCAGCAGCACGCCGCGGTCCCACAGGCGGTCGGCCACCTCGATCCGGTCGACGCGGGCGCCGCGGAACGGCGCCTGCCGGTGCAGCGGATGCCACACGGGCCGGACCTGGATGCCACGGGCGTTGAGATCGCGGACGAGCGCCCGGACGTCGGGGCAGCGCCGCCGGTCCAGCAGCAGGGCGGGCATCCAGTAGTTCGAGCGGGCCCACGACGCCTCGCGGAACGTCGTGACACCGTCGAGGCCCCCGAGCGCCTGCTGGTAGTGGAGCGCCGTCCGGCGCTTGCGCTCGAGGAAGTCCTCGAGCTGCTCGAGCTGGGCCGCGCCGACGGCGGCCTGCAGGTTCGTCAGGCGATAGTTGAAGCCGACTTCGTCATGGATCCACTCGAGCGCGTCGCTGCGAGCCTGGCTCGAGAGCGCACGCACGCGCGCGGCGAGCCGCTCGTCACGCGTGACCACCATGCCACCGCCGCCGGCCGTCACGATCTTGTTGCCGTTGAAGGAGAGGCACCCGGCCACGCCGTCGGCGCCCGCACGCCGGCCGCGATAGAGCGCGCCGAGCGACTCGGCGGCGTCCTCCACGACCGCCAGCGGCCAGCGCCGGCAGACCTCCAGCACCGCGTCGACATCGCACGGATGGCCGTAGAGATGGACGGGCATCACCGCGCTCACCCGGCGACCGGTCGCCCGATCCACCACCCGGCCCTGCCGTACCTCGCACTCTCGCGTCAGGAAGTCGGCGAGCTTCTGGGCGTCGAGGCCCCACGAGACGGGCTCGGAGTCGAGGAAGACGGGATGCGCTCCGCACTGCACGACGCCGCCGGCCGTGGCGATGAACGTGAGCGTGGGCACGACCACCTCGTCCTCCGGCTGCACCCCGGCGGCGCGCAGCGCGAGATGGAGCGCGGCGCTGCCGTTCATCGTGGCGACCGCGTGCGGAACGCCGAGATAGTCGGCCACGTCACGCTCGAAGCGCTCGACGAAGGGCCCGGCCGACGACACCCAGTTGGTGTCGAGGCATTCCTTGACGTACTTCCACTCATTGCCGGCCAGATGCGGCACCGCGTTGGGAATCACCCGCCCCTCGCTCACCGGGCCCCGTCCTGGCGCTGCCACCACGCGCGATACCAGTCCACCGTCTCGGCGACGCCGCTCTCGAGCGCGACCTTGGGCGCGAACCCGGTGAGCTGCCGCAGGCGCGCGAGGTCGGGACAACGGCGGTCGACGGAGCCGGCCGGCGCCGGGGCGCGCTCGAGCGCGGGACGGTGGCCGGCGCAGCGCAGCACCAGCGCGGCCAGGTCCTCGATCACCGTTTCCTCGGTGTCGTTGCCGATGTTCACGATCTGCCCGGCGGCCGCCTCCGCGCCCATCAGCCGGACCGCCGCCTCCACGGCGTCGGCGACGTGGCAGAACGCACGCCGCTGGCCGGCGCCGTAGACGCGGAACGGGTCCTCGCGGCGGATCGCGCGCAACGCCAGCTCCGGGATCACGTGGTCAGCGCCCATGCGCGGCCCATACACGTTGTGGAAGCGGCCGATGACCCAGCGCAGCCCGCGTGCGCGCGCCGCGTGGATGACCGCCGCCTCGCCGGCCAGCTTGCTGATCGCGTAGGCGGCGCGCGGCGCGCCGACGTCCTCGATCAGCAGCGGAACGCTCTCCGACGTCGGCACCGGCGCCAGGCCGCGCGTGACGGAGCCGGCGTACGTCTCGCTCGTGGACGCGAAGAACAGCGTCTCGCCCGTGCCGGGCAGCCAGTCGAGGACGTTGAGCAGCGCGAGCGTGTTGACGCGCATCACGCGCGCGGGATCGCGCTCGACGTTGCGCACGCCGACCACGGCGGCCAGCATGTAGATCTGGTCCCACGCGCGCGGCAGCGAGGCCAGCGCCCCGGCCGCCGTGAGATCGGCCTCGACGAAGCGCACGCCGGCCCGCGCGCGCAGCGCCGCCAGCGCCTCGTCGGCCTGCCCGCGCGAGAGATCGTCCACCAGCGTCAGCGCGTGACCGTCGTCGGCCAGCCGGGCGGCCAAGTGGCATCCGATGAAGCCGGCGGCGCCGAGGACGAGGATGCTAGCCATAGCCGATGGCGGCGTAGCCGACACCGGCCTGCCGCACCGTGTCCTCGTCGAGGATGCGCCAGGCGTCGTAGACGACCGCCGGTCGCCGCAGGGTGGCCAGGACAGCGGGCAGGTCCAGCTTGGCGTACTCCGGATGGTTCATGGTGACCAGCACCGCGTCGGCGCCGGCGCACGCCGCCTCCACCGAGGCCGGCGCCGCGCCCAGGCCGGCGATGACGTCACCGGCGACGAGGTAGTCGTGGCCGCGCAATTCCAGCCCGGCCGCCCGGAAGAGCGGCAGCATCGGCAGGACCGGCGCGCCGCGCATGTCGTCGGTCGGCGGCCAGCCCTTGTAGGCCCAGCCCAGCACGGCCAGCCGGGCGCCCTCGGCGCTTCCGCGCGCCGCGCGGATCAGCCCGACCACGCGCTCGGCGACGCGCACGGGCAGCGCCTCGTTGAGCCGCCGCGCGGCGCCGACCAGGTACGGCGTGTAGCCCGCCTCGGCCGCCGCCGACAGCAGGATGTAGGGATCCTTCGTGAGGCAGCCGCCGCCGACGAAGCCGGGCTTGCACAGGTCCGGGCGAGGGTAGTCGATGTTGGCGGCGTGCAGCACCTCGAGCGGATCGATCCCCCACCGCTCGGCGAGCAGCGCGACCTCGTTACCGTAGCCGTAGATCAGGTCGGTGTGGCAGTTGTTGACGAGCTTCACGAGCTCGGCCGCCTCGAGCGACGACACGCGAACGACGCGTCGGGCGAGCCGTGCGAAGAGCCCGACGGCCGCGCTGCCGCTGGCCCCGTCCAGCCCGCCGACGACCTGCGGCAACTCCTCGAGCTCGCGCAGCGCCTGCCCCTGGATCGTCCGCTCGGGCGCCATGGCCAGGCGTGGTGCCGGCCAGCGTGCCGCGAGCTCGGGCAGGACGATGCCGCGAGTCGCGCCGACCGGCACCGTGCTGCGGACGACGACCAGCGTGTCGGGCCGCGCGCGTTCGGCGATGTGCCGGGCCGCGGCGCGCAGGTTGTCGAGCTGCGGGCGCCCGCTGGCCGGATCGACCGGCGTGGAGACGCACACGATGGCGGCGTCGATGCCGCCGGCCGGCAGCGCATCGGCGACGCGGATGCCGCTGCCCAGCGCCTGCGCCAGGCCTTCCTCGAGGCCGGGCTCGAACACGTGCGGGCGCCGCTCGGCGAGGGCGGCCAGCACCGCCGCCGACTTCTCCACGCCGTGCACGACGAACCCCTTGCGGGCGAGGGCCACCGCCAGCGTGAGCCCCACGTAGCCGAGGCCGACGACGCCGATCGTGTTCAGTCGAGCAGCCCCTCGGCGACGTCGCGGTTGGCCTGGTGGAAGTCGCCGTCCCGGCCGACGTCGAGCCAGTACTCGCGGACCGGGAACGCGACTACCGTGCGGCCGGCGCGCTTCAGCAAGGCGATGAGCTCGGTGGCGTGGAAGGGCCGCTCGCGCGGGATCAGCGGGATCACGCCGGGGTCCATGACGTACATGCCGGCATTGATCAGGAAGTCGAGCCGCGGCTTCTCGTCGATGGCCGCCAACTCCTCCCCCTCGACGCGCAGGACGCCGTACGGCACCTCCACCGTGTGCGGCACGGCGCCGATCGTGAGGTCGGCGCGCCAGCGCGTGTGGAACTCCAGCATCGCCAGGAAATCGCAGCGCGTGAGGATGTCGCCGTTGACGAGGAAGAACGGCTCGGCCAGCGGCTCGGGCAGTCGCGCCAGCGCGCCGGCGGTGCCGAGCGGCTGGTCCTCCCGCACGTAGCGGATGCGCACGCCGAGCCGGCTGCCGTCGCCGAAGTGCGCCTCGATCATCTCGGACTTGTAGCGCACCGTGATGAAGAACTGGGAGACGCCGGCGCCGCGCAGCCGCTCGATCAGGATCTCCAGCAGCGGCTTGCCGCCCACGCGCAGCAGCGGCTTGGGCACGTCCTCGCTCACGCCGCGCATGCGGCGGCCGTCGCCGCCGGCCATCAGCACCGCCGCGTTCGGCACCGGGAGGGGGCGCAGCAGTTCCTCGAGCAGCATGACGTCGACGATTCGCCCCGCGGCGTCGACGACCGGCAGGTGACGCAGGCTCCGCTGCTGCATGAGCGCGAGCGCGGCCGCCCGCGACGTGCCGGCCGCCGTCGTGACGGGCCGGCGGTTCATCAGGTCGGCGACGGCGTCGCCGAGGGCCACCCCGCGCAGGAGGCCGCGCCGGATGTCGCCGTCCGTCACGATGCCGACCAGGCGAGAGTCGTCGTCCACGACCATGACCGCCTGCCGGCTGTTCTTGGTGATCGCCTCGAGTGCCTGGCGCACGGACGCCGCAGGAGGGACGAACAGTGCACCGTCTAACGGCATGACACCGCCATAACCAACGACGAATTGTACGGCATGAGGCGCGCCCGGACCTAGCATAGTGATATCAGGGAGTTGCGCTAGAATCCCTCGAGATGCCTAGGCGCAGTCTCGGCCGAGCCTCGCTCGTCCTCCTGGGCAGCACCTGGATCTACAGCGGCCTCAGCCTGGTGATCTCCGTGCTGATCGGCCGCGTCCTCGGCCCCGCCACCGTCGGCGAGCTCGCGCTCAACCTGGGCCTGGCCGGCGTCGTCATGGCGGCGCTGCTGCCGGGCTTCACCCAGGCGCACCTCAAGCGACTGGCCGAGGGCCAGGACCCCGGCCGCTGCGTCGGCACGATGGCGGCCATCCAGCTCGCGCTGGCGGCGGCGCTGGCGGTGGTGGTCGTCGTCGCCTGGCGGACGGGGACACTGCCGGGCGTGTCGTCGGGGACCGTCGTGTTCGTCGCCATGCTCGGCGCCCAGGTGGCCAGCCGTCTCGCCGACGTGTTCCTCAAGGTCTTCATCGCGCGCGAGTGGGTGGTGCTGCACGGCGCCGTGCTGCTCGGGGCGCGGGTCGCGCGGCTGGCGGCGACCGGGCTCGTGCTGCTCCTCGCTCCGCGTGTGAGCTGGGTGGCGCTGACCTTCCTGCTGGAGAGCGCGCTCACGTGCGCGGCGGCCGTGGTCGTCCTCGTCACGCTCGGCATTCGCCCGCGGCGGCCCACGCGCTCCAGCATCGCCGACTACTGGCGCTACGCGCGACCGTTCCTGGTCACGACGCCGCTGGCCCTGGTGCAGGACTCCATCGATCGCGTGCTGGTGGGGCGCTGGGCCGGGCTCACCGCCGCCGGCTACTATCACGTCGCCCGCGGCCTGTGGGAGGCGCTGGCCGGCGTGATGGCGCCGCCCGGCCTGCTGCTCTTCACGCGGCTGTCGTCGCTCTATGCCGAGCGCACGGCGGCACGCGACGAGAAGGCCCGCCGGCTGTTCTTCAGCGGGCTCGACAAGCTCCTGTTCGTGGCCACCGCGCTCGCCGTCGCCTTCTGGGCGCTGGCCGAGCCGCTGCTGGCCACGCTCTACGGCCCGTCGTTCGTGCCCGCCACCACGACACTGCGCATTCTCGTGGTGGCCGCGCTGGCGGCCACGGTCGTCAATCCATACACGTTCGTCCTGCAGGCCCAGGACGAGGTCGCGCGCTTCATCCCGCTCAACGCCGGCCGCTTCGTGATGTACCTGGCCGCGCTGGCCGTGCTCGTTCCCGGCCTGATCCCCGGCCTGCCGGCCGGCGACGCCGGGGCGGCGGTCGCGCGACTGCTGCTGACGATCGTGCCGGCGTGGGTATGGGTGGGGTGGACGCGCGATCTCGCCGGCATCCCCTTCTATCGGCGGGCCACGATCTACCTCGGCGGCTTCGCCCTCGCGGCGGTGAGCTTCCATCTCTGCGCCGCCCTGCTCGGCGCGCCACCCGGACCGCCGCTGCCCGAGGCCGCCATCGCCGGCGCGGTCGCATTCGCCGTGTACGCGGTGTGGCTCGTCAAGCTCCACCCCGACGCGCGGGCCAACCTGGCGTACGCCCTCGGCCTGCTCACCCCGGGCGCCGATCGCCGCGCCGGCTAGCGCGCCCGGCCCTCGATCACGTCCAGCACCCGCTGGCTCGCCCGGGTGTCGTCGACGCCGACGAACTTCTCGACGTAGGCGCGGCGGGCGGGGGGGTCCAGCCGGAAGTCGCCCAGGCGTGCGCGCCCGAGCCGCTCGATGGCCTCGGCCTGGGTGACCGACCACACGACGCCCGCGAAGTTCTGCAGCGACCCGGGTCGCGCTCCGTAGAACTCGTCGAACGTCGGATACGCCCGCAGGTGATCCTGGCCCACGCGCACGCTGAGCGACGCCACGCCGGCGAACGCCGCCTCCAGCACACCGGCGCTCTGGAAGTGCACGCAGAGGTCGGCGATCGACATCAGCTCCATCGACGTGTAGGGATAGACGGACTCGTCGACGATGAAGGCGTCTGCCGCCCGACGCAGGAAGGCCGGATCGCCGTTCTTCTCCCGCGACTTCACCACGAGCGCGGCGCCGTTGGCGTCGCAGAAGCGGCGGAGGGCCTGGACCAGCCCGCGATGCTCGTTGCCGCGCGGGGCGCGGCGGGCCCAGGCGAGGCGCCGTCGCCAGGCGACCCGGCGCTGCGCCAGCGCGCGCGCGGCTCGCCGCCAGCGGCCGCCGTCGCCCCAGGCCAGCCAGCGCGGTGGATCGCCCACGTTCATCTTCAGCGAGAGCAACAGGACGACTGGGCGGTCGTCCAGGTCGTAACGTTTGCGCACCGCCGCCCGGTCCACGACCGCGCGCTGGTCGAGCATCGTGGACCCCACGACGGCGCTGCGGGTGGACAGCGCCGCACGGTCGCCGATCGCCGCGAAGCCGGCGTGCTTCCAGTGCAGCTCACGCTGCCAGTCGGTGGCGTAGAACGTGACGTCCACCGTCTGGTAGCCGGCGGGATCACGCGCCGCCGTGTCGAGCCCGTAGTCGACCGAGTAGAGCTGCACGCCGGCCGCGCGCAGCGCCGGCACCTCGGACTCCAGGCCGAACGACGGGAACGCCGATCCCAGCGTCGGCGCCACCAGAGCCCGGACGCCGGCCGCCCGCACCACCGGCGCGAACGGCTCGCCGCGGCTCCACTGCACGACGCGCGCCGACGGCCGCCACGCAGCCAGGTCCTTCTCTGCAACCCGCTCGCCGGACTTCGTCTCCTGCGAATCCCACAGCAGCACGACATCGTGGCGGCGCTCGAGCGCCGCCTGGATCAGCGCGCCCATCACCTTCAGGTAGCCCTTGCGGAGGACGAGGAAGCCGAGCGTCACGCGCCGAGGTCCACGAAGCGCTTGCGGATCAGCCGCGGGCCCAGCTCCGCCTCGCGCAGCACGCGCGCGACGCACGGTGCGGCGTTCCCGTCGCCATAGGGATTCACAAGGTTCGCCAGGCTGCGGCGGAACGCCGGGTCGAGCGCTCGGTCGATGGCGGCCGAGATGGCATGTCTCTCCGCTGGAACGTCAATGACATTCGCGGCGCGCAGACGCCCACGCTGACGGTCACCGATATTGACGACCGGCAGACGAAACGATGGCGCCTCGATGAGGCCACTCGAAGAGTTTCCGACCATGACGTCCACCTCTCGCAGCAGCGAGGTGTATACGTCGTCTCCGAGTGTCGCCCCCATGATGGCGACCCGCCGGTGCTCAGCCAGCCGGCCCAGGGCCGTCGTGATGGCGCGGTAGCCGGTATCCACGCCCGGAGCCGTCACGATGATCTCCCCCTCGACTTTCTGCAGTGCAGCGACAAGCTCGGCGGCCTGCCTCGAGACGTCCTCCGCCGCGAGAGTTTCGGGATGGAACGTGACGAGGAGTGTCCGGGTACCGAGCGAACAGCCCAGCCGCTCCTCGATTTCTCGACGCGACAGAGGTCCGAGGTTGCGTAGTCGATCGAGCCCCGGCGCACCGCAACAGTGTATGCGCCGCGGGTCCTCACCCATCTGGCGCAGCCGCTCGGCGTAGGGCTCGGCAGCCGGAAAGTGAAGGTGCGACAGTTTCGTAATGGCATGCCGGATCTGTTCGTCGATCGCCCCTTCAGTCACCTCGCCGCCGTGCAGGTGTGCAACCGGAATCCCGAACGGAAGGGCCGCCAAGGCGGCGCTGAGCATTTCAAACCGATCGCCGAGCACCACGAGGAGATCGGGACGGCGCCGGGCGAACTCCTGAGCAAAACCCGTTACCCCTCGTCCTGTCGCGGCGGCAATCGTCAGCGGCGTATCGTCGTCGATGCCCATCGGAATGCGGGCCTGGATCCTCCAGTTATCCGCCTCGACGAGATCCCCGGTGCGCACTCCGAATGGCGAAGCAAGGTGGCTCCCGGCGACATAGAGGAATAGATCGACGTCCGGCGCCTTTTCGAGTTCTGCGAGGAGCGGAAGGAGGTGACCGTAATCCGAGCGCGCGACCGTGACGACACCGATGGCGCGGCGCATGCGGTCGAATTCTAGCATGCGGCGCCTTGACCCTCGCAGGGCGCCGCGCTACGCTCGGTCGATGCTTGGCCGTCTGCGATCGCTCGCTCGCCGAGCGCTCGGCGTCACGCGCGCCCCCACGTACTACCTGCCCTGGCTGACACGCCCCGGTCTCGACTGTGTGGTGCTCGTCAACAACATCGAGTCACGCTTCACGTCGGGGCGCGACGCCACCGCGCTGGACGCGAGCGTCACCCAGCACGACGCCGACGGCCGCGTCGTCGCCGTGCACCGCACGACGCTCGGCGACAGCACCGACGCGCGCGAGGTGCGCCTGACCCCGACGGCGGCGGGCCACGGCTTCGTGACGGTGGCGGCGCCGCGCATCCACTCCGATCTCTACGTGGCGCTGGTCGACGGCGAGAGCTACCGCGCCACCCACGGGCGCCACGAGTTCGTCGAGCACTACCCGGCGTGGGCGAGGATCGCGCTGGCGCTGGTGGGCACGCTGCTCGGCCTCGCCGGCCGCACGGTGCCGGCGTTCGCACGCGACCAGTACGTCTACCAGGGGCCGGGCGGCCGCTCGCACGTGCTGATCCTGAACCTGGCGAACGTCGTCAACCGCGTCCGCGTCGTCGCCACGCGCGACGGCCGCCGCGTCGGCGCACGCCTGCTACGGCTGCCGCCCTTGGGGACGGCGCTGCTCGACGTCACCGCGCTGGCGCCGGCCGCTGGCCCCCTCACCGTCGACCGACTCCGCCTGACCGGCAACGCCTGGTTCAACCTCTACCTGGTCGGGGCCGGCCCCCTCGACCTCGACGGCACGCTGTCGCTGATGCATGTCAAGTGAGCTGGACGCGCTGTTGTCCGCCACGTTCCACGAAGCGGGCTACGCGCACATGATCGAGCTGGTCCATCAGAAGGACGCCCCGGCCCGCCGCCGGCTGGCCGCGCTGCGCGTGGACGCCTACGATGCCGGCGGCCGCCGGCTGGCTGTCGTCGAGCTGGACCCGGCGCAGGACATCCTCGATCTCGACGCGCTGGTGGGCGACGCGGCGCGCGCGCACGGCCGCCTGCTGGTGGTCTTCGATGCGCGCTACGACGCGCGCATCTTTCCGTACCGGCCGCACCACTACGCCTATCTGCAACGCCGCGACGCGGCGACGGCGCCGCTCTACTATGCTCTCAACGCGACGCTGGGCGGCGTGCCCGACCGGATCGGCGCGGTGGCCCTGAACAACTTCGAGACCTATCTCTTCCTGGACCGCCCACTGACCGAGCGCTACGCGCTGGCGCTGGGCAACCTCTCGCGCTTCGCCACGGCCGAGGCGCAGGTCATCACGTACTACGACGGCGCCCGTCACACCGAGGACGTGCGGCTGCCGCCCAAGGCCCACGCCGAGATCGCGCTCGCCGCCGCGCGGGACGGCGCGCGGCTGCGGCGCGTCGAGCTGAAAGCACTGTTCCGCCTGACCAGCTACGTCGTGGGCCGCCGGCCGCAGGGGGGCGAGCTCGTGCTCTTCGATCACCTCTTCACCTACTTCAAGTGAGCCTCGAGCCGGCTGCCGCGCTCGATCCCGGGCTGGACGGCGAGCTCCTCTGCTACTGCACGCGGCTGACCTTCGGCGAGCTGCGCGCGGCGTGCGCGGCCAAGGGGTGGCCACCACCCGGCAAGGAGCGCACCGGTCGCCTCTGCACCGGCTGCCAGGGCGATCTGCAGCACTGCCTTCGGCTGCTTGGCGTCCGGGCGCCCGCGTGAACCGCTACGACGACTTCCGGCCCGACGTGCCGGCGCTGCTGGCGTCGCAGGAGCGCACGCTGACGCCGCCGAACGCGGCCGCACGCAGCGGCGACGGGCTGGGCGTGGGCGGACGCGTCGCCAGCCTGGCCCGGCTCTACGCGCTCGGGCTGCTGGTACGGCTCGGCCTGCATCGCCGGCTCGTCTACGCGAACCTGCGCCTGGACTGGTTTCGCGAGTTCCAGGCGTACTGGGTCGGTGAGTTGCAGAACCGCGCCATTCTTCCGCACGACTTCTTCCACCTGGCCGGCGTCTATCGCCAGCGTCTGCAGACGATCGAGCCCGATCTCGGCTCCGATGCGAGCCACCTCGAGTCCTGGCGCGACGCGCGGACCGTCTCCTACCTCTTCAGCCACACGTACCGGCAGGCGTTGCAGCCGCTGCACGTGCACCGTTATGCGCGCTTCCTGCGGCGCGGCAGCCGTGTCGCCGAGTACGGCTGCGGGACCGCGCCCATCCTCTTTGCGCTCGCCCGACGCTACCGCCATCTCGACCTGGCGCTGGTCGGCGCCGACATCCCCCACCTGCTCTTCCACTTCGCGCGCTGGCGCTTCCGCGACGATCGCTTCGTCACCATGGTGAGCGTGAACCCGAGCGACGACGCGGCGCTGCCCGGGCGCTACGACACGATCTTCTGCCTGGAAGTGTTGGAGCACCTGCCGCGACCGCTGCCGGTCCTCCGGCACTTCGTGGACGTGCTCGACCCGGGCGGCCTGCTGATCTTTGATTACGTGCGCTCGGAGGGCAAGGGCCTCGACACCCCCACGGCGCTGCGCGACCGCGACGCGGCGCTGCGCTTCATCCTGAATCGCTTCGAGATCGTGCAAGGGCAGGTGCCCACCGACGGCCGCGACGTGGCGCCGACGGTGGTTCGCAAGCGCGCCCACTAACGTGGGTGGCCCGCGATAGCGCGCCATATCACCAATGCAATTGGCCGATTTGATCCGGCCGTTTCACCGATGTGACGGCGGCTACTCGGGACGTCGCGCGACGACGAGCAGTGAGCCGCCCACGGGAAACGAAAGCCCGGCCGCGATCAGCAGGCGTTCGAGCCGCAGGATTGCCGCCAACGTCATGTTGGTCGCGCGTCCGACGTGGAGTTCGGGGAGGGGATCGGCGGCGCGGCCTTCGCCGCGGCGGGCAATACGCGACGCCAACATCGCAGGGAGCAACAGGGAGACGAATGACGTCGCGTATGCGGGGGCGAGCCCCGCGCGCCGGATTTTGGCCGTCAGGTCTGCGCGGGTGTAGCGACGTTGGTGGCGGGCGTGGCGATCGACCGGGGACCAGAGGAATGGGTGCTGCGGAACCGTGATGAGGAGACCGCCGCCGTGCCGAAGCGCGCGGCCGCTCTCGGCAAGTACCAACTCGTCGTTGTCGATGTGCTCCAGGACGTCGAACGCCCCGACGACATCGAACTCGTCCTCGAACGGGATCCGACGGGCGTCCATTTGGAACAGCCGGGCGCCGGGTACCCGGGCGCCGGCATAGGCGAGACCTCGGCTGTGAACGTCAGTGCCGGCCAGTGTCAGGGCGGGCAGCGCGCGGTGGATGGCTCGTAGCACGAAGCCCGTGCCACAGCCGATCTCCAGAAAGCTGCGCGCTTCCGGAAAGAATCGCCGTAGCGCCCAGACGATGAGGCGGTTACGAGCCTCGAACCAGTAATTGCCAGGCTCGAGCGCGGCGAGGCGGTCGAACAATGAGGCGTCGTAGTCGTCGGTATGGTCGTCGCGCTCCGGAGCGAATACGGGATAACCACGCCGCCGGGCGGGCGAGCGACCGCACCGAGGACACGACCACTCGCTGCCGGTGAACCGGTGCTCACAGGCGAGACACAGTTTCATTCGAACTTGCTGATGGCTTCGACGACGCGCGTCTGGTCGGATTCGGTGAGATCGTTGTAGAACGGGAGACGGAGCAGACGATCACTGACGTCCTCGGTGACCGGACAGTCGCCTTCTTTACCCCCGAAGCGCCGCCCCATGTCCGACAGATGCAGCGGAAGGTAATGAAAGGCACTGAGAATACCTTGGGCTTTGAGGTGCGCAATGAGCGCCTGCCGCTCGTCGAGCGACCGCATGAGGATGTAGAACATGTGGTACGGCTGCGTGCAGTGCTCAGGAATCGTGGGCAGGCCGATGCCGCGGTTTGCCGCCCACTCGTGGAGCGTGACTGCGTAGAATTCCCAAATTCGCCGGCGCCGCTCCTGCACCTGCGTCGACGCCTCCAATTGAGCGAACAGATACGCGGCCAGGATGTCAGAGGGGACATAGCTGGAGCCGATGTCGACCCACGTGTACTTGTCGACTTGGCCCCGAAAGAAGCGGCTGCGGTCGGTTCCCTTCTCTCGCAAGATCTCCGCTCGCTCGGCGTAGGAGGGATCATTGATCAGCAGCGCGCCACCCTCGCCACAATTAATGTTCTTCGTTTCGTGGAAGCTCTGGGCGGCGAGAGCGCCGAAGGTGCCGAGTCTCCGGCCCTTGTAGGCTCCGTACAATCCATGCGCGTTGTCTTCGACAACGGCCACACCGTTACGGCGCGCGACCTCGAGGATGGCGTCCATCTCGCAGCCGACGCCCGCGTAATGGACCACGACGATGACACGGGTGCGCTGCGCGACGAGCGTAGCGAGACGTCGCTCGTCGAGATTCAAGGTGTCAGGACGAATATCGATGAAGCGTGGACACGCGCCACGCAGCAGAAACGCGTTCACCGTCGACGAGAACGTGAACGACGGCACGATCACTTCGTCGCCGTCGCGGACGTCGAGGAGGAGCGCGGCCATCTCCAGTGCGTGGGTGCATGAGGTGGTCAGCAGTGCTTTGTGGACGCCGAGTTGACGTTCCAACAGGGCTTGGCAGCGCTCGGCGAATGGGCCGCCGCCGGACGTGTGTCCCTGGTCGACAGCCTCGGCGATGTAGCGGAGTTCTTGACCAGTGAGGCCGGGCTTGTTGAAGGGGATCGCGTAGTTCACTCGCACCACCGGTGATACCAGACCTGGGCCGTCTGACGCTTGAAGCCGGCCGCTTCGTAGAGTCGCCGTGCCCGTGCGTTGCGCTCCTGCGTGACCACGCTCACGCGGCGCCGTCCGTGCTCGGCGAACCAGCGTAGCGCTTCGGAGAGAAGCGCCCGGCCGGCCCCGCGCCCCTGGAGCGCCGTCCCGACGGCGAATAGGCCGATGCTGCCGGTTTGGCTGTCATCGATGTGACACGAGAGATAGCCCTGTGCCGTCCCCGCGTGGTCGATCACGAGCACGGCGTCGGCCGATCCCGCGAGACTCTTGTCGATCCAGGTTTCATACAGAGCGTCACACTGCGAGCGGGGGAAGCGAGGATCGTAATAGAAACGTGTATCGCGATGGCTGATACGTGCCAGCGCGCCGAGGACTGGCCGGTCGGCCGCGGTCGCCGACCGGACCACAAGATCCATCACCGCTGTCGCGGGCGGAGGCGCCGCGTCGATCGGGCGTTCAAAAGTCACCCGCACGTCGACCTGGTGAAAGCCATGGTGCTGGGCCAGGCGGAGCGTTTCGGCATCATCGGCGTCGGCCAGGAAGTACAGGCAGTCGACGGCGTGGCGCTTGGCCCAGGCGACGACAACATCGGCAAGATCTTGGTCGAGCCGGTGCGCAGCGACCCGCGCGATGCGCCGACCGAAGAACTGCGAATCCCAGTCGAGCAGCCGGCAGACGTCGGCGCCGCCCATCCGCGCTTCAGCGGCCCCGTGTGCTCGCCCGCACGGTGTAGGTCGGCCGCGCCATCATCCGGAAGTGCATTCGCGCCAGGTACTCGCCGATGATGCCGAGCGCGAAGAGCTGGGCTCCCGAAAAGATGGCGATCACCGAGGCGAGGAACGGGAAGCCTGGCACGCGATCCCCGACGAGGATATAGCGAGTCAGGACGAAGACGAGAATGGCCCCGCCGAAGAGGGTGAGCGCGAAGCCGAGCACGCTGGCGACCTGCAGTGGCAGCGCGCTGAAACCGGTCAGCATGTTGAGCGCATGCCTGGTCAGGGAGCGGAACGTGTACTGCGATGTCCCGCTCTGACGGGCGTCGAAGCGCACCGGCACCGCGGCGAAGCGCGTGGTGCCCCACGTGAGCAACACGTCGATCGACACGAACGGCCCGTGATACTCCGCGAAGGCGTCCCGGATCTCCGCCCGGAACGCACGGAACGCGCTCACACTTCGCGCGATCTCGACGCCCATCGCGCTCCGTAGCGCGAGCTTCGTCACCTGCGAGGCGATATTTCGACAGACGCCGTGACGCTCGCGCTGCGGCGTGCCGTACACCACGTCGTAGCCTTCCCCGAGCTTGCCCACGAGTCGCGGCAATTCTTCCGGCGGCTGTTGGAGGTCGTCATCGATCGTCACGATAACCTCGTAGCGCGCCTCGCGGATCCCGCACAACAGCGCGTTGTGCTGGCCATAATTACGCATGAGGTTGACGCCGCGCACCCACGCGTACTCCTCCGCCAGGGCGCGGATCTGCGGCCAGCTCGCATCGCAGCTCCCGTCGTTGATAAGCAGAACTTCGTAGCGGGATGTCAGCGCGGGCAGGACCTTGCCGAGCCGAGCGATGAGCTCCGCGCATATGCTCTCGCTGTTGAAGACAGGAACGACGACCGAAATTCCGGCAGCGGATTCCGCATCACCACGCATGCGGCTCGCAGGATAGCGGGAAATCGCCGGCGAAGTCAATGCGCCGGCTCCGATTGTGCTGAAGATCCATGGGAATATCACCCTTAACTGGTTCCTGAGAATGTCACCTCGCGGCCCCCCCACCCCTGGCGTCATGATTCAGCCGCCGCCAATGGCAACCGCCAGGGAAGCATTCATGGAACCGTTAGAGAGATTTCCCTGGCATGACGCACACAGCGTCCGATGCGTCTCCTAGCGTGGTCGCGCCGTACAGAGCAGGTACCGGTGATAAACGGCGTATTCGTCCAGACGTTCGATGGTGAAGCGGCGTGCGAGCGCATGGAGCAAGACGTCGCGCCGCCGCGGATAGCTGCCGCGGTCGATGCGCCAGAGGAGCCGGCTCAGGAGTCGGCCCGGTACGTCCACAGCGTCGACGAAGATCACGCGATCGCGGACGACACGCTGGAGTTCCCCGAGCATCGCCTCCAGCTGAGCGTCGGCGAGGTGGTGACTGAGCGCGAAACAGAGCGCCACGTCGACGCGCCGATCGCGGAACGGCAGCTGCGTGGCGTCGCCGATCACGGCCCGCCGGCGTATCTCCAACGGACAGCCGTGGAGCTTCAGGGGATCGCGGTCAACCCAGACATAGCGGGCTCGCCGAGGCAGGATCGGCAGAGCGAGGCCGGTCCCAGCGCCGAGATCAAGGACGAGTTTGTCGTCGGTATCGGCCAGCAGCGGGCGCAGCCGCGCATGCGTGTGTCTGACCCCACACGCGATCTGAACAGCGTTGTAGAGGCCGGGCCCGCCGATGATTCGCGTGAGCGTTCGCGAGAGGCCGAGAGAATCCTTGCTCCGGTGTTCGGGGTCTGACATAGACTCGCCGGGATGATACCCCGTGCCCTCGGCGCGGACCAACGAACGGACCAGGCCCGCGCACGCGCCCTCGTCGGACTGCTCGCGCTCGTCGTTGCGTTCCTTGCGCAGGGTCTGCTGTTCGCGCTGCACCTCGTGCCGTGGGACTCCGAGTGGGGCTACATCACGCTCGGACGACTGGCGATCGAGGGACAAATCGCTCTGTTCCAGGACGAGATGCTCGGCGAGCGCATGCCGCTTCCTTACTATTTCATCGGCCTCTCGCAGCTGGCCGGGCCCAGTCTCCTGGCCGCCCGCGTCGCGAGCTTGGCGATCGGTACCGTGGCGATTGTCCTGACCTTCGCAGCAGCGGGCGGCATGGCGGGACCCGCGTGCGGACTGCTGGCGGCGGGCTTTCTCGCCACCCACGGCGTGGTCGTCGGCTACTTCGCCGTCGGCTCGTACTTCGCGTTCTGCGCAGCATTGACGGCAGGCGGGCTGGCAGCCCTGACAACCGTCGCGCGACCGTGGGGCGGCGTCCTCTGCATGGCATGCTTCGTGGCGGTGGCGTTCGCACGTGCGAACCTGGCGGTCATGGCGCCCTTCGTCTGTGCCTACCTCGTGTGGACCGCGACGACGCGGGGGGAAAGACTGGCGGTCCTTGCGACGTGTGCCGGCCCGGCTATCGCCTTCTTCGCCTGGTCGACGGACCACTGGAAGGTGCTGGCTTACGTTCCGGTCCTCGACCGGCTCGTCCTATCGCTCGGCTACCAGTCCAACTTTGCGCTCGGCGCCCGGGAACTGTTTCCACGGGGGACGATCGGACGCGGGGTCCTGACATTCGCCCGAATGTATTTCTTCTGGCTCGTCATGGGCGTCGTCCTGGGGCTCGCTTGGATCGCCACGCGGAACACGCGACCGGCAGCACGCGAGCGCGGCGCGCCTCACGCCGTGTTCTGCGCGGCGCTGGCGATATGGACACTCGCCTGGCAGGTCGTGATCTTGCGCGGATACCCGAAGTCGGTCGCGGCGTGGACGGCAAGCTTTGCGCCTGTGTGGGCCGTCGTCCTCGCGTGGGCGGTCTGCTTGATCATCGTCCACGGGCGCGCGTCGGCGCCGGTGCGCGGCGGCGTGGCGGCTGCCGTCGCAGTCGTCTTCCTCATCGGTCCGTCTCGCCCGCGACACGCCGCGATGCCAACGCCCCTGCCACCGCTCTCGACGGTGGCGCAAGTTGACCTCGCGGCCCAGGCGATTCGCAAGCTCATACCCTCCAATGAGGACGTCTTCGTGCTGGGCAGCCCGCTGGCGCCATACCTGGCTGGCACCCGACCATACCTGCGCCAGTCGATGCATCCAGCCACCCTCGTTCCGTCCCTGGATAGTCGCGCCGTCTCTCGGAGCGGTGCCTGGGGCGCGGTGGAGCTCGAACGCTGGCTCGGACGCGAAGCACGGTATGCCATCATTGACCCGAAAACGGCCGAGGGTTTTCGGGCGATCGAAGCCTATCGTCCCCTCGTGGCCCGGCTGTCCGCGCTTCTGGAGAACGGTTTCGAGCTTGCCGGCACCATCGCTCAGGGCGATTCGGTCAGTCTCGTGTACCGCCGACGTCAATCCGTCGACGCGAGAGGGCCATCGTGATGCCCCGGGGATGCCGGCGTCACGGCACTAGCTGCTAAGGCCAGCAAGGTGTATTGGCAGCGTCGGTCGGACTGATAGCTCACAGTCCTCGGTGCCGCTGGGCCACGCCATATTGAGCGACGTTGGCTAGTCCCGCAACGCCTTCCAGTCGAGCAGCTCGTCGGCAGCGAGAGGGCTCACGAGCGTGCGGCCGATGACGCGCTCCAGCTCCGCGGGTGGAATGCCGGTCCCCGGCCGCTTCACGGTCAGGTCGGCGCGCGAGAGGCGATGGCCGGCCGGCAGCGCGCGGGTCGCCACCAGCGAGCGGCGGGCCACGGCGCGGGTGTCGAGCTCGCAGGGCATCGGCCGCTTGTCGCCGTCGCCCAGGGCAGCCTCAATAATCCTGGCGCCGCGCACGAGCCGGGTCAGGTCGGCCGGCTCGAGTGAGGCGCGGTGGTCGGGGCCGGGTAGCGTCCGATCGAGCGTCACGTGCTTTTCCAGCACGGCGGCGCCGCGGGCGACGGCGGCCAGCGCGACCTCGACTCCGAGCGTGTGATCCGACAGCCCCACCGGCCGGCGGAAGCGCGTGCGCAGTGTGTCCATGGCCCGCAGATTCGTCTCCTCCGCCGGCGCCGGGTACGCGCTCACGCAGTGGAGCACCGCCACCGGCGGATCGCCGGCACCGGCGATGGTGTCGAGCGCCACCGCGACCTCGTCGAGCGTGCACATGCCGGTCGAGACGAGGATGGGCTTGCCCTTCGCCGCGACGTGGCGGAGCAGTGGCACGTTGGTCACCTCGCCCGACGGCACCTTGAAGAGCGGAACGCCGAGCTGGTCGAGGACGTCCGCGCTCGCCTCGTCGAACGGGGTCGAGAAGAACACGATGCCGCGCCGGGCGGCGTGATCTCGCAATCGGGCGTGGGCGTCCGGCCCGAGCTCGAGTCGCGCCAGCATCGCGCTCTGGGTCTCAGCGCTCCCCGTCGTCTCCTGCTGGTAGCGCGCCTTGGGCGCGGCCGCGCTCACGAGCGCGTCCGTGCGGAAGGTCTGGAATTTCACCGCGTCGGCGCCGGCCTCGGCCGCAGCGTCGACCAGACGCAGCGCGAGATCGAGCTCGCCGTTGTGGTTCACGCCGGCCTCGGCGACGATGAACACGCGCGGGCCTCCGATGCGATGCTCGCCGACGGAGAACTCGCGCGGCGCGCTCATCGCGGGGCCACGTCGATCGACCGCGGCAGGCTGAGCCGCATGCCGGGCGTCAGCGTGCCGCTCACGCGCACGCACGCATCGACGCTCGCGCCTTTGCCGATCGACGTGCCGGGGACGGCGACCGCGCCGGCGCCGACGAAGGCGCCTTCTCCCACGCGCACTTCGCCGCACAGGATCGCGCCGGGCGCGAGGTACGCATGGTCATCGATGTGGCAGCCGTGCTCCACGACACAGCCGCTGTAGATCACCACGTTGCTGCCGATGGTGCAGTCGGCGCCGATCACGGCGTGCGGGAAGACGACGGTCCCCTCACCGACCGTGGCCGAGGGCGAGACGGCCGCGCTCGGGTGGACGAGCCGAGGCGTGGCCAGGCCGTGCTCCCGCAGCCGGCCGAAGAGCGCCGCGCGCCGGGCCAGCGCGGTGTTGCCGACGCCCACGAGGGCGCCGGCGAGAGCGAGGCGACCGGCAAGTGCAGGAAGATCGTCGTCGGTGCCGACCACGTCGCCGCCGCGGCCGCCGGGCTCGGTGAAGCCGGCGATCGTGAGGCCGCAGGCCCGGGCGAGGTCGGCGACCGCCCGCCCGTGGCCGCCCGCGCCGAGGATCAGGAGGCCGCCGGCCACGCGCGCCTCACGCGCGCCCGGCGGCGATCGGCGCGCGGCCCTGGCGCAGCAGCAGCTCGGCCAGGAGGAAATCCCACTCGGTGTCGATGTTCACCGAGGCCTCGAAGGGCATCACGAGGCCGCGGTTGTCGTGGCCGAGCACCTGCCCCTCCTCCATGAGGACGTGGTAGCGCGTCACGTACACCGAGCCGGACGGCTGGTAGACGGCCGGCGCGTCCTGCCGCCGCACGTACTTCTTGCCGTCAGCGAAGAGCGCCACGGTGCGGTCGCCGTCGAGCGTCTTCATGAAGAAGGGATGGTACGAGGCCTCGCAGAGGGTCTGGGCGGAGTCGGCGCCGGTCTCGAGCACGCACGCGATCGCGCGGTCAATCTCCTCACCCGTGCGGAACGGTGACGTGGGCTGCAGGGTGACGACGACGTCGGGCCGCACGCCGGTCGCCTCGAGCCACCGCACCGCGTGCTGGAGCACCGGCACCATGCCGGCCTCATCGCTGGCCAGCTCCGCCGGCCGCAGGAACGGCACCTCGGCGCCGTGGCGGCGGGCCTCCTCGGCGATCGCCTGGCTGTCCGTCGACACGATGACGCGCGTCAACGCGCGGGATTCCCGGGCCGAGGCCACCGCGTGGCCGATGAGCGAGAGCGCGCCGAGGCGCTTGAGGTTCTTGCCCGGCAACCCCTTGGACCCACCGCGCGCGGGGATGACGCCGAACGCGCTGGCGCCCGCCACGGCTAGACCTTGACCCAGCGCCGCTCGGCCGACGCGCGGCGGGCGGCCTCGATGACCCGCATGGTCTTGAGCCCGTCCCAGCCGTCGCAGCGCGGCATCGCCTCGCCACGCACGCAGGCGACGAAGTGACGGGCCTCCTCCACGTACATGTCGTTGAGCTGGCCGCCGAAGGGATAGACCTCCCAGCGATCGGCCTTGGGATCGAACAGGCGTATCTCGTTCTCGAAGCGCCGCCACTGCAGCACGCCGTCCTCGCCCATCAGCTCGAAGTGGCTGTGCATGTTCCAGGCGAACAGGTTCATGTGGATGTTGCCGACGGCGCCGGAAGCGAACCGGACCGTGAGATCGGCGATGTCGTCGGTGTCGATCTCCAGGCTGGAGATGCGGTCGACCACGGCGCTCACCTCCGTGATCTCCCCGCAGAGCCAGCGCATGTAGTCGATCGCGTGGCTCTCGTCGAGTACGCAGCCGCCGCCCTGGGAGGCCTTGGCCATATAGAACTGCCGGTAATCGCGCCCCGGGTAGCGGTGATGCGGAAGGTGATAGGCGTACTCGGTACGGGCCGCCCGCAGGGCTCCGATGCGCCCCTCCTTCAGCAGCCGCTCGGCCAGCAGCATCGGCGGCCAGTAGCGCCAGTTGTAGGCGGTGAGCACGCGCACGCCCCTGGCATCGCAGTCGTCCAGCCAGGCCTCCACGCCGTCGACCGTCTGCGTGAGCGGCTTCTCGACCATCACGTGGGCGCGCCGCGCGGCCGCGAGGCGGCCGAGCGTCAGGTGGGAGTCCGGCGGCGTGCCGATGACGACGCCGGCGACACCGTCCAGCGCGGCCTCGAGCGTGGGCGTGACGGCGGCGAACGGAAACTGCGACGCCGCCGCCTGGCGGGCGGCGGGCTCGGCATCCCAGGCGCTGAGCTGCTCGACGCCGATCGTGTGGAAGTTGCCGAGATGGCGGCGGCCGATGGAGCCGAGTCCGATCACCGCGAGCTTCATCGCGCCAGCACCGGTTGCCGCTCGTCCGCGCGGCTGCGCGGGCCGCGGGCCAGGTGCGGCCCTTCGGGATGCAGGCGGTTCCACTCCGCCTCGTAGGCCGCGATGCGCCCGAGGTCGCGCTGGACCATCAGCTCGCGCAGGCCGTAGAGCTCCACGGCGTTGAACTTCTTCGAGATGACGGCGGTCACGCGCGTGGCGTCACCGACATCGAGCAGGAACGCCTCGAGGTCGCCACCGTACTGCTGCAGGATACGGTCCTTGTAGGCGTAGTACCACTCGGTGCCGGGGTACGGCGTGGCGAAGAAGGGCTTCACCCGCAGCCCCAGTCGGTTCCAGGCCAGCACGTTGTCGCGGATGGAGTCGAAGTCCTCGTCCGGGAACCCCATCATCTGGTTGGGGATCGGCCGGATGCCGGCCTCCAGCGTCCAGCGCAGCGAGCGCTCGTTGGTCTCGGGCGTCGCGCCCTTGCCCACCGTCTTGAGCACGCGCGGCGAGAAGCTCTCGTAGCCGTACACGAGGTGCGAGCAGCCCGCCTGCTTGATCGCGTGCAGTACCTCGGGCGAGCAGAGCGTGGCATGGCTGGTGCCGCCCCAGTGCACGCCGGTGCAGCGGTCCGCATCGTGCGCGACGCCGTCCCGCACGCACTGGGGTTGCAGGCCCTCCTCGATCCACAGGCGCGCGATGTCGGTCAGCCATGTCTTGCCCGAGGACTGGTGCATGGTCATCAGGTTCTCGTCGAGGAACCCGACGAAGTCGATGCCGAACCGCTCGCGCGCGTACTTGACGAGGCTCACGACGTAGCGCGGGCTGTGGTAGCGGATGGTGCGCTTGTAGGTAAACCGCACGTCGCGCTCGTCGCCGTCGTTGACCATCTGTAGATCGCCGGCGATGCCGAGGTGGAAGCAGAAGCGGCAGATGAGCGAGCAGCCATAGGAGGCATTAATGTCCAGCCGCCGCCGCGTCAGCATGCCCTCCTCCGAGAAGAGGGCCATGCTGTTGGCGAAGTAGACCTCCAGCGGGAACAGCTCCCAGGCCGGGTATGGCAGCGTGTCGAGCTCCATCAGCAGCGGCGCCTCGGGATTGACCATGACCCGGCCGGCGGCGTCGCGCCAGGCCAGGCCGTTGACGGCCGCCCAGTCGCGGTTGCCGGCGTCCAGGCGCCGGAGCAGCTCGGGGAACGAGCGGAACGCCTCGCCGACGAAGCCGACGTCGATCTGCGGCAGGAAGCGCAAGATGTCGCGCGGCATCGATGTGAGGAAGCCGCCGCCGGCCACGATCAGCGCCTGCGGCGCCAGCTCGCGTGCCATGCCGACGATGTGCCTGATGGACCGATAGGCGGTGGTGATGCCGCCGATGGCAACGACGTCCCAGCGATCGGCACGGAGCACCTGCGCCACCACGGCGTCGGAGGTCCGCCAGGCGTTGGCGTCGAAGACCTGGACCTGGTGCCCCTCGCGTATGGCGATGGCGGCCAGCAGCGCCTCGCCGTACGGCACGTGGCGCGGGTCGTCTTCCTCGCGGATCACCGGGTTGACGAACAGGATCTTAGCCATGAACGGCGCTTTCTCCCTGCAGGAACCGCTCGAGAGGCGTCACCACGACGCCGGGCCCGAAGAGGATCCCGCCTTCGGTACAGTTGAACGTCTGGCACTCGGCCTCGCGCGCCATCTCGAGGAACACGTCACGAAACCAGTAGTACGCGGGGTCGCAGAACCACGTCTCCCCGACGTGGGGATTCTCGATGTGGATGAAGGCTTCGGCGTAGCGCTCGCCGAGCAGCGCGCGAAGCTCCGGGTAGTACTGCGTGCGCGCGTACGGCGTGCCCGGCGCATAGGAGAGATCCATGCCCACGATGCCGACCCGCGCCTTGCCCAGCACGGCGTGCGCGATGACCCAGGCCGCGGTACCGACGTTGCCACCGCCGTTCAAGCACGGCAGGCCGTTGGCGCGATGCAGCCGCCGCGAGACGCTGTCGGCCGCATCGTGATCGTCGTACATGGGGTTCCACCAGAAGAGCTCCATGCCGGCCTTCTCGCAGCGGTCGACCACCGCCGGCGCCGCCGACGTGGCGATCGCCACCCGCAGCCGCGGCCCGTAGCGGTCGACCAGCTCCACCAGCTCGCGGTTGGCCGCGACCTCGTCGCGCCGGTGCGCCGGGTCCATCTCCTGCCGGCGGAAGTAGTCGTCCGCGGGCGGCGCGGTCAGGGCTGGATCGCCGAACCAGCGCACGATGCGCTCGCCGTGGGGATCGACGCTGACGACGAGGTCGGGCACGACGCCGTGCCGCAGGCAGGCGCCGAGAGCCCCGTCCACGGCGACGACCGCGCCGGCGAAGTCGGCTGCGCGCAGCCGCTCCAGGCTGCGCCGCCGATGCAGGCTGGGGCCCGCCGCGATCACCAGCGCGCGGGGGTCGGTCCCCGCCGGCGCGCCGGCGAGCTCGAGGATGGAGCGGCCGATGCGGGGTCGGTTCAGCTCGGCGTTGGCGACGGCGAGCGCGGCGATGCGCTCGAACGTCGCCTCGTTAAGCCGGCTGGCGATCTGCCGTCCGAGGTCCATCGGCGCCATCGCCCTTCCACAGGAAGCCCTTCTTGCTGACGAAACAGATGCTGCCGCCGAGCCGCGAGAGCGCCTTGCGCTCGAAGGCCTCGGTGGCGTCCTCGGCCGTCTCGGCCGGCTCTTCGATCACCACGTCGAGCGTGTAGTTGCCGCGCAGGAACTGCTTCACGCTGATCTCCCTTCAGTCATGCGGCGTAGGGTGACGCACTTCGCCCGCGGCACCCCGCGACGCTCGAGGTCCCCGACGTGCGGCTCCGGACGATCGAATGTCGCCACGACCACTCCGTCGAACTCGTCGGGCTGAAGCGCCTCGAGGGATCGCACGGGCAACCCCAGGAACGCGCCGGCCGGGGCCGCCGCATAGACCGCCACCGGCTCCAGCCCGTACTCCTTGAGGGTGAGATAGGCTAGCTCGGCCGCATCGCCGGTGCCGTAGAGGGCCACGCGCTCGAGCCCGCGCTCGCGCAGCGAGCCGAGCGACTCGCGCAGCGTCTGGCGCGTGCGGCGGTAGAGATGCAGCGCGTAGACGGCGTGCTCGTAGCTGAGCCGGGTCTTCTCGGCCAACCCCTTGGCCGTCAGCAGGTAGCGCAGCCGCTTGCGCGTGGCCGGCTTGCCGTTGAACTCCACCACCTTGATGTAGCCCTTGCGGGCCAGGCGCTTCACGCAGAGGTTGGCCAGACCGAGCGCGACGCCGATATCGCGGGCCAGCGCCCGCTGGGTGAGCGGTGTCCCCTCGCCGATGGCGGTCAGGATCTCGAGCGCGCGGGCCTCGTGGCGGTTCATCGCTCAGCGCACGAAGCCGCGCGCGCGCAGCTCGTCGAGGATGACGCGGGCGTTGTCGGCCGCCGAGCGGAGGACCGTGTCGAGGGTCAGCTCGGCCGCGGCGGGCGGCTCGTAGGGATCGTCGATGCCCGTGAATCCCCGCAGCTCTCCGCGCCGCGCCTTGGCGTAGAGGCCCTTGCTGTCGCGCGCCTCGCACACGGCCAGCGGCGTGTCGACGAAGACCTCGAGGAAGCGGTCGGCCCCCACCAGCGCGCGGCACTCGTCGCGCGTCGCGCGGTAGGGGCTCACCGC
>Ga0075424_100000644_pt1 | contig 27975 bp, 27 predicted proteins | sample SoiMethybrSBSTD3_FD_75301 | JGI IMG/M metagenome (GOLD analysis project Ga0075424, IMG submission 75301) | Bulk soil microbial communities from a Populus tree surrounding site in Tennessee, USA - Soil MetaG P. TD hybrid SBSTD3 | ecosystem: Environmental > Terrestrial > Soil > Tree plantation... | reverse complement strand
ACGACCCCAAGCTGCTGCCGAAATAGAGCGGCGCGTCCGAAAGGAACTCGCACAACGCGCGAAGTTGCGGCGGAACCCGAGGCGAATAGCGGGGCGCCAGGCTGAGATCGAAAACCGCGTCACAGCCATGGCGCAAGGATTGTTGAGAACCTCGCCGGCACTAGGGCGGCGGTTGCGCGAGCTCGAAGCGGAACTTGAACACCTGAAGACTACGGCCAATGCCGAGCCGACCGCCCCTCCGCGCCTTATAAACGTTCACGCGCGCTTCCGCGAAGTCTTGGAGAGGACTGCCAGAAGTTCTTGGCCATGAGCCGACACGGGCGCGAGAGGCGCTCAGGGCGCTGCTCTCACCTGAAATTACGCTAAAGCCGTCTCGGACGGGAACCTATCTGGAAGCCAAATTCGGCATAGAGACGACGGCCCTCGCGGCTTGCGCCGGAGGGCCGTCGGAATCAATGGTAGCGGGGGCAGGATTTGAACCTGCGACCTTCGGGTTATGAGCCCGACGAGCTGCCAGACTGCTCCACCCCGCAACGGGGGCGCGAATTATAGACAGCAGTCCGGCCGAACACAAACCGGTCTGTCATTGACCACCCGTGCTACTGGGCCCCGCAGGCACCCGCCGTACCGCAGGTCGAACGGATTCGGTCGACGTCCTGCTTCTGGATCTCGAGCGCGAGCAGGTAGTCGTGCATCTGTTCTTCGGTCAGGCACTTTTCCGTGACGAAGCGGCTGCCGATCTCGCTGTCTTTCTTGCAGTACACCTTCAGCGCGCCGCGCTTCTTCGTGTAGAAGCCCGGAGGCGGCTTGAACTCTCTCTCGGCCGGATTCGCCGCGTTCGCCGCGTTCGCCGTCTTCGCCGCGTCGGCCTTGGCCGAGGCCTGATCCGCAGCCGGCTTTGCCTCGGCAACTGCTGAATCCTGGGCGAGTGCAAGCTGCGCCGACATCGTGAGAAGTATCGCCATCAGAAACCTGGACATATCGTCACTCCCAATGCGCGCGGCAGGCCGGATTACGGAGCCGAGCAGACTTCCGCCACTCCCGACGAGCAGGTGCTGCGGACCCGGTCGATGTCGCGCTTGTTCTCCTGCTGCGCGATGATGTAGTCGCGCACTTGGGCTTCGCTATAGCACTTCTCCGTCTGGAATCGCGTGCCGATCGTCGAGTCCTTCTTGCAGTAGAGCACGAGCGCGCCGCGCTTCTTTGGAATGAAACCGACCGGCGGCTTGAACTCCTTTTCCTCCGCGGCGGCTTCAGTCGCCGCAGCCTGGGAGGCGGTGGTCGCAGCCTTGGACTGGTCGGCTGCTGGCGTCTCGTCGCCAGCGGCCGGCGCCTGCGCGAAGGTTGAAGTCGTCAAGAAGCAAAGCGCGAATGCGAACGTCAGCTTCGACATGGCAACCCCCTCCGCGGCCGTCCGCTCAGTTGGTGTTACAGGACTCCACGTTCGCGCACACCTTGCGCGACTGGTCGAAGTTCGCCTGCTCCTGGTCGCGGCTGACAGTCATCGCGCGCAGCTGCTCCTCGCTGTAGCAACGTTCCTGCGCGAAGCGCGTGCCGCTCTCGATCGACTTCTTGCAGTAGACCGTTTTCTTGCCGCGAGTCTTCGCCTGGTAGCCGGCGGGCACCTTGAATGGCTCCGGCTCCTTGGCCTCGTCCGCGGTGTCGGCCTCGGCCTTGTCCTGGGCCTGGGCCGCGTTCGGCGTCTCGTTGCCAATCGCGCTGTCACCCGTCCCCGCGAACGCCGTGCCCGCCAGGAGCGCCATCAAAACCGCCAGCATCGTGCCACGCATCATTGACTCCCTTGTTATCCCGTCGACGTCCCGGAACCGCCCACGCCCGCCCGCCCCATTGCGGCTTTTGCGGCTTCTCTCCCCGCCTGGCCGCCGGGCTTGCGCCTCAGTGGATCACCTGGAATTCCGGCGCTTTACGGTAGCACATGCTCGCAGAGCCTGAGCAGCATTCCCGGATACAGCCCCAGCACCAGGATCGCCAGCCCGTTCACGCTCAACATAAGGCGCACGGCGATTTTCGATTCGACCGGGCCGGTCTCCGTTGGTTCATCGAAGTACATCAGCTTGACGATGCGGAGGTAGTAGTAGGCGCCGACCACCGACATGACGACCGCGAGGGCCGCGAGCCAGGTGAGGTCGACATTCACGACCGCGGCGATGACCTGGACCTTCGCCCAGAATCCGACGGTCGGCGGGACGCCGGCGAGCCCGAACATGACGAGGAGCATCACGAACGCGAACCAGGGGTTCCGCCGGTTGAGGCCCTTGTAGTCGTCGAGCGCATCCGCCTCGAAGCCCGCGCGGGAAAGCCACAGGACGACGCCGAACGATGCGGTGGTCATGATCACGTAGGTCAGCGTGTAGAACATCGCGGCTCGGTAGCCGGCCGCTGTCCCGGCGAGCACGCCGAGCAGGATGAAGCCGACGTGCGAGATCGTCGAATAGGCCAGCATGCGCTTGATGTTCGGCTGGGCGATTGCAACCACATTGCCGAGGATCATCGAGAGCGCCGCGAGCACCACCAGCATGTCCTGCCAGGCAGCGACCGCGCCTCCGAGACCCTCCGCGAGTACCCGCATGGCGAGCGCAAACGAGGCGATCTTCGGTGCGGCGGCGACATAGAGCGTCACCGGGGTGCGCGCCCCGTGGTAGACATCCGGCAGCCACATGTGGAACGGCACCGCGCCGAACTTGAAGGCGACTCCGACGACGATGAAGGCGAGCGCGAGCAGGAGCCCTATCGCCGGCGCCTCGCCGCGGTTGACGGCCGCGGCCACGCCGTCGAGGAGGAAGCTGCCCGTTACGCCGTAGAGGATCGAAATACCGTAGAGGAGCGCACCCGAGGCGATCGCACCGAGCACGAAGTACTTCATCGCGGCTTCCGCCGCGACGCCGTCCTCACGGTCGAAGGCGACCATCGCGTAGAGCGACAGCGACATGATCTCGATGCCGAGGTAGAGCGTGAGAAGGCTTCCCGCCGACACGATGACCTGGATCCCGAGCACGGCGAAGAGCGCGAGCACGAGATATTCGCCTTTCAGCAGGTCGCGGCGCTCGAGGTAGTCGCGGGAATAGAGGAGCGAGACCGCGGCGGCACCGTAGGCGAAGAGCTTCAGGACCGTGCCCATCGGGTCCGCCACGAAGTGCCCGCCGAGGATGACCGTGCGTCCCGGAGCCGCGATGGCGGAAGTCACCCAGGCGGCACCGGCGAGCGAGGCGATCGCGAGCAGGAAGACGAGTCCCCTCACCCGGCCGCCGCCAAGCGCGTCGACCAGCAAGAGGACGCAAGCGGCAAGCGCGACGAAGATTTCGGCGCCGGCCGGCAGGACATCGGCCATCGTCAGGACCATGTGCGTGCCTTGCATGCCGGCGCCCTCAGAGCTTGCTCGCCATGAGCTGGTCGACCAGCGCGTCCAGCGTCGGCCGCATGACGTCGAGCAGCGGCGCAGGCCAAACGCCGAGCGCGATCACCGCGACCGCGAGCGCCGCAAGCACGATGAACTCCCGCGCATTGACGTCCTTGAGCGACGCGACGCCGTCGTTGCCGACCTCGCCCCAGATGACGCGCTTGACGAGCAGGAGCGTATAGGCGGCGCCGAGGATCAACGTCAGCGCGGCGACGAAGGCGTACCAGAAGTTCGCCTTGAAGCTAGAGACGATGACGAGGAACTCGCCGACGAAGCCGGACGTGCCCGGCAGGCCCGCGTTCGCCATCGCGAACAGCACGGCGAAGAACGCGAACACCGGCATCGTGTTGACGACGCCGCCGTAGGCCGAGATGTCGCGCGTGTGCAGCCGGTCGTAGAGCACGCCGACGCAGAGGAATAGCGCACCCGACACGAGGCCGTGCGACACCATCTGCACCATCGCGCCGTCGAGCCCCATCTCCGCGCCCGCGACCGCGCCGCTCGCCTGCCAGATGTCGTAGGCGATGAACGAGCCGAGGGTGACGAAGCCCATGTGCGCGATCGACGAATACGCAATCAGCTTCTTCATGTCGCGCTGTGCGAGTGCGACGAACCCGATGTAGGCGATCGCGACGAGCGAGAGCGTGATGACCAGCCAGTCGAGCTCGCGACTCGCGTCCGGCGCGATTGGCAGGCTGAAGCGCAGGAAGCCGTAGCCGCCCATCTTCAGCATGATGGCCGCGAGGATCACGGAACCTCCGGTCGGGGCCTCGACGTGCGCGTCGGGCAGCCAGGTGTGCACCGGCCACATCGGCACCTTGACCGCGAAAGCCGCAAAGAACGCGAGGAATATCAGCACCTGCGCCGTCATGCCGATCCGCATCTGCTGCAGGTAGGCGATCTCGTAGCTGCCGCCCTGGAGGTACAGCCAGATCAGCGCGACCAGCATCAGCACGGAGCCGAGGAAGGTGTAGAGGAAGAACTTGATGGTCGCGTAGACGCGGCGGCTGCCGCCCCAGATGCCGATGATGAGGAACATCGGGATCAGCATGGCTTCCCAGAGCACGTAGAAAAGGAGCGCATCCGCCGCGGCGAACACGCCGATCATGAGCCCTTCCATCACGAGGAAGGAGGCGAAGTACTGCGCGGGCCGCTTCTCGATGCTGGACCAGGCCGCGACCACGACGAGCGGCGTCGTGAACGCGGTCAGGACGATGAGCGGCATCGAGATGCCGTCGACGCCGAGGTAGTACCACGCGTTCAGGATGCCGACCCAGGGCTGTCGCTCCACGAATTGAAGTTCTGCGGTCGTCCGATCGAACCCATCCCAGAGCGGCGCACACAGCGCGAGCGTCGCGAGCGTTGCCGCGAGTGCGACCCAGCGCCCGGCGGCGATCCGCCGGTCCCCGAGCAGCAGCACGACGAAGCCCGCCAGGACCGGGAGCCAGACGAGCCAGCTCAGGAGATTCGCCGGTGTGGCCACCTCAGGACCTCCAGAGCAGCCAGCCGAGCAGCAGCGAGAGGCCAATGATCATTGCGAAGGCGTAGTGGTAAAGGTAGCCGGACTGCAGGTGACGCCCGAGCGCGGCCAGCGCGGCAACGGCGCGCGCGCTGCCGTTCACCAGCCAGCCGTCGATGACCGTCTCGTCGCCGCCCTTCCAGAGGTTTCCGCCGACGTTCCGGACGGCCGTCGCGACCACGTTCTCGTAGAACCAGTCGATGTAGTACTTGTTCACCAGCACGCGATAGAGGCGCGAGAAGCGTCCCGCAATGCGTTCGGGAAGCTCCGGCCGTTTGAGGTACAGGTACCAGGCGACAGCCACGCCGGCAAAGGCCAGGTAGAGCGCGGGCGACTCGAGCGCATGCAGCACGAAGGCCGCTGAGCCGTGGAATTCCTCGCCCAGCAGCGCGACAGGCCCGTGCGGCGACTGCGCGATCGCGCCGGAGAAGAAGTCGCCGAATACGATGGGCCCGACTGTGAGCCAGCCGACCGCGATAGACGGGATCGCGAGCGCGACGAGCGGCAGCGTGACCACCCAGGGGCTCTCGTGCAGGTGCTCGCGGGTGTGCTCGTCCATCCGCTCCTTGCCGTGGAAGGTCATGAACACGAGGCGGAAGCTGTAGAGCGCCGTCACGAAGACGCCGAGCAGCACGCACCAGTAGGCGAAGTCCGCTCCGTCGGTCGCGCTCTCGTGGACTGCCTCGATGATGATGTCCTTCGAGAAAAACCCGGAAAGTCCCGGGAACCCGATCAGGGCCAGCGAACCGATGAGGCAGGTCCAGTAAGTGACCGGCATGTACTTTCTGAGCCCCCCCATCCGGCGCATGTCCTGCTCGTGGTGCATGCCGATGATCACGGAGCCGGCGGCGAGGAAGAGCAGCGCCTTGAAGAACGCGTGCGTCATCAAATGGAAGATCCCGGCGCCGTAGGCGCCTGCGCCCAGCGCTACCGTCATGTAACCGAGCTGCGAGAGCGTCGAGTAGGCGATTACGCGCTTGATGTCGTTGGCGACGAGCCCGAGCAGGCCCATGAAGAGCGCGGTCACGGCGCCGATCACGACGATGAAGTGCAGCGCGTCCGGCGACAGCTGGAAGAGCGGCGACAGCCTCGCCACCATGAAGATGCCGGCCGTCACCATCGTCGCGGCATGGATCAGCGCCGAGATCGGCGTCGGGCCTTCCATCGAGTCGGGCAGCCACACGTGCAGCGGAAACTGCGCGGATTTTCCCATCGCGCCGAGGAACAGGCCGACGCAGATAACCGTGATGACCTTCGACGGCTCTCCGGGCGTGAGGTACAGGTCGTGGCCGATGGTGCGCGACACGCGCTGGAACACCTCGGCGTAGTCGAGGCTGCCCATGTAGGCGACGATGATCGCGATCGCCACGATGAAGGCGAAATCGCCGATGCGGTTGACGATGAAGGCCTTGTAGTTCGCGAAGATTGCCGTCGGTCGCCGGTACCAGAACCCGATCAGCAGGTACGACACCAGCCCGACGGCCTCCCAACCGAAGAACAGCTGGAGGAAGTTGTTCGACATCACGAGCATCAGCATCGAGAACGTGAACAGCGAGATGTACGCGAAGAAGCGCGTGTAGCCCGGGTCCTCGCGCATGTAGCCGATCGTGTAGACGTGCACGGCGAGCGAGACGAAGCTGACGACCGTCATCATCAGCGCGCTCAGGTTGTCGATCAGGAACCCGACCTGCATCGAGATGCCGTCGCTGACGCCCCAGGTGTAGACCCCCTCGTTGTAGACTTGCGCACCCGCGAGCATCTGCCGCAGCACCCAGACGGAGCCCGCGAGGGAAACCGCGACGCCTGCGATGCAGAGCGTGTGCGCACCCGCGCGCCCGACGAAGCGGCCGCCGAGGCCGGTGACGACCGAGGCCGCGAGCGGCGCGAGCACGATGGCGAGGCAGACGGAGCCGAAGTCCACGGTCAACCCTTCATGGCGTCGAGTTCCTCGACGTTGATGCTGCGGCGCTGGCGGAACAGCACGACGAGGATCGCGAGGCCGATCGCCGCCTCCGCCGCCGCGACCGTCAGGATGAAGAACACGAATACCTGCCCGTCCAGGTTTCCGAGGAAGCGCGAGAACGCGACGAAGTTGAAGTTGACCGCGAGCAGCATCAGCTCGATGCACATGAGGAGCAGGATCACGTTCTTGCGGTTGATGAAGATGCCCGCCACCGCGATGGCGAACAGCACGCCGGCGAGCAGCAGGTAGTGCGGCAGCCCGATCACGGCTCGCGCTCGGGCGGCATGCTGACGAGGCGGACGCGGTCCGCGGCCTTGACCGCGACCTGGCCGGCGATGTCCTGCACCTTGAGGCCGGCCCGGCGGCGCATCGTCAGCGTGATCGCGGCGACGATCGCGATGAGCAGCACGACGGCGGCCAGCTGGAACGGATACGCGTATTGCGTGTAGAGCACCGCGCCGATCTCGGCGGTGTTGCTCGCCCCCGCCGATGCCGGCGAGGCGGCGCCCGGGAGCTCCATCCCGAGTCGGCGTACCCAGAGTACGTAGGCGAGCTCCACGACCACGATGAGCGCGATCAGGGCGCCGAGCGGGGCGTTCCGGGCGAATCCCTCGCGCAGCTCCTCGATGTTGATGTCGAGCATCATGACGACGAACAGGAACAGCACCATGACCGCGCCGACGTAGACGAGCACCAGCACGATCGCGAGGAACTCCGCCTGGATCAGTAGCCACAGGACGGCCGCGTTGAAGAAGCACAGCACGAGGAAGAGCACCGAGTGCACGGGATTGCGCGCGAGGATCACGCCGACCGCGGCACCGACCAGCACGGTCGCGAAAGCCCAGAAGAGGATTGCGACGAGCATGGGCCTACCGGAAGCGCGAGTCCGCCGCCTTGTCGGCTGCGATCATCGCCTCGTATTTCTCGCCGATCGCGAGGAGCTTGTCCTTGGTCATGATGTTCTCGCCGCGGTTCTCCATGTGGTACTCGTGGATCCGCGTTTCGACGATGGCGTCGACTGGGCAGGCTTCCTCGCAGAAGCCGCAGTAGATGCACTTGAAGAGGTCGATGTCGTAGCGCGTCGTCCGGCGCGTGCCATCGGGCCCGACTTCCGACTCGATCGTGATTGCGAGCGCCGGGCACACCGCCTCGCAAAGCTTGCAGGCGATGCAGCGCTCCTGCCCGTTCGGGTAGCGCCGGAGCGCGTGCAGTCCGCGGAAGCGCGAGGACTGGGGCGTCTTCTCCTCCGGGTAGTTGAGCGTGACCTTGGGACGGAAGAAGTTCTTCACCGTGACCCAGAGGCCGCGGGCCAGCTCGGCGAGCAGCAGGGTCTGCAACAGCGAGCGGATGCGCTTCATGACCGCCTCATGCCGACCAGGGCCCGATACGCAGCCAGGCGAGCAGGCCCTCGACCGCAATCCAGATGAGCGTGATCGGTATCAGCACTTTCCAGCCGAGGCGCATGATCTGGTCGTAGCGGTAGCGCGGAAACGTCGCGCGGACCCAGAGGAAGACGAACAGGAAGAACGCGATCTTGAGGAACAGCCAGTGGAAGCCGTTGCCGACGAGGAACCCGAGCACCGGCACCTGGCGAAGCGCGGAGTCTGCCGCGAGGTAGCCGTCGAGCGGGCTCAGCCAGCCGCCGAAGAAGAGCACCGAGCACAGCGCCGAGATCAGGATCATGTTCGCGTATTCGGGCAGCGCGAAGAGCGTCGCGAACGCGGCGCCGGAGTACTCGACGTGGAAGCCCGCGACGATCTCCGACTCACCTTCCGCGACGTCGAAGGGCGCGCGGTTCGTCTCCGCGATTCCCGAGATGAAGTAGACGAAGAAGAGCGGGAAGAGCCACGACCAGTTCCAGCTGAAGGCCGCGCCTTCCTGTGCGCGCACGATCGCGCCGAGGTTGAGGCTCCCAGCCGCCATCAGGACGCCAACGAGCGCAAAGCCCATCGCGATCTCGTAGGCAACCATCTGCGCCGCCGAGCGCATCGCGCCGAGGAAGGCGTACTTCGAGTTGCTCGCCCAGCCCGCGAGGATCACGCCGTACACGCCCATCGAGGTCAGCGCGAGCACGTAGAGGAGGCCTGCGTCGATGTCCGCCAGCACGAATTCCGGCGACAGGGGCATCACCGCCCAGGTCGCCATGGCGGGCACCAGCACGATGAGCGGTGCGAGCAGGAACAGGAGCCGCGAGGAGCGGTCGGGGACGATGATCTCCTTGAGCAGGAGCTTGATCACGTCGGCAAACGGCTGGGCGAGCCCGCGGAAGAACGGCAGGCCGAAGATCTCGATGCGGTTCGGCCCTCGACGCAGCTGCATGTAGCCGATCACCTTGCGCTCGAGCAGGGTCAGCATCGCGACCGAAACCACGATCGCGATCAGCACGACGAGGATCCAGAGCGTGGAAACGACGCCGAGGCGCCACTCCGGCGGGAGTTCCGCGAGCCAGTCGGCCGGGAAAGGCAAGGACACGCTTCAGCCTCCCCGCCCGATGTGGCGCTGCGCGGCGCGCGTCTTCTGGAGCGCGGGCGCCCGGCGCACGATTGCATCGACGCCATAGATCGGCACGGTCGTCGACGAGCCGCGGCGCTCCGCCGGCGCCGCCCGTGCGGACGTGAAGCGGCCGTCGTAGGAAATGCCTTCCGCCAGTGCGCGCAGCTCAGCGAGCACGTCGGCCGAGGTCTCGTAGTCGAAGCCCTCGAGCCCGAGCTGGTTCGCGAGCACGCGCAGGATCTTCCAGGCCGGCCGGGCTTCGCCGACGGGCTGCGCGCAGCCGCGGAACTCCTGCCAGCGTCCCTCGGCGCTCACATAGCTGCCCGAGGTCTCGGCAAAGCTGCCCATCGGCAGCAGGACCTGCGCCAGCTTCATTACCGGCGCATCGGCATAAGGCGTGATTGCGATGACGCGGCGGCAGGCCGCGAGGGCCTCCTCGGCCCCAGCTCGGCCGATGTCCTTCGCGGGCTCGATCCCGCCGAGCAGCACGCAGGCGGCGAGCGGCGCATCCAGCATGCGGCCGACGTCGAGGCCGGCCTGCGGATCGGGCTTTCCACCCGGCAAGCGGTGCGGCAGCGCGCCGGCGAGGGCCGTGCCCGCGGCATTACAGCCGTCCGGCAGGAATCCGAGCGTCGCGCCCGTCTTCGCAGCGAGCGCGGCGGCCGCGGCGCGGATGTCGGCGAAGTGCGTGTGGCGAAACGCAACGCCGCCGAGCACGATCGCGCTCTGCCCGGACGCAAGTGACTCGACGATCAAGCGCCGCGCGTCGGAAAGCTTGCCGTTGCCCGAGAGCGCTGCGAGTTCCGCCGCGAGGTCGGATGGCGCCACCACCGACTGCTGCAGCACCGGGAAGTGGCATTGCTGGAGCTCGGTCGGCAGGAGGCTCACGCGGCAGCCGGCGAGCGCCGACTTGCGAACGCGGTGGGCGAGCATCGGAGCCTCGTCCCGCACGTGGCAGCCAACGAGAAGCAGCGCCTGGAGTGACTCCATGGCCTGCAACGACGTGCCAAGGCCGGGATATGGCGGATCGTGGGTCTGGTCCGAAAAGTCGAGCTGGCGCAGCCGCGCGTCGACGTTGTGCGAGCCGAGGCCGCGCGCGAGGCGCGCCAGCAGGTACGCCTCTTCGTTCGTTGAGCCGGGCGAGGCGAGAAAGCCCGTGCGGCCCGCGCCACTCTCCTTCACCGCATCGCGCAGCAGCGCCGCCGCGGCATCGAGCGCCGCCTCCCAGCCGACCTCGCGCCACTGCCCTTCGACGCGCAGCATCGGCGCGCGCAGGCGATCGGGCGCATAAATCCCTTCGTATGAAAACCGGTCTCGGTCCGGGATCCAGGTCTCGTTGATCGCCTCGTTCTCGCGCGGAACGACGCGCATGAGCCGCCCGCGCAGCACGTGGCCCCACAGGTTCGTTCCCGTGCCGTCATGCGGGGAGACAAGCGCGTGCTCGGTCATCTCCCAGGAGCGCGCACGGTGGCGGAATGGCTTGGAATTGAGCGCGCCGACGGGGCACAAGTCGATGACGTTCCCGGAGAGCTCATGGTCCACGCTCTTCTCGATCCAGGTGCCGATCTCCATCCACTCGCCGCGCCCGGTCGCGCCGAGCTCCTGCAGGCCAGCGACCTCGGCCGTGAATCGCACGCAGCGCGTGCAATGGATGCAGCGCGTCATGTCGGTCGAGACGAGCGGGCCGAGGTTCATGTCCTTTACCGAGCGCTTGCGCTCGTCGAAGCGCGAAGCGGCCGCGCCGAATCCGAGCGCCAGGTCCTGCAGCTCGCACTCGCCGCCCTGGTCGCAGATCGGGCAATCGAGCGGATGGTTGATCAGCAGGAACTCCATGGTCGCCTTCTGCGCGGCTTTAGCGCGCGCGGAGCGCGTGAAGACCTTCATGCCCTCGGCGACCGGCGTCGCGCAGGCGGGCATCGGCTTCGGCGCCTTCTCCACCTCGACCAGGCACATCCGGCAGTTCGCCGCGATCGAGAGCTTCTCGTGGTAGCAGAAGCGCGGCACGTAGACGCCGGCCTGGTCGGTCAGCTGGATGATCATCTGGCCCTTGCGCGCCTTCAGCGGCCGGCCATCGACCTCGACGTTGACGACGTCGTCGCTCATGCGACCGCCTGAGCCGGCGCATCGACGATGCTGCGGCCGCCGTGCTCGACCATGTAGGCGAACTCGTGCCGGAAGTGTCGCAGGAAGCTCTGCACCGGCCAGGCGGCGGCGTCGCCGAGCGCGCAGATCGTGTGGCCCTCGATCTGGTTCGCGACCTGCACCAGGAGGTCGAGGTCCGTCATGCGCCCCTGCCCCGCCAGGATCCGCCGCAGCATGCGCGTGAGCCAGCCCGTCCCCTCGCGGCAGGGCGTGCACTGGCCGCAGGACTCGGCCATGTAGAAGCGCGAGATGCGCTCGAGAACGCGCACCATGCAGGTCGTCTCGTCCATCACGATCATCGCGCCGGTGCCGACGCTGCTGCCGGCCTTGCGCAGCGAGTCGTAGTCCATCGTGCAGTCCTCGATCAGCGCCGCCGGCAGCACCGGCACGGACGAGCCGCCCGGTATGACCGCCTTGAGCCTGCGGCCGCCGCGCATGCCGCCGCAGATCTCGAGCAGCTCCTTGAAGGGAATGCCGAGCGGCAACTCGTAGTTGCCGGGCTTCGCGACGTGCCCGGACACCGAGAAGATCACCGTGCCGCCCGCGTTCGGCACGCCGAACTCGGCGAACCACTTGGCGCCTTTGCGCAGGATGGCCGGCACCGAGGCGAAGGACAGCGTGTTGTTGATCGTCGTCGGCTTGCCGTAGAGACCGAAGTTCGCGGGAAACGGCGGCTTGAAGCGCGGCTTGCCGGGCTTGCCCTCGAGCGATTCCAGCAGCGCGGTCTCCTCTCCGCAGATGTAGGCGCCGGCGCCCGCAACGCCGTAAAGGTCGAAATCGATCCCGGAGCCCTGAATGTCCTTGCCGAGCAGACCGGCAGCGTAGGCTTCCGCGAGCGCCGCCTCGAACCGGGGATAGGGCTCAGCGAGAAACTCGCCGCGGACGTAGTTGTAGCCGACGGTCGCACCCATCGCATAACCGCCGATCGCCATGCCCTCGATCACCGAGTGCGGGTTGAAGCGCAGGATGTCGCGGTCGTGGCAGGTTCCGGGCTCGCTCTCGTCGGAGTTGCAGACGACGTATTTCTGCCCGGGGGCGCTGCGCGGCATGAAGCTCCACTTCACTCCCGTCGGGAAGCCGGCGCCGCCGCGTCCCTTCAGGCCGGAAGCCTTCACTTCCTCGATGATCGCCTCGCGCGGCGTCCTTTCGGCGAGGATCTTCCGCCAGGCCTGGTATCCGCCCAGCTTCACGTACACCGGCAGCGTCCAGCTCTCGGCGTGCGCCAGCGGCTCGAAGACAACCTGGTTCATCGCACGCGCCATAGTCACTTCACCCCGTCCAGGACCCGGACCGCCGATTCCGGCGTCAGGTTCTCGTGGTAGACGTGGTCCACCATCATCATCGGCGCGTTGTTGCAGGCCGCGAGGCACTCCTCCTCGCGCTTGAGGAAGAATTTCCCGTCCGGGGTCGTCTCACCGGTCCTGATGCCGAGGTGCTGCTCGACGGCTGCGACGATCTCGTCGGCGCCGCAAAGCATGCAGCTGATGTTGGTGCAAATCGAGACGTGCACGCGGCCGGCGGGCTTTGTCTCGAACATCGAGTAGAAACTCGCGACCTCGTAGACCTGGATCGGCGGCAGGCCGATGTACGCCGCGACCGCGTCCATGAGCTCGGTCGAGAGCCAGCCCTGATTCTGGTGCTGCGCGACGCGCAGCGCCGCGATGACCGCAGAGCGGCGCCGGTCGGGCGGGAATTTCGCGAGCCAGTGGTCGATTTCCTCACGCGAATGCGCATTAAGTACGCCTGCGCCCCGACCCTCTCCGCTCACCGGTCGATCTCCCCGAACACGATGTCCATCGTGCCGATCATTGCGACGACGTCCGCGAGCATGTGGCCGCGCGTCAATTCATCCATCGCGGCGAGGTGCGCGAAGCCCGGCGCCCGGCACTTGACACGGTAGGGCTTGTTGGCGCCGTCCGACACGAGCCACACGCCGAACTCGCCCTTCGGCGCCTCGACCGCCGCGTAGGTCTCGCCCTCCGGCACGCAATACCCTTCGGTGAAGAGCTTGAAGTGGTGGATCAGCGATTCCATGTCGTCCTTCATCTCGCCGCGCCGGGGCGGGGTGACCTTGTGGTCGTCCAGGATCACCGGTCCGTGGTTGACGCGCAGCCACTCGACGCACTGGCGGATGATGCGGTTCGATTGCCGGAGCTCCGCGACGCGGCAGAGGTAACGGTCGTAACAGTCGCCGTTGACGCCGACCGGCACGTCGAACTCGACGCGGTCGTAGGCGGCGTATGGCTGCTTCTTGCGAAGGTCCCAGACGACGCCGGAGCCGCGCAGCATCGGGCCCGTGAAGCCGAGCTGCAGCGCGCGCTCGGGCGTGACGACGCCGATGTTCACCGTCCGCTGCTTCCAGATCCGGTTGTCGGTCAGGAGCGTCTCATATTCGTCCACGCAGGACGGGAATCGCTCGGTGAAGTCCCAGACGAAGTCGAGAAGCGTCCCCGAGCGCGCGGCGTTCCGCCTTTTGAGGTCGGCCGTGCTCCGGCCCTTGGCCTCCTTGTACTGCGGCATCGTCTCTGGCAAGTCGCGGTAGACGCCGCCCGGGCGGTAGTAGGTTGCGTGCATGCGCGTGCCCGAGACCGCCTCGTAGCAGTCCATGAGGTCCTCGCGCTCGCGGAACGCATACAGGAACACCGTCATCGCGCCGATGTCGAGCGCGTGCGAGCCGATCCACATCAGGTGGTTCAGGATGCGCGTCATCTCGTCGAACATCGTGCGGATGTATTGCGCGCGCTCCGGCGCATCGATCCCGAGCAGCCGCTCGATGGCGCGCACGTAGGCGTGCTCGTTGCACATCATCGACACGTAGTCGAGCCGGTCCATGTAGCCGATCGAGTGGTTGAAAGGCTTGGACTCGGCGAGCTTTTCCGTCGCGCGATGCAGGAGCCCGATGTGCGGATCCGCCTTCTGGATCACCTCGCCATCCATTTCCAGCACGAGGCGCAGCACGCCGTGCGCCGCGGGGTGCTGCGGCCCGAAGTTCAGCGTGAAGTTCTGGAACTCAGCCATGGCCGCCCGCCCCAGGCGAACCCGGATCCCGCTCCTTGCGGATCACCTTCGGCACGGTCACGCGCGGCTCGATGCTGACCGGCTCGTAGACGACGCGCCCGCGCGACGGGTCGTAGCGCACCTCGACGTGGCCCGAAAGCGGGAAGTCCTTGCGGAATGGATGGCCGATGAAGCCGTAGTCGGTGAGGATCCGCCGCAGGTCGGGATGTCCGCGGAACAGGATCCCGTAGAGGTCGAAGGCCTCGCGTTCGTACCAGTCCGCGGAGGCCCAGATGCCGGTCACGGAGTCGACCATCGGCGGCTCGCCGCCGCCGCAAGGGCAGCGCAGCCGCAGGCGCGTGTTCCGCGACACCGAAAGGAGCTGGTACACGACCGCGAAGCGACCGGGCGTCGCCGGCGCTTCGGCGCGCGGCGCGCGTTCGACGCCACGGCTGAATCCCGAAGACGTCGCATCGTCAGTCGTCCATTCCGAGCGCCCGTAGTCGAGGTAGTCGATACCGGAGAGGTCGATCAGCTGCTCGAAGGCGAGGTCCGCCGCGTCGCGCAGCTCGGTGCAGACGGCCAGCAGGTGATCCGTCGCGACCTCGATCGCGACCTCGCCCGGCAGCGACGCAACCGGAACGGCCCGCGCGCCAATCCGGGACTCGATGGCCCGCGCGGTCGCCTCGATGCGGGTCATGCAGGACCGCGCGCGATCGTGCTGGTGCGGCGAATCTTGTCCTGCAGCTGCAGGATGCCGTAGACGAGCGCCTCGGCGGTCGGCGGGCAGCCGGGAACGTAGACATCGACCGGCACGATGCGATCGCAGCCGCGCACGACGGCGTAGGAATAATGGTAGTAGCCGCCGCCATTTGCACAGGAACCCATCGAGATCACCCAGCGTGGCTCTGGCATCTGGTCGTAGACCTTGCGCAGCGCCGGCGCCATCTTGTTGACGAGCGTGCCGGCCACGATCATGACGTCGGACTGCCGCGGGCTGCCGCGGAACACGACGCCGAAGCGGTCGAGGTCGTAGCGCGCAGCGCCTGCGTGCATCATCTCGACCGCACAGCAGGCGAGGCCGAAGGTCATCGGCCAGAGCGACCCCGTGCGCGCCCAATTCATGAGGTTGTCGACTGACGTCGTGACGAAGCCACGGCCCTGGATGACGGGCGCGAGCTCCGGGGCGGCCTCGCTCAGTCCCATTCGAGGGCCCCCTTCTTCCATTCGTAGATGAAGCCGATCACGAGGATGGCGAGGAACACGCCCATCGAAAGGAGCCCGAATCCACCGATCGCTTCGAGCGACACCGCCCACGGAAACAGGAAGGCGATTTCGAGGTCGAAGATGATGAAGAGGATAGCGACGAGGTAATAGCGGACGTCGAACTTCGTGCGCGAGTCCTCGAAGGCCTCGAAGCCGCACTCGTAAGGCGAATCCTTCTGGCCGTCCGGGCGGCGCGGCCCGAGCACCCAGCCTGCCGCGAGCAAAACCAGCCCGAAGCCGCCGGCGACCGCGAGAAAAATCAGGACGGGCAGGTAGTTATCGAGCAAATCGGCGACCGTTGTGGGGCGCGGGACGGGTCCCGCAAGCCGGCCGCATTGTAACCGTCCGGGTGGCCGCTTGGGACCCCCGGGAATCATCCGTCATCGAGTCGGGAATGGTGCCGACGGTCGGACTCGAACCGACACGAGTTTCCCCACTAACCCCTCAAGCTAGCGCGTCTACCAATTCCGCCACGTCGGCACTGAAATCGATCGATCGTCCGGTCACTGGCTGTCCGGCGCAGGCTGCGGCGCCGGACTCTGCGCCGGCGGCGCGGCCGGGAGGGCCGGCACCGAGTTCTCATCCACGCCCGAGGACGGCACGGGCTCGGTCACCGTGGTATCGACGATGCTCTTCGGCACGTCCGTGCGCGGGCGCGTCGCGAACCAGGCGAGCGTCATGCTGGTCGCGAAAAAGAGCGTCGCGAGCACGGCCGTCAGCTTCGAGAAGAAAGTTGCGGAGCCGCGCGCCCCGAATACGGTGCCCGAAGCGCCCGCGCCGAAGCCCGCACCCGCGTCGGCGCCTTTGCCGCGCTGCAGCAGCACGAGCGCGACGATCGCGAAGCACAGGAGCCCGTGCACGAATGTGATCAGGTGTTGCAGCATGTCCTCGATTCGTCCTCGCGAGCCCCTCAGCGGCCGGCCGCGGCGCAGATGCCCGCGAAATCCTCCGGCTTGAGCGCGGCGCCGCCGATCAGTCCGCCGTCCACATCGGGCATCGAGAACAGCTCCGCGGCGTTCGCCGCCTTGACGCTGCCCCCGTACAGGACCCGAAGGGAAGCGGCGATTGTAGCATCTTTTTCCGATAAACGGCCCCGGATGAGCGCGTGCACGTCCTGCGCCTGGGCGGGCGTTGCCGTCCTGCCGGTGCCGATCGCCCAGACCGGCTCGTAGGCAACGACCGCACGCGCAAAGGCTCCGATGCCGGCCGCCGCGACGACGGCGTCGAGCTGGCGCAGCACGACCTCGAGGGTCGCGTCGCGCTCCCGCTCCTCGAGCGTCTCGCCGACGCACAGGATCGGGACCAGCGCGTGGCGCTGCGCGGCCGTGAATTTGCGCGCCACGAGCCCGTCGCCTTCGCCGTAGAGCGCGCGCCGCTCGGAATGGCCGACGATTGCATAGCGGCAGCCGACGTCGGCCAGCATGCCGGCGGACACCTCGCCCGTGAACGCACCGGGCTCTTCTGCGCAGACATCCTGCGCTCCGAGGCCAATGCGACTACCGTCCAGCTGGCGACGCAGTTCTGCGAGATACACAAATGGCGGGCAGATGACGGTCTCAGCCGCGCCCGTGCCCGCGCCGCGCGTGATCAACTCGCCCGCAAGGCGCGCGGCCTCGGCATGGCTGCCGTTCATCTTCCAGTTGCCGGCGACCAGCGGTTTTCGGCTGCCGGGACTCATGCGGGCGGCGCAGCGGCGCGCACGGCCGCGGCGAGCTCCTCGGCGTGACGGCCGACAGACTGCGCGTCCTCGCCCTCCACCATGACGCGGATGAGCGGCTCCGTACCCGATGCGCGCAGCACGACGCGACCGCGCGATCCGAGCGACTGCTCGACGCGCGCGATCGCGGCGGCGATCGACGGCTCGCGCGCGGCGTCGAAGCGCTTCGCGACGCGGACATTGACCAGCTGCTGCGGGAACCGCTGCATACCCGCGGCAAGCTCCGCGAGCGACTTGCCGGTCGCCTTCATGACCGCGAGGACCTGCAGGCCGACGATGAGACCGTCGCCGGTCGTCGCCTTGTCGAGGACCAGAAGATGCCCGGAGGCCTCGCCGCCGAGCACGCCGCCGTTCGCGCGCAGGACCTGCAGGACGTTTCGGTCGCCGACCGCGGCGCGCTGGAACGGCACGCCGAGGTCCCGGAGCGCGAGCTCGAGCCCGAGGTTGCTCATGACCGTGCCGACGACCGGGCCCTTGAGGTCGCCGGCAGCGAGACGCGCTTTCGTCAGCACGTAAAGCAGCTGGTCGCCGTCGACGGTACGGCCGAGGTGATCGGCCATCACGAGGCGGTCACCGTCGCCGTCGAGCGCGATGCCGGCATCGGCGCGCACGCCCGACACCGTGAGCTTCAGGAGGCCCGGGTCCGTGGACCCGCAGCCATCGTTGATGTTGCGGCCGTTCGGCGAGCAGCCGATCGGCACGATCTCGGCGCCGAGGTCCGCGAGCACGCGCGGCGCGACCTTGTAGGCGGCGCCGTTCGCGCAATCGACCACGAGCTTGAGGCCATCGAGTTTCATGCCCGTGGGCAGGGTCGAAGCGCAGAACGACTGGTACAGCTGGCGCTCGTTGTCGACGCGCGTCGCACGGCCGAGGGCGGCGGATTCCCGCGTCGGCGCCGGCTCGTCCAGGTGCGATTCGATCGCCTCTTCGAGTTCGTCGGCGAGCTTGCTGCCGTCGCGGTCGAAGAATTTGATGCCGTTGTCGTCGAAGCGGTTGTGCGAGGCGCTGATCACCGCGCCGAAATCGCAGCCGAGGCGCTGGACCAGGTAGGCGATCCCGGGAGTCGGCAGCGGTCCCGCGAGCAGGACGTCGACGCCCGCGGCAACGAAGCCCGCTTCGAGGGCCGCTTCGAACATATAGCCGGAAAGGCGCGTGTCTTTGCCGACCAGGACGCGGCCGCCCTTCGGCGCCAGGACGCGCGCGGCGGCTCCCGCGAGCCGCAGGGCAAATTCCACCGTCATCGGGTGGGTGCCCACCCGGCCGCGGACACCGTCGGTGCCGAAATAGCGCATGGTCAGGCCGGATTGTCCCGCAACGCGCCCGATCCCGCCAAGACCGCCAGTGCATCGACCGTGGCGCGCACGTCGTGCGCACGGATGATGCGAGCCCCACGAAGCGCCGCCAGCACGGCGGCGGCCAGGCTGCCGCCCAGCCGGTCGCCGTCGGCGCGGCCGGTCAGCGCGCCGATCATTCGCTTGCGCGAAAGCCCGGCTAGAACCGCCACTCCGTCCGCGGCAATCGCCGGAAGACCGGCCAGCAGCACGAGGTTGTGCTCGAGCGTTTTGCCGAAGCCGAAGCCCGGGTCGACCACGAGGCGGTCCCGCGCGATCCCGGCGGCTTCGCAGGCCGCGACGCGAGCGCGCAGGAAGGCGCTCACTTCGCCGAGCACGTCGCCATAGCGCGGGTCGGCCTGCATGGTGCCCGGCTCGCCCTGCATGTGCATGAGGCAGGCAGCCGCGTCGGTCGCCGCAACCGCCTCGAGCGCGCCGGCTGCGCCGAGCGCTGTCACGTCGTTCACCATCGAGGCGCCGGCCGCGAGCGAGCGGCGCATGACGCCGGGAGTTCGCGTGTCGACGGAGATCGGCACGTCGAGCTGCGAGGCGAGGCCCTCGATCACCGGGATGACGCGCCGCAGTTCCTCATCCTCGCCGACGGGCGCGGCGCCGGGTCGCGTCGATTCGCCGCCGACGTCGATGATCGCGGCGCCCTCCTCTGCGAGGCGTCGGCCATGGGAGAGCGCTTCCGCGAGCTCAGCGTAGCGACCGCCGTCGGAGAAAGAGTCGGGCGTGACGTTGAGCACGCCCATGACGACCGGGCGGTCGAGGTCGATCCGGTGACGGCCGCAGAGGAGTCGCATGGAAACGGTCCCGGCGATAACGGGCCTGGCGCAGCCGCGAAGGCCGCGCGCGGATCAGGTCTGGCTGGCCGGCGGGCCGATCACCGGCTCGGGCTTGGCGCTGCCCTGGCCGCCGCTCGCGGCGCCGGTCTCGTCCCAGTCGCGCGGCGCCTTGGGTGCTCGCCCGGCCATGATGTCCTTGAGCTGCTCTTCGTCGATGGTCTCGTACTTGATGAGCGCATTCGCCATGACGTCGAGCTTCTCGCGGTTCGAGGTCAGGATCATGCGTGCCTGGGCATACGCGTTGTCGATCACGCGCCGGATTTCCTCGTCGATGACATGCGCCGTCACGTCGGACACCTGCTTGTGCTGCGTCACCGTGCGGCCGAGGAACACCTCGCCCTCGTCCTCCATGTAGGCGAGCGGCCCGAGGCGCTCGGACAGGCCCCACTTCGTGACCATGCTGCGCGCGAGGTTGGTCGCCCGCTCGATGTCGTTCGAGGCGCCGGTCGTGACGGCTTCCGGCCCGAACTTCAGCTCCTCGGCGATGCGGCCGCCGAACAGGCTCGTGATCTGGCCTTCGATGCGGCGCTTGCTGTAGCTGTAGCGGTCTTCCTCGGGGAGGAACATCGTGACGCCGAGCGCTCGCCCGCGCGGGATGATCGTGACCTTGTAGACCGGATCGTGCTCGGGGAGGCTCATGCCGACGATCGCGTGGCCCGCCTCGTGGTAGGCGGTGTTGAGCTTTTCCTGCTCGCTCATGACCATCGAGCGCCGCTCGGCGCCCATCATGATCTTGTCCTTCGCGCGCTCGAACTCGTCCATCGTCACGAGCCGCTTGTTGGCGCGCGCGGCGAAGAGTGCCGCCTCGTTGACGAGGTTCATGAGATCCGCGCCCGAGAATCCCGGCGTGCCGCGCGCGATCAGCGACGGGCGCACGTCCTCGGCGATCGGGACCTTGCGCATGTGCACCTTCAGGATCTGCTCTCGGCCGCGCACGTCCGGCAGCGGAACCACGACCTGGCGGTCGAAGCGGCCGGGGCGCAGCAGTGCCGGGTCGAGTACATCGGGCCGGTTGGTCGCAGCGATGACGATGACGCCTTCGTTGCCCTCGAAGCCGTCCATCTCGACGAGGAGCTGGTTCAGCGTCTGCTCGCGCTCGTCGTGTCCGCCGCCGAGGCCCGCGCCGCGGTGCCGGCCGACGGCGTCGATCTCGTCGATGAAGACGATGCAGGGCGCGTGCTTCTTCGCCTGCTCGAACATGTCGCGCACGCGGCTCGCGCCGACGCCGACGAACATCTCGACGAAATCGGAGCCCGAGATCGTGAAGAACGGAACCTTGGCCTCGCCCGCGATCGCGCGCGCGAGCAGCGTCTTGCCGGTGCCGGGGCTGCCGACCATCAGCACGCCCTTCGGGATCTTGCCGCCGAGCTTCTGGAACTTCGAAGGGTCCTTCAGGAAGTCGACGATCTCGGCGACCTCTTCCTTGGCTTCGTCGACGCCCGCGACGTCCGCGAACGTCACGCTGACCTGGTCCTCGGACAGGAGCCGCGCGCGGCTCTTGCCGAAGGACATTGCGCCGCGGCCGCCGGCTCCGCCCTGCATCTGGCGCATGAAATAGATCCAGACGCCGATCAGGAGGAGGATCGGGAACGAGGAAATGAAGAGTTGCAGCAGGAAGCCCTGGCGCTCCGGAGGCGCCGCGTCGAACACGACGTGCTGCTTGTCGAGCAGCCCGATCAGCTGCGTGTTATCCGTCTCGGGGTTGTGCGTGATGTAGTTGCCGCCGCTCGCCCGCTCCCCGACGATCGTGTCGCCCTTGAAGGTCGCAGTGCGGATGCCGCCGCTGCGCACTTCCGTCAGGAACTGCGAGTAGCCGAGTTCCTCAGGCGCTGCCGCGCGCTGGCCGAAATTCGAGAAGACCGCGAGCAGGACGATCGCGATGACGACCCACAGGACGATGTTTCTGGTCAGATCGTTCAAACTCGGGCTCCTGGCCTCGAATCAATTGCCGGTGGGTCAAGGACTTGGACCACTCCACCGGGGTGCGAGTTTCACCTTACACCGGACGGGGACCCCTCGCCACCAAATACGTCTCGGAACTCCGACGCCTCGATGCCTCGGGTTTTCGCATGCGGACCGCCCGGAAAGCACGGCGGGCCTCGGCCAGCAACTCCTGAAATCCGGCCCCCTGGAAAACCTTCATCACCAATGCGCCGTCGGAGCCGAGCACCTGACGCGCAAAATCGAGCGCGAGGCCCTCGAGGTCCGCGGCCCGGGCGTGGTCCACCACGTCCACACCGCTCATGTTGGGGGCCATGTCCGACATCACAAGGTCGACGCGGCGTCCGCCCAGCTTCTCGAGAAGCCCATCGAGCACCGCCTGCTCCCGGAAATCGCCTTGGATGAAATCGACGCCCGCGATCGCGTCCATGGGCAGGAGGTCGAGCGCGAGCACCCGACCCTTCCCTCCGAGCCGGCGCGCGGCGTACTGGCTCCAGCCACCGGGCGCAGCGCCCAGGTCGACGACGACCGCGCCTGGAGTGAACAGCTTTTCAGCGCTGTCGAGCTCTTCCAGCTTGAACGCGGCGCGCGAGCGAAGCCCCGACTCCTGCGCACGCCGCACGTAGGGATCCGAGAAGTGTTCTTCAAGCCATCGGCCGCTTGACTTGCTGCGACGCGCCATCCGTGCCTCCGCCGACCGGCCCCTATAATGCGACGATGGCGCTGACCGAGCGGCAAAAAAAGCATTTGAGACGGCTCGGCCACGAGTTGCACCCGATCGTGCTCGTCGGGCAGAAGGGTCTGACGCCAGGCGTCGCCGAGGAATTGCGGCTTGCGCTCGAGCACCATGAGCTCGTCAAGCTCCGTGCCCGGGTCGGCGATCGCGAAGCGCGGGATTCGATCCTGGATGAGCTCGCCCGACTCACCGGGTCCGAGTTCGTCTACCGCATCGGGAACGTCGGTCTTTTTTACAAGAAGAACAGCAAGCTACAGAAGATTCTTCTGCCGGACTCGTAAGTCAGGCGAGTCTTACGGCTAGCACCTCGAAGCTGCGCGCGCCACTCGGCGCCGCGACTTCCACCTCATCGCCCACCGTTCGTCCGATCAACGCGCGCGCGATCGGCGAATTGATCGACACGAGGCCGCTGCGGATGTCGGCCTCGTCATCGCCGACGATCTGGTAGCTCACCTCCGGCCCGCCGTCGACCGGCGCGAGCTCGACCGTCGCGCCGAACACGACCTTGCCCGTGTGCGGGATCGAGGACGGGTCGATCACCTGGGCGTTGGCGAGCCGCTGCTCGATCTCCTTGATGCGCCCCTCGATGAAGCCCTGCTGCTCGCGCGCCGCGTGGTACTCGGCGTTCTCGGACAGGTCGCCGTGCGAGCGCGCCTCGGCGATCGCGCGAATGATCGCGGGCCGGTCTTCGGCCTTCAGGCGGCGCAGCTCCTCGCGCAGCTTCTCGGCGCCGCGCAGCGTGATCGGCGTCCTCATGCCGCGCCGAGCTCGCGGTGCAGGTCCTGGAGCCGGTTCACGTCGTGGTCTTCCAGATGGTCGAGCGCGGCGATGGTCGCGTGCGCCGCATTGACCGTCGTGTAGTAGGTCACGCGGCGCAGCTCCGCCTCGCGCCGGATCGAGTGTGACTCGCGGATCGCGCGCTTGCCTTCGGTCGTGTTGATGATGAGGTCGATCTCGTCATTCTTGATCATGTCGACGATGTGCGGGCGGCCCTCGCGCACCTTGAGCGCACGCCGGCAGGGCACGCCGGCGGCCTCGAGCGCCACCTGCGTGCCGTGGGTCGCGATGATCTCGAATCCGCGGTCGAGGAGATTGCGCGCGACCGCGGTCGCGGCCTCCTTGTCGCGGTCGCGCACCGAAATGAGGCAGACGCCGCGCGTCGGCAGCCGGATTCCGCTGGCAGCCTGGGATTTCGCGTACGCCTCGCCGAAGGTGCGGCCCGTGCCCATCACCTCGCCCGTCGACTTCATCTCCGGGCCGAGGATCGGGTCCGAATCCGGGAACTTGCCGAACGGGAACACGGCTTCCTTGACGGAGAAGTAAGGAGGCACGCGCTCCTCGGTCGCTTCGAGATCGGCAAGCTTGCGGCCCGCCATCACGCGGGCCGCGATCTTCGCGAGCGGCCGGCCCGTCGCCTTCGATACGAAGGGCACGGTCCGCGACGCGCGCGGGTTGACTTCGAGCACGTAGACGACGCCGTTCTGGATCGCGAACTGCACGTTCATGAGGCCGACGACGTTCAGCGCCTGCGCCATCTTCCGCGTCTGGCTGCGGAGCTCGTCCTGGATCTCGGGCGGCAGGCTCGCCGGGGGGAGCGAGCAGCTCGAGTCGCCGGAATGGACGCCGGCCTGCTCGACGTGCTCCATGATCCCGCCGATCAGCACGTCCTGCCCGTCGCAGATGGCGTCGACGTCGACTTCAATCGCGAGGTCGAGAAAGCGGTCGAGCAGCACCGGACTCTCGTTCGAGACCTTTACGGCCTCGCGCATGTAAGTGCGCAGGTCCTCCTCCTCGTAGACGATTTCCATCGCGCGTCCACCGAGCACGTAGGAAGGCCGCACGATCAGCGGGAAACCGACCTCGCGCGCGAGGTCGATCGCGCGCTCCTCCTCGCGTGCAGTCGCATTCGCCGGCTGGCGCAGGCCAAGCTTCATCAGGAGCTGCTGGAAGCGCTCGCGGTCCTCCGCGACATCGATCGAGTCGGGGCTCGTGCCGATGATGGGCGCGCCGGCGGCGGCGAGCTGGCGCGCGAGCTTGAGCGGCGTCTGGCCCCCGAACTGCACGATGACGCCCTGCGGCTTCTCACGGCCGATGACCTCCATGACGTCCTCGAATGTCAGCGGCTCGAAGTAGAGCCGGTCCGATACGTCGTAGTCGGTCGAGACTGTCTCCGGATTGCAGTTGACCATGATGGTCTCGTAGCCGTCCTCGCGCAGCGCGAGCGCGGCATGCACGCAGCAATAGTCGAATTCGATGCCCTGGCCGATGCGGTTCGGGCCGCCGCCCAGGATCATGATCTTCGGCCGCGCCGTCGGGTCCGACTCGCACTCCTGGTCGTAGCTGGAATATAGGTAGGCGGTCGAGGTCGCAAACTCGGCGGCGCAGGTATCGACGCGCTTGTACACCGGGTGCACGCCGCAAGCGAGCCGTCGAGCGCGCACCCGCGACTCGGGGGCGCCCATGGCACGCGCGAGCGCGGCGTCGGAGAAGCCCTTGCGCTTCAGCGCGAGCAATCGCTCGAACGTCAGCCCCGCGATGCCTTCGGAGCGCACGGCCTCCTCCTCCCGCACGAGCTCCTCGATCTGCTCGAGGAACCAGGGATCGATCATGGTTTCCGCGGCGACGCGCTCGAGCGGCCAGCTCGCGCGGAAGGCGTCAGCGACGTAGCGGATGCGCTCGCCGCCCGGGTGGCGCAATTCCTCGGCGAGCCGAAGCTCGCCGTCGGCGTCTAGGGGCAGCGCAAGGATGGGCGTCAGGCCGTCGCAGCCGGTCTCGAGGCTCCGCAGCGCCTTCTGCAGCGACTCCTGGAAGGTGCGGCCGATCGCCATGGCCTCGCCGACCGACTTCATCTGTGTCGTGAGGCGCGTGTTCGAGCCGGGAAATTTCTCGAAGGTGAAGCGTGGAACCTTGGTCACGACGTAGTCGATCGTCGGCTCGAAGGACGCCGGTGTCGCGCCGCCCGTGATCTCGTTCCGCAGCTCGTCGAGCGTATAGCCGATCGCGAGTTTGGCCGCGATCTTCGCGATCGGGAAGCCGGTCGCCTTGGAGGCGAGCGCCGAGGAGCGCGACACCCGCGGGTTCATCTCGATCACGAGCATGCGGCCGTCGTCGGGGCTGATCGCGAACTGCACGTTCGAGCCGCCGCACTCGACGCCGACCTGGCGCAGCACGGCGATCGACGCGTCGCGCATGCGCTGGTACTCCTTGTCGGTCAGCGTCTGCGCCGGCGCGACCGTGATCGAGTCGCCCGTATGCACGCCCATCGGGTCGAGGTTCTCGATCGAGCAGACGATGATGCAGTTGTCCTTGCGGTCCCGCACCACCTCCATCTCGTATTCCTTCCAGCCGAGCACCGATTCCTCGATCAGCACCTCGGCCGTCGGCGAGGCGTCGAGGCCCCGCATCACGATCTCCTCGAACTCCTCGCGGTTGAAGGCGATGCCGCCGCCCGTGCCGCCGAGCGTGAACGACGGACGGATCACCGTCGGATAGCCGACTTCGGCCTGCACGGCCAGCGCCTCGTCGAGGTCGTGCGCGATATAGGACTTGGGGCACTCGAGCCCGATGCCGCGCATGGCGTTCCGGAAGAGCTCGCGGTCCTCCGCCATGTCGATGGCCTCGCGCGAGGCCGCGATCATCTCGACGCCGAAGCGCTCGAGGACGCCCTCGCGCACCAGGTCGAGCGCGGTGTTGAGCGCGGTCTGGCCGCCCATCGTCGGCAGGAGCGCGTCCGGACGCTCCTTCTCGATGATCCGCGCGACCGTCCGCCAGTCGACCGGCTCGATGTAGATCGAGTCGGCCATCTCGGGGTCCGTCATGATCGTCGCGGGGTTCGAGTTGACGAGGATGACGCGGTAGCCCTCCTCGCGGAGCGCCCGGCAGGCCTGCGCGCCGGAGTAGTCGAACTCGCAGGCCTGGCCGATGATGATCGGGCCCGCGCCGATGATGAGGATGCTTTCGATGTCGGTGCGCTTGCCCATCAGCGCGCCGAAGCCCCCTCCGCGACCGCGACCTGCGCGCGGAGCATGAGCTGCAGGCGGCGCACCATCAGGAACACGAAGTGCTCGAAGAGCGGCCGGAGGTCGTGCGGGCCCGGGCTCGCCTCCGGGTGGCCCTGGAAGCCGAAGGCCGGCCGGTCCGTGCGTGCGATGCCCTGCAGCGAGCCGTCGAACAGCGAGCGGTGCGTCGCCTTCAAGGTCGCCGGAAGCGTGTCCTCGTCGACGGCGAACCCGTGGTTCTGGCTCGTGATCAGCACGTGGCCGCCGGCGAGCTCCTGCACCGGATGGTTCGCGCCGTGATGGCCGAATTTCATCTTGACGGTGCTGGCGCCGCTCGCGAGGCCGAGCAGCTGGTGGCCGAGGCAGATCCCGAACACCGGGATGTCGGTCTCGAGAAATTCCTGGATGGCCGCGATCGCGTAGTCGCAGGGCTCGGGGTCGCCGGGCCCGTTCGAGAGGAAGATGCCGTCGGGATTGAGCGCGAGCACGTCGGCTGCGCTCGTCTGCGCCGGCACGACCGTCATGCGGCAGCCGTAGTCCGACAGCAGCCGCAGGATGTTGCGCTTGATGCCGAAGTCGTAGGCGACGACGTGCAGCCGCGAGCCCGGCCGCAGCACGCGCGAGGGCTCGCGCCCGATGCTGCCCTCGTTCCACTGGTAGGACGAGCGCACGGACACGACTTTCGCGAGGTCCATTCCCTTCAGGCCAGGAAAGGCGCGCGCCGCGCGGAGTGCAACGTCGGCGTCGGCCTTGTCCGCGGTCGCGATGCAACCGCCCTGCGCGCCCCGCTCGCGGAGGATGCGCGTGAGCTTCCGGGTGTCGATGCCCGCAATCGCGACCGTCTCGCCTTCCATCAGGAAACTCGACAGCGAGTGGCTGGCGCGCCAGCTCGAGTATCGCCGCGGCAGGTCTCGGATCACGAGGCCCGCGGCATGGACGGAATCGGACTCGAGGTCCTCGGGCGTGACGCCGGTATTGCCGACGTGTGGATAGGTCAGCGTAACGATCTGGCGCGCATACGAGGGATCCGTGAGGATCTCCTGGTAGCCCGTCATGGCCGTGTTGAACACGACCTCGCCCGTCGTGACGCCGGAAGCCCCGATCGAAGTGCCTCGAAACACCGTGCCGTCCTCGAGCGCGAGCACTGCAGGTGTCGGTGTCACCAGGTTACCTCCGGGTCCCGCCGCGCCGTTGCCGGCAAGAGGCGCAGGACATCAGTGGGTGGGCCCGTCTTGGACTCCACCGGTCATCAGCTGTCTCAGAAGGGGGCCGCGACCTGAGCGGCAATTCTACATCAGATTCCGAGGACGTCGGACATCCCATAGACGCCCGGCGGTCGGCCGAGAATCCAGCGCGCAGCGGCGAGCGCGCCGTGCGCGAAGGTCATGCGGTCGCTGGTTCGGTGAACGAGCTCGAGTGTCTCGCCAATGCCCGCGAAAAGCACCTGGTGCTGGCCGACGATGTCCCCGCCGCGCAGGCTCGCGAAGCCGATCGCGCCAGGCGCGCGGCCTGCGGACTTGCCGAGCCGGCCGTAGACGGCGTGCTCGGCGAGCGTACCGCCCCGCGCGCCCGCCACGATCTCGCCGAGCCGGAGCGCCGTCCCCGA